>JAEEGG010007656.1_pt1 | contig 24793 bp, 19 predicted proteins | sample 9134161 | NCBI WGS metagenome assembly JAEEGG01 (sample SAMN16246543, study PRJNA631951) | gut metagenome | biome: gut microbiome; feature: rumen; material: CR-attached | host: Bos | place: Iran: Karaj | collected 2018-10 | reverse complement strand
GGTGATGCTTATACTGAAGCGAAGGATAGAGTGGTTGTACACCATGGTTGCCCTTCACAAGCTCGGTGCCGTTGCTATTCCAGCAACTCACATGCTCACCGATAAGGATATCATCTACCGTTGTCACATGGCTGGTATTGGCTATATCGTGGCTTGCGGAGACCAGAACGTCCTCTGTAACGTGCAGAAGGCAAAGCGCTACTGCCCAACCTTGCGCCATTGTATTTCTATTGGTCCTACTATTCCTAACGGCTGGTATGACTTCTGGCGCGGACTTCAGGAGGCAGAACCTTTCGAGGCTCCTGAGAGGAATAAGGTAACTGATGACTTCCTTCTCTATTTTACAAGTGGAACAACGGGCGAGCCTAAGATGGTGATGCATGATTTCTCTTATCCGCTTGCCCATATCCTCACAGCCAAGTACTGGCATAACGTGCATGAGGGTTCACTTCACTTCACACTTGCCGACACAGGATGGGGCAAGGCAGTATGGGGTAAGTTCTATGGTCAGATGATAGCCGGAGCAACGGTCTTTGTGTATGACTATGAAGGTCAGTTCAAACCTGCTGACCTCCTCCGTATAATGCAGGACTACCATATCACATCGTTCTGTGCACCTCCTACCATATACCGTTTCCTTATTCGCGAGGATCTCACGGCTTACGATCTCTCAGCACTTGAATATTGCACAACGGCAGGCGAGGCTCTCAATCCAAGCGTGTTCGACGAATGGCAGAAGAAGACAGGCATTATGATATATGAGTCATACGGTCAGACAGAGACGACGCTCGTTGTAGGTACCTATCCTTGGGTTAAGCCAAAGCCAGGAGCTATGGGTGTTAGGAATCCGCAATATGATATTGACATCGTAGATGGCGAACAGAAGAGCGTAGGACCAATGGAGCACGGAGAACTTGTGATACGTGTGGATAAGGGCAAGCCTCTCGGACTCTTTAAGGGCTACTATCGTGATGAGGATATGACTAAGGAGAGAATCCAGAACGGACTCTATTATACAGGTGATATCGTATATCGTGATGAGGATGGATATCTTTGGTTTGTATCTCGTTCGGACGATGTTATCAAGACATCAGGCTATCGTGTAGGACCATTCGAGGTAGAGTCTGCGCTTATGACTCATCCTGCTGTTGTAGAATGTGCTATTACCGCTGTTCCTGATGATATTCGCGGTCAGATAGTAAAGGCTACCATCGTTCTTGCCGATGAATACAAGGACAAGGCTGGCGATGCTTTGGCAAAGGAATTGCAGAATCACGTAAAGCATGAGACTGCTCCGTATAAATACCCTCGTGTCGTGGAATTCGTTGATGAGCTTCCTAAGACTATAAGCGGAAAGATACAGAGGTTTAAGCTGAAGAAGTAAGGAGCCCCTAACCCCAACCCTTCCCCCGCTCGGGGGAAGGGAGTAGATACCTTTTAACGCTAAAACATATATTTAAATAGTAATGAAAAGACCTATCCACAAACAGTCTGTGGATAGGTCTTTTGCTATATCTATATTTATGATTTGAAATACTATCTTGCTCCCTTCCCCCGAGCGGGGGAAGGGCAGGGGTTAGGGGCTATTTAGCCATCTGATAAATCTTGATGACATCAGCTTTCTTGAGGACTTTGAGACCGCCAACGGTTGTTGTATCGCCGTTGGTACATTTATCTGCCATATCCTCAATCTCTGCATCGCTAATCTCCTTGCCTATGAGGGTGTGGATGTCAGTAGGCATACCGATGGAGTTGAAGAACTTCTCCATAGCCTGAATACCAGCTTCGGCAGCATCAAGGTCGCTCATGCCTGTGGTGTCGATGCCCATTACGTTGCGTGCGAAACGTGCAAAGCGTGGCATGTTCTCCTCACGGGTGTAGCGTGCCCACGAGCCCCACATGGCAGCAAGACCTGCACCGTGGCTTACATCGAACATACCTGAAAGCTCATGCTCGATGCAATGTGTTGCCCAGTCGCCTGTTGTTCCGCAACCGGTAAGGTCGTTATGTGCAAGTGAACCTGCCCACATTACGTTGGCACGACTCTTATAGTCGGTAGGATTGTCGAGTGCCTTTCTGCCTTCTTTCATACAAGTGCGAAGAACAGCCTCTGCGATTGCGTCGGTTATCTCCATATCGTCATCCTTGCTGAAATAACGCTCCATAGTGTGCATCATCATATCTGTGATGCCACATGCTGTCTGCCATGCTGGTAGGGTGAAGGTCAGTTCCGGATTCATAATAGCGAACTTGCAGCGGAAATCATCCACGCAATAGTCTTTCTTCAACCAACTCTCAACCTCATCATTTGTAATAACGGAACCGTCGCTCATCTCACTTCCTGCAGCAGGAATTGTGAGGATACAGCCTATTGGAAGGTATTTCGTAGCGTGGTCCTTATGCTCGTAGAGTGTCCATACGTCGCCTTCATAGAAACGGCCAGAAGAGATAGCTTTACAAGAGTCGATAACAGAACCGCCACCTACAGCCAAGAGGAAGTCGATGTTCTCTGCCTTACAAAGCTCTATGCCTTTTCTTACGAGAGACAGACGTGGATTAGGCTTAACGCATCCAAGTTTCACATATTCTATTCCTGCATCAGAGAGAAGCTTCTCAACTGTTGCAATAAGACCAGATTTAACGGCACTCTGACCACCATAGTGTAAAAGGACTTTCTTGCCTCCGTACTTCTTTACGAGAGAGGCAACTTCTTTCTCTGTGTCGCGACCAAACAAAACGTGTGTTGGTGCGTAGTACTTGAAATTTTGCATGATTTTTCTTAGTAGAACTTTAATGTATGAATAAATTCATTTAGTTTCAGAGGACAAAGATAGGCATTTTCATGCAAAAATCCAAATTTTTTAGTGACAAAGTGATTTTAGAATCCTGTTCCTCACGGATTTCACGGCAGGAGGGTAGAAATCCATCTCCATAGCCTTGAGCGTTACGATGAGTTCGTTCATAAGCTCCGGATAGAACTTGCACATGCGATATGCAAGCTTCATGGCAAGGGACTGTATGCCAGGATATCCGTCAATGGCAGTCATCTTCTCAAAACAGAAATCGAGGAAGTCGGTACGGAGATCATCCTCTTCCATTTTCAGACGCTCAAGAATGTTTAGTGTGAGTCTGCATACGGAAGAGTTGTCTGTTTTCATGGCAAGATCTATCAACTCGTTATAGATAGGCTGAAGCTGTGAGAGTTCTGTGTCTGTAGCCTTTGTCATAGACCATAGGGCATTTCTTGCCACACGATAGTCCTCATCTTGCATATATTGCCTTGTGAACCCAATGAAGTCATTGTTCTTTTTGACCTCATTGTATATGACAAGTGCCTCATATTCACCCATTGAGGCTAAGAGAGATGATCTAAGATTGTCTTCCATAATTATTTATCCTAACATATTCTCTAAGTCTTCCACAGCATCGAGCAGTTCCTTTGCAAAGGTTGAGTGACTATGCAGAAAGTGCGTCCTTCCTTTTGCAAGGATAGAGTATAGTTCCTTGTTCATATTGTCGGCATAGTCTCCGATGGCATATTCTATATCATCCTTCTGCCAATCCAACGTAGAATATTGGTATATCCGTTGTTTCTGATGAAAGAAACAGAAAGCAGATTCTATTGCGTCCTTGGGAATCATGTCTTTTGAAAGTGTAAAGTGTAAAAAAGAGTAAAGTGTAAAGGGTAAGGAGTAATGTAGAATGTATAGTTGTACAAAGACGTTCTTCAATTAGCCATACTATCTACATTACACTTTACACTATCTACTTTATTCCATTTACTCGTCATACCCCACAGGTCTGAATTGCCTTTGCTCTTCGCTATATACATAGTCGTTCTGTATGAGATATTCCTTTATCTCTTCAGGTTCACGGCTGAAACTATAGCATAGAGATTCGAGGGAATCGAATTCCTCATCACGCAAAAGCATGTTTATGCTTGAAACTAATATTGCCGGATCTTTTGGTAGATATTCCATAATTAAAATGCTACGTCAGGTAGCTTGATTGATTTATGTTATTCCTATGTTAATTCGTTATTCCTCCCTTCATCCTCCCAACCAAACTCGATGAAGGTCCCTTATAGGAGCGGACATAGAGCGGAGGTTCATCGAGTTTGGTTATGAGGCATAGCGAAGGCAAAGCGTATCCTCTTATGCTTGACTTCTTATCAAAATCGCCAGATTTCACGCCATTTAATGAATTGTTCTGCAAAAATACAATTTTTTGTTGAAACAAGGAAGGAAATTTGGTGATTTAATATACTTTTTGTAAACAAAATACATGCTTCTAAGCCCTGAGATACTTCATATATTCATCGTATGTGATATGTTTGCCACCCATGGAAAGGAGATGGGCTGTTTCAAACTGGCAGTCGATTATGCCACCAAAAGGCTTTAGCTGCTCTGCAAGATAGATTAGAGCGAGTTTTGATGCATTTGGCACGAGAGAAAACATACTCTCGCCAAAGAAGTTGTTGTTGATGTTTATGCCATACAAGCCTCCAACGAGATTGCCATCCTTATCCCAAACTTCTATAGATGCAGCAAGACCTAGTTCGTACATCTTTTTATAGGCATTTATCATGTCATCGCCAAGCCATGCTCCAACCTGTTCGTTACGCTTGTTTGTCTTGCTGCAATTCTCTATTACCTTCTCAAAAGCCTGATTTATAGTGGTTCTGTAAGTGCCTTTCTTTATAAGCTGACGCATGGAATGGCTGATATGTATCTCCTTTGGGAAGATTACAAAGCGGTCGAGAGGACACCACCACATGATTTCCTCGTTTTCCTTGTAACCATACCAAGGGAATATACCGTTGTTGTATGCGGTAATGAGGCGCTCTGGAGACAAGTCGCCTCCTATGGCTATCAATCCATCCTCTTCACCATAATGTGGATCTGGAAATATATTCGGTTTATCATTGAGAAGACGAAAAAGCATCTTGTTATTTACAATTTACCATTTACAATGTACAATTTATTCGCAGAAGCTCATCAAGCTAAAGCAAGTTCCCATTTACAATGTACAATTTTTTCTGTATGCAAAGATACGTTTTTTCCGTGCTTTCACAAATAAAAGTGTGTTGATTTTTATAGAAAAGGTTATTTCTTTGACCTAATCTTGTGTATATTCTAATTAATTAGTATATTTGTAGGCGATAATAAATTGTACATTGTAAATGGTACATGGTACTTGAAAAGATGAAACGTATAGGACTTCTTTCTGATACCCATTCACATTGGGATGAGCGTTATGCAAAGCATTTTGCTGAGTGTGACGAGATCTGGCATGTAGGTGATATGGGAACGCTTGAGATAGCAGATAAACTAAGGGCCGTTGCTCCTCTGCGTGCTGTATATGGCAATATAGACGGTACGGATGTAAGACGAGAGTTTCCTGAGATACAGCGATTTATGTGCGAGGAAGTAGATGTCCTGATGAAGCATATCGGTGGATATCCGGGAAAATATGACCGTAGTATCTTTCACGAGATAATGACAAATCCTCCACGCCTTTTTATCTCAGGACATTCGCATATCCTGAAGGTTATGATGGATAAGAGACTCGGTTTCCTGCATATCAACCCCGGAGCAGCAGGATTATATGGACAACAGCCGGTTCGTACTCTCATCCGTTTTGTAATAGACGGAGATGCAATAAAGGATTTGGAGATAATAGAATTGAATGAACAAGTTTAATGTACTATTGGAAGATATTTATAATTTTCGCAAAGCGCAAATAGTAAATGCCTGTGGCGAAAGTAAATAGTAAATAAATAGTACATAGTAAATAGTTAAATAGTAAATATCATTTATGAAAAGAACAATAATATCTTTAATGTCATTTCTTATGTGCTCAGCAGCATTTAGTCAGAGTAAACTTGTGGCATTGAGCTTTGATGATGGTCCTAATACCACGACCACCATACAGATGCTCGATGTATTGAAAAAGCATAATGTCAAGGCTTCATTCTTCGTCATTGGCAAGAATATCAACGAAGAGAGTGCAAAGGTGATGGTTCGTGCTCATAATGAAGGGCATGACATAGAGAATCACAGCAAGACGCACTCTAATATGCCTACGCTAAGTGCTGATTCCATTAAGTCTGAGATTGAATTCACATCAGCCTTGGTTGCAAAGTACGTTGGTGAACGTCCTCAGTTGTTCCGTCCGCCTTATATTGCGTTAAACCAAACTATGCATGATAATATCGACCTTACTTTCATCTGTGGTGAGGGCTCAAATGACTGGGAAGACAACGTATCTGCGGATCAGCGTGTAGAGAAGATCCTCGCTGCAGCTAAGGATGGTCTTATATATCTTCTGCATGATTTTGAAGGTAATGACAAGACTGTAGAGACTGTTGACCGTATTATCCCGATTCTTAAGGAACGTGGCTATACGTTCGTAACAGTTCGTGAACTTATGAAGCAGAAGAAACTAAAGCCGCAACGAGGCGTTATCTACACCCATATTCAATAAAAGAACAAGCAGAGCCCAAATAGTTTGAGCTCTGCTTTTTTTATATAATCAAATCTGTTATATTCCAAGTTTCTTTGCTGGCCATCCATAGTCCTGATACATAGAAACTTTGAGATTATGCTTCTTGGCATAGGTGGTAAGTACATCTGCTCTTAATTTCTCACGTTTCTGTTCGTCGCTATTGATTGCCTTAAAAGCATCATACTTATCGCCAAATATCTTCTTGGCTGTAGGTAGGTTTCTGGAACCATCCTCAACTTGCTCAAAGGATGTTACTTTGTAGCCATTATCTGTTTGGCATATATGCATCAATCCAGGATGACTGCCACCTGACACACATTTCAACGTGTCGCCTACCTGATTGTAATTGAATACCCAGAAGTCACCCCATACGAGGATGTCCTCTGCATTACGCTCGTCCACTCCCACAATGCTATGGAAAGGAATACAATGTTCGCCCTCGGCATATTGGCTTCCTATTTGCTCTGCAAGATATCGGTCAATGGCAGGGAAATAGGTTGTTTCCTGATTATTTACAAGCACAACCTCTTTGTTCTCGTATTTCTTATCAAGGATGATAATAGATACAGGCTGTATGCTATATGATTGCTTCTCACCAGTCTTAACCTCGTATGAATAGAGAAGTGAATCTCCTTTTTCTTCAACCTTCACGGGATTTATCTCTGTTGAAAAGTCTGTTACAGGCAACACTATGGCAAGAACAAATTGCTTGCTAAAGTCAATAGGAGTTGGTTTGCCGTCCTTGCCCATTGTGGTCGCCATACCGAAGAGCTTGCTAAAATTATCTTCTGTAGTTATCTTCGGATTAGCAGGCAATGTGCAATCTTTTTTGAAGAAGTAGTTTTTGGCAATCTCAAACGGCACATCTTTACTTCCTGTTTCATTCCCAATAGGGGCACTCTGCTTTTCGCTACATGCAACAATAGTCAAAAGCATTACCAAGATGAATGTGATTTTCTTCATTTTATCTCTAATTTGGGTTTAACAGGGTCGGTAAGGCGTATGATATGGTTGTATTCTACATTCGTCACACCTTTTACTTTCTTAAAATACTGCATAGTCTCCTCAAGAGTCTTATCTTCTGGCTTTTTCAAGGCCATGCCGTTAATAGTGCCATAATCGTATATGATCTCACACTTGTATTCTTTTATTGCTTCAAGCAAGGGTTCTTTTCCTATTTTGGCATCATACATTATAAGGAAAACATCAGGAGAATGCTCTGGAACGATTTTCTCTTTCGATAGAATCGGGGTAGAGAATTCCACATATTGTTTTGTCCTGCATGAAGTCGATAGGATTAGAACTAATGAGACAAATATAATCGGATTTTTGTGCACGATATTAGTATTACGCCACACCAAGAAGTTCTATTTCAAAGATAAGAGTAGAGCCGCCTGGGATGCCAGGTTGAGAGAATTTACCATAGCCGAGTTCTGCAGGGATATATACTTCCCATTTGTCACCAATGTGCATCTGTTGGATTGCTATTATCCATCCCTCGATAAGTTCGCTAAGGCGGAATGCAGGAGCCGTTCCACCACGACTTGAATCAAATTTCTTGCCGTTGATAGTCTTGCCTGTATAGTGAACAGTCACGATACTACGGCGTGTTGGCTGAAGACTATCCTTATCGCCTTCAGCCAACACCTTGTAATATACACCCTTAGGAAGAGCCTTTACGCCTTCTTCCTTAGCCTTTTCTGCAAGCCAGTCTTTATTGGCCTGTATATACGATTGTTTTGCCACTTATTCTTGATTAAAGTTACAAGTTAATAATCGTAAGCTAATGAGTTGTTTATAAAGAAATTAATCAATCTCTTCATCGGCTTCGTAACCACCCATTTCACGAATCGCATTCTTCAGCATCGTGTATTGCTGATACAGATGGTTTACAGCCTCTTCACCCTTGGTATAGTCGTGCATAGGTGACTTTAGGAAGAAACTTAAGAAACGCTGTATTCCATATTTTCCTGCGCGAGCTGCAAGGTCTGACAACAGACAAAGGTCAAGGCAGAGTGGGGCAGCGAGGATAGAGTCACGACAAAGGAAGTTAATCTTTATCTGCATAGGATATCCCATCCATCCGAAGATGTCGATATTATCCCATCCTTCCTTATTGTCGTTGCGAGGTGGATAATAATTGATGCGGACCTTGTGATAATAATCAGTATATAGGTCTGGCTGATCTTCAGGCTTAAGAATTGTCTCAAGTGTAGAAAGCTTTGAAACCTCCTTAGTACGGAAGTTTGCAGGTTCGTCAAGTACAAGACCGTCACGATTGCCAAGGATATTGGTTGAGAACCATCCGCTAAGTCCGAGGCAACGAGTACCGATGATAGGGGAGAAACCAGACTTCACGAGAGTCTGGCCAGTCTTGAAATCCTTACCAGAGATTGGCATCTTTGTCTTTTCTGACATTTCCCACATAGCAGGAATATCAACTGTGGTGTTAGGAGCTCCCATGATGAAAGGCGCTCCTTCAGCAAGAGCTGCGTATGCATAACACATAGAAGGGGCGATATTTTCTGTATCGTTTGCCTTCATAGCAGCCTCCAGGTGCTCCAATGTGTCGTGTACCTCCATATTTACAGGAACATAGATTTCTGTGGAGGCAGCCCAGAGTACAACAATACGTGCACATCCTTTTTCTGTCTTGAAATCACGTATATCCTTACGAAGCGCCTCGACCATGTCCCAACGTGTCTTACAGTCTTTCACGTTGTCGCCTTCAAGTCGTTTTGCAAAGTTTTTGTCGAATGCAGCCTTCATAGGAACAATCTGTTCAAGCTCATCCTTTACGGGATTGATGTCTTTTTCCTTGAGGACTTCACAATACATAGCACTTTGGTATGCATTCTGAGGATATACATCCCAGCAGCCGAATACTATGTCATTCAGATCCGTCATAGGGACAATATCCTTGTAATGAAGGTATTTCTTGTCTGCACCCTTGCCAACACGAATCTTATCATATTGAGTCATTGAACCAATTGGCTTTGTAAGTCCCTTGCGGGTCATAAGCACGCCAGTCATGAAGGTTGTTGCCACGGCTCCATTGCCAACAACCAAAATTCCCAATTTGCCCTCTGCAGGCTTTACATTATTTTGTTTCATTTTTTTAGGTTTGGTATACATTTTATATATGATGCAAAGTTAAGAAAAAAAAGCCAACCTAAGAAAACTTTTAGTCTTAGGTTGGTTTTTCTAACATAATTTAACTGATGATTCTGACATATAAATCATATAATCAGAACAATCAGACATTCTGCATTTTTTATTGTCGGTTTTATCATGTTTATTGATTATTTGAAAATCTTCTGGGCAAACTCTGTAAGGTAGATTCGCCAGTTACGCCAGATGTGACCACCATCGGTTTCAAGGTACTCATACGGATAATTCTTTGTATCCCAGTATGCACGGAGGTCAACACAACTCTGATATAGGAAGTCTGTCTTACCCATGGCTATCCAATAGAGTTTTGGTTTACTTCCAAAGAGAGTGGCGGACTGCTTCTCAAAATCTGGATCAGCCTTTATCTGCTCAGAGAATGGTTGATTCATATTGAAGTCTTTACCCAAATGTAGGCCTGCAGAGAAAAGTCCGTAATAGTCGAATGTTGTAGGGTAGGTAAGGCTTATTCCGAAAGTATGACCGCCGCCCATTGACAGCCCGCATACTGCACGACCTGCACGGCTCTTGATAGTACGGTAGTTCTTATCCACATAGTTCACTATATCCATGAAACTGGCAGGAATCGTTGCTACTGCAGGTTCTGTTGGACCTGTGCCCCCATCACGGAAACCTGGGGTGTACATTCCGAATGACCATTCACCAGGGGCTGCCTGACAGTTCGGATTACCATTAGGCATCACCACAATCATTGGTTTTGCCTTACCTGTGGCAATCAGATTGTCGAGAATCTGTGCTGCACGTCCCAACTCGCTCCAAGCATTCTCATCACCACCAGAGCCATGCATCAGGTAGAGTACTGGGTATTTGCCGCCCTTGTCATAGCCTGCAGGAGTATAGATGGTCATACGGCGTTGCATCTTCAGTGTAGGACTATCGTACCATACTTTCGAGAGATTGCCGTGAGGAACTTCATTGACCTTATACAAATCGCCTTTATCACCCTTCTTTTCACTTACTATAAAAATATTAGTGAAAGAAACGATATCACGGTTTACATATATGTTGGATGGGTCCTTCACACCTGTCATCCCGTCGATATTAAAGGTGTAGCTATACATCTCAGGAGCGAGTTTCCCTGTAGTATATGACCATACTCCATTCTTGCCCTCTGTTAGAGCAGCTACTCCAGGAGCATCGTATGTGCCATAGCCCTCGACTTTTATGGGTTGGGTTGGCAGAAAATCACCAGTAACCTCTACCTTTACTGCCTTAGGAGCATAGAGATTAAAGGTTACGGTGCCATCTGGATTGACAACAGGAGATTGTACACTTGCACTATTGAATAGCTTCTCCTGTGCAAAACCACTGAGACTGCATAGCATCAAGGATACTGTCAGAATTGTAAATTTATTTATATGTCTCATATTTGTTAAAGTTTCGCAAGCTCTACTTTAAAGGTTATAAGGTTTTAGGTTTTCAGGTCGGAATGCTTATTAACGATGCTGACCTTAAAACCTTATAACCTTAAAACCTGCAACTATTGTCTCTTTAGTAGGTTCAGCTTCACATTAGGTTTCAATACGTTATTAGCCTTTGTCTGCTGAGCCTGAGCAGTAGCTTTGAGGGTTGCCTTAATGTCCTTGGCAGAAGCAGCTACGATAAACTCATATTCGCCCTTGGCAACAACCCATGCAGAATTGACCTCGTCGAAAGAAGCAAGGTCAGCAGCCTTCACATTGAGTGTAACGGTCTCGCTCTCACCAGGCTTCAACGACTTGGTCTTAGCAAACGCCTTCAACTCTTTCACTGGCTTGTTGGCTGCCTTATTGTCGGGAGCAGAAACATAAAGTTCCACAACTTCCTTACCCTCGTATGAACCTGTGTTCTTGATAGTAACGTTCACCTCATAGCCACCATCCTTTTCTGCAATCTTCGCATCTGAGTATTCGAAAGTGGTATAACTGAGCCCAAAACCAAATGGATAGCTTACAGGTACATTAAACGAATCAAAATAACGATAACCTACATAGATGTCCTCTTCATAATCGGTATAATCAACATTCTTCACGTTACCCTTCTGGCCTTGGTTCAACATGTCAATACGTGGATCTTGGTCAATTGGGAAGTTCTTTGACGAATATGCATTGGTGAACTTAATAGGCCATGTCATTGTGAACTTGCCAGAAGGAGACTGCTTGCCGCTGAGAACATCTACAACGCTATTGCCACCTTCCTGTCCTGCTTGCCATGCACAGAGAATAGCATCGGGAAGTTCCTTCCAAGAAGCAGTCTCGATAACACCACCGATGTTAAGCAATACAATCACCTGCTTGCCAACCTTATGATATACATCGCATACCTGCTTGATGAGCTTTGTCTCAGAGTCGTTAAGATTGAAGTTTGACACATTACGGTCCAAAAACTCACCTGAGATGCGTCCTATTGTAATCACAGCCACATCAGACGTCTTTGCCTGTTTGGTCAGTTCGTCAACAGTAAACAGCTTCTCTGTAGGTAGGGTACCAGGAAGGAACTTTACGAGTGAGGCATTTTTAGGGTCTTTCTTCGCCATCTCCTCGAGAGCAGCCTCTTCCTTCTTCTTGCAATCTGCAATATAGTTCTCGTATGTGCTCTTCAACTCATCAGAAATGACATAACCGCCATTCTTCAGGCCATCAACGAGTGATACGACATAGGCATGGTTTACATTACCTGAACCTGTACCACCGGCAATGAAATCGTATGAGGTACAGCCATATAGTGCCACATTCTTAATGTCTTTATTGAATGGCAACGCCTTGTTGTTCTTCATGAGCACCATACCCTCTGCAGCAGACTGTCGTGTTACAGCAGCATGAGCCTTCAAATCAGGTTTGTTAGAATATTGATAACCTTGAAAGCGCGGACTCTTTTCTACGAGGTTCAGCACGCGCTTTACATTACGGTCAAGGTCTGCGACGTCAAGTTTACCACTCTTAACGCCAGATATGATGCTGTCGAATTGCTCGTTCTTGCCAGGTTGCAGCATATCATTACCAGCCCACATCTGTTTTGCACCATCCTTGCCACCGAACCAGTCTGTCATCACGGTTCCCTCATATCCCCATTCATCTCTCAGAATAGTGGTGACGAGATCCTTGCTTTCAGAAGCATAAGTGCCGTTGATATAGTTGTAGGATGTCATCACCGTCCAAGGTTTTGACTCCTTGATAGCGATCTCAAATCCCTTCAGATAGATTTCACGCAGAGCACGTTGAGAGATATGTGCATCGGTGTTCATTCGATTGGTCTCCTGATTGTTGGCAGCAAAATGCTTAATACTTGTACCTACGTCATTCTTCTGTACACCAAGGATATAGGCAGCTGCCGTCTTACCTGCTACAACAGGGTCCTCTGAATAATACTCAAAGTTACGTCCGCACAGAGGATTGCGCATGATGTTAAGGGCTGGAGCCAAGAGAACGTCGGCACCATACTCTTTAACTTCCTCGCCAATTGCCTGACCTACTTCTTCTACAAGTTGAGTGTTCCATGTTGAAGCTAAGAGCGTTCCGATAGGGAAGTGGGTGCAATAGTAAGATGCAGAGTCGCCTTCACGTTTTGCGTCTATACGCAATCCTGCAGGACCATCAGCCAATACCACAGCAGGAATACCTAACGAATCGAGAGGATAGGTAGTACCAGCAGCGCCAGGCACAAGACTCTGCGTGGCGCCTATAACAGCATCATTACCAGAGAAACCTTTCATACCCACACCAATAACGAAGTGAGCCTTGTCTTCGAGTGACAGCTTCGACATCACTTCTTCCTGATTTATGGTGTTCTTAGTCTCTTTGTCGGCAGACATACAACCCATCATCAGGGAGGTCATGCCGAGGGCGAAAAACATAGTCTTCTTCATACGCTTTTATTTTTTAAAAAGTAGTGGTGTATATTCTGTGAGGTATATTCGCCAGTTGCGCCAGATGTGACCGCCGTCGGTCTCCAGATAGGTGTATTTGTGTTTCTTGGAGTCGAGGTAAGCACGCAGGTCATTGTTATTCTTTATTAGGAAGTCTGTCTTACCGATACCGATCCAGAAGAGTTTAGGATTCTTGCTAAACAGATTGTCAATCTTCGCGTTGCGGTCGACATAAATTTCGGGATGCCCATCGCTATTTTCGTTTTGCTGCTGATCAACGGCTGCAGAGAACAAACCTACATAATCAAAGAGATCTGGATTGTTTATACTTATGAAAAGACTATGGAAACCACCCATAGACAGACCTGCGATGGCACGATGAGCCTTGTCTTTTTTCACACGGTATGTTTTCTCAATGAACTTCACTACATCAGGGAAAGCCGTCTCGAAACTTCCTTCCATAGTCTTTGGAAGCATCATTGTAGGCTCCTTGAAGCCTTCGGAGGTTTCTCCCGGACAAGCTTCCTGAGAGATATTGCCATTGGTCATCACAAGAATCATAGGTTCTGCCTTTCCCTGGGCAATCAGGTTATCCATAATCTGGGCAGCACGTCCGAGTTCACTCCATGCGTTCTCGTCGCCACCAATTCCATGTAACAAGTAGAATACAGGATAATCCTTGCCACTGGTCTCATAGCCGGCAGGAGTATATACTGTAAGACGACGGGTAATGCCAGCTGTAGGACTCTCGTACCACACCTTACTAACAGTACCATGAGCAACCTTGTTAACCTTATAAAGGTCTGTGCGAGCATCACCGTCAATAAGGAGCACACTGAACAGATTATTAATGTCACGGATATTATACACATTCAGAGGGTCGATAATCTTTACACCATCAACAATCATGTTATAGGTGTATAGTTCTGGCTTCAAAGCGCTGGAAGTAAAACTCCATACGCCCTTGTCGTCTTTTACAAGATCTGCAACTCCTGGAGTTTCATAGCTGTTTCCCTGATATTCTATTTTCTTTGAAGGCAGGAAGTCACCTGTAATCTGCACTTTCTGAGCCTCAGGGGCAATAAGGTTGAAAGTAACTGTTTTATCTGCATTTACTACAGGCGAAGCCACTTGAGGACCCTGTCCCCAATTCAGGTTCTGTTGTGCTTGAGCTCCTATACCACTAAGACAGAGGACAGCCATAATAATTTTTTTCTTCATTATAATGTTTAGTTAATAGTTAATTATGTTGCAAATATACAAATTATAATTGAAACAACGTTCAAATATTACAAAAAAATATTACAAAATTATGCAAATGTTATATGCTCTCTGTTTTGCATATAGAAAAACGAAAATTCAAACCGAAAAAACAACAAAAAGATTTTCCTATGAAAAAGTAAAGTGTGCAATATGCGAAGCCTCTTCACATATTGCACACTGAATATAAAACTTATCTTGAAATAACGTAATTATTCTGTTGCCTGCTTCTTTGTAATGGTCAGAACACCAGCAGATAGGGCAGGGACGGAGAGGACAACATCATTACCCTCGGTCTTTGGCGTTGCTTTCTGCAGGGCAACGGCATTCTTATTCTCCATGCTGTTTACCACGGTCAGCGAACCTGGAGCATAATACTCGAAGGCGGTATCCTTAACACCATTCCAATCGCCTTTGATACGCAAGGTCGCAGGCTCTTCTGTTGGGTTCACTACCTTCACAATTACACCAGAACCATTCTCTGCCATAGTAGTGCTAACGCTCAGATTACCGGTTTCACCGCTAAATGCCAGGCGATACTTTGAGAAATGGTCGTACCAAAGCTCTGTCACCTGACAGTTAGGTGCCTTGAACAAATCCTTGTAGTCGAAATTGATGAAGGCATTGTTCCAATCAGGTGCGTCGGTACGCCGTATGAACAGAGCTGCAGCACCCATTGCCACCACGTCACGAGCCTCGCAAGTATTGAGGAAACCACCAGCAAACAGACCTGTACGCCAGTCTATGCTATTAAGGTTCCACTCTGATATGAATAGTTTGATGTTCGGATTAGGACCTTCAGAAATAATCTTTGCATAGTTGTCATACTGCTCTCCAAGACGTACAGGACCTGTTGCATATCCGCCTTGTTGCTCATAGTGGTGAAGACTTAGATAGTCGAAATAATTGCCGCTACGCTTGATGAACTCCTCATCCTCCCTGAATCCACCGCAAGCTATGATCTTGATTGTAGGATCAATCTTGCGCATCGCGGTACTGAAGTCGCGAACACACTTCTCATAGCGCTCAATGCCCATTTCCCACATCTCGTTGTCAATCTCCCAGTATTTCACGTTGTAAGGCTCCGGGTGTCCGTTGGCAGCACGCTTTGCGCCCCATTCGTCTGTAGCAGGAGCATTGCAGTAGCGCAGCCAGTTCACCGCATCCTGAAGTATGCTTTCATACTCGCTTTCCGGACGTTCAAACTTAACGCTCACAACAATTACAGGCTCAGAGTTTACCTCACGGCAGAAACGTATGAACTCATCGGTACCGAAGCAGTTCTGATCATAGTCCATCCACATCCAGTGTGCCCAGCGTTCACGATTCTCCTGTGGACCGATGCCCCATTGCCAGTCATACTGGGCAACATATCCACCGCCAGGCCAACGTAGGCATGTAGGGTGCAGTTCCTTTACGGCTTTCAGAATGTCGGGACGGAAACCGCCCAGATTTATACCTGTCTGTGTTGTCATGGTCGCCATGTCAACCTGTACCGTACCGTCTTTCACAGCTATCGCAAAATCGCCATCACAATTGATTTGAGGTTCAAGTGTAAACTCATATTTCTTCCAATCCTGATCTACCTTGCCAAGTGACTTCCGTGCTACGAACTTGCCTTCAGAATTACGCAGTCCCACAATCAGTTCGCCCTTGCCCTTAGCATATATAGAGCCTACATATTTCTCTCCAGAGATAATGTTCTGTGGTCCTTGGAAAATACCAGCTTCAGCCTTTCCTGCTGCAATTTCCTGCGAATAGCACATATTGACGGCATCATCCTTTACAAGACGATACTTGCCTCCATCGCCAAATGCTGTCCATTGCTGTGCAATAGCCGGAGTCCTGACATCCCCCGGAGTACCCTCAAACAGTACTGTTCCGTCTGTTGCTGTGAGCTTGATATTTCGGTATGTAGCCTCGGTGTAATTTACCCAGAATGTCAGAAAATTACGATCTGCCTTTTCTAATCCGTCGTAGCTTAATACCTCTTTGTCGTCCCAGAATATAGTCACCTTACTGCCCCGGCTCACGATACGCAGTTTATGCCATTTCTGCTCTTCATTAACCTGTTCATTAGAAGCAGGAGCCGATATCAATGGAGTAAGCATATTCATGCGGCGTGCAGGACGGCCTCCGAAGCCTGGCATTTCACGTTCTTCCATCTGACAGATAGAGAAATCTGCTGTGGTGTTCTGTTTCTGAAGAGCAGCACGTGCAGCAGCCTCGTTTGCTGCGTCAATCTGCGATTGTGTCTGTGCTGGTGTGAAAGTGCGGCTCTCATAATATGGGTCGTGTATGCGGACAAAATATGGTGAGCCGTCTGCCTTGTTTCGGATAGCGAAACGAATGTCCATCAGACCACCACTCCAAGCGCGTCGAGCCAGCTTGTATGAACGCCAGTTCACGTCCATTGTCAGGTCGAAGTCACAAGTGTTTATGCTGTCAATCTTTAGCGGTTGTTCGTATCGGGTAGGGGAGTGCAGCACCATGTTGTCATCCATATACCATCCGTCGAAATATCCGTCACGAGGATGAATGCCTGGATACTGCTCTGGCTCGAAAGAACGTTCCTGTATGAGTTCCTGCCATACACCATTGTTGGCACTGAAATATATATGCTCGAAAAGCTGTCCGTAGAGCATCTCGTCGATGATTCCTGAGGGCTTTTTGCTCTCAACGGTAATTGCATACTCTTTTTGGGCACTGGCAGCTGTTCCTATCGCCAGAAATGCCAACAATAATAATTTCTTCATTTTTATCATTTTAAACGTTTAATTCATTCTTTTTTCTTGGCAGCATCAGCTGCTTCAGTCATAATATTCTATTTTCATTTCCTCGCTGACATTGAAGTCATCGTGAAAACCGTCGTTATACTTGTAAACAAGGCTTAATCCACGATAGGTAGATGGAACTTTCAATGTATCTAATAGATGCCATCTTGGACGGCCGAAATCGTAGGATTCCCTATCGAGGATTATGCGGTTTGAAACGAAATCGAAACTATAATAACCGCCACCAATACATTGTTCACCGTACTTCAGCAAATCCTTATGCTGATTGACCATTCCGAGACGGAAATGCCCGTCCATGGTGATTACAAACTTTGGTAGATTCATGCATTTATCTTTAGTTTAGCTAGCAAAATCAAGGATTAAAAGTCCAGCCGTTATCACCGTGGTATATCATCTGATGAGTCATACCACCATCGATGCAGATGTTCTCGCCTGTGATGAAACCGGCCTTTTCTGAGCAGAGATATAGCACCATATTTGTGATATCCATAGGATTTCCTACACGTCCCACAGATTGCTGCACAGCATCTGGACCTTCATATTGGGTGTAGGCGGTATCTATCCAACCTGGCGAAATACTGTTTACTCGCACCTTTCCTGATACCAAAGTTCTAGCTTAGATTCTTCACTCTTATCTTTCCTCCGTTTCAAATCCGTTGTAAGTCCGTTCTTAATCCCTTTCCGGAATGGGAAAATGAAGGGTGACAATGGGAGAGTGGGTGGAATTAGAGCTTCTCCTTCAAGAAACGGGCGGTGTGGGAAGCCGCGCACTTGACTATTTCCTCTGGTGTGCCGGTACAGACAATACGACCGCCTTCCTCACCACCTTCTGGACCTATATCGATGATGTGGTCGGCACATTTGATGACATCCATGTTGTGTTCAACGATAAGAATTGAGTGACCACGTTCAATGAGAGCGTCAAAGGCATGCAACAGACGTTTGATGTCGTGGAAATGAAGTCCTGTGGTTGGCTCGTCGAAGATGAAAAGTGTTTCATCCTGTTTCTCCTGAGAGATGTAATAGGCAAGCTTGACACGCTGATTCTCACCACCTGAAAGCGTTGATGATGCCTGACCAAGCTGAACATAGCCAAGTCCTACCTCCTGCAAAGGCTTCAGTCGGGCGATGATAGCCTTGAGGTTGTTGCGATTAGAATCCTTCCATGCAAACTTCTCCTCGAAGAACTCCACCGCCTCGTCAACGGTCATGGCAAGGATATCGTTGATGTTCTTGCCCTCGTATCTCACATCGAGTACCTCGCGCTTGAAACGCTCGCCATGGCATGATTCACAGGTCAGAACAAGGTCGGCCATGAACTGCATCTCAACCGTAACGACTCCGGCACCCTTACACTCCTCACAGCGTCCGCCGTCGGTATTGAATGAGAAATGCTGAGCTGTGATACCCATCTGCTTTGCAAGAGGCTGGTCGGCAAAGAGCTGACGGATGTAGTCGTAAGCCTTGATATAGGTTGCAGGATTGCTTCGCGTGGATTTTCCGATTGGGTTCTGGTCGACCATCTCAACGTGGTGAATGTCTTGCCAGTCGCCTTCGAGAGCCTTGAACTCGCCAGGAGCATCGCAAACCTCGTCTAGATGTCGCTTGAGAGTAGGATAGAGAATGCCCTTCACCAACGAGGACTTACCCGAACCGCTGACACCAGTCACCACGGTCATGCAGTTGAGAGGGAAATCCACATCAATGCCCTTGAGATTGTTCATACGTGCTCCCTTGATGGTTATCTTACGATTCCATGAGCGACGTGATGTCGGTACGTCAATCTTCCTTGTGCCGTTGAGATAATCGAGAGTGTAGCAGGATGGTTGTTGGCTGTTGGGTGTTAGGTGTTGAAGAGAACCTTGGAATACAACATTACCGCCATGAGTGCCAGCATCAGGACCTATGTCGATAAGGTAGTCGGCAGCACGAAGGATGTCCTCGTCATGCTCAACGACAACGACGGTATTGCCAATGTCACGAAGCTTTTTAAGTACGGAGATAAGGCGCTCGGTATCTCTTGAATGCATACCGATAGATGGCTCATCAAGGATATAGAGAGAGCCTACAAGTGAAGAGCCGAGTGATGTTGTAAGGTTGATTCGCTGACTCTCACCACCAGAGAGGGAGTTGCTTGGACGGTTGAGAGTGAGATATCCCAAACCTACATCGAGAAGGAATCCGAGACGTGAATTAATCTCTGTAAGCAAACGCTTGGAAACCTCTGTGTCATGGGCGTTTAGTTCAAGATGGTCAAACCATTCCTTTAACCTTGATATTGGCATCGTAACAAGGTCGGTAATGGTCTTTCCGCCAACCCTAACATAGTTCGCTTCCTTACGAAGTCGAGAGCCATGACACTCAGGACAGACGGTTTTTCCACGATAGCGAGAGAGCATCACACGATATTGAATCTTGTACTGATTCTCCTTTACCATCTGGAAGAAAGAATCGATGCAAGGACGCCATTCGCCACAATCAGAAGGCAAGCCATGCCAAAGCCAGTCTTTATGCTTCTGCGACAGCTCGAAGTAAGGGGTGAAGATAGGGAAATTGTCTCTCTCTGCATGACGGATGAACTCCGTTCGCCATTCTCCCATCTTATCTCCATGCCAGCATTTTACACAGCCGTCATATACGCTGAGTGAGGAGTCGGGAATGACAAGATGCTCATCGATGCCGATTATGCTTCCGAAACCCTGACATGAGGGACATACGCCTACTGGAGAATTGAAAGCGAAAAGCTGGTCGGATTTCTCCTCAAAGGTCATACCATCAGCCTCAAGACGTGTAGAGAACTCGTAGATGAGTCCGGCAGGAAGGAAATAAAGACTACAAGAGCCTCCACCCTCATAAAAAGCGGTTTCTGCAGAATCCGTAAGTCGTGAGATTGTGTCCTGAGAGTTATCGCAAGAAAGTCGGTCGATAACGATATAAATGCCATCTGCCTTTGTTGCGTCAATATCCACGGTCTCTATATAGTCGTCAATCGTTGTGACCTCATTATTGACGAACAGACGCGAATATCCCTGCTGTTGCTCCATTTCAAGCTGACGCTTGAGTGTTCGGCCTTTTGGCACCTGCAAAGGGGCAAGTACCATAAAACGAGTGCCGGGAGTAAACTCAAGCATCTTTGCAACGACATCCTCTGGGGTGTGTTTCTTTACTTCCTCGTTGCTGATAGGCGAGAAAATATGTCCTGCACGGGCAAAGAGAAGTCGGAGATACTCGTAAATCTCAGTAGAAGTGCCTACTGTAGAGCGTGGATTTCGGCTCACCACCTTTTGCTCAATGGCAATAGCTGGTGGAAGTCCCTTGATGAAGTCGCACTCAGGCTTGCTCATACGGCCAAGGAACTGTCGGGCGTATGATGAAAGGCTCTCTACATAGCGACGCTGACCTTCGGCATACAATGTGTCGAAGGCCAGTGAAGACTTACCAGAACCGCTTACGCCAGAGATGGCTACCAAGCAGTTTCGTGGGATATTTAGGCTTATATTCTTGAGATTATTGACGCGAGCGCCCTTAATCTCAATGAACTTCTCTTTTTCTTTTTGCATTTAGGGAGGTTGTAAGGTTAGTAGGTTTGAAGGTTATGAGGTCAGAAAGTCAAATTGCAAAGACCTTATAACCTCATAACCTTACAACCTCATAACCTTTTTATATAAGATACTGATTGCTGATGCTCTCGTTGTTGATTACGCGACGGATAGTCTCAGCAAACATATCGGCAACGCTGAGCTGTTTAACCTTTGCACAACGGTTAGCATAAGGGATTGAGTCGGTGAAGACAATCTCCTCAAGTGCAGAATTCTGTACATTCTCACTTGCGGGACCTGACATTACACAATGGCTTGCACATGCACGAACAGTACGGGCACCAGCCTCCATCATTATGTCGGCAGCCTTTGTGATTGTACCGGCTGTATCTACCATATCGTCAACAATGACAACATCCTTGTCTTTCACGTCACCGATAATCTGCATGCTCTCGATAACATTAGCACGTGCACGAGTCTTGTTGCAGAGCACGAGAGGGCAGTCAAGATACTTAGCGAATGACTTTGCACGCTTAGCGCCACCAACGTCAGGACTTGCAATTACAAGGTTCTTGAGCTTCAGGTTCTCGATATAAGGGAGAATGACGCCTGAACCATAGAGATGGTCAACAGGTACGTCGAAGAAGCCCTGAATCTGGTCAGCATGAAGATCCATGGTGATAACACGGTCAATACCAGCTACGCTCAGAAGGTCAGCCACGAGCTTTGCACCGATGCTTACACGTGGTTTGTCCTTACGATCCTGACGAGCCCAGCCGAAATAAGGAATGACTGCGATAATCTGACGGGCAGAGGCACGCTTTGCTGCATCAATCATAAGCAGAAGTTCCATGAGATTGTCTGAGCTAGGGAATGTGCTCTGTACGAGGAACACGTCACGACCACGGATGCTCTCCTCGTATGAAACAGCAAACTCACCGTCAGAGAACTTTGTTATCTGCAGATTGCCGAGTTTGCAACCAAGACTGGCACAAATCTTCTCTGCGAGGTAGCGAGTAGCTGTGCCTGAAAATACCATAAAGGAATCTTTGTCTGTCATTGAGATTTATGATTTATATTCTTTAAGTTTTTTACTCTTCACAAATAGTACATTGTACATGGTAAATTGTACATGAACTTATCCCACCGCTTTGCGCAGCTTACGGAAATGCTCTATCAGTTCCTTGAAATTCAGTTCATGCTGAATGCTGAAGCGATTCCAAAGGTCACCACAGATACAAACACCGCCAAAACCGAGTTCCTTTGCTATCTGGATGTTCTCGATGCTCATTCCGCCCAGGGCATATACGTGCTTGTCGATAAGTCCCTTGTCGCGTGCCAGTTCCATTTCCTGAATGCTGAGAGATGCCTTGCCATCGCCATGTAGGCTGTCAAATAGAGAGTGGAGACATACATAGTCGCAACTCTTCTTCATCTCCTTCAGGTCGCTTATGCGGTATGTGCTGCGAGTGATGTGTCGCTTGAATGCTTCAGGCGTTGGCGTATCAGGATTGTTGATATGAATGCCCTTTAGGTCAAATTCCTGCTTGAGATAGTAATGTTCATGCACACGTATCTTTGAGTGACAGTCATTTGGCAACAGGGAAAGCAGTCGCTCGCAGTAAACCGGCTCTGAGTTCGGCTTTTGTAAATGAAGTATATCTAGACCTTCATCGAAAAGGGCAGTTAATATCTTGTCCTCCTCAACAAAGAATTTGGGTTGAGTTAATATGACCAGTTTCATCCTTTGTGTCTAATTCCTTTGTGCAAAATCAGCCAAAAGCTAATGCACTTTTCATATATTCGGATGCAAAGTTATGAATAATTATTGAGAAAAGAAAGTTTAGGATTGAAAAATGTTGTTTTTTCTTTGAAATATTCAACAATAGTCAATAATTTTGTCGTTAATCTGCCGTTATACCTACGTTGTCCTTCCGTACCAAACTCGATGAAAGTCCGCTCTATGTCTGCTATAGAATAAGAGGTTCATCGAGTTTGGTTAGGAGGAACAGCGGACTTTCTTTGGATTATAATCCTTAATAGTCCTATTTATTCTTTGCAAAACGGATAAGCATTTCCACCTCCGCAAGAGTCTTCAAGTAGAAATATATTTGATGGAATTTCCTTGGAAAAATCTATTTTTGTGAATGGGCAGTTTTCTTCTGGCTGTATCATTAATATTCCATTGTCCAAATAAGCATTAAAGTTATACATGAGGCCATTGTAATAACCTATTACTTTTTTATTCTTTACAATATAGATTCTTCCCTTACCATGTGGGGAATGTTGAAATCCAAATGCGTTTTTCACTAATATAATCTGCAAACAACTTTCGTTAGGTCCAATGGCATTTCCTATGTTTTGTAGTTTGTCTTCCAGAATTTCGTTTCCTAATTTAGAAACAATTTCAACAACATTTGTGTCTGTTTTGGCAATAATTGATGTAAAGACCTCGTCAAAACGAGTTTCATGTGTTGATAATACATTTTTGTTTACATCTCGGTAGCAAGATGTAAACAAAAATGAAAAGAAGAAGTAAAAACATATGGTTCTGACCATGATATTTTTTATGTAAAGACTATGCTTTCTTGAGAATCTCAAGCAGATGTCTCCAAACCATATCAACGGTTGGGATGAGCAGGCGCTCGTCAGGTGAGTGAACGCCACGGAGCGTTGGACCCATACTAACCATATCGAGGTTAGGATAACGCTCAGCAAAAAGACCGCACTCAAGTCCTGCGTGTATTCCAAGAACCTTTGGCTCCTTACCGAAAAGCTCTTTGTAAGTATCAACAACGATCTTTGTCAGACGACTGTTAGGATTCATCTTCCAAGCAGGATAACCCTCGCCAGTATCAACCTCAGCACCAGCCAACTGGAACACGGAACGAACGGTTGCGCACATGTTATCCAATGCCGACATCACGTTTGAGCGTTGTGAAGTTGTAACGAGAACTGAACCGTCTTCCTGGGTCTTTACGCTTGCAAGATTGCTTGAAGTCTCAACCAACCATTCGATAGCCTGATCCTGACACATAGACATGATTCCGTTGTCCACACCTTGAAGCGCAAGGATAATCTTTCGGCTGTCATCCTCGGTTATAAGAGACTCTACATCAGTTGATTCCATGTACATGTTAATGTTTTTCTCCGTAACGTGGAATTCCTCTTCAACGTCAGAAACGAATACGTTGAAATCGGCACGAACCTGCTCTTTTTGAGCGAAAGGAACGGCAATAGTCATCTCTCCGTCACGAGGAATGGCATTGTGAAGACCGCCAGCCTTGAGAGTGCCGAGACGAACCAAACCCTTCTCCATTTCCTGATAGATGAAACGAACAAGCAGCTTAACGGCATTAGCGCGTTTCTTATTGATGTCATCGCCAGAATGACCGCCTGTTAGAGAGTTCACGCCAATCTTCAAGAAGAACATGCCATTCACATCTTTCTCGTATTTCGGACGGAAAATAGCTTGGGTACGCTTACCTCCTGCACATGAAACGAATATCTGTCCCTCGTCCTCAGAATCGAGGTTGATAAGCATAGAGCCTGTCATGAAACCTGCCTTCATGCCCTCAGCACCTGTCAATCCTGTCTCCTCGTCACGAGTAAAGACGCACTCGATAGGACCATGCTCAATATCGTTAGAGTCGAGTAGG
>JAEEGG010007650.1_pt1 | contig 24801 bp, 16 predicted proteins | sample 9134161 | NCBI WGS metagenome assembly JAEEGG01 (sample SAMN16246543, study PRJNA631951) | gut metagenome | biome: gut microbiome; feature: rumen; material: CR-attached | host: Bos | place: Iran: Karaj | collected 2018-10 | reverse complement strand
ACACGAAAGAAAAAACAAAAAGTATGAGGACCAACACTCCGAAGGTCTTCTTCATAAGGGGTTGATAATTAGATAAAATGTTTATATTTTTTGAAATAATCAGGTGTATTTTTGCTGCGCAAAAATAAAAATTTTTGCACTGGCGGCTATACCACTCTCTCTGTTCATGGACGCAGTGCCTGCGTCCCTACAGTTTTCAGTTCTCATCTCTCCGTTCTCCGTTCCTACTTGATGTAATACTGATACACCTCTTCCAATTTGCTGGCCGAGTCGTCCAGTCCGCCTTTGCGGTTGCGGAACACCCACAGTTTCTTGTGTTGGTCGATGAGAGGCTTCAGCTCTTTGGCCAGTTCCTGCCGCTTAGCCCACGGGATGTTCTTGGTGCCGTTGCCCTTCACGTTGAGTCGGGCGATGCCGAGGTGTACGGCGTGTTTGGCGAGCGAGGCTGCCAGCGTCAGTTCGGCTTTGACAAGTTGTGCGTCGAGGCATTGCGGCCGGGCGGCTTGTAGCAGGTTCAGTGCGCTGTCGATGGCATTTTCGGCGGCTTGCAGCTTGGGCACCGTCAGCTCGCGAGTCTGGTAGTTGCCGCTGAGTGTCCACTTGTAGCGGTGTAGCATCAGGTGGAAGGCATTGGCCACGCCTTCGGGAATCTCGGTCTTGAGGTATGCGTCGCCCAAGGCGAGCAACGCATTGGCTGTCAGTTGGGTGGTGTCCTTGAAAATGTAGCGGTTCAGCTGGAAGGCCACCCGCTCGGTGGCGGTGGTGTCCAGTTTCCAGGCATACGACGAGCCAATGACGATGGCTGGCCACGATACGGGCATCGGCTGCCAATGGCCGTAGTCGCCCCAGTCGGTGAGCATCAGTCCCTTGGCGCCGTTGGCCTTGCCAGCGATGGCCGCCTCCTTGATGTTGGTGAAGGCGGTGTGGTTGCGCCCAATGAGCGAGCGCCAGGTGGCCGCACCCGGACAAACGTAGAAATCCAAGCTGGCGGCTTTGAACTTGGGCAGTATGGTGTCGAAGGGGAAGCCGATATCGTAACCCCAGGCCATGGCTGTCATATTTTGCGGTAGCTCACCGATAAGTTCGCTGTGGTTGGTGATGATGTCGCCCCAGAATTGGGCCTGCTTGCCCAGTCGGTTCACTTCGTGGTTCAACTGCTTGAGGTAGTTGAGATAAACGCGGCCCGTGCCGAGCGTGTCGCAGGCGGCCTTGGAGCGGCCCAAGCCGAGCTCTACGGTCTCGTCGCAGCCAATGTTGACATAGTTGCTCGAGAAGATGGGTAGCAGCTCTTCGTACAGTTCGCGCATCAACTTAAGTGACCCCGGGTTAGTGGGGTCGAGGCTGGTGAGCTTGCGCTTGCCCCACTTGGTGGCACAGTCGTCGGGACACTCGGCCAGGTTCTGATAGCGCGGCACCTTGAGCCAGTTTTCCATGTGGCCAAAGGAGTTCTGGTTGGGCACAAGGTCGATGAAGCGGTCGCGGCAGTAGAGGTCGAGTAGTTGTATCTCTTTGGCTGTCAGAGGGTCGGCATCCTTCCATACGTCGCGGTGATTGTGGTAGGCGAAGGTGTGCTCGGTATAGAGTTGCACTTCGTTGATTTTCCACTTGGCCAATTGGTCGATAAGGCGGAACAGTGTGGGCATCGTCGGCACTTTATCGCGACTGATGTCGAGCATGTAGCCGCGTCGCTCAAAGTCGGGCCAGTCCTCAATGACAAGGCAAGGCAGCGGAACTTGCTCAGCTAAAGCGTATTCGAAGATTTGCGACAAGGTTTGGGCCGCATAGAAGAGAGCTGCCTCATCACCGCCGGTCAGCGTGATTTGGCCAGGTGTGATGGCCAACACATAGTGTTGTGCGCGCAGTTTGTCGCTGGTGATGAATTGCAGGGTAATGATATTCTCGCCGGAGTAGTGGAAGGTGGCCTCCGCTTCGAATTTGCCCTGCCGCAGCTGGCCGAGGAAGTTCTGTATCTCGGTGAACTGGTAGGGGTAGTTGACGATATATTCTCCTTCGCTGTAGCTGATGCGTTGCGGCTGTGGTGTGAGGTAATCGGTGAGCGAAGCCGCTTGTGAACCTATCGTGGCAAACACCAGCAGCAGGAAAAGGATGCTTTTTTTCATGGCTAAAGGTCTGGTTTATTGTTCCGTGGGCTGGTCGTTCAGCTTCTGCACGGTGTCGGTGGTTGAGTAGCCTTCCACCAGTGGGATGGTCCTGACGATGCCGCCGTGCTGTTGCACGAAAGAGGCGCCAACGATGGTGTCGATGGTGTAGTCGCCGCCTTTGACCAGCACATTGGGCTTGACGGCTTTGATGAGGTCCAGCGGGGTGTCTTCGTCAAAAATGATGACATAGTCAACACATTGCAATGAGGCCAGTACCAGGGAGCGGGCCTTCTCGTCGTTGATGGGCCGCGAAGGTCCTTTGAGGCGGCGTACCGAGGCATCGCTGTTGAGGCCCACCACCAGCAGGTCGCCCATCGTGCGGGCTTCGGCCAGATAGGTGACATGGCCCAGATGGAGCACGTCGAAACAGCCGTTGGTGAAGACGACCGTAGCTTTGGGGCTGATTTTCAACTGAGACCACTGCTCGCGGCTGATGATTTTTTGTTGTATGGTATCTAAAAATGTCATATTTGTTCCGATGATTTCTGTCCTGCGAAGGAGGCCAGGATAAGCGAGATAAAGCCGAAAATGATGACCATTAGCGTTTGGGTGCTCCAGCCAATCCAACCTGCGGCCAGGCCTGCGTTATAATCCACACCGTAGAGTACCAGTGTGCCTGCAATGATGAGCGGATAGGCTCCCAGGCCGCCTTGGGCAATCATAAAGCCGATGGCGCCGAATGCCAGACATGAGAAGGCGGGTATGAAGCCCAGCTGGCTCAGGAAATCGAAGGCAAAGAAGCAAGTGTAAGTGCCGAAGAAGTAGAATACCCAGATGAGCAGCGTGTAGAGGATGAAGAGGAAGGGTCTTTTGACATCCTTGATGGAGATAAGTCCTTGCCAGATGCCGATCAGTACGTTCTTCACCTTGGTCATGAAGGGTATTTTCATCAGTTGCTTGCGGGTGAGGTATATCAGGATGATGAACAGTACCACGCCGCCAGCCAGCAGGTAGAGGGTGTGGTTGCTGGCCATGGAGACAATCTTGGTGTTCATCCATTCGCCCAGTGATACGCCCGTATCTTGGTTGATAATCAGGTTGGAAAGTACACCCGTGTTGAGGAAGATGGCGAGGACGAAGATGATCAGGAAGATTATCAGGTCGATGACGCGCTCGGTGACGATGGTGCCCAACGACTTTTGGAAGGGTACTTTCTCGTATCGCTGCAGGAAGGTGCAACGGAGCACCTCGCCAAGGCGTGGCAGAGCCAGGTTGGCCAAGTAGCAGACCATCACCGCATAAAACGACATGCTCGTTCTGATTTTGTAGTTCAACGGCTCAATAAGCAGCACGCTGCGCAACGACCTGAAAAAGTGAGAAGTGGCTAGCGAAAGCATGGAGAGCACAAGGAAAGTCCAGCTGACAGGATTGTTGACTTGCATGGCACTTTGCTTGATGATGTCGAGATCTTCTTTGGAAAGGTCTTTCACTGATAACCAGATGAAAAAGACGCCCAGGCCGAGAAATATGAGCAGTTGGATGATATTTTTGAGATGTTTGTTCATTTCTTAAAATTGAATGTGCAAAGATAGTGTTTTTTATAAAAAAATGGCGTAAATTTGCAGCACTATTTGGCATTGTTGCCAGTGTGCCTTTGGGCATTAGGAATGTAATATTAAGAAAATGAAGACAAAGCAGGAAATCGTTGAGAACTGGCTGCCTCGTTATACGGGCTTGCAGTTGGAAGAGTTCGGTCAGTATATTATTCTGACCAATTTTAAGAATTATATCGAGAATTTCTCGCGCATTATGGATGTGCCTGTGCGCGGTCTGGATAATCCGATGCAGAGTGCCACGAAGGACAATATCACCATCATCAACTTCTCGATGGGCAGTCCCATGGCGGCCACTATCATGGACCTGCTGACGGCCATTAAGCCCAAGGCTGTGCTCTTTCTGGGAAAGACAGGCAGTCTGAAGTCGTACATCGGCAAGGGCGAACTGCTGCTGCCCATCGCCGCCATCCGTGGTGAAGGTACTGCCAACGACTACTTCCCGCCCGAAGTGCCGGCGCTTCCCGCCTTCAACCTGCAGAAGGCCATTTCGACCACCATCCGCGAGTATGGCCGCGATTACTGGACGGGCACCGTCTATACGACCAACCGCCGCGTGTGGGAACACGACCAACAGTTCAAAGATTATCTGTCGGGTATCCGTGCCACGGCTGTCGATATGGAGACCGCCACGCTCTTCTCAGTCGGGTTTTACAACAGAATACCCACCGGCGCACTGCTCCTCATCTCCGACCAGCCGATGCTGGAGGAAGGTATCAAGACGGAAGCTTCGGATAAAGAGGTGACCGCCAAATTTGCCGAGGAACATCTCCGTATCGGTATCGACTCGCTGAAACAACTTATCAATAAAGGACTTGCCGTTAAGCATCTTCGCTTCGACTATTACTAATATTTCGTTTCATGACTGCTGACGAACTTATTTCCCAACTGAAGAAAAAGGAGTACAAGCCGCTTTACCTGTTGCATGGCGAGGAGGCCTATTATATTGACCAAGTGGCTGATTTTATTGAAGCCAATGTGATGGATGAGGCCGATCGCGATTTCAATCAGGTGGTGCTCTATGGCGGAGATATTGATGGCTCGGTCATTGTTGATAATGCCAAGCAGTATCCTTTTGGGGTGCCTTATCGTTTGGTGATTGTCAGAGAGGCCCAGAACCTTGGAAAGTTCACGGGAGAATCCGCCGGCTGGAAACAGGTGATTGCCTACGCCGAGAATCCGTCTCCTACAACTATTTTGGTGCTCTGTTACAAATATGGCAAGGCCAAAGCAGAGTTGGAAAAACCGTTCAAAAAGAATGGCGTGGTCTTCACCTCCGACAAATTGCGCGATTATCAAGTGTCCCCATGGATTATCAAGCAGGTGCAGAAGTATAATTTCACCATCTCTCAACATGCAGCTAATATTCTGGCAGAACATATCGGTGAGGATTTGTCGCGCGTGGATGGCGAACTGCAGAAGCTGAAAGTGTTTTTGCCCGAGCATAGCGAAATCACTCCCGATGTGATTGAGAAGCATATCGGTATCAGCAAGGAGTACAATGTTTTTGAATTGCAAACGGCGCTCGCCGAACGCGATGTCAACAAGGCCTATAAGATTGCCTTTAATTTTTGCCAGCATCAGAAAGAGAATCCTAATGTGAAAACCATCGCCTTTTTGTTCTCTTATTATTCAAAATTATTGGCGTACCAATTTGATGTGGTAGGTGCGAAAAAGGAGATGACCTCCTATGCTTTAAAACAATGCACCGAAGGTTCCAAGCACTATTCCATAGCAGAGGTGAAGAACATCATCTCCGTGCTTCGCGAATTCGATGTAAAAGCCAAAGGAGTGGATACTTCGGCTTCTCAGGAGGATCTTCTCAAAGAACTTTTCTACAAAATTCTTCATCCAGTCAATTAACATTTATTAATATTCTTATTTTATTGAAATATAGCTATTTAAGAGTTTTTATAAAACTTAAATAGCTTTTTTTATAATATGTATCGTGAAAATTTCGTACTTTTGCCGCCGAAAAAAAAATTAGCGTGCAGAAGGGTAGAGGCGTGAGATATTTTGTCCATTAAAACCTGATACATGAGAAGACCAATATACTCCTTACTCATACTACTATTAAGTGTAGTTATTGGCTTAAATATACAAGCACAAAACATTTTAAAAGGTACGGTGAAAGATGCTGCGGAAGGAGTGGGTCTGCCGTACGCACAAATCAAGGCCGATTGTTTAAGCGAGATCCAGTTTGCCGACATCAACGGCAGCTATAGGATTTCGATTCCTCAAGATACTTGTACCATAGAGTTTATGTCGCCCACCTATTCCTCGATGAAGCGTGTGGTGATATTCACCGCCCGCCAGCGTGAGATAAAGTTGGATGTCAAGTTGAATTCGGAGGCGCAAGTGTTGGATCAGGTCAATGTGGTGTCATCGAAATATGAGAACAATCCCGAGACCTCAACCAGTTCGCTGGTGGTTTTGGATGCCAAGAAATTTGAGGATAAGAACATCAACTCGGTGGATGAGCTGCTGAATAATGGCGGCGGCGTGGCCGTGGTTGACAATGAGCCTCAGATTCGCGGTGGTAGCGGCTTTAGCTCTGGTTTGGGCAGCCGTGTGATGATCTTGTTGGATGACATACCCATGCTGCGTGCCGATGCCGGTCGTCCCATGTGGAACTTCATCCCTATGGAGTGTGTCGAGCAGGTTGACGTGCTTAAAGGTGCCGCCTCTGTTGTGTTTGGCTCGTCGGCACTGACAGGCGCCATCAACGTGCTGACCGCCTATCCGCGTTCAAAGCCCACCACCAAAGTGACGGTGTTCGCCGGCATGTACTCGCGCCCGTCAGACAAATATGCCACCAGCTGGATTCACCACAATCCCATCAAGTTTGGCGCCAGCTTTATGCACTCTCGCATCATCAAGAAGAATTTCGACTTGATTATCGGTGGCGAATATTTTGATGACCAAGGCTATATCGGTCCCGAGGAGCGCATTTCCGTCACTCGCGACAAGAACGGCAGCTCGAAGGGCAAGTTTGAACGCCGTGGCCGTTTCAACTTCACCACCCGTTACCGTTTTGAGAAAGTGAAGGGCTTGTCAATCAGCTTGAATGGTAACTTCATGTACTCCGACAACGCCCAGTCGTTCTTCTGGTTTGATGGCGACACCAACCGCTATCGTACATACAAGGGCTCGCTGTCGCACTTCCACGATTTTACCTTCTACCTCGACCCTGTTATCAAATATGTAAGTCCCAAAGGTTCGGTGCACTCGTTCCGCAATCGTATTACTTATAGCAACAATGCCGAGGAGTCGGGTGCGCAGGATGCCAGCTCAATACTGGTATATGATGAGTATCAGTACAACAAGAATATCACGCGTATCGGCCTCAACATTGTAGCCGGCGCCATGAATATTTACGCCCAATCGTATGGTCGTTGCTTCAATGGCGACAACTTCTCCGACAGTCCCGTGAGGATGTATTCCGACAACTTCGCGATGTACGCCCAGTTAGAGGAGAGCCTGCTCCGCAACCGCAACTTGAAGCTGTTGCTGGGTGGCCGCTGGGAGTTCTACAAGTTGGAGAATGAGTTTGAGCACAAGCCCGTCTTCAGAGCAGGTATCAACTATCAGATTTGGCGGTCGAAAACGGCCTTCCGTGCGTCGTTTGGCCAAGGTTACCGCTATCCCAGTATCGGCGAGCGTTTCATTGCCATCAATGTGGGCCGCTACGGCTTCTATCCCAATCCTCAGTTGGTATCGGAAACCAGCTGGAATGTTGAGTTCGGCATTATGCAACCCTTCAAGATTGCCGAATCCATCCTGGGTGCCATCGACGTGGCCCTCTATCATCAGAACTACAAGAACTACATAGAGTTTGCCATGGGCCCGTGGGGCAATTCCGACAATGTGCTCGACAACATGGGCTTCATCTTCTTGAATACGGGTCCTGCCCGCATCAGCGGCGTCGATTTCTCGCTGATGGGCGGTGGCGACATCTCCGATAAAGTGGCCATGTCGCTCATGTTGAGCTACACCTACAGCAATCCTGTGGCCAAAGAGCGCAACCGTGTCTATTACACCCACCGTGGTCGCGACTACACCTTTGCCAACTCATCTTCCGACACTTCACGCAGTGTGCTGAAATACAGAATTGAGCACATGGCTAAGATAGATGTGGAATTCACCTTCTGGAAGAAGTTCAAGATTGGTGCGTCGGCTTCCTATTACAGCGCCATGAAGAATGTGGACAAGTTCTTCTTCGATTACGACATGGATAACCCCAACTTGTCGCCAATGCGTCGTCAGATGCTGGCACAACTGGGCGACTTGCCATTCCGCGGTTTCTACAACTACTGTGAGGCACATAAGAACGGTTCGCTCACGTTCGATGCACGCATCAGCTACTCCTTCTCCGAAACCGTCAGTCTGGCCTTCATCGTGAAGAACATCTTCAACAACGACTATACGCTCCGTCCCATGTACCTGGAGCCGCCACGTACCTTTACGTTGCAATTCAAGTATAATCTTAACTAAGTAATTGAAAACCAATAAAACCTTATTGATATGAAAAAAAGTTTCTTGTTATTAGTAGTGATGGCCTTCGCTATTGTAGGGTGTCACAAACCTGAACCAGAACCCAAACCTGAACCAGTAGACACTACTACTACTCAGGAAGAACCCTTCATCGACCAGCTTCCCGATGGCAGCTTTGAAAACAGCTGGGTGGAATTCACCGCCGAAAAAGGCAAATATTTGGATTTCAAAACGGCTGCCTTCACCACATTGAACATTTTGTACGAGCTGCCCGATGATCCACTGCCTGGCAAGCTGACCGCTTTCCGCACCAACGATGCACAAGATGGCCAATATGCCATTAAGTTAGTCACCGCCGATTTGAGTGGTATGATTCTCGTGCCCGGCGCTTTCGGTACTATCAGTCGCGATTGCGTAGGCGAATTTCTCAATACGGGTGGTATTTCCATCAAGAAAGATTTTACCTATAAGCCAGTCGCTTTGACAGGCTATTATAAATATGAACCTGTGAACGGTGACTCGGCCGTGATTGATATGGCCATTTACAGCGGCAATAAGGAAATTGCTTCGGCTTTGTTGAAAGAAAAGAACACCGTTTCAGAGTGGACTCCTTTCACGCTGACACTGAATTACACCGATCCTTCAGCCAATGCCACGCATCTCAAGCTGTTGTTCATTGCCAGTGCATGCTACGACTTCAGCAAACTGCAAGAGTGTCAAGGACAGGTTGGTTCAACCCTCTATATCGATAATCTGAAATTCGTTTACGAATAGGATTGAGCCTTCTATATAATATAATGTAGCGACGTGCCAAGGCGCGTCGCTACATTTTTTTTGGTAGGAAGAGTCTTTGTGATTAGGCTGTTTCGTCCTCAATCAAAAGTTTTTTGAAGAATTCCTGTATCTTTTCCCACATGTCTCTGGGTTTCACGCCAGAAGGCTTCCGATTGTTATCGCCTTTCCCTTTGTCTTTGTTTTTATTAGGTTTTTGAGGTTCTTCCTCCGGCCATGTGGGCTCTTCGTTGTGCGCTTTCTTTTTCTCGAAATATTGGATGCCATATTTCAACAAACCCATGGATGTGGAGTAGATGGGGTGTTTCAACTCTTTGGCGATAGTGCTTACAAAGCCCTTGTCGGGGATGCCGATGCGGGTAGGCATCGACAGCGTGAACTGACACAGGTCACGCAAGTCTTTCAGCATAGCGCCGCCACCAGTCAGCACAATGTTGGTCTGAATCTTGTGGGCGTAGCCCGAATTGGCGATTTCCGATTTTACCTTTTCTAAAATCTCATTTACGCGGGCGTAAATGATTTGGGCGAGGTAGGTCTCTGTAATCTCAACGGGCTCAGGATGACCGAATTGAGGTATATCGATGTGGTTGTTCGAGTCGCTCTTATCCACAAAGCAGGTGCCGAAGCGGATTTTCAGTTTCTCGGCCATCTCGTCGGTGATTTTGCAAATCTGGGCGATGTCGGAAGTGATGACGTTGCCGCCGATGGGGATGACTTTGGTGAAGACGGGATTGCCTTTGTGGTAGATGGCAATGTCGGTGGTGCCGCCGCCGATGTCAATCAGTACCACGCCGTGCTCTTTTTCCTCCTCGGTAAGGCACGACATGGAAGAGGCGATAGGCTCCAGGGTGATGTCTTCGATATGCAGTCCTGTGGCGTTGACGCATTGCAGAATCTTGTCTATCTCGCTCTTGTTGCCAGTGATGATTTGGAAGTAGCCGCAAATGGTGCGTCCCAGCATGCCGACGGGTTCGTTGGTTTCGTCTTTGTCGTCGATGATGAAACGCTGAGGAATGACGGTGATAATCTCTTCACCAGGAGCCACTTGGATGCGCTCAATCTCGTGAATCATGTTGTTGATTTCCTCTTCCTCAATCACGTCGCCCGCCTTTTTGTTGCGGATGATACTGTGTTTGTACTCGAAACTCTTGATATGACGACCAGCTACGCCGACGAACACCTTGCCATTGATGTCTTCCGTCTCTTTGCCGGCACGTTTCAATGCCAAATCTTTCGAGGTGTTGATGCCGTTGATGGTCTTGGTGATGTTGAGAATGAGGCCGTGCTGTACGCCCGTGGATTCGCCCTTGCCGTAGCCAAGCACATCTATTTTCCCACTTTCATTTTTGTAGCCGATGATGGTGGCAATCTTGGTGGTGCCGATGTCTAAGCCGACGACGATTTCAGGTTCAGAAGGTATGCGTTCTTCCATATTGTTTTGATTTTTAATTAGTTTATCTTTTTTTTGCGATGACTCTGTTCTTAAAACGCACGTCCAGTTGCGTATATTGGTTGATGTTGGTGTAAATCAGCCCGTTGCGATACACTTCCCGAAGGTGCACCAGCTTCTCGGCCGCATCGGTGTCATCCCCGAAAAGGACGGTTAACCTGCCTACGGACGGGATTAGCTCAATTTCTTGATTTTCATTTATATAGATTTGCCGAAATTGGACTTTTGCAAATTCGTTCTGCTGGATGGCATGGGCAATGTTGTAGGCCGATAGTATGGGTGATTTTTTGAGCCATGTGATGTTGCTACCCACTTTGTATTTCTTGTTAATGAAGCCGTTGACGATGATCAGCCGCTCTTGCACCTTGTCGCTGTAAGGCAGTATCTCACCTTCGTTGCTGATGAAAAACTGCTCACCCACAGAGGGATAGACATGCAAAAGGAAGTCTTTAGCAATCAGATTGATACTCAATGTCTTCCCGATGAACCTGATCTTGTCCACCTCGCGGATGTAGGGGTGGGTGGACAGCAGCAGTCGTATCGAGTCGGTGTTGATTTCCTTTAGGGGAATGCCGACAGTGGCGATGCCTCCACGTTCAATCATCGCTATGATATCCTCTTGTGACACAGGATTACTCAAGCCCGCATATTGGACAGTGACTTTGATATCGCTACATTCCCTATTGCGCATGTGTATGAATGACAGCACAATAAGTACCAGCACGCCAATGACTAGAAGGACGGGAATAATCTTACGTAAAATCTTCTTAAGCATCTCTTCTTTTTCGCAAATCTATCAAGAATACAAAAGTAATAACTATTTCGGGCGAGGCTGAACTTCATTGTTATATAAAACTCCACAACCTAATGTTAATTATTAGACCTATTTTTTTTATGTTTAATAGGTTATTGAAGGAAATAAGAGTTTAAAATTCAAATTTCAGAATTCAAAAGGGTAGGGTCTTTGGATTCTTATTCTACAGGTGTTTTTTTAAGTTGGATTTTTTTAAAACATAACTTTTAAAAATGTAATTTTGCGTTTTGTTAAAGCGCTTCCGTTATAAAGGATGTTTTGGATGTAATTGATTTTAAATCATAATATTATGAAAAATAAAAAACTGAAAAAAGGTTTGATGATAGGAGGTTTTTCGCTGCTTGGCATTTTAGTATTGCTGCTGGTGTTGCCTCTCTGTTTCCAAAATAAAATCGCACAGCGCGTGCTGAAAGAGTCGGATCGCTTTCTGAACGCCAAGGTGACGATGGAAAACTTTCACTTGTCGCTGTTCCGCACTTTTCCCAATCCTACGCTGGTGCTGAAGGGTGTAACTGTGGAGAATGTGGGTCAGTTTAAGGGCGTTACATTGCTCAAAGTGGATGATTTCATGGCCAGTGTCAACCTTTTTAGCATCTTCTCAGATACCTATAAAATCAAAAAAGTGATTGTCAATAATCCCAAAGTGAACCTTATAACCACGGCCAAAGGCTCCAACTGGGATATTATGAAAAAGGACGATGAAAAGAAGGATGATAGCGAGAGTCATTTCAACCTCAAGTTCGACAAGATTGTGTTGAACAACGCCAACATTTCCTACAAGGATGTGCCTGGCAATATGTCCGCCAAAGTGAAGGACCTCGACTTCTCGCTCAGCGGCAACCTCTCCAGCGACTTTACCACCTTGCAAACCGCCTTCACAACACCGTCGGTTGACTTTAAATACAACGGAATCAAGTATTTATCATCGGCTAAACTGAAGTTGAAAGCCGCCATCGACGCCGATTTCAACAAGAAGAAATATACGGTAAAGGACAATGAGATTTCTATCAATGCGCTGGTATTCAGTCTGCAAGGATGGGTAACCATGCTTAAGAATGGTATGGATATGGATCTTAAGTTGAATTTGCCCAAGAACGATTTCAAGAATATCATCTCCCTTATTCCTGCTATCTACGCCAAGAATTTCGAGGATATCAAGACCTCGGGCAAGGTGGCGCTGACGGCTTTTGCCAAGGGTAAGATGGTGGGCGATACCTACCCGTCGTTTGATGCCAATTTGAAAATCAGTGACGCCATGTTCCGCTACCCGTCGCTGCCCGCTTCGGTCGATAAGATTAACATCGACGCTGAGGTGAAGAGTCCTGGTGGCAGTCTCGACAAGATGGTGGCCGACATTCGCCAGTTCCACTTTGTCATCATCAACAATCCGTTTGATTTAACCGCCCATGTTGCTACGCCCATTTCCGACCCCGATGTGGCCGCCACGCTGAAGGGTATCCTCGACTTGAGTCAAATCAAGAAAGTTTATCCGTTGGAGGCAACACAGAAGATGAGCGGTATCTTCAATATGGATGTCTCATTGGCCGGTCGCCTTTCCTATCTGGAAAAGAAGCAATACAACAAGTTCAAAGCTTCGGGTGTGATGTCTGTCAAGGACTTGCTGATGCAGAATGTGGACTTGTTTGACCAGGATGTGGCTGTATCGACGGCTAAGTTGCAATTCACGTCAGCTTACGCCGATTTGCAGAACCTGAATGCCAAGGTGGGTAAGAACGACTTCTCCATTAAGGGGAAAGTGGAAAACTATATACCCTATATCTTCAGCAACGGCACTTTGAAAGGGTCGTTGACGGCTAATTCCAATAGATTGAATATTAACGAGTTGTTTGCCAGTGATGAAGAAGCTGACAATACGACTTCCGACACAACGTCGCAATCGCTGTTCAAGGTGCCCGCCAATCTGGATATGACGGCCAAGATGAATGTGAAGAATTTGCAGTATGATGATGTGAAGATGCAAAATGCTGTGTTATTGTGTTCTATCCGCGATGCGAAGTTGCGCGTTCAGCAGTTGTCGGCCGACCTCTTCTCGGGTAGTATCAAGGCCGACGGCGCCTATTCCAATCCGGATTATAACCAAGGACTTGCAGATGTGACCAGCTTAAGTGTGTCGAATATTTCGGCTCGTCAGTTGTGCGAGAGTTTTCATCTGTTCGATAAGTTCCTGCCCGTGTTCAAGACGGCCGCAGGTAACATCTCGATGACCATGAAGGCCAACAGTTTCTTGGATGAGACTATGGCGATAGATTACCAAACTATGAGTGCCGAAGGCACGCTGGGCCTGCTTGACATACAGTTTATGAACAGTGGTACGCTCAAAATGATTAACGAGGCGTTGAAGCTGGCTAATGTGAAAGCTGTTCCCATCAAGGGTGCGCAGGTGAAATACAAGGTGAAAGATGGTAAGATGATTACACAACCTTTCTCGTTCAAGATGTCGCAAGGAAAAGTGGATGTGGAGACTGGTAGTATCGGCTTGGACAAGTCGCTGAATTACACGGCCGTAGTGACGATGCCCTCGTCGGTGATGGGCACCGAGACGGTCAACTTGGCCAAATCGCTGGCACAGAAGGCCAAACTTAAAGGTTTTGACGCATCTTCGTTGGATGAGGTCAAGTTTGCTGTTAAGATTGGGGGCACGCTCAACAAGCCTACGGTTTCGGTAGGACTCGATCAGGCCCGCTCGACGATGAAGGAGGCCGTGGCCGGTGTGGTGGATGATGCCAAGACGCAGGTGAAGGAGAAGGTGGATGAGGCGAAGGCCAAGGCCATTGAGGAGGCTCAGAAGAAGGCCGACGAGTTGATTGCCGCTGCTCAGCAGAAGGCCGATGAGTTGGTGGAGGCACAGCGCAAAGCAGGCGAGAAGCTGATTGAGGCCGCCCGCACCGAGGCGCAGAAGTCGATAGATGCCGCCAAGAACCCGCTGGAGAAGGCTGCCAAGCAGACGGCCGCCAACCTGGCGATTGCCGAGGCCGAAAAGAAAGCAGCCCAGTTGAATGCCGAAACGCAGAAGAAAGCCAACAAGCTGGTGGACAACGCCCGCGTTGAAGGCAATAAATTGATAGATGCTGCCCGTCGGTAAATTTTACTCTCGCTGATCACGAAGTTTTTTCTGCGAAAATCAGCGCGATCTGCGGGAAAGTGAGAGTTCATTCAAGCGCAATAGCACAAGACGGAGAGAGATTATTTTGTATTTTTTCGAAAATTGTTGAGGCAAACAAAAAAAGTTGTATTTTTGCCGCCTCAAATATGGCGATCTTAGCTCAGTTGGTAGAGTGCCGGATTGTGGTTCCGTAAGTCGTGGGTTCGAATCCCACAGGTCGCCCCAAAAAACCAATCACTAGCGGATATGGCGTAATTGGTAGCCGCGCTAGACTTAGGATCTAGTTCCTCACGGAGTGGGAGTTCGAGTCTCCCTATCCGCACCAAAAAGGACACAAAACATAAGCCGCAGATTTGTCTGCGGTTTTTTTTGTTGTCTTTCATTTTCTTTTTTTATAACTTTGCTACCTCAATTAAAGTATCAACTAAAAACCATAATATTATGCAAAAATTTGACCCTGCAACTAATATTCAGGCTATCGATCAGAAAGATGCCTATCGTGGTGTGAACCCCGCCATTTGCGACAGTGCCACGTTCATGTTCGAAGAAGCCCACACCATGACCGACACTTTCCATGGTGAGACGGAAGGCTATTTCCTCTATTCGCGTCACTGGAATCCCAGCACGCTGGCCTTGGCCAAGGCTCTGGCTGCCATGGAAGGCACCGAATCGGCTTGGGCTACGGGCTCAGGTATGGCTGCCATCACGGTGGCTCTGCTGCACGAAGTGAAAGCCGGCGACCACATCCTGTCGAGCATGACCACCTACGGCGGCACTTTCGCTTTCCTGAACAACTACATCAAGAAATTTGGCGTTGAAGTTACCTTCGTTAACATGCAGGATTTGGATGCCGTGAAGAAGGCCATCCGTCCCAATACCAAGGTTCTCTACACGGAGACGATGAACAACCCGTTGCTCCGTATTGCCAACATTCCTGAGCTGTCGAAGATTGCTCATGCTGCCGGCGCACGCCTGCTGGTTGACAACACCTTCACCCCGATGATTTTCTCGCCCTACCGCTTGGGCGCCGACGTGGTGATTTACAGTATGACCAAGTATGTGAACGGCATGAACGACTGCGTGGCTGGCGCCATCTGCGGCTCGGCCGACTATATCAACTCGCTGATTAATGTGAACGACGGTACCGCCATGTTGCTCGGTCCCGTGCTCGACCCGTACCGTTCATCCAGCATCCAGAAGAACCTGCACACGCTGCATATCCGCATGAAGAAGCACAGTGAGAACGCCATGTATCTGGCTAAACGCTTCAAAGAAACCGGCATCAAGTACAACTATCCTGGTCTGCCCGAACATGTGGACCACGAACTGTTCAAGTCGATGATGAACGAAGAATACGGCTTCGGCGGTATGATTTCCATCGATATGGGCACGGCAGAGAAGGCTTCGGCCATCATGGAAGAGATGCAACGCCTGGGCGTAGGTTATCTGGCTGTAAGCTTGGGCTACTTCAAGACTTTGTTCAGCAACTCGGGCAAATCAACCTCTTCAGAGGTTCCCGAAGATATCCAAAAGGAAATGGGTATGAGCGAAGGTTTGATCCGCTTCTCCGTAGGTCTGGACAACGATCCCGAACGCACCTTCCAGCTGATCAAACAGGCTATTGACGCTGTGAAATAGAAATTCAAAGTTCAGAATTCAAATTGTTGTAGAGACGGGGCGCGCCCCGTCTCTACTTTTTTATATACAAAAGCGGTGCGGCGATGACTGAGCATGTCGAAGGCACCGCTGTCGCCGACAAGTTCTGCCGCATGCTATGTCTCCCTTCCGCAAGCGTAACGCAGCGGAATCTCTCCACTCTCCACTCTCCGTTCTTCACTCTCCGTTCTCCACTCTCCGTTCTCCACTCTCCGTTCTCCGTTCTCCGTTCTCCACTCTCATCTCTCCCTGTACACGTCCCCAATCTGCCCTCCAATAACCTCCGGCGCAAAGGTTGCCACCGCATACTGGCGGATGGCTTCGGCGTCGTAGCTACGGGCGTGGTCCAAAAGGTGGTTTGTCTGGGCGAGGAGCGCCTCTTCGTCGCCCGCATCGACCAACACGCCGCGCGTGTTGTCCACAATCTCGGCAATGCCGCCCACGCGCGTGGCCAGCACAGGCACCCCGCAGGCAAAGGCTTCGACAATGACACAGGGCAGGTTCTCGAAGTTGGAGAAGAGTAGCAGAAAGTCGCTGTGGCGGTACATCTCGGCCATCTCTGCGGCACTCTTCCGGCCGTGGAAGATGACCGTGTCGGCCAAACCGTGTTGCTGCACGAAATCGCGGAATGCCTGCGGTGCTTCATAGTCGTGTACCACGTTTAGTACGAAGTCGTTGCGCTGTTGGTGCAGCCGCTCCATCACTCGCAGGATGCCCGAAAAGTTCTTGGCATCGTCGCGCAGGGTGGAGACGTGCAAAATCTGCTTGCACTCCTGATGGTTGGGCTCTTTCAAGGTGAAACAGTCGGTGTCGGTCACATTGTAGATGACACGATAGTGCCCCTCCATGCCGCAACGCTGCATGTTGCGGGCCAAGTCCTCGCTGACGGGCATGATGGTATTGGCGTGGCGGGCAATGCGCTTCAACAGTCGCAGCCTGCTTGCCGACAGCTGGTCGCTGTTTTGCGGTTGGTAGCCCGTCCAGTGCTCCGTGATGACGTAGGGTGTGCCGTAGTGCTTCTTCCAGTGGTACGCCACCAAACCGGCAGGGTAGGTGACATGCACATGGATGAGGTCGGGCACAAAGCAATGTTGCCGCACATACGCCAGTCCGCGCTGATAGCCGTGCCAGATGCGCCATTTGCGCACGAGAGCGTTATGGCTATGGCGCACAACGACTTGCACATGTTTGTAATGGCCATCCTCGCTGCAGTTGATGCTCGCCGTCGGGCCCGTAATAACCGTCATCACCACCGAGCGGCAATCGTCTGGCAACGCATTGATATGGCGGAAGCAGAAGTTGCTCAACGTGGGATTGTCGGGCGTGGGAGGCCAACTCAGCAGGTGCAGGATGTTCATCGTGTGCGGCGTTTAGAAATGCAAAGGTACAAAAAAGATAGAAGTTCAAAATTCAGAATTCAGAATTCAAAAAACAAATTCCATAACTCCATAATTTCCTTATCTTTGTCCCAAAATACTTTCAATATGAAACGATTCCTTTTCTTCATGTTCCTGCTTTTGGTGGCGGAACTCGTTTTCGCGCAGCCTCTTGAGAAAAATCACCCTGTCAATTTCGCGCAGGTGAGTGTCAACGATAACTTCTGGGCTCCGCGAATCCAGCGGCATGCTGAGGTGACTATCCCGTTTTGTTTGGACCAGTGCATGACGCAGACCAACCGCGTGAACAATTTCGCTATCGCTGCGGGCTTGAAGAAGGGCATTTTCAAGGGCGTTTTCTTCGATGATTCCGACTTGTACAAGGTGTTGGAAGGTGTTTCCTATTCGCTGCGCCATTTCCCCAATCCCGAAGTGGAGCATGTCGCCGACAGCATCATCATGCTGATTGCTGCCGCCCAGCAGCCCGATGGCTACATCAATACCTACTACACCATCAACGGCCTCGACAAGCGCTGGACCGATATGGACAAGCACGAGATGTATTGCGGCGGTCACCTGATTGAGGCGGCCTTGGCCTACTACGACGCTACGGGTAAGGACGCTCTGCTGAAAGTGGCTACACGTTGGGCCGATTATCTCTGCGAAACCTTCGGTCCTGGTAAGAAAGATTGGGTGCCAGGTCACGAGGAGATAGAGCTGGCGCTGGTGAAACTGTATCGCCATACGCAGGAAAAGAAGTATCTCGACTTGGCGCACTTCTTGCTGGAAGAGCGGGGCAGGGGCATTGTGTCGCGTCCGGGCAATCCTGGCTACGACCAGAATGCTGTGCCAGTGAAGGACTTGAAGCGCATTGGCGGTCATGCTGTGCGTGCCATGTACCTGTTTACGGGCATGGCCGATTATGCGTCGGCGGCTTCCGATCCCACCTACTTGCCAGCCCTCCATTCCATCTGGGAACACCTGACCACGGCGCAGATGTACGTGACTGGCGGCATCGGCTCGTCGAAACACAATGAGGGTTTTACCGAAGATTTCGACAAGCCCAATCGCGAGGCCTACTGCGAGACCTGCGCTTCGGTGGGCATGGTCTTCTGGAACCAGCGGATGAACATGTTCTCGGGCAACGGCAAGTACATCGATGTGTTGGAACGCTCACTCTACAACGGCGCACTGGCCGGCATGTCGGTGTCGGGCGACCGCTTCTTCTATGTCAACCCGCTGTCGTCGGATGGTGGCCATCACCGCAAGCCGTGGTATGGCACCGCCTGCTGTCCGAGCCAGTTGTCGCGCTTCATCGCCTCGGTGGGTGGCTACATCTATGCGCTGTCGGATGATGCCGTTTGGGTAAATCTCTATGTGGGCAGCTCAACGAAAGTGGCTGTTCCCAAAGCAAATACAGAAGTGACAATAGCTATGGAAACCGACTATCCGTGGGATGGCAAGGTGAGCATGGTAGTGATGCCCGAGAAGCCGGCGCGTTTTGCTGTTAAGTTGCGTATTCCGTCGTGGTGCGAGTCGTGGTCGGTGTATGTGGATGGGAAACTGGTCAAGGCGAAGGTGCATGACGGCTACCTGACCATCGACCGCAAGTGGACCAAAGAGAGCGGGATCGTTTTGAATATGGAGATGCCTGTGAAAGTGCTGACCGACGACCCGCGGGTGAAGGCCAACGAGGGCCGCAAAGCCATTCAGCGGGGACCGCTGGTCTATTGTATCGAGCAGACCGATAATCCCGATATGGATCACGCCCGTATTTTGAAGGGTGACGAATATAAAGTATTGTCGGATAATGCTTTGCTTCCTGGTGCGAAAGTCATTCAAGCACAAAAGTCGGGACTGCGCTTCATTCCCTATTTCCTGTGGGACAACCGCGAAGCAGGGCGTATGGATGTGTGGGTACCGGCGGAATAAAATTCAGAATTCAGAATTCAAAAAGTTTCTAGTTGTTAGTTTTTAGTTGTTAGCGGCTAATACTCGATAGTTCTTAACTTCTTAATTTCTTAGTTTCTTAGTTTCTTAACTTCTCACTTTTCACTCCTCACTTCTCACTTCAACAATTAAACATTTCAACAAAAAATTCATTCTTTTATTAAACTTATCAAAAAAACTCCTATCTTTGCATTATAAAACTGTTCGTATTGATAATTACCTAAAACGATAAACTATGAAGAAGATTTTATTTGTTTTCATGTTTTTAGCCTCCACCTTTGCTTTTGGTCAGAGTTTGCAGATTATGTACCAAGGCAAGGCTTTGGCTGCAGGCGATACCATTGATATAGCTGTTACCTCTCCGTATGCAGAGACAGAGCTCTATTTTGACGTAGTCAATCTGACTGAAGATACGTTGATTGCTTGGGCTGCCCGCGAGAACATCTCGTTGGTTTCGGGTTCTGACAACTATTTCTGCTTCGGCAACTGCTTCGATTCAGCTACCGATACTTGTGTTTACGGATTGGACATTAATCCTAAAGACACTTTGAAAAATGAATTTTCGGCACATTACACGCCCAAGGGCAATGCCGGTACCTCATTGATTAAATATTCGGTTTATGTGGAAGACAAATTGTCGGACCTGACAGCCGTATATGTTCGCTTTAACGCTGTTACAGGTGTTAAGAACAATAGCATGAGCGAGGTTTCGCTGAACGCCTATCCGAACCCTGCTTCCGACAATGTGACGATTGCCTATCAACTGCCGCAAGGTAATATGGCTCCTGCCTACTTGGTAGTTAAGAACCTGATTGGCAAGACCGTTATGACGGTGCCTATGCCGCAGGCTTCCGAGAAGATGATGATTAACGTGTCGGATTTGACAGCTGGTGTATATTTCTATTCGATTGAACAGAACAGCCGCGCTTTGATGACCAAGAAGATGATTGTGAAATAATTATCGAACATATTTCCCGAAAAAAAAAGTCTTCCCACAACGGAAGACTTTTTTTTATGACTTTTTTTGCGAAAAATGAGTCGTCTTGCCGCCAACAATGGGCAAAAGAGTGTTGTTGTTGGTGCTTTTTTTTTTAGGTTTTCTCTCTCTTTTTTTTAAGAGAATGCAAAGTTTAAGATATAAATGTTAAATTTGTGGCTTGAAAAATTTGAACTATTATGCGCACTATGTTTAAGCGGTTGTTTTTCATATTGTTATTAGCCATTACGGGAACCAGTTACGCACAGATGGATACGGAGTTTTGGTTTGTGGCTCCCGAAATATGCAAGCAAAGTGGTAGCCATGACCGTCCTATGTCGTTAATCATATCTTCTTTGAACGATGTTCCTGTGACTGTCACGATATCACAACCTGCCAATCCTGCTTTCCCTGTAATAATGCAAGATATTCAGCCTCACAAAGCGCTCGATATTGGCTTGAGGGACTACATAGATTTGATTGAAAACAGACCTGCAGATCAATCCCAGCCCCACTCGGCAATGAATTACGATCAGGTGTTCAACAAAGGATTGCTGATTACAGCATCTGAGAATGTGAGCGTGGCCTATTTTGTCAAGTCGGGCAATTTCTACAATACGGAGTATTTTGCTCTAAAGGGGCAAAATGCGTTGGGTAAAGAGTTTTTTGTGCCAGGGCAGAATGAGGTGGACAATACCAGTGACGGCGGTTATGCAAATCCTAAGCCTATTGATAAGTTCGACATCGTAGCCACGGAGGATAATACGACTGTTACCATCTATCCCCGCGCCAAGAACATTATGCAGCACCATACGAATAACGATTATAACAATCCGTTTACCGTTAAACTTGACAAAGGTCAGACCTATTGCTGCGTTGCCGTGAACAATAAAGCGGAAAATCATTTATATGGCACGCGTGTTGTAGCCGACGAGAAGATTGCCATCACGGTGACCGACGATATGCTCGATTTCGGTTGGAGTGGCGAGGATGTCGCTGGCGACCAGATTGTTCCCAATACGTTGCTGGGCACCGAATATGTGGCTGTGAAAGGTGAAATGAACAGCGATAGGGAGAGAGTCTATGTGCTGGCAACAGAAGACGCCACACAGGTGTTTGTCAATGGCTCAGCCAATCCCGCGAAGACCATCAACAAGGGCCAACTAGCAGTACTGCCTTTCTCGCAGTATTCGTCCTCTTCTAATGCGATGAGCTTTAAGACCAATAATCCTGTTTCGGCATGGCAGTTGACAGGCTTCGGCAACGAGTTTGGCGGTGCCATCTTGCCGCATATCTATTGTACTGGTTCGAAGGAATTTATGTACACCCGTACCGATTTGAGTAAGAATAGCAACAATAAGTTGAAAATGAACATCACCGTGCCGAAAGAATATATTAATTCCTTTGAGGTTAGGGTGAATAATGTGGTGAGAAACAATATTTTGCCAGCGTCGGCATTCCAAACGGTGCCAGGCAGGAACGATTGGAGATTTGCGAGCATCACCGTCTCGCTCAGCGACTGCCCCGTCGGCTCGTCCATCTCCATTACCAATGAGTCGAACTTCCATGTGGGCGTCTTCGAAGGTGGTAGCTCGGGTGGCTGTAGTTACGGTTTCTTCACCGACTTTGCCATGGGCTATAAGTTGGAATTGGCCACTAACCATAGCGACGACATCTTCTGCGAAGGCGACTCGCTTACCTTTCTCTTCAATCGTAATGATGAGATTTTGAGCAAGATAATCTGGGATGGCCCCAACGGCTTCCATGCGGAGGGCGACTCTCTGACATTCCCCAGTGTGACGATGGAGCAGAATGGTATCTTCCGCATCTCGGGCGAGATGGACCCCTCCATCAAAACCTGTGGTGTGGATTATGCTGAGGTGAATGTGATAGTGAAGGAGGTGCCTCATCCCGACTTGGGCCCCGACACGACGATTTGCGATGGTAATTCGGTCCGCTTGGATGCCACTTGTGAACATGCCAAGCGATACGAGTGGAACACGGGCGAAACGGAGTCGGCAATTACGGTGAACGAAAGCGGTGAGTATAGTGTGACGGCCTATAACGGTCAGTGCGAGGCCTCAGACACCGTCAATGTCATTCTGGCTGCTAACCCAGAGCCCTTTATCGGTATCGACTCCATCTTCTGCGATGATTTCAGCTATACTATCGGTGTGGAGATAGAATCGGCTAAATATCAGTGGAATACGGGTGATACATCGGCCTATATCACCGTCTCTTCGCCAGGCACTTATTATGTACTGGTGGACTCCCTGGGCTGCAAGGGCAGCGATACGCTGCTGGTGACTCAGATATTCAGTCCACAAGTCTATTTGGGCGAAGATTCGCTGTTCTGCGACAATGTGTACAAGACGCTTGATGCAGGTGTGGCAGCCGAGCGCTACGAATGGAGCACCGGTGCTACCGACCGCCAGTGTGTGGCCAACTATCCGGGTGACTTCTGGTGCAAGGCATACAACTACAAATGCTGGGGTGCCGACACGATTCATTTTGACATTATTGAAACTCCCAATATCTTTATAACCGAAATCGGAGATCTTTGTGCTGATGGCTCGATGGTGCTGTCGGCGCAGACAGACGCTGAATATCTGGAATGGAGTACAGGTGAATTGTCGCCCAATATTACCATCACCACGGCAGGAACCTATATGGTCAAAGCATCGAACGGCCCTTGTATGACCACGTCTCAAAAAGTGGTGCAGAATTGCCCCTGCTCGTTCTTTATCCCCAATTCGTTCACTCCCAATGATGACGGCTTGAACGATGTGTGGGGCCCGTCGGTGATTTCGGAGAACCTCTTTGCCAGCTTCACGCTGTACATCTACGACCGCTGGGGCAAGCAGATTCATACGCTGAACGATGTGACAGAAACTTGGGATGGCACTGTGAATGGCAAGTTGCTACCGATAGGCGTCTATTCGTGGGTGGCTCGTTTTACATGTGCCACTTCGCCTGATGAGTTGAAAATGAAGTATGGCAGTGTGACTATTGTTAGGTAATATTCTGTAATAGAGCAAAATAATAAATCATGAAATACATTCGTCTGTTATTGTTGCAAGTGCTTGTCATGTTGGCGTGTGCCTCTTACGCCCAGCTCGACACGGCATTCTGGTTCGTGGCACCGGAAATCAGTTGCTGGAACGGTGGTATGGATAGACCCATCATCTTCAATGTGGCTTCTTTCAACGACTTCCCCGTTAAGGTGAAGGTGTCGATGCCCGCCAATCCCGATTTTCCAGTGATGGAGGAAACTGTTGCGGCCTTTGGAAATGTGACTTTCGACTTGTCAGATTATGTGGATATAGTTGAGAACAGACCGTTGGAAACCAACGGCTCAACACCCAATGAGAGAGTTAAGTATTCTCATACGGCTTTCAATTATGATGTGGCTTTGAATAAAGGCTTGCTGATTGAGGCCTCGGCAGATGTTAGTGTCTATTATTCTGTCGGAATGACGTACTCGGGTGCCAATAACCCCGAGGTATATGCTTTGAAAGGTACAAATGCTTTGGGCACAGAGTTTTATATTCCTGGCCAGACCGACTGCTTTAATGGAAACACCTATCAGCCTACACCATTGAACAGAATCGACATAGTGGCTACGGAAGATAGTACCGAGGTTACCGTTTATCCTGCCAACACCATGTTGAGCCATAATGGTCTGGAGCCCTTCACTACAACACTTAACCGTGGTCAGACATACAGCTGTGTGGCCGTCGACCGTCAGGCAAGCAACCACTTGCAAGGTACGCGTGTTACATCTACCAAGCCTATCGCCATTACTCTGACGGACGATATGTTGGACAATGGTGGTCAGGATTTGATTGGCGACCAGTTGATTCCTGTGGAAAGATTGGGTTCGGAATTTATTGCTATCAAGGGTTCTTTGAATAGAGACAGGGATAAGGTTTATGTTACAGCTGTGGAGAATGGTACGGAAATCTATTTGAATGGAGCTTCAAATGCTGAAGCAACGCTGAATGCGGGAGAAACCTATGGCTTGTCGTTTGGAGGACAACAGACGATGTATTTTATCACTTCGGCACCTGTTTATGCTTGGCAGCTTACCGGCATGGGCGGTGAGTTTGGCGCTGCTGTGCTGCCTCATATTACTTGTACGGGCTCTACAGGTGTAACCTATACACGTAACAAACTGAGCTGCAGTAGTGGAAAGAAGATGATATTGAACATTACAACAGAGCAGGGTAATGAGGAGGGCTTCTTGTTCAATAACGGCAATGACTTTATTCAGGCATCCGATTTCCATGAGGTGCCTGGCACAAATGGTCATTGGATTTATGCATCCAAAGAGGTGCCTGTGTCAAAATTAGGTGAGGCACAATCGTTTACATTGACCAATGAGGCTAATTTCCATATTGGTATCTTCGAAGGTGGTACCTCCAACGGCTGCAGTTACGGCTTCTTCAGCGACT
>JAEEGG010007649.1_pt1 | contig 24802 bp, 21 predicted proteins | sample 9134161 | NCBI WGS metagenome assembly JAEEGG01 (sample SAMN16246543, study PRJNA631951) | gut metagenome | biome: gut microbiome; feature: rumen; material: CR-attached | host: Bos | place: Iran: Karaj | collected 2018-10 | reverse complement strand
TTGATGGCCTCATAAGGCAGCTTCTGCAGCACACGCTCCAAATCCTCCATGTCGTTGTGCTTATAATGGAGCTGCTTGGCAAATGACAAGCGACGTCCGTCAACGATGGAAGCATGGTCTCTATCATCACAGATGATATAGTCGTCCTTACCGCAGATCACTGCAAGTACACCCTGGTTCACCGAGAAGCCGGTAGAGAAGCAAAGTGCCTCATCCTTTCCGATATACTCAGCGAGCTCTTTCTCCAACTGCACGTGCAAATCGAGTGTTCCGTTCAGGAAACGGCTACCAGCACAGCCAGAACCATACTTATCAAGCGCAGCCTTTGCAGCATCGATAATACGCTGATCGCCTGTAAGACCAGTGTAAGCATTCGAACCGAACATCAGCACCTTATGGCCGCCCATTTCAACTTCTGTTCCTTGTTTGCCTTCAATCGCACGGAAGTATGGATATACATCAGCCTCCATGAACTTCTGAGGTTCACGATACAGCTTGTATTTTTCAGTTAATTGTCCCATTCCTATAGAGGTAACTTTTTATTTTTTTAATTTCAGGGTGCAAAGTTACACAATTTTTATCAATTCGTGCAAGTTTTTATTAATATTTGTCGGATTTTGCTTTTTTTATTGTGAAAAAGGGCATTTCTTCAATCATTTTTTGTATATTTGCAGAAGATTATGGCAGAAAAGAAGAAGATTGTATTCATATTAAACCCTATCTCGGGTACACACTCGAAGAAAGAAATCCCCGAGATAATTGAGCGTACACTGGACCATGAACAGTTTGACGCGGAAATACGACTGACAGAATATGCAGGACATGCCTCAGAGATAGCAAGAGGCTGTGCGAATGAAGGGATTGACATCGTTGTAGCCATCGGGGGTGACGGTACGGTCAACGAGGTGGCTCGTTCGCTGGTGCACACCCAGACAGCCCTCGGCATCATCCCCTGCGGATCAGGCAACGGGCTCGCACGCCATCTCTGCGTGCCGCTTGACATCAAGAAAGCCATCCAGATTATCAATGCCTGCAAGATTGAGGCATTCGACTATGGCGTGATCAACGACCTGCCTTTCTTCTGTACCTGTGGTATGGGCTTCGATGCCTTTATCTCTCTGAAGTTTGCCGAAGCTGGCAAGCGCGGTCCGGTGACCTATCTGGAGAACGTGCTGAAAGAGGGATTGGTTTACCGCCCTGAGACCTACGAGGTAGAAGATGAGTCGGGCACCAAGCAATACAAGGCGTTTCTTATTGCCTGTGCCAATGCTTCGCAATACGGCAACAACGCCTATATCGCACCAGGTGCCACGATGCAGGATGGAGAGTTGGATGTAATCATCATGGAGCCTTTCAATGCGCTCGATGCCCCACAGGTAGCAGCCGACCTCTTTATGAAGACACTGGGTAACAACTCGAAGATCAAGACTTTCAGAACAAAGCGTCTGCACATCAAGCGCAGCGAACCTGGAGCAATCCATTACGACGGTGATCCCATCATGACAGGCAGGGAGATTGATGTACATATCGAGCCGCAAGGCATCCGCATCCTAACGAATCCAGAGCAGAAAGAGGATACCGGCGAGGCCAACTTCGTGTTGAATGCCTTCAGCGATCTCTTTAATAATATAAATAATGTACGTGAGGACATCGAGAAGACAGGTCATAGGATGCTTGTCATTAATAAGGTGTTGCTCCGCAGACTCTCTAAGTTATAATGCAGGAAACATTAGTTGGGATAATGATCCTGGCGGCTGTAGGCTATGGTTGCTGGCGTGTCTTTGAGGCGTTCAGAAGGGCTGAAGACCCCTGTTATAGTTGTGCAGGATGCCCATTAAAAACACAGAAACAAGCTGAAAAGAAGAAAAAAGCAGATTGCTGGCATAAAAAGTAGTCTAAAAATTTGGCTATCTCGAATATTATACCTACCTTTGCACCCGCATTCAAGAAAATGGTGTCTTGACCTACGGTCTAGTCACCTCGCGCTTAAAAGAGCTGATGCAAACATCGCTCTTTACTCGCTAACTCGGTGCCTTGGATGAGTGGCTTAGTCTACGGTCTGCAAAACCGTCCACGGCGGTTCGAATCCGCCAGGCACCTCTTAAGAGAAGTAAAAAGGCTGATGGATATCTTTCCATCAGCCTTTTACTTTATCCCTTAATCATTGTCCTTGAAGATATCCTGGATATCACAAATTTCTTCTTCATCAAACCACTTGGAGAGTTTCTCCTTGGCCTGTTCGATGATGGAAGGATCAATGTCGGTCCACACCTTCTTCAGCACATAGATCAGAACGGCGAAGTCGTCGGTAAGTCCAGCAATGGGGATAGCATCGGGAATGACATCAAGCGGACTGATCATGTAACCCAGGGCACCGATAATGATGGCCTTGTCGGTCTTGCTGATACGATCGCTCTGAAGGGTGTAATAAAGGATCAAGGCAGCATACACTAGTTTGGATCCCGCTCGCTTAGCTATACGGGAGATCTTCTCTACAAATTCTGACTGTGAGAATTTGTTGGCATAACTCATAAAATCAGGTAATTCCATAATTCTTTTGGGTTAAAATGTTATTTGTTGATTCTTATAATTCTTATTCCAGTATGGGTGCTGTGCTTCTGAAGATACTGATAGAGCGTCATGGGCTCCTCCACCACCTTCTTGTGCAACATAGAGGCATTGAGCAGATGCAGACGACCATCCTTCCATACGGCAAAACCAAGATGCGCAATATCAAGTCCTGCCTTCTTGCAGGTGATAGCGATGATGTCACCATCGTTTACGGCCTGACGAAGCAACGCCTGATTCTTTACCATCTGCTTCGGGATATAACGGAAACTTCCACCCGTAATGCTTTGCTCCATCTTACGGATGGCTGTCACATATTCCGGATGTTCACGAAGTGCCTTGTAGCTCTTCGGATGGTTGCTCATATAGTTAACGTTCACATGCTGAACAGCCGAGAACGGCGGATTAGGCACCTGGATCTCCCTCACGATGCCAGCTTCCGTATTCAGCGTGATCCACTCCGTAAAATAATGGATTCGGCTGGTGTAGTCATCAATCTGTGCACGACGGTAACGCATGGCTGTCAGCGCATTTAGATAGTCACGCCAAGTGAAAAGATGACGATAGGCACAAAGTGTCAGGGCAGTCACAGTCTCCACAAGTGTCGTACAATCCAGCTGTCGGGTATTCACCACCAGCCGCTCATCATCGTTGATCTCAAGTGTATGGGCAACATATGGTATATCGAGGAACTTTCTGGCAAAGAAGAGCGGAAAGTTCGTGGTGCTAGGCAATGCGTGAGCCTCGTCTAACAGTCGGCAGATGGTCAGACTATCTTTCTGCAGATAGCTCACCCTACCCTCTCCTCGAACTGAGCCAAGGATGGCGAAGAGTACTAATAATAAGAACAGTTGTCGCTTCATTTCTTCTTCTTTTTGTATTTCTCTTTTAACACAAAGTTATAGCCGATGTAGGCATTCAGCGAGCCATACACGTTATTGGCCTTGAAACGCGAGGTACGATAGTTGTTCGTGCGCAAGATGGCACTGGCTCCCACATACCAGCGAGTATTGTTATACACGAGTCCAAAGCGCCCGATGACATCAGGATTCACCTTCCCGAAATCGAAGCCTCTCTTATCGTCGGCCGTCTCGCCATAGCTTGTCTTATAGCACAAAGCCAGTTGTGCGCTGGCGCAAAACAGCCAGTTTTTGGCAAACACCCAGTTGTAGGCATAGCCGCCTGAGAGCATAAAGTCGTTATATTTGACTTTATTAAACAGCATACCGCTGTCGAGTTCTACCGTCTGTCCCTTCGCCATTCGGCTGTTAAGTGCATCGCGCAGTTCCTCGTAATTCACCTCCAGCGAATTGCGGGTATAGCCCGCTCCCGCCATCCATGATCCGCAGCTCACCTTCTGGCAGGTAGATTGACTGAAGGCTGCCGGATAGGAGAAGCGCCCATGATTGAAGATGTAATAGGCACTCACGCCAGTGATGCCCAATTGCACACCCGAGAAAGGCATATCTTCAAAGAGGTCGCTGTTCAATCCTCCCAACTTCACATCGCGAATCTTATAGTCACTACCAGATCGGCGATAGTATATATCTACACCTATCTGCGACGAGTAGATGCTGAGATCAAACTCTTTTCGCAGTCCGCCACTGCCGAAGCTCAGGTTCTTGATATCGAACGTATAACCGAAGAAGAACCAGCGCCAACCAAAGAACGGTCCTATCTTCGTCAGTCCGTCGGGCGATAGTCGGATATGCTGGCCATTGCTACTGAGATCAAAGTTCTCAAACGTGCGAGTCACCTGCATCATCATGGTAAACTCGTAGTGCTGGGGCTCGATGTAATCATCTTCCAAGCGGTCGAAACCTCGGATGGTCTCACGGATAATACCTATTTCGTGTTTCTTCACCGTGTCAGTACGAAGCGAATCCTGCGCAAAGAGTATAGCGCACGACAGCAACGATACCAACAACATCCCACACCGCTTCATCGACAGAGTCAGATTTTCCCTAAAATACGATCCATCACCCAGTTGACGGGTGTTGCCGACACACTGGTGCAGGTGCATACGCTCATGCCCTGCAGATGCTCAATCACCGCCTTGATGATCGGATACTGCACATACGGCGGATTAGGCACCGTAATTCGCTCATCGCCTTCACTGGTCTGCAGGCGGATGGGGTTATAGTCGAAGATCGAGAAACTGACCTGTCCCTCAGTGCCGATAATCTCAATACAGTCCTCGCGGGCACTCTCATGAGCCACATAGCACCACGAGCCACTGCCAGGTAGGCCGTTCTCAAAGCTGAAGCAGGCACTGATAGAGTCCTCTGCCTCGTAGAGTCCGCCTCGATTAGCACAAATACCACGAGCCTCAAGAATCACACCAAACATATCTTGTAGCAGATCAAGCTGATGAGGAGCCATATCATAGAAATAGCCGCCACCAGCGATATCGGGCTGTAGTCGCCAAGGCAAAGGCTCACCCTTCTGGATAGCCTCTGCATCGGCAGCGCGCAAGGGTTCTGTATAACGTATCTGAACATTCAGGATCTTACCAATCCTACCACTCTGCACAATATCTTTCACCCTCTGGAAATAAGGCAGATAACGGCGGTAGTAAGCTACGAAGCAAGGGATACCAGTCTGTTCAGAGATGCGGTTCACACGTGCACAATCCTCATAGCTGGCAGCCAAGGGCTTCTCAACATACACTGGCTTACCGGCTTTCATGGCCATGATGGCATAAGTGGCATGACTCGCAGGAGGCGTAGCTACATATACAGCATTCACATCGGGGTCGTCAATCAGTTCTTGGGCATCAGTGTACCACTTACGGATGCCGTGCTCGATGGCATAAGTGCGTGCATGCTGCTCAGTGCGACTCATCACAGCCTCTACGCATGAGCCCTTTACCTCGCTAAAGGCAGGACCACTTTTCTTCTCTGTCACTTCACCGCAGCCGATGAAACCCCATTTTAACTGCTTCATATCGCAAAATTTTGCTGCAAAGATACGAAATAAAATAAAAAAATAGTAACTTTGCACACAAAAATCAATAAGACAATGGAAAAAGACAGTGAAAATATCCTTTTAAAGAGCAGAAGCAGTAGGGCTTGCATCCGCGATGGCTATCACTTCTACTTCTCCAATTTCAAGCGGATTTTCAGATCCACATGGTTGATAGCCATTGTGTTTGCAGTCTTGACGGCAGTAGCTTCGGCCATGCCCGTACTCCTTTCGATAGAACTAACACTGCCTGGCATGCTGCTGAATACTGTAGCAGTCTTGCTGTTATTAGCCTTAGGCTGGCGCAGACTCCGCAAGCGTAAGATACTAGAGGCTACTGAGCAAATACCCATGAAGACATGGCTTCGACGCACGGGTTTGGTACTCATCGTCGCCATCGTATGCCTCTTTACCGTTTCGATTCTCATCATGTTAACATCACTCCCCATGATCATCATGATAGCAGCCAACTGGCAAGATCAGATAGGTGTTCTCTCTGGCGATCCTAGTGGCATGCCAGACAATGTAAGATGGCTCACTCTGGTGGTTTTCCTCATTGCGGGTTTCCTGCAGGCTTATGTCTGGCTCTCTGTTATCGGACCGCTTTACATGATGAGAGGCGCTATGATCCAGCACGAAAAGGATAGACAAAATTTTAACAAGAAAGAATTTTATGAAACGAATCTTATTTATAGACCGTGACGGCACCCTCATTGAGGAACCTGCCGACGAACAGATTGACAGCTTCGAGAAACTGAAGTTTGTCAACGGCGTATTTCGTAACCTCAGCTTCATCCGTGAGAAGCTAGATTTCGAGTTTATCATGGTGAGCAATCAAGACGGACTGGGCACTGAATCCTTTCCTGAAGACACCTTCTGGCCTGTCCACAACTTCATCCTTCAGACACTTGCCGGAGAGGGTATCACCTTCGATGACATCCTGATCGACCCCCACTTCCCTGAAGACAATGCTCCTACACGAAAGCCTAATATCGGGCTGGTAGAAAAATACATCAATAATCCCGACTACGATATAGCTAACAGCTACGTAATAGGCGACAGAGAAACAGATAGAACCTTTGCTCGAAACATTGGATGTAAATCACTGATTTTAAGCGATGAAGGTATTACATGGAACAAAATCACAGAGATACTTTTTGCTGGAGAGAGAATTGCCGAAGTAAGTCGTAAAACCAAGGAAACAGACATACATATTGAAGTGAATCTCGATGGCACTGGCAAGTGCGATATCCAGACAGGATTGGGATTCTTCGACCACATGCTGGAGCAGATTGGCAAGCACGGCATGATGGATCTGATGATTCACACAAAAGGTGATCTAGAGGTTGATGAGCACCACACCATCGAAGACACAGCCATCGCCTTAGGTGAATGTATCCTTCAAGCGTTAGGTAACAAACGAGGCATCGAGCGCTACGGCTATTGTCTGCCGATGGACGACTGTCTCTGTAGCGTAGCACTCGACTTCGGAGGTCGCCCCTGGCTGGTATGGGACGCAGAGTTTAAACGTGAGAAGATTGGCGAAATGCCTACCGAAATGTTCTTACACTTCTTTAAGAGTCTCAGCGACGCAGCCAAGATGAACCTGAACATCAAGACCGAGGGACAAAACGAGCATCACAAAATTGAAGGAATCTTCAAGGCACTCGCCCGATCACTGAAGATGGCAGTGCGCCGCGACATCTATCACTTCGAGCTCCCCTCCACCAAAGGTATGCTCTAAAAAAGCGGTTTTCTTCAGAAAATGGCGAGATTATCAGAAAAAATATGTAACTTTGCAGCCCAAATAATAAATAAGGTATATTAAGAGAGAAAATGATAACAGTTACAAATCTGCAAATACAGTTTGGCAAGAAGGTTCTCTACAAAGATGTGAACCTGAAATTTACAAGTGGAAATATCTATGGTATCATCGGTGCTAACGGTGCCGGTAAATCAACATTGCTCCGCGCCATCAGCGGCGAGCTGGAGCCTAACAAGGGATCAATTGAGATGCTGCCTGGCGAGCGCATGAGTGTGCTTGAACAGGACCACTTCAAATACGATGCATTCACCGTGATGGACACGGTGCTGATGGGTCACAAGCCCATGTGGGACAACATGAAAGAGCGTGAGGCCCTGTATAGCAAGCCCGAAATGACGGAAGAAGACGGCAACCGCGCCGCAGAACTTGAGATGGCCTTTGCCGAAATGAACGGCTACGAGGCAGAGAGCGAGGCTGCCCAGCTGTTGCAGAACCTGGGCGTTAAGGAGGCTGAGCATTACAAGCAGATGTCGGAGATATCCAACAATGAGAAGGTGCGCGTGATGCTGGCAAAGGCCTTGTTCGGACATCCCGACAACCTGTTGCTCGACGAGCCTACCAACGACCTAGACCTCGACACCGTGCAGTGGTTGGAGGAATATCTCTCCAATCTGGAGCAGTGCGTGCTAGTAGTGTCACACGACCGACACTTCCTCGATGCAGTATCTACCCAGACCGTCGATATCGATTTCGGCAAGGTAACGCTCTTCTCTGGTAACTATTCATTCTGGTACGAGAGTTCGCAGTTGGCTTTGCGTCAGGCTCAGAACCAGAAAATGAAGGCTGAGGAGAAGAAGAAGCAGTTGGAGGAGTTTATCCGCCGATTCAGCGCCAACGTGGCAAAGTCGAAGCAAACCACCTCACGTAAGAAGATGCTGGAGAAACTGAACGTAGAGGAGATTACTCCATCTACCCGTAAATACCCAGGCATCATCTTCTCGATGGAGCGTGAGCCTGGTACACAGATTCTTGAGGTGGAGGGCTTGAAGGCTGTAGATGCTGACGGCACAGTACTCTTCGACAACGTGAACTTTACCATCGAGAAGGGTCAGAAAACCGTATTCCTCTCTCACAATCCCAAGGCGATGACCGCCCTCTTTGAGATCATCAATGGTAACCGTGAGGCTCAGGCTGGTACCTATAAATGGGGTGTCACCATCACGACTGCCTATCTGCCACTCGACAACACCGAATTTTTCCAGAGCGAGATGAACCTGGTAGATTGGCTTTCACAATGGGGACCAGGCAACGAGGTAACGATGAAGTCGTTCTTAGGCCGTATGCTCTTTAAGGAGGAAGATGTGCTGAAGCACGTAAATGTGCTCTCGGGAGGTGAGAAGATGCGTTGTATGATTGCCCGTATGCAGCTGAAGAATGCCAACTGCCTTATTCTCGACACACCAACAAACCATCTGGATCTGGAGTCGATTCAGGCATTCAACAACAACCTGATAGGTTTCAAGGGCAATATTCTCTTTGCCTCACACGACCATGAGTTTATTAACACAGTAGCAGACCGCATCATCGAACTGACGCCAAAGGGTACCATCGACAAACTGATGACCTATGACGACTACATCTACGATGAAGCCATCAAAGAGCAGAAAGAGAAGATGTATTCTTAATGGCACGAAATTTGCATATTGGTGTTCAGAACATTAAAACATTGCTATTATGACAGAAAAAGATATCAACATTGAAGGAGAAGAGACTCTGGACGAGACTCCTGTTGAAGAGACTGCCAAAGAGGCAGAAGAAAAAAGTGAGGGAGAGAACAGCAAAGCATCTTCTGAGGAAGAAGAATTAGACCCACTTGAGAAAGCTGAGAGAGAGATTGAGGAACTAAAGACTCAATTGCTCTATAAGGCAGCTGAATTTGAGAACTACCGCAAACGCACATTGAAAGAGCGTACGGAGCTGATTCTGAATGGTGGCGAGAAGGTGATTACTTCTATCCTGCCTATCATCGACGATATGGAACGCGCCATCGAGAACGGTGCCAAGACTGATGATCCCGAGGTACTGCGCGAGGGCATGACACTTATCCACCAGAAGTTCATGAAGACACTGGAGGCTCAGGGCGTGAGCAAGATTGACACTAAGGACGCAGACTTCGACACCGACGTGCATGAGGCTGTAGCTATGGTGCCTGGTATGGGTGAGGACAAGAAAGGCAAGGTCATCGACTGCCTGCAGGAAGGCTATAAACTGAATGATAAAGTAATTCGCCACGCTAAGGTGGCAGTAGGACAATAATATGGCACAGAAACGCGACTACTACGAGGTGCTGGGCGTTGGAAAAAACGCTTCAGAAGACGAGATCAAGAAGGCCTATCGAAAGATAGCCATCAAGTATCACCCCGATCGTAATCCCGGCGATAAAGAAGCTGAGGAGAAATTCAAGGAGGCAGCAGAAGCCTATAACATACTGCACGATCCGAAGACTCGTCAACAGTATGACCAGTTCGGCTTTGACGGTCCGAACATGGGCAGTGGCTTCGACTTCAGTGGATTTGGAGGAGCCTCCATGAACATGGATGACATCTTCTCTATGTTCGGAGACATTTTCGGTGGTCACGGCTTTGGAGGTTTCGGTGGAGGCTCACGCCGTCCGCAACAGCACAGAGGTAGTGACCTTCGTTTGAAGGTGAAACTTACCCTTGAGGAGATCAACAAAGGTGTAACCAAGAAATTCAAGGTGCGGAAAGACGTGCCCTGTGAGCATTGTCACGGTACAGGAGCCGAAGACGGCAGTGGCAAGGAGACCTGTCAGACCTGTCATGGCTCAGGCGTTATCACCCATACCACCCAAAGCATCTTCGGCATGATGCAACAACAGAGCGTGTGCCCTGCCTGCGGTGGTGAAGGGCAGGTGATCAAGAACAAGTGTCACGAGTGTGGTGGTACAGGTATAAAAAAAGGCGAGGAAGTGGTTGAGATCAGCATTCCCGCTGGTGTTGCAGAGGGTATGGTAGTCAACGTTCCTGGCAAGGGTAACGCCGGCAAGCGCAACGGTATCAACGGAGATATACAAGTGTTTATTGAAGAAGAGGAGCACGACACTTTCGTTCGCGATGGCAATGACCTGATTTACAACCTGCTGTTAGATTTCCCAACAGCTGCACTTGGTGGAGATGTGGAGATACCCACCATTGAGGGCACGAAGCTGAAAGTGAAGTTGGACAACGGCACACAACCCGGTAAAACCATTCGTCTGCGCGGCAAGGGACTGCCTGCCGTTCAGGGCTACGGAAATGGCAGGGGCGACTTGGTGGTCAACATTAGTGTCTATGTGCCTCGTACCTTGAGTCGTGAAGAAAAGACAGCGCTCGAGCAGTTCCGCGACAGCGATAACTTCAAGGGTGACAAACAAACCAAGGATTCTATTTTCCAGCGTTTCAAGAATTATTTTAATTAATAAGGATAAGGAAGGAGGAACCCTGCATGACGTATCGGGAGACATGTGAATATCTGTATAACCAGCTGCCCATGTTTGAACAACAAGGGGCGAGTGGTTACAAAGAGGGATTGGAAAATAGCCTGAAGCTCGATGAGCATTTCAGGCATCCCCATCGCAAATATCGCACCATCCACATTGCTGGCACCAACGGCAAGGGTTCCTGTGCACATACCATTTCAGCCATCCTTCAGATGTGTGGCTACAAGGTGGGGCTTTATACCTCACCACACTTGGTCGATTTCTCTGAGCGCATCCGCATTAACGGCAGTCCAATTCCCGAAGAATACGTCATCAACTTTGTGGAAGAAGAGCGGTTATTCTTTGAGCCGCTGAAGCCTACATTCTTTGAGCTGGTAACAGCTATGGCTTTCAAGTATTTCGCTGACAAGGCTGTAGATATCGCAGTGATTGAGACTGGCATGGGTGGACGACTGGACTGCACAAACATTATCGCCCCTGCCCTCTCCGTCATTACAAACATCGGTTTCGACCATACGCAGTTCTTAGGCAGTACCCTGGAGCAGATCGCGATGGAGAAAGCAGGCATAATCAAGCCTAAGACTCCTGTGGTCATTGGCGAGACAACACCAGAGACCCGTCAGATCTTTGAGGTGATGGCCGCTGAAAACGCAGCACCTATCACCTTTGCAGAAGATCATCCCGAGGTGGTGGAGTGCAATACTTCCTCTTTTGGTCTGCTCTATCATACCGTGCATGATGGTATCATCGAAGGAGAGCTCTCAGGCAGTTATCAGGAGAAGAATGCTAATACGATTCTCCACGCCATCAGACAACTGGAGGAAATCGGGCTGATGTATCCCGTGATAACGATTCCCGATGAGCCCTGTAAGAACAGGGAGATCAGAGAAGGATTTAAGCATGTCTGTGACCTGACAGGTTTAAAAGGTCGTTGGCAGAAAGTAAAAGATAAGCCGTTAACCATCTGCGATACAGGCCATAACGTGCATGGATGGGAATATCTGAGCCAGCAACTGAAGAATGTGCCCTGTCAGCATCGCCATATTGTGTTCGGTATGGTGGAGGATAAAGACATACAAGGTGTCATGGCTTTACTGCCCAAAGACGCCACTTATTATTTTACCAAATCTAACAACAAGCGTTCAGCTTCTGAAGGTGTGTTGAAGCTTTATGGACATGAATTAGGTCTTCAAGGTGAGACTTATCCTGATGTGGCAAGCGCTTACGATGCAGCCAAGAAAGCTGCCAATGATAACGATTTAGTGTTCATCGGAGGTAGCAGTTATGTGGTTTCTGAGTTCCTAAAAAACTGCATTTAGCGTTTTTTAATACAGAAGAAACATTTTTTTCGTCGGATTATTCTTCCATTTCGTTTTTTTTCTGTTACTTTGCAGAAAATACGTAAAATACATAACTAAAAACATATTTAGTATATGGCAAATATCACAGAAACAGCGAATCTTTGTGGTCTGAAGAGAGAAAACTTCCAGACTACTATCAACGGTAAAAAGACCGATTTGTACATCCTGAGAAACCGTAAAGGTTATGAAGTGGCAATCTCCAATTATGGTGGTGCTATCTGTGCCATTATGGTACCAGGTAAAGACGGTCAAGTAGCTAACGTTATTCAGGGACACGACAGTATCCAGCAGCTCATGAGCGGCAAGGAGCCCTACCTCTCAACCTTGATAGGTCGTTGGGGCAACCGCATCTGCAAGGGTCAGTTCACCCTTAATGGTAAAGACTATCAGGTGGCTCTCAACGATGGTCCTAACCATCTTCATGGCGGTTCTGTAGGCTTCAATGCCAAGGTTTGGGACGCTCGTCAAATGGGACCTCGCGCTTTAGCTTTGCACCGTATCTCTTCATACGGAGAGGAAGGCTACACTGGAGAGTTGGACGTGACAGTTGAATTCACCTTCACCGATCAGAATGAACTGGTGATTGAATATCTGGCTACCACCAACAAGAAAACCATCGTAAACCTTACTCATCATGCCTTCTTCAGTCTTGCTGGCACAGCTGATCCCACTCCAACCATCGAGGATCAGATCTGTGAGATCAATGCAGACTTCTATCTTCCTACTGATGCCACCGCTATTCCTACCGGTGAGATCCTGAAGGTTGAAGGCACACCGTTCGACTTCCGTAAGCCTAAGACTTTCGGAAAGGAGATCAATGCTGACAACGAGCAGATTAAGTTCGGACATGGCTATGACCATAACTATGTGCTGAATAAGAAAGAGGAAGGTGAATTGAGTTTTGCTGCAAGAATCACTGAGCCCAAGAGCGGTCGCACGCTGGAGTGCTACACTACTGAGCCTGGCATGCAGCTCTATACTGCTAACTTCGCTACAGGTTACAAGGGAGCTAACGGATGCACATTCCCCTATCGTTCAGCCGTATGTCTGGAGGCACAGCACTTCCCCGATACACCTAACCGCCCATACTTCCCAAGTGTTGTTTTGAATCCTGGTCAGCGATACAAGCAGAAGACCATTTACAAGTTTGGTGTAGTAGAATAACGATTTCATACATTATATATAATATAATATGAGTAATCAAAAACAAAACGGAAGCATCATTGCGATTATCACAATGATGTTTCTTTATGCAATGATTTCGTTTGTAACGAATCTCGGTGCTCCTATTGGTGTTATCTGGAAGAATCAGCCTGAAATCGGCGGTTCTAACGTTTTGGGCATCATGGGTAACTTCATGAACTTCTTTGCTTATCTGTTTATGGGTATCCCTGCAGGTAAAATGCTAACAAAGGTAGGATATAAGAAGACTGCTCTCATTGGTATCGCTGTTGGTTTCGTAGGTGTATTTATTCAGTTCTTGTCAGGATTCTCAGGTGGTATTCCTGGATTCTGCATCTATCTGTTTGGTGCATTCATCTCTGGTTTCGCTGTATGTATCCTGAATACAGTAGTGAACCCGATGCTGAACTTACTAGGCGGTGGTGGTAATCGCGGAAACCAGCTAAACCTGATTGGTGGTACATTGAACTCACTTGCTGGTACAATGACTCCAATGCTGGTAGGTGCACTTATCGGTACGGTGACTGCTTCTACTCAGATGGCCGATGTCAATCTGGTGATGTATATCGCAATGACAGTCTTTGCTTGCGCTTTCGTTATTCTGATGTTTATTCCTATTCAGGATCCAGAACTTGGAAAAGTTACTGCTGAGACAAAGTTCGAGCACTCACCATGGTCCTTCCGTCACTGTCTGCTGGGTGTGATTGCCATCTTCGTTTATGTAGGTGTAGAGGTTGGTATTCCTGGTGGTTTGAACTTCTATCTGTCTGATACTTCAGCAAGCGGCGCATGGGAGAATCCTGAGGCTGTACTCAATGCTGCCACGATTGGTGGTGCAGTAGCTGCCATGTATTGGTTGCTGATGTTGGTAGGCCGTATGATAGCAAGTGCCATAGGTGGTAAAGTGTCTTCTCGTCAGATGATGCTCTGTACTACCTTCATTGGAATGGTACTGATCATTACAGCTATCCTCACTCCAAAGAGCGTAACTACCACAATGCCATTGGTTAAGATATTAGAAGGTTCGGTAGAAATGACAACTGTTCCTATGAGTGCCCTCTTATTGGTACTCTGCGGTCTCTGCACTTCCGTGATGTGGGCTTGCATTTTCAACCTAGCCACTGAAGGTCTTGGCAAATACACGGCTCAGGCTTCAGGTATCTTCATGATGATGGTTGTTGGTGGTGGTGTGCTGCCTGTAGTTCAGAACTTCTTTGCTGATATCATGGGCTACATGCCAAGCTACTTCATCTATCTAATTGGAATGGCATACATGTTCTATTATGCCCTCTTAGGTTGTAAGAACGTGAATACGGACATCAAGGTTGATTAAATAAAAATTAGATTATGGATATAGAATTTGTGAGAAGTCGCTTCATCAAGCACTTTGATGGGAAGACTGGCAATGTTTATGCATCTCCCGGACGTATTAACCTCATTGGTGAGCACACCGACTATAATGGTGGTTTTGTATTCCCTGGCGCTGTTGATAAGGGTGTGATGGCTGAGATGCGTGCCAATGGCACTGAGGATACAGTCATGGCTTATGCAATAGACCTGAAAGATCGCGTAGATTTCAAGCTGAGTGACCCTAATGGTCCTAAAGCCTCATGGGCACGTTATATCTTTGGTATCGCACTGGAGATGAAAAAGCTCGGTGTACCTGTGAAGGGTTTTAACATTGCTTTTGCCGGTGATGTACCTTTAGGAGCTGGAATGTCTTCTTCTGCTGCTATGGAGAGTTGTTTTGCTTGCGGCTTGAACGACATCTTTGGTGAGAACAAGGTTTCTCAGTGGGATATGGTCCTTGCTGGTCAGGCTACTGAGCACAACTACTGCGGTGTAAACTGCGGTATCATGGATCAGTTTGCTTCCGTCTTTGGCAAGGCTGGCTGTCTGATGCGTCTTGACTGCCGTAGCCGCGAGTTCGAATACTTCCCATTCAAGCCCGACGGCTATCGTCTGGTATTACTCGATTCTGTCGTTAAGCATCAGTTGGCAGGTTCACCCTACAACGACCGACGCAATAGTTGTGAGAATGTGGTGAAGCACATCCAGACTAAGCACCCTGAGAGTAAGTTCGAGACACTTCGCGACTGCACATGGGAGCAGCTTGATGAGGTTCGCGCTGAAGTAGGCGAAGAGGATTACAAGCGTGCAAAATTCGTGCTCGGCGAGAAAGACCGTGTATTAGCGGTCTGCGACGCTTTGAATGAAGGCGACTACGAAAAGGTTGGCGAGATGATGTACAAGACACACGAAGGTCTGTCAAAGGACTATGAGGTATCTTGCGAAGAGCTTGACTTCCTAAATGAGATAGCTAAAGAGAACGGTGTGACTGGCTCACGAATCATGGGCGGAGGCTTCGGTGGTTGCACCATCAACCTCGTACGTAATGATCTCTACAGCAAATTTATTGCTGATGCCAAGAAACGTTTCAATGAAAAGTATGGTCATGAGCCAAAAGTCTATGATGTAGTCATCGGCGACGGTTCACGCAGAATTTGCTAACTCAGAAACTACATAAACACCACTTTTAGTGTTTATATAAGTTAAATAATGGTGGCAAAGTGTAAAATTTACACTCTTGCCACCATTTTTTTCTTTTTTTACTTGCAATATTGAAATATATATTGTAATTTTACACCCAAAATAATGACATATATCAAAAAACAACTAAAAACAAGTAAAAATGAAAGTACTAAAAACAATTGTTTTGGGAATGAGTGCAGTTGCATTACTATTCTCATGTGCTGGTAGCCCAAAGGCACCGCAGTTAACAGTATCTGGACTTGACGCAGCAAAGTTCGACACAACTATCAACAACATGCCTGTCAAGCTTTACACACTGAAGAATGCCAATGGTATGGAGGTCTGCATCACTAACTATGGCGGACGTATTGTATCCCTCTGTGTTCCTGACAAGGATGGTAAGCCAACCGATGTCGTGCTCGGCTTTGACAACATTGCCCAGTATGCCGACACCATCAACACACCTTCAGATTACGGTTCAAGTGTTGGTCGTTATGCAAATCGTATTAAAGACGGTAAGTTCACACTCAACGAAAAAGAATACCAATTAAAAAAGAACGATGGTCCTAACTGTCTTCACGGCGGTGGTAATACAGGTTGGATGCATCAGGTATATGAGGCTGAGCAAATTGGTGATTCCATCCTGAAACTGACAATTGTTGGCAAGGATGGTGAGAACGGATTCCCTGGCAAAATCATGGCCGTTACTACCTATAAGATCACAGCTGACAATGTGCTTGACATGACATGGGAGGCAGAAACTGAAAAGCCTACCATCATCAACCAGACCAATCACAACTACTATAATTTGAGTGGTGATTTCTCACAGCCTGGCTATGATATGGTGCTTTATGTAAATGCCGACACCTTCACTCCAAGTGACAAACTCTATATCCCGACAGGTGAGATAAAGTCTGTCGAAGGCACACCTATGGACTTCCGTACTCCACACGCTGTCGGCGACAGTATTCATTCAGATTTTGACCAGATTCAGAATGCAACAGGTTATGATCACAACTTCTGCCTGAACACCTATAAGAATGGTAAGGGTGACGACACACAAGTTTGTGCAAGTCTCTACTCACCTAAGACAGGTATCTTCATGGAGATGTTTACCAACGAGCCTGGTGTGCAAGTATATAGTGGAAACTTCCAGGGTGTAGGTCCAGATGCCAAGATTGCACGCAAGCATGGTCTCACCTACCCTAAGCACGTAAGCGTTTGCTTGGAGAGCCAAAAATATCCTGATTCTCCCAATCACCCAGACTGGGTACAGCCCATACTGAACCCTGGTGAGAAGTACTATAGCCACGCAACTTATAAGTTTTCTATCAAATAATTACTAACACTAATATTAAATCAAAAAACAATGAATTGGAGTTCTAATGAATTTATCTGGCTCGATTGGGTGGTACTCATCGTTGGCCTTTGTGGAGTGGTGGCTGCTGTATGGTACGCCATCTGGAAAGACAAGAAAGCCCAACAGGGCGAAGACTCTTCTGCTTACCTCTTTGGTAAGGGTGAGCCTTGGTACGTAATCGGTATGGCAATCTTCGCTGCCAACATCGGATCTGAGCACCTGGTAGGTCTCGCCGGTACTGGTGCTAAGGATGGCGTAGGTATGGCTCACTGGGAGATGCAGGGATGGATGATCCTGATTCTCGGATGGCTCTTCGTACCATTCTATCAGCTGCTTATCAACAAGATGGGTAAGATTATTACCATGCCTGACTTCTTGAAGTTCCGCTACACTCAGCGTACAGGTTCATGGTTGTCAATCATCACCTTGGTTGCTTATGTGCTTACTAAAGTATCAGTAACAGCCTTTACTGGTGGTATATTCTTCAAGTACCTCCTTGGCATTCCTTTCTGGTATGGCGCTATCGGTCTTATTGCTATTACTGCCGTATTCACTGTATTCGGTGGTATGAAAGGTGTAATGACACTGTCTTCTATCCAGACACCTATTCTTATTATAGGTTCGTTCCTCGTACTCTTCCTTGGTCTTTCCGCACTTGGTGATGGCAGTATCACTCAGGGTTGGACCAACATGATGGCAGCATGTAACGCCGCACATGATGGATTTGGAACCACACATATGTTCCATACAGATCCGGGTGACCCGATGTATCCGCAGTTCCCTGGTTACGTTGTATTCCTCGGTGCTTCTATTATCGGTTTCTGGTACTGGTGTACTGACCAGCACATTGTTCAGCGTGTACTCGGTCAGATACCTGGTGAGGACAACAAGGTGGTGATGGCTCGTGCACGTCGTGGTACTATTGCTGCAGGTTTCTTCAAGATCCTCCCCTGCTTCATGTTCCTGATTCCAGGTATGATCGCCTATGCCCTCTCACTGAAAACGGGTAGCGGTATCGAAATGGATATCACCAACCACGAGTCAACCGACGGTGCCTTCGCCATGATGGTGAAGAACATTCTGCCTGCTGGTATTAAGGGTATTGTGACAATCGGTTTCGTATGCGCCCTCGTAGCATCTCTGGCAGCTTTCTTCAACTCTTGCGCTACCCTCTTCACTGAGGACTTCTACAAGCCTATGAAGAAAGGTATGAGCGAGGCTCACTACGTATTCGTAGGTCGTATGGCAACGGTTGTTGTTGTACTTCTGGGTCTGGCTTGGATGCCTATTATGATGAACATGGGTAACCTCTATAGTTATCTGCAGGATATCCAGTCACTTATTGCACCTGCAATGGTAGCAGTCTTCACCTTGGGTATCTTCTCTAAGAAGATTACACCAAAGGCTGGTGAGTGGGGCCTTATTGGCGGCTTCCTCATCGGTATGGTTCGTCTGATTACCAATGTAGTTACTGATTCAGGTAAGGCCGTTATGGATGGCGCCTTCTGGGATGCAACCTCATGGTTCTGGCAAACCAACTGGCTCATCTTTGAGTGCTGGCTGCTTGTAGTTATCATTATTCTGATGGTGGTTGTCAGCTGCTTCACACCTGCACCTTCAAAAGAGCAGGTTGATGCCATCACCTTTACACCGGAGTTCAAGAAGAGCATTCGTGAAAGCTGGGGCGTATGGGATATTGTTGGCACACTGGTAGTTGTCGGCCTCGTTAGCTGTTTCTACGCATATTTCTGGTAAAAAACAAAATAAAAAAACATGACTTATTACAACGAGCATTCCAAAGTCTGGCTGTCTGTTGACTGTATCATTTTCGGCTTTGACGAAGGAAAGTTAAAGATCCTGATTGGTAAACGCAAGATGGATCCAGGACGCGGCGAATGGAGCCTCTACGGAGGCTTCGTTGGCAGCGAAGAGAGTGTTGACGAGGCTGCCTCACGGACTCTTTTCGAACTAACTGGTCTGCGTAATCTGTTTATGCGCCAAGTTGGTGCTTTCGGTAAAGTGGATCGTGACCCAGGCGAGCGTGTGGTTTCTATCGCTTATTATGCCCTGATCAATGTCAATGAGTATGATGAGGCACTCCGCCAGGCTCATGGGCAGATATGGGTAGATGTCAACGAGATTCCACAGCTTTATTCCGATCATAACGAAATGGTGAAGAAAGCCCGAAAGATGATGCAACAGAAACTGGCTCAGGAGCCTGTAGGTTTCCGCCTGCTCCCAAGTCTTTTCACGCTTACACAACTTCAGAAGCTTTATGAGGCTGTGAAAGGTGAAGTCATCGACAAACGCAACTTCCGTAAGCGCATCAAGGAGATGGACTTCATTGAGAAGACCGAGTTGATTGACAAGACTAGTTCAAAACGTGGAGCGTACCTATATCGTTTTAATAAAAGAATGTATAACGAAGATCCAAATTTTAAATTATAACAACAATGTTAGAAGAACTGAAAGAAAAAGTATTCAAGGCCAATCTTGACCTTGTAAAACAAGGCCTTGTTATCTTTACATGGGGTAATGTATCCGGCATTGACCGCGAGAAAGGTCTGGTAGTCATCAAGCCCTCTGGCGTGGATTATGATGTCATGAAAGCCAGCGACATGGTAGTGGTTGATCTCAATACAGGTGAAGTTGTTGACGGTGAGCTGAATCCCTCATCCGACACACCTACACACCTTGTCCTCTATAAGGCATTCCCCAATATCCAAGGTGTAGTACACACCCACTCTACCTATGCCACAGCTTTTGCACAGGCTGGTCGTGATATCCCCAACATCGGTACCACACATGCCGACTACTTCTACCAGGATATCCCCTGCACACGTGATATGACAGAGGCAGAGGTGAAAGGTAGCTATGAATTGGAAACTGGTAATGTGATTGTGGATGAGATTCTGAACATCCGTAAGATCAACCCAGATCACACGCCTGCTGTTCTGGTTAAGAATCATGGCCCATTCTCATGGGGAACTTCTCCCGACAATGCCGTCTATAACGCAAAGGTTATGGAACAGTGTGCCAAGATGGCGTTCGTGTCATTCTCTGTCAATCCGAACACTACAATGAATCCATTACTTGTGGAGAAGCACTATATGCGTAAGCACGGTCCTAATGCTTACTATGGACAAAAAGGACAGAAACATTAACAAAAAGTGATATAAACTTAAAACGTACAACTATTATGATTAAAGCATTTGAAAATTTCGAGATTTGGTGGGTAACTGGTGCACAGCTCCTCTATGGAGGCGATGCAGTTGTTGCAGTTGATGGACACTCTAAGGAGATGGTAGCAGGTCTGAACGACAGCGGTATCATCCCTATTAAGGTAGTATATAAAGGTACAGCCAACAGCTCTAAAGAAGTTGAAGCTGTCATGAAGGCTGCCAATAATGACGAGAAGTGTGTAGGTATCATTACCTGGATGCACACCTTCTCTCCAGCCAAGATGTGGATCAAGGGTCTGCAGGATCTGCAGAAGCCCCTCCTCCACTTCCATACTCAGTATAACGCCGAGATTCCCTGGGAGACTATGGACATGGACTTCATGAACCTGAACCAGAGTGCTCATGGTGATATCGAGTTTGGACATATCTGTACTCGTATGCGCGTACCTCGCAAGGTGGTTTGTGGCTACTGGAAGGATGAGGCAGCACAGAAGCAGATTGCCGTTTGGGCTCGTGTAGCTGCAGGTGTAGCTGATGCCAAGAATGTTCGTTGTCTAATGTTTGGTATGAACATGAACAATGTAGCCGTTACTGATGGTGATCGTGTAGAGTTTGAGCAGCGTCTGGGTTATCATGTAGACTACTATCCCGTTAGCTCACTGATGGAATACTTCAAGAAGGTTACCGACGCAGAGGCTGATGCCCTCGTTGAGGAATACAAGAAGGCTTATACCATCAAGATCGACGAGAGTGGCGAGAAGGTATATTGGGAGAAGGTAAAGAATGCTGCCAAGGCAGAGATTGCGTTGCGCCGTGTATTGAAGGACGAGGGTGCCACTGCTTTCACTACCAACTTCGATGATCTGGGTGATGCCGACATCAACGATCCTAACTTCGTAGGTTTTGACCAGATTCCTGGTCTGGCTTCACAGCGCCTGATGGAAGAAGGTTATGGCTTCGGCGCTGAGGGTGACTGGAAGACAGCCTGTCTGTATCGCACCCTGTGGGTGATTCAGCAGGGCATGCCTATAGGTTGCTCATTCCTTGAGGACTACACCCTGAACTTCGCAGGCGACCGCAGTTCTTGTCTGCAGAGCCACATGTTAGAGGTATGTCCGCTTATCGCTGTTGACAAGCCAAAGCTAGAGGTCCACTTCCTCGGCATCGGTATCCGCAAGCAGCAGACAGCTCGCCTTGTATTCACCTCAAAGGTAGGTCGTGGTATCAAGGCTACCGTTGTCGATCTCGGAAACCGTTTCCGCCTGATTTCTCAGGAGGTAGAGTGCATCGAGCCAAAGCCCATGCCAAATCTGCCTGTAGCTTCTGCCCTCTGGGTACCTCAGCCCACATTCGAGATTGGTGCTGGTGCATGGATTCTCGCTGGTGGTACACACCACAGTGCCTTCTCTTACGACATCACAGAAGAGTACTGGGAAGACTTCGCTGAGATGACTGGTATCGAGTATATCCGCATCAACAAGGACACCAAGACCAGTGAGTTCAAGCAGCAGCTCCAGAACAATGAGATGTATTACATGCTGAGCAAAGCACTTCGCTAATCCTAATAAAAAAGAATAACTATGACAGCAAAACAGACAATAGAAGCAGGTAAAGCCATCCTCGGTATCGAGTTTGGCTCTACCCGCATCAAGGCCGTCCTCATCGATGAGGATAATAAGCCCATCGCACAGGGCTCACACGAGTGGGAAAATCAGTTGGTGGATGGTCTTTGGACCTACTCTACCGAAGCCATCTGGTACGGACTTCAGGACTGCTATGCCGAGCTCCGTAAGGATGTTCAGAAACAGTACGACTGCGAGATCGAGAGCCTTGCCGCCATTGGCTTCTCTGCCATGATGCACGGCTATATGGCTTTCAATGAGAAACAGGAGATTCTGGTTCCCTTCCGCACCTGGCGTAACACCAACACTGGTAAGGCTGCAGCAGAGCTTTCTAAGCTCTTCAACTACAACATTCCTCTCCGTTGGAGCATCAGTCACCTCTATGAGGCAATCCTTGACAATGAGGAGCACGTTAGCGACATCAAATACCTCACAACCCTCGCTGGTTATGTTCACTGGCAGGTAACAGGTCAGTTCGTTCTTGGTGTAGGTGATGCATCAGGTATGATTCCTGTAGATCCCAAGACCAAGACATACGATGCAGCGATGGTTGAAAAATTTAACAAACTCATCGCACCAAAGGGATTCTCTTGGAAATTGCTCGACATTCTTCCAAAGTCACTCAACGCAGGTGAGAGCGCAGGCTTCCTCACGCCAGAAGGTGCAAATCGTCTTGATGTTTCAGGCCACTTAAAGGCAGGTATCCCCGTATGTCCTCCTGAGGGCGACGCAGGTACAGGTATGGTAGCTACCAATGCAGTTAAGCAGCGCACAGGTAACGTTTCAGCAGGTACTTCTTCATTCTCCATGATTGTACTTGAGAAGGAACTTTCCAAGCCTTACGAGATGATTGACATGGTGACGACACCTGATGGTTCTCTTGTGGCAATGGTTCACTGCAACAACTGCACCAGCGACATCAATGCCTGGGCGAATCTCTTTAAAGAATATCAGCAACTTATTGGTATTCCAGTAGATATGAACGAACTTTATGGCAAACTCTTCAACAAATCCCTTGAAGGAGACACTGACTGTGGTGGTCTGATGGCCTACAACTATGTCAGTGGAGAACCTGTCACAGGACTACAGGAAGGTCGCCCCATGTTCATGCGTTCTGCCAACGACAAGTTCAATCTCGCCAACTTCATGCGTGCCCACCTCTATGGTGCTATTGGTGTGCTGAAGATTGGTAACGACATTCTGTTCAAGGAAGAGAAGATCAGCGTGGATCGCATCACTGGTCACGGTGGTTACTTCAAGACGCCTGGTGTAGGTCAGCGCATGCTGGCAGCTGCTCTCAACAGCCCCATCTCTGTGATGGAGACTGCTGGCGAAGGTGGTGCCTGGGGTATCGCCCTGTTGGCTGGATATGTTGTGAATAATCCTAACAAACTCTCTCTCGCTGATTATCTTGAGCAGGTAGTCTTCGCGGGTAATACGGGTGTTTCTATAGCCCCCACACCTGAGGATGTTGCCGGCTTCGAGAAGTATATCGAGAACTACAAGAGCTGTCTGCCTGTAGAGCAAAGTGCAGTAGATCACAAAAAGTAAAGGATAAGTGGGGGGAATCCCCCCACCTATCCGTATTATAAATATACTAAGGAATAATTTAAAACAATGAAGAGACTATTCATCACACTTTCAATTGCAGTCTTTACACTGCCCACTTTGGCAGATAATGTAAAGGCTACGATTCATGCTGATCAGGCTGGTGCCAAGATTAACAGAGAGATCTACGGACAGTTCTCTGAGCACCTTGGTTCATGCATCTATGGCGGCTTATGGGTGGGTGAGAATTCACAGATACCCAACATCCAGGGTTATCGTAAGGATGTGTTTGAGGCATTGAAGGCTCTGAAGATTCCTGTGATGCGCTGGCCTGGCGGCTGCTTTGCTGATGACTATCACTGGATGGACGGTATCGGTCCAAAGGATCAGCGCCCCTCATTGCGTAATAACAACTGGGGTGGTACCATTGAGGACAACAGTTTCGGTACCCATGAGTTCCTGAACCTCTGCGAGATGCTGGGCTGCGAGCCTTACATCAGCGGCAACGTAGGTTCTGGTACAGTCAAGGAGATGGCACAGTGGATTGAATACATGACTTCTGATGGTGATACCCCCATGGCACGCCTGCGCCGTCAGAACGGACGTGAGAAGGCATGGAAAGTAAAATACTTCGGTATCGGTAACGAGGCATGGGGATGTGGTGGAAACATGACACCCGAATACTACTCTAACGAATACCGCAAGTTCAATACCTATCTGCGCGACCAGGGTGACAATCATCTCTATCGCATCGCCTCAGGTGCCAGCGACTATGACTACAACTGGACCAAAGTGCTGATGCAGAATATCGGGCGCCAGATGAATGGCATCAGTCTGCATTATTACACTTGTTCTGGATGGGAAGGTCCTAAGGGTTCAGCCACCAACTTCGACACCGACCAGTATTACTGGGCTCTTGCCAAGTGCTTGGAGATCGAAGAGGTCATCAAGAAGCATAAGGAGATCATGGATGAAGCAGATCCAGACAATAAGATTGGTCTGCTCGTTGATGAATGGGGCACATGGTGGGATGAGGAGCCAGGCACCATCGCTGGACACCTCTATCAGCAGAATGCACTTCGCGATGCCTTTGTTGCAGCTCTTTCTCTGAATGTGTTCCACAAATATACCGATCGTGTGAAGATGACTAATATCGCACAGGTAGTCAATGTGCTCCAGTCTATGATTCTTACCGATCAGGAGGGTACAGGTCACATGG
>JAEEGG010007645.1_pt1 | contig 24824 bp, 16 predicted proteins | sample 9134161 | NCBI WGS metagenome assembly JAEEGG01 (sample SAMN16246543, study PRJNA631951) | gut metagenome | biome: gut microbiome; feature: rumen; material: CR-attached | host: Bos | place: Iran: Karaj | collected 2018-10 | reverse complement strand
TGTGGTGTCAACCATTAGCAGGGGCGTTGCCCCTGCCTGTAATCCATCGTCCCTTCGGGACTTTTTGCCGTTTCTTGCCCGCCTCACGTGATCCCTGCAGCGGTCAAGGCGATAACCTTTTTCCAAATTGTTTTTCTTGTTTTTATTTGTTTTTATTTGTTTTTTCTCAGGCCGCTTCGCGGTATCAACTCACATGGTTAGCGACGTAACTATGTCGGATTCCAACCTCACAGTACGGAAAATTCCCAAGCTGATGAAAAAACGGTGAAAGGATGTAAAAGGTCGTTTTCTCGCATGGCGCTTTATACAGATTAGTGGTACGTTTGCTGATAATCATAAGCTTTTCTTCTATGGCAGCAAGAAAAAGAATGGATTTTCTTTTGTATTGCTCTCTGCTTTTTGTACCTTTGCACCAGTATTTTATTTCTCTCTGATGATCATGCAAAAACTGAATCGAGGATTTCTTTATTTCATCTGCGCTGTGTCTGCAATGGGCGGTCTGCTCTTCGGCTACGACTGGGTAGTGATAGGCGGTGCTAAGCCTTTCTATGAGTTGTACTTTGGCATTGCTGACAGCCCGTTCATGCAGGGCCTGGCCATGTCTACAGCGCTGCTGGGCTGCTTGGTGGGTGCGATGGTGGCTGGTGTTGCTGCTGACAGGTATGGCAGGAAGCCGCTGCTGACAACGTCGGCGGTGCTGTTCACCGTGTCGGCAGTGGCCACGGGCCTGTTCAACGATTTCACACTGTTCAACGTAGCCCGCTTTGTGGGCGGCGTGGGCATCGGCGTTGCTTCGGCGCTGTCGCCGATGTATATTGCAGAGGTGAGCCCTGCTGCTATTCGCGGACGTATGGTGTCGCTCAACCAGATGACCATTGTGCTGGGCATTCTGTCGGCTCAGATAGTCAATATGCTGCTGGCGCGCGAGACGAGTGTGGCCGAGAGCCAGGCTTGGAACGTGGCGTGGGGGTGGCGTTGGATGTTCTGGGCTGAGACGCTGCCCGCCGCGCTGTTTCTGGTGATGAGCTGCTTCATCCCCGAGAGCCCGGTGTTCCTTCGCTTGAAGGGGGCTGCAGCAATGTCGCATCATAGACGGCAGGAGGCAGGACTGAAGGAACTGATGGAGCCGAAGTATGGGCGTGTGCTGCTGCTGGGTCTCGTCATCGCGGTGTTTCAGCAGTGGTGCGGCACGAATGTGATATTCAATTATGCTCAGGAGATATTCGTCGGTGCAGGCTTCGACGTCGATGGCATGTTTATCAACATTGTCATCACAGGCATCGCCAATGTCATCTTCACCATCGTGGCGCTTTACACCATTGAGCGCTGGGGCCGCCGCACGCTCATCCTGATAGGCGCCGGTGGGTTGGGGCTTATCTATCTGACGTTGGGCACGTGCTATTTCTTAGAGGTGAAGGGCTTTGCAATGGTGTGCTTGGTGGTGGCTGCCATCTCGGTCTACGCCATGACGCTGGGCCCTGTCACTTGGACGCTGTTGGCGGAGATCTTCCCCCATCGCATCCGCGGCGTGGCCATGGCGACGTGCACCTTTGCCCTGTGGGTGGGGTGCTGCACGCTCACCTTCTCGTTCCCCTCGATGAACTCAGCGCTGGGCAGCAGCGGCACGTTCTGGGTCTATAGCGCCATCTGCCTCTGTGCCTTCATCTTCCTGTTCCGCAACTGTCCTGAGACGAAGGGCAAGAGCCTGGAGCAGTTGGAAGAGGAGCTTTCAAAATCTGGAAGTTAATTTGTTGGAGTTAAAGGAGTCGATTTGGAGTTAAAGGAGTCGATTTGGAGTTAAAGGAGTTAAAGGAGTTAAGGGAGTTAAAGACAATAGCTTTGCTATGGATTTTGACCCAGAGACAAAGGCTTTTCATGGAAAGTCATTTGTCTTTAACTCCTTTAACTCCCTTAACTCCTTTAACTCCTTTGGCAGAGTCATTTGTCTTTAACTCCTTTAACTCCCTTAACTCCTTTAACTCCTTTAACTCCTTTGGCTGAGTCATTTGTCTTTAACTCCTTTAACTCCCTTAACTCCCTTAACTCCTTTAACTCCTTTAGGAACGTCATTTGTCTTTAACTCCTAATAATAATCAGTAACTATAAATTGTACCGAAATAACGTAATAGCAATGGTAAAAGCTTGGAGAGAGTGTGTGACCATCCCTACCTATGAGGTGGGGAAGGCTGAGAAAGCCCCTATGTTTCTTGAAAAACGTGTGTATCAGGGGTCGAGTGGGGTGGTGTACCCCTATCCTGTCATCGAGTCGATAGCCGACGTGCCGACGCCTCACGAGTGGAACGTGGTGTGGCTGGAGAACGAATACATCAAGGTGATGATCATGCCCGAGCTTGGCGGTCGCATCCAGATGGCTTACGACAAGGTGAAGCAACGCCACTTCGTGTATTACAACCATGTCATCAAGCCCGCACTCGTCGGTCTGTGCGGCCCTTGGATCAGCGGCGGCATCGAGTTCAACTGGCCGCAGCATCACCGCCCGTCTACCTACATGCCCGTCGACTCTACTATCGTGGAGAACGAAGATGGCTCGGTGACCGTTTGGGTGAACGAGATAGAGCGTATGTTCCACCAGAAAGGCATGGCCGGCTTTACGCTGCGGCCTGGCTGCGCCTACTTGGAGATAAAGGGTCGCGTGAGCAATCCCACGCCGCTGCCTCAGACCTTCCTCTGGTGGGCCAACCCCGCTGTGGAGGTGAACGACGCCTACCAGAGCGTGTTCCCGCCCGATGTCAACGCCGTCTTCGACCACGGCAAGCGCGCCGTCAGCAGCTTCCCCATCGCAACGGGCACCTATTACAAGATGGACTACTCGGCCGGCGTCGACATCTCGAACTATCGCAACATTCCTGTGCCTACCAGTTACATGGCAGTGAACTCGAAGTATGACTTTGAGGGCGGCTACGAGAACGACACACAGGGCGGTATGCTACATGTGGCCTCCCACCATGTCTCGCCCGGCAAAAAGCAGTGGACGTGGGGCAATGGCGACTTCGGCCGTGCCTGGGACAGAAATCTGACAGACCCGGTCGAAGTCCCCCTGTCGTTACCCGAGGGGGACACAAATGTCCGCAAGTCAAATGAAGCCCCCTCGGGGGCAGTTGGGGGGGCTTATTTCCGTCCTTACATCGAGCTGATGGCAGGCGTCTATACCGAGAACCAGCCCGACTTCTCATGGCTCATGCCTTACGAGGAGAAACAGTTTACACAGTATTTCATGCCCTACCGTGAGCTGGGCGTGGTGAAACAGGCGTCGAAGGACTTCATCTTCAATGTGGAGAAGGAGGGTGACAAGTTTCACCTCATGGTGATGGCCACGTCGAAGCAGACGGTGCAGATTGTGTTTGATGCCCGTGGCGGCGACGTCCATCTCATCGACCGCCAAGTCACGCTCTCGCCCGATGAGGTCTTCCACCAGTGGACTGACGACAAGGGGATGGAAATCCGTGATACAGGTTTCCAGATTCGTCCCCTCGGCAGCAACCACTGGGAAGTGCTGCTGCAGTGGTATGCCGAAGAAGACCGCATCCGTCCCATCCCCGACGCTGCCGAGGCCGCCCTGCCCCCACAGGACACGAAAACCAATGACCAGCTCTACCTCACCGGTCTGCACTTGGAGCAGTACCGTCATGCCACATGGAGCGCCCTCGACTACTACGAGGAGGCCCTGCGCCGCGACCCCAACGATGTGCGCTGCCTCAACCAGGCAGGACTGTGGTACCTGCGCCGCGGCCGCTTCGACAAGGCTGAGGAACTGCTCCAGCGTGCTGTCAAGCTCTGGCAGAAGCGCAATCCCAATCCCTACGACGGTGAGCCGATTTACAATCTGGGTGTTGCCAACAAATACGATAACTTCCCACCTTTAGGGTCTGAAACTACTCGCTCGCTGTTCCTGAAGGCCGCCTGGAACAAGGGTTGTGCCGATGCCGCCTATTTCAATGCCGCCTGTTACAGCGTGGGCCAAGGCCACTATGAGGTGGCCCTCGACGAGGTGAACCGCAGCCTCATCTTCAACAGCTGCAACCACAAGGCACGTATGCTGAAGGCCGGCATACTGCGCCTCATACAGACAGACCATCAGGTGGGCAGCTTGCAGATGGGCAACTCAAAGTTGCTGAACGAGCGGCTTGCGCTCATCAAGGAATCGCTGCAACTCGACCCCTTCAACTATGGCATCCTTTACGAACAGTATCTGCTGACGAAGGACGAAGGCGTGCTGAAGCATCTTGTGGAGCTGATGCATGGCAGCGCGAACAACTACCATGAGCTGGCCCTCAGCTATATGGAGATGTGTATGCGCAGTGTGGCCATTGACATCCTTATGCTGGCTCTCGAACCGGGTGTCGAGCCGTCGCCCATGACCTATTATTACTTGGGAAGGGCCAGCGGCTATCCCGACTGCAAGGACTATTACCAGAAGGCCGAAGAGGCTGATCCCGCCTGCTGTTTCCCCAACCGCATCGAGGACGTCGCCATCTTGGAGGACGCGAAGCACTGGGTGACTGATGGCGGTCATACGCCCTATTACCTCGGCTGTCTCTACTACGACAAGCGGCAGTATGACCTCGCCGTAGAGAACTGGGAACTGTCGGCCCGGCTCTCTCCCGACTTCCCCACCGTCTGGCGTAACCTTGCCCTGGCCTGCTTCAACAAAGGACTCCCCAAACTTCCTCAGAAGGATGGTGAGCGGTTGTCAGCCCGCGCTTTGGAGAGAGAGAGGGGAAAGATTGCCATCGAATACATGGAGCGTGCCTTCCACCTTGACGAGACCGATGCCCGTATGCTCATGGAGCTCGACCAGCTCTACAAGCGCATGCATCGCCCGCATCAGCAGCGCCTCGACTTCCTGCAGCAGTATCCGCAGCTCATCGCCCAGCGCGACGACCTCGTCTTAGAGGAAATCACCCTGCTCAACCAGCTGGGCCGCCATGAGGAGGCGATGGCAAAGCTTGACGCCCATAAGTTCCATCCGTGGGAGGGCGGCGAAGGCAAGGTGTCGGCACAATACCAGATATGTCGCGTAGAGATAGCGAAGAGGCTGTTGAAAGACAATCCCCAGTCGGCCGAGGCCAAGCGTCTCTTGGAGGAGTGCCTTGTCTACCCGCCACACCTTGGCGAGGGCAAGCTCTATGGCGCTCAGGACAATGACTTCCTCTATTTCCTCGGCCGTTACGAGGAAGGCACCGTAGGGCCTACGGAGCCAGCCGCTGCCATGTACTACAACGATGCCAAGCCCGACAAAATCTTCTATGCCGGTCTCTGCTACCGTGCCTTGGGGCAGGAGGACAAGGCGCGCAGCCTCTTCAACAAGCTCATCAACTACGGCAAGCAGCACTACTATGACCACGTCACCATGGACTATTTTGCTGTATCCCTGCCCGACCTGCTTATCTGGGACGACGACCTTGACAGGAAGAACAAAATACACTGCAACTATTTGCTTGCCCTCGGCTTCTACGGCATGGGCGACATGAAACACGCCCTGATGTATTTGGAAGTGGCTGAAGCCTTAGACAACAACCATCAGGGGGTGCAGCAGTTCCGTACGTTTATCAATGCTTTTTGCTGATACGCTTGGTCAGTCCGATGGCACCTGTCGGACAGACAAGGCGACAGAGGTGACAGCCCACGCATTTCGTACCGACGATGTGGGGCTGTCGCTTTTCTTTGTCAAAGCTGATGGCCTGGTGGCCGCCGTCCTGACACGAGATGTAACAGCGACCACAGCCAACGCACTTCTCGCGGTCAATCTTCGGGTAGACAATCGTTTCGCGGTCGAGATCGCCGGGCAGGACGAAAGAGGACAGCTGCTCGCCCACGAGGTCTTCCAGGCGGTCAATGCCCCGCTCCGCCATGTAGGTCTGCAGTCCGAGGATAAGGTCGTCGATGATGCGGTAGCCATACTGCATCACGGCGGTGCACACCTGCACGTTGCGGCAGCCCAGCTGGATGAACTCCAGGGCGTCGCGCCAGTTCTCTATGCCTCCTATCCCGCTGAACTGTACATTCTTCATGATGGCGTTTCTGGCCATTTCGAGAATACAGCGCAGGGCGATGGGCTTGACGGAGCGGCCTGAATAGCCCGAGATGGTCTTCTGCTCACTCACTTCAGCTTCTGTCGCCATGGTGACGCTCTTGATGGTGTTGATGGCCGATATGGCATCAGCACCGGCAAAGTAGGCTCCCATGGCAGGATTGTTGATTTGCGTGATGTTGGGCGTCATCTTGGGTATGACGGGAATCTTGACAGCACGTTTCACATAGACGGTGTAGAAGGTGACGAGCTCGGGATTCTGGCCCACGTCACTGCCTAACCCCGAGAGGCGCATCTGAGGACAGGAGAAGTTCAGCTCTACGGCATCGCAGCCGGCGTCTTCGGCCATCTTCGCCAGTTCGGCCCATTCCTCCTCAAACTGTCCCATGATGCTGGCTACGACAATCTTCGAAGGATAGTTCTGCTTCAGCCGGCGCAGGATGTCGAAGTCTACGTCGTAAGGGTTCTCGCTCAGCTGCTCCATGTTGCGGAATCCGGTGAATCGCGTGTCGTCCTTCACGGCGTCGAAGCGTGGCGACACCTCGCGGATGTCCTGCTTGCAGATGGTCTTGTAGAACACGCCGCCCCAGCCTGCTTCGAAGGCCCGGGCCACCATCTCGTAGTTGGTGCACACAGCCGAAGAGGCCAGGAAGAACGGGTTCTCGCAGGGAATGTCGCAGAAAGTGATGGCAAGGGAAACGTCGTTTGCGTCTTTCAAAGGCTTTGAGGCAGCGGCATCTCTGTCTGAGGGTCTCAGTGCGGCTGCCAGTTCCCTGATTCTGATGGGCTTGTCATAATGTATACAAGCCTGCTCGGCACGCTCCAGGTCGGCATCGGTGCTGCCTTCAAGCCAGCGCCAGGCATTTTTCTCGTTGTGAAAACGTATGGCGCGTATGGCACGTGCGGGGTCACTGGTGTTACACGCTTTGGTGCAGGGAGCATCTTCGCACAGCAGGCAGCGTGCCGCCTCTTCATGGATGTGTAGCATAGTTTTTTGAGTTATTGGTTGAAAGATGTGACGATGCTTATTCCAGCAGTTTCATGCTGAGCTGTCCGTCGAAGGAAATCAGCGTCTCAATCATGTAGCAGCTCTCGCCGTCGGGGATGCACACGGTGGCATCGAAGTGGAAGCCTTGGGCGTCGACCTTGTCAAAGGCGATGTTGCCGAGGATGGACTGCTGGAGGAAATCCTCCGGCACGTCGGTGGCATAGGCCTGCTTGTTGAAGTCGCGGGTGAAGAGTCGCCTGTTGTTGTGGAACAGGCTGACGTGGATGATGTTGTCATAATACACCTTCTCCACGGCCACACCATCGGGGGTGTAGGTGGTGCGCATGACCCGGTAGCGGGTGGGATTGACGGTGATGTACCAGTGGTAGCGCTGACCGCCATACATCACCACGGAGTCGAGGTTGACAGCCTCGTTGGTACTGATAATCTGCGGTGCCTGCTCCTTGAAGTCCGGCTGTTCATCGTCGGTCTCGTCGCGCTTCACTAATTGCACCTCGTCGCCGCCGGGGTTGCGGAAGTGGAAGTTGTGCTCCTTCTGCATCGTGATGTAATAAGTGTTGGCTCCCAGTTCGAGGGAGTCGCCTACGATGCGGAAGTAGGCTGGCTGGCTGGTGGCGTCGGCAAAGAAGATGGTGTCGCCCTCAGCCTTGAAGACAGGCTCTTCGGTCACGCTGTCGAGCCATACGCCCTGCAGCATGGCCTTGGCCTCGAGGTTCTCCTGCGGCTTGTCCTTGGCTGAAACGTTGCTTGTCTGCTCTTTCTGCCCGCAGGAAGTGAGTAATGAGAGGATGAGGCATAACCTTCCCAAGCCCCTCACAAGTAGGGGATGCTTAGTTACAATGTGTTGTCGTTTCTTCATTGTGTTGTCAGTCTGGCCATTCCCTCTTTGGGAGGGGCTTGGGTTGGGTTGTGTTTACTTGCCAATGCAGTGATACTCGAAGCTGTTCTCTTCCAGCTCCTCGATGTCGAAGATGTTGCGTCCGTCGATGACCAGTGGTCGGCGCATGGCTTTCTTGATGACTCCCCATGTGGGCAGGCGGAACTCCTTCCACTCGGTGAGCAGCAGCAGTGCGTCGGCATCGAGCACGGCGTCGTACATGTCGCGGCAGTAGGTAATCTTGTCGCCCACGCGGCGCTTGCACTCGTTCATGGCGATGGGGTCGTAGGCGCGTATCTGGCAGCCGGCTTCCAGCAGTTTGCTGATCATCACAAGGGCTGTCGATTCGCGCATGTCGTCGGTCTCGGGCTTGAACGACAGACCCCACATGGCGATGGTCTTGCCCGCTAAGCTTTCGCCGTTGAAGGCCTTCTGCAGTTTCTCAAAGAGCACGCTCTTCTGCTTCTCGTTGACGCGCTCCACAGCTTTCAGCACCTCCATGGAGTAGCCGTTCTGGTCGGCCGTCTTGATGAGGGCTTTCACGTCCTTGGGGAAGCATGAGCCGCCGTAGCCGCAGCCTGCATAGAGGAATTTGCGACCGATGCGGGTGTCGGAGCCGATGCCCGCGCGTACCATATTTACATCCGCGCCCACGCGCTCGCAAAGGTTGGCGATGTCGTTCATAAACGAGATACGCGTGGCCAGCATTGAGTTGGCGGCATATTTGGTCATCTCGGCCGAAGGAATGTCCATGAAGATGACGCGGAAGTTGTTGATGAGGAAAGGCTTGTAGAGGCGGGTGAGGGCTTTCTTGGCCTTCTCGCTCTCCACGCCCACGACGACGCGGTCGGGACTCATGAAGTCCTTGATGGCGTTGCCCTCCTTGAGGAACTCGGGGTTGGAGGCCACGTCGAAGGGCACGTCCACGCCGCGCTTCTGCAGCTCCTCCTCGATGGCCTGACGCACCTTCTTCGCCGTGCCCACGGGAACGGTAGACTTGGTCACCACGACGAGATACTTGTTGATGTTCTGACCGATAGTGCGGGCCACCTGTAGCACATACTTCAAGTCGGCCGAGCCATCCTCGTCGGGCGGTGTGCCCACGGCGGAGAACACTATCTCCTGGTCGTTGAGGATAGAGGCCAGGTCGGTGGTGAACTTCAGTCGGCCGGCGGCCACGTTCTTCTTCACCAGTTCGTCCAAGCCGGGCTCGTAGATGGGAATCTCACCCTTCTGCAGGCGTTCAATCTTGGCTGCGTCCACATCGACGCACGTCACGTTCACACCTGTGTCAGCAAAGCATGTTCCCGACACCAGGCCAACGTATCCTGTTCCTACAATTGCTATGTTCATAATTCAATCTTGCATTTGCTCAACTTTCAGGAGTTAAAGGAGTTAAAGGAGTTAAAGACAAATGACTCTCCATGAAAAGTCTTTGTCTCTGGGTTGAAATCCATAGCAACGCTATTGTCTTTAACTCCTTTAACTCCCTTAACTCCAAAACTTGCGAAAGTTGAATTCATAACTGTTACTTATTACTTCTTACTTTTTACTTCTTACCTCTAAAACAGCCACGCGTCCTTGAGCAGCGGTTGCTTCAAGTCCTTCTCGCTGGTCAGCACCTCGGCAGGGTCGATAGGCCACTGGATATTCAGCGCAGGGTCGTTCCAACGGATGCCGGCTTCAGCCTGAGGCGCATACACATTATCTACTTTATAAGTGAAGATGGCCTCGTCGCTCAGCACGAGGAAACCATGAGCAAAGCCGCGGGGAATGAACAGCTGGTGCTTATTCTCCTCGCTCAGCTCGACCATGAGATGCTGGCCGAAGGTAGGCGAGTCCTTGCGGATGTCTACTGCCACGTCTAAGACACACCCTTTGATGACGCGCACCAGCTTGGCCTGACTCCACTCGCCTTTCTGATAGTGCAGACCGCGCAATACGCCGCGCGATGATTTCGACTCGTTGTCTTGGATGAATGTTACTGGAGCCACGTGTTCATCGAAGTCAGACTGCTTCCACGTCTCTACAAAATAGCCGCGGGCATCGCCAAACACGCGTGGCTTCAGAAGGAAAACACCCTCAATGTCAGTCTTTTGATATTCCATATGTTTTGATGGGTTTAACTTTCAGTCTGCAAAAGTAAGCAATTTATTCGTAATCTCCGTAACTTTTTTCTCTTTTTTTATTTGCCCATGTCGGAAAAAACGCGTACCTTTGCACCCGTGATTGAGTTAGACAGACATATAGAGATTCTGCTGCTGAGCAACGACTGCGTCATTGTGCCTGATTTAGGCGGCTTTATGGCTCACCATGTGGATGCACGCTATGACGAGCACGACGGCATGTTTGTGCCGCCTATCCGCACGCTGGGCTTTAACCCGCAGCTGCGTTTGAACGACTCGTTGCTGGCTCAGTCGTATGTTGAGGCCTACGACATCAGCTATCCCGAGGCCGTGCGCCGCATTGAGGAAGAGGTGAACGAGCTGCGTCAGTATCTGGACACCGAGGGGCGCTATGAGCTGAACGACATCGGTGTGCTGAGTCTCAACGACGAGGGGCATCTCACCTTTGAGCCCTGCGAGGCCGGCATCCTCACGCCATCGCTCTATGGACTTGGCTCCTTCCAAATGCCTACGCTGAAGGCTCGCCAGCAGCAACAGACGGAGCAGACTCAGGTGGTGGAGATGCCCGAAGAGGGAGCCATCACCATCAAGATGTCGTGGCTGCGCAATGCCGTCGCGGTGGCTGCCGCCATCATCGCTTTCCTGATGATTGGCACACCAATCTCCAACAGCAACAAGATGGGCGACGTGCAGCAGAGCGCCTTCATCAATGTTCCCACATCTCACAAAGCCTCCCAGACGGTAGCACCCGTAGATGCTACAGAGACCGCAGCAACATCCGAATCGTCGGTGGACGCAACGCCCTCAGCATCCACAGCGCCCTCGGAATCCACAGCACTCACTGCATCCCCAATAGCCTCAGAGCCTGCAGGGATCACGGCGTCTTCTTCCTTCTATATCGTCATGGCCAGTCAGGTGTCTGAGCACAATGCCAATCTTTTTGTCAATCAGCTGAACAGTCAGGGATTTCTTGATGCCCATGTCCTTGTCAGCGGAGCCAAGCACATCCGTCGTGTTGTCTACGGATGTTATGAGAGCGAGGCCGATGCCAACGCTGCTCTGCGTCAGCTGCGCTCCGAAAGCCGTGTTTTCAGGAACACTTGGATTATGGAAATCAAAGATTAAACGATAGCTGTTAAAGTCTGTTGTCTAACCTGTTTTTTTTTACGTAATGCCATCGGTCGAGAAAAGCAAAGGACTGTTAAAAGTGTACAGAGCCTATGTACACTCTGTACAGAGCCTTTGTACACTTTTCGCCAGCATTCCGCGTAAAACAACGCTGTGATGCCGTAAATGCAGGGCCATAAGAAAAAGGCGTGAATAGCCAAGCTATAGTCTAAAGTCTGAAGTCAAAAAAACTGTAGTCAAACCTCTAAGCCATGAAACGTGTACGTTGCCCCAAATGTGACAATTACATCACCTTCGACGAGAGCCAGTACGAGGCTGGCCTGTCTCTCGTGTTCCATTGCCCCCAGTGCGGCAAGCAGTTCGGCATACGCATAAAAGCTAAGACCGCCGTCCAAGCCCCCCCTGCGGCCTCCGAGGATGCTTTTTCTGACCGCTTGCAGGGTGATGTGTCCCCCTCGGAGGACGAAAGGGGGGCTGGCTCTATCATTGTCATCGAGAACGTCTTCCACTACAAGCAGGTGCTGCCTCTGCACATGGGCGACAACACCATTGGCCGCTACCAGAAGGGCAACCCCATCACCACGCCCATCGAGACTGTAGACCCCAGCGTCGATCTCTTGCACTGCATCATCAATGTCAGCCGTGACAAGCACGGACGACTGCGCTATATCCTCCGCGATGCCAACAGCAACACCGGCACCTTCGTCGACAACACCGAGATACCGCCTCGCGAGCGCCGCATCATCGCCGACGGAGCACTCTTCACCATCGGAGCCACCAGCATCATCCTCCGCGAGGACAGCCAGCAGGACAACCTGTGAAGCGATATTCAATCGCGGCCAGTAGATGTCCTCCAGGCTAATCCCTGCGCATAATGATTGACGCAACAAAAGTCCCGAAGGGACGGCAGCACGCATGCGCGCTGCCGTCCCTTCGGGACTTTTGTTCAGGCGATGTCGGGCATGCAAGGTGATTCCTCCCCTCCCTTGTACTGCCCTTTATGCACATCTCATTGAGGGCTCCCCCGCCCTGTAAAGGGATGTAAAGGGAGGGGGAGCGGCACAAGATATTTAGAAGTCTTTCGTCTGCTCGGCCACCTCGGCGTTGATGCGGTCGATGAACTCCTGGATGGTCATCGAGGCCTGCTCGCCGCCGCCTTGCTGACGCATGGAGACGAGACCCTCGGCCTCCTCCTTTTCGCCGACAATGACCATGTAGGGGATGCGCTTCAGCTCGTTGTCGCGTATCTTGCGGCCCAGCTTCTCGTTGCGCAGGTCAATGGTGCCACGCACACCCTGCAGGTCAAACTGCTTCAGCACTTTCTTGGCGTAGTCGTTGTATTTCTCCGACAGCGGCAGGATAGCCACCTGGTCGGGCGTGAGCCACAGGGGGAAGTGTCCGCTGGTGTGCTCAATGAGCACGGCGGCGAAGCGCTCCATAGAACCGAAGGGTGCACGGTGAATCATCACCGGCGTCTTCTTCTGGTTGTCCTCGTCGGTGTACTCCAGACCGAAGCGCTTCGGCAGGTTGTAATCCACCTGGATGGTGCCCAGCTGCCAGCGGCGGCCGATGGCGTCCTTGATCATAAAGTCGAGCTTCGGGCCGTAGAAGGCAGCCTCACCATATTCCACCTTGGCGGGCAGCCCCTTTTCCTCGCAGGCCTCCTGGATGGCGCGCTCGGCCAGGGCCCAGTCCTCGTCGGTGCCCACGTACTTGTCGTGGTCGTTGGGGTCGCGGAGCGAGATCTGTGCCTCGAAGTTGAAGCCGAAGGCCGACAATACAATATTAATAATATCCATCACGTTGAGGAACTCCTGCTTCACCTGGTCGGGACGGCAGAACAGGTGGGCATCGTCCTGCGTGAACGAGCGCACACGGGTCAGGCCGTGCAGCTCGCCGCTCTGCTCATAGCGGTAGACGGTGCCAAACTCTGCGATACGCAGCGGCAGGTCACGGTAGGAGCGGGGCTTCCAGGCGAAAATCTCGCAGTGGTGGGGGCAGTTCATGGGCTTTAGCAGGTATTCCTCGTCCTCCTCGGGGGTATGGATGGGCTGGAACGAGTCTTTGCCGTAGTGGTCCCAGTGGCCGCTGGTGACGTAGAGGTTCTTCGAGCCGATATGCGGAGTGATGACCTCCTGATAGCCGAAGCGCTTCTGCACCTTGCGCAGATGATCTTGCAGGCGCAGGCGCAGCTCGGTGCCCTTCGGCAGCCAGATGGGCAGACCCTTGCCCACCTTGTCAGAGAACATGAAGAGTTCCATCTCTTTGCCAATCTTGCGGTGGTCGCGCTTCTTGGCCTCTTCCAGCATGACGAGGTATTCGTCCAGCATCTTCTTCTTAGGGAACGAGATGCCGTACAGGCGCTGCAGCTGCTGCTTCGTGGCATCGCCGCGCCAGAAGGCACCGGCCACGGCGGTCAGCTTCACGGCCTTGATTTCGCCCGTATCCACGAGGTGCGGGCCGCGGCACAGGTCGGTGAAGTTGCCCTGTGTATAGGTGGTGATGGTGCCGTCCTCCAGGTCTTGTTCGATGTGCTCGCACTTGTAGGTCTGGCCCTGGGCGGCAAACTCCTTCAGTGCCTCAGCCTTGGGCACCTCGCGGCGCACCACGGGCTCTTTCTTCGAGGCCAGCTCCTTCATCTTCTGTTCAATGGTGGGGAAGTCGCTCTCCTTGATGCTCTCGCCGTTTGGCAGCAGCACGTCGTAGAAGAAACCGTTCTCCACGGCAGGGCCGAAGCCGAACTGAACGCCCGGGTACAACTCCTGCAGCGCCTCAGCCAGCAGGTGAGCACTGGTGTGCCAGAAAGTGTGCTTGCCCTGCTCGTCGTCAAACTTATAGAGCTCGATGGTGGCGTCCTCGTTGATGGGGCGGTTCAGCTCTACGGTCTCACCGTTCACACCGCAGCTCACAACGCTGCGTGCCAGAGCCGGCGAAATGCTCTCGGCAATCTGAAATCCCGTCACACCCTGCTCATACGAGCGAACAGAGCCGTCGGGAAAAGTAATGTTGATCATATCTACAATATATGTTTGGGTTAAATCGGGTGCAAAGGTACGAAGATGCGATGAAAATGCAAAGAAAAAAGTGCTTTTTTTCTTTTGTCCTTCTCTCGTTTTTTCGTAACTTTGCAGGCGAACAATAAAAGCTACAGTCATGGGAAAGTATTTAGACCCAAGAGCCGACCTGACTTTCAAGAAGGTGTTCGGCGAGCATAAGAACCTTGTCATCAGTCTGCTTAACGCCTTGTTGCCCTTGAAGGACGACGAGCGTGTGGAGAGTATCGAGTATTGGCCTGCCGACCAGATTCCCGAGCGCACGGAGGCCGAGAAATACAGTATCGTGGACGTGTGCTGCAAGGACAACAAGCAACGCGAGTTCATCGTAGAGATGCAGATGACATGGACGGAATCGTTCAAGAAGCGCGTGCTGCTGAATGCCTCCAAGGCATACGTGGCACAGACCAACAAAGGCATGAAATACAAGAACCTGCAGCCCGTCTACGCCTTGAACTTCGTCAACGCCTCATTTATGAAGGACGTGGATGACTACTATCACTACTACCACCTCGTTCACGACAAGTACACTGACAAGGTGATCGACGGCCTGCACCTCATCTTTGTGGAACTGCCGAAATTCAAGCCCCAGACCATCAGCGAGCGCAAGATGCAGGTGCTATGGCTTCGCTACCTCACCGAGATTGACGAGAACACACGCGAAGCTCCGGCCGAACTACTGGAGAACACGGAAGTGAACGAAGCCCTCGAAATCCTGGAACGTGCTGCCTTCACCGATGCCGAAATGCGAGCCTACGACAAGTTCTGGGATCGGGTCTCTACCATGAGGACTTTAGAAAGCGACTGGGAAGATAAAATAAAAGAAGCTAAGGATAAGCTAAATGAAATGAAGGCCAAGGCGGAGGAAGCCGAGGCCAAGGCGGAAGAAGCCGAGGCTAAGGCGGAAGAAGCCGAGGCTAAGGCGGAAGAAGCCGAGGCCAAGGCGGAAGAAGCCGAGGCCAAGGCGGAAGAAGCCGAGGCCAAGGAGAAAGTAGCCAAGGCTAAGGCGGAAGAAGCCGAGGCTAAGGCGGAAGAAGCCAAGGCCGAGCTTAAGCAAAAGGACATAAACACCGCCCGTCGTATGAAGGGACTCAACGTCGTTACGGATGTCATCTCGCAAGTCACAGGATTGTCAAACGCTGAAATCGAAGCACTCTAATCACCTATCACCACAATCCCAATAACGTAACATCATTAGAGACTTAATGGGTAACGCTTCTAGCGTTGCAATCTTCGCCCCGTCGTGCTCGGAGGCGCGCCCCACTACGTACTCACCCTGCTCGTGATGCTGCTGACGACGGCGTGGGCCCTATACGGTGAAGCTGACGGCGGAATCGGGCGAGGTGACGGTTCGGATCGGCGGTGTGTGACATACGTCAGTGCTTGTAACTATAATTTTCCAGGCGGACAAAAGGTCGTGGTGCCATAAGGGACTGACACCAAGTTACCGCCCACGCTTCCCAATGTAACCAAAAGGACAACTTCTAGCTAAACAACATGCGGAAGTTGAATGATTGTTATGATGCTCATTCGCGTTTTCTTCGTAAAACTTTTGCTCATGTCAGTTTTTCTGTGTACTTTTGCACTCAAAATTGCATAAGGAAAGATGAGAAAGTGGTTTATCGGTATATTGTGGTTCCTGCTGGTAGCAGTCTGCGCTGGCGTGGGAGTGGTGTTTTGGGCTATTGCTGACGGTCGCATCGGCTACATGCCGCCCATCGATGAGCTGCAGAACCCTATCAACCGCTTTGCCTCGCAGGTCTATTCCGCCGACGGCAAGCTGCTGGGCACCTACAGCCTGAGCCGTGAAAACCGTGTCATGGTGGGCTACGACGAGTTGCCGCCCGCACTCGTGGAGGCGCTGGTGGCCACCGAGGATGCCCGTTTCTTCGAGCATGCCGGCATCGACTTCAAGTCGTTGGGACGAGCCATCGTCAAGCGCGGCTTCATGCGACAGAAGAGCGCAGGCGGAGGCAGCACCATCACACAGCAGTTGGCCAAGCAGCTGTTCAGCGACGTGGCCCACAACACCACCGAGCGCATGCTGCAGAAACCTATAGAGTGGGTCATTGCCGTGCAGCTGGAGCGCAACTACACGAAGGAGGAAATCATCGCCATGTACCTCAACTACTTCGACTTCCTCAACAACGCCGTGGGCATCAAGACCGCCTCAAACACCTATTTCTCCAAGGAGCCGCAAGACCTCAGCATCACCGAGTGCGCCACGCTGGTGGGCATGTGCAAGAACCCCTCCTACTTCAATCCGCGCCGCTACACCGAGCGCTGTCAGGAGCGCCGCAATGTCGTGCTGCAACAGATGTTCAAGGAAGGCTATATCACTCGCGAGCAGTTGGACAGCTGTTCGCAGGTGGCGCTGGCCTCTGAGCTGAAGTTCCACGTGGCCGACCACACCGAAGGACCCGCACAGTATTTCCGTGATTTTCTGCGCCGATACATGACGGCGAAGGAACCCGTGCAGAGCGACTATCCTGAGTGGAACAGTGTGCAGTATGCCATCGACAAGATAGCTTGGGAGGAAGACCCGCTTTTCGGCTGGTGCAACAAAAACAAGAAGAGCGACGGCACACCTTATAATATCTATACCGACGGCTTGAAAATCTATGCCACCATCGACACACGCATGCAGCAGTATGCCGAGGAGGCCTGCTACGAGCATGTGGTGGGCTACCTGCAGCCGGAGTTCTGGCGCGGCAACCGCAACCGCCGCAATGCACCATACGCCAACAACCTGTCGGTGGCCGACGTGAACAAGATCATCAAGCGCAACATCCGACAGAGCGAGCGCTACCGCGTGATGAAGGAGGCCGGTGCCACCCAGGAGCAGATAGACGCCGCCTTCAACACCCCGGTGAGGATGGCCGTCTTCACCTACAACGGCGAACGCGACACGACGATGACACCGCGCGACTCCATCCTCTACTACAAGTCGTTCCTGCGCACCGGATTCATCAGCATGGAGCCGCACAACGGACATGTGAAGGCATACGTGGGAGGGCTCGACTTCCAGCACTTTGCCTATGACATGGCCACGGCCGGACGCCGGCAGGTGGGCTCCACCATCAAGCCCTTCCTCTACTCATTGGCCATGTCGCCCTACGGCGGAGGCATGACGCCATGCAGCGAGGTGCCCTGCCAGCAGCGCACCTATTACACCGAGAGCGGACAGGCATGGACACCGCGCAACGGCAGCCGTGCACGCGAGGGAGAGATGGTGACGCTGAGGTGGGGACTGCAGACGTCGAACAACTGGGTTTCGGCCTATCTCATCGACGTGCTGCGACCGCGTAACTTCCTCCAGATACTGCGCGACTACGGATTCAACAACCCCGACATCTTCCCCGGCCCCGCACTCTGTCTTGGCCCATGCGAGAACACTGTGGCAGAGATGGTGTCGGCCTATACCACCTTCGTCAACCACGGCTATCGCTCAGCGCCGGTCTATGTGACGAAGATTGTGGACAGCGAAGGCAAGGTCTATGGTGCCGATGCACTGACGCGGCGCGGCAATGAGGTGCTCGACAACGAGACGGCCGAGAAGATGATCTACCTGCTGCGCGGCGTCGTCGACGGCGGCACTGGCGGACGTCTGCGCTCACGCTATGGCATACAGGCTCCCTTGGGCGGCAAGACGGGAACGACCAACAGCAACAGCGACGGATGGTTTATGGGCATCGCACCCAAGCTCGTCTCAGGATGCTGGGTGGGTGGCGAAGACCGCGACATACACTTCGAGAGCATGGCCTTCGCGCAGGGTGCCGCAGCAGCACTCCCCATCTTTGCACTCTATATGAAGAAAGTGTATGCCGACCCCACCATTCCCATCACCGAGAACGACCAGTTTGACCTCACCCCGGGCTTCGACCCTTGTAAGGGCGAGGTAGGCGAGGACGACGAAGGTGAAGAGGGTGAGGAAGGCGAGGAAGGCGAAGAGGGACAGGAGAGTGCCGACACCCCCGTCTTGTACGAGTAAGGCCGTTAGCTCCGTTTTATTTTGATTTCCACTCTGTGATGTTGCGCTCCTTCGACGAAAAGGCGAGGCCCACCTTCGTGATGGGACGGCCGTCGAGGGCGTACTTGGCGGCATATCCGCGCTCGTCTATTTGCTGTAGGGCAGCCTCGGCGGTGTCATCGTATTTGAGTTCCAGGATGTAGATGCCCTTCGGCATCTTCAGCGTCAGGTCGGCGCGGCCTTTGGAAGAGAGGTCCTCGGCCACCACGTCGGCGCCGAAGCTGACGAACAGCGTGTAGAGCATGGCGTGGAAATGGTGCTCGCCCTTGTCGTCTATCATATAAGGTACGCCCGCGAAGAACACCTTCAGAGCCTCGATGAATGGCGCCATCACGTTGTCGCGGCGGAAGCGCTTGTAGGCCATCTGCAGGGTGCTGCGCGTCCAGTCGTCCTGATGCTGCTGGTGTGCCACATACTGGTAAAGACACCTGGCGAAGCCCTTCCGCACCTCACTGTTGGGGAATCCCAGTGTGTAGGCATCCATTTCGCGGTCATAACTCTTGATAGTGAGGTAGCCGCTCTGGTAGAGCACGGGCAGGGGAGCGGCATAGCTGTCGAAGGGACGGTCGAAATCGCTGGCGTCACACTCCACGCCGTCGATGTCGGCCATGTCGATGGGCGGCATGTTGGCCAGCATTTCGATGAGGGCGCTGGGCGTGGCACTGTCAAACCAGTAGCTGTCTATTTCAGCATTGTTGAACGCCTTGATAAGGCTGAAAGGGTTGTACATGTCAGTCTTGCCCTTGCCAAAATGGTAGCCGTCGTAGTTCGCCTTCAGTATGGCCAGCATCGTGTCGTAGGTCTCGCCTTGCTGTTCCGCCATCAGTTCAATGTCGGGACGCATGGTAGTGACAAGTTCCTGCTCCGAGATGCCGCAGATGGTCTCGTAGGCCGGCACCATCGAGATGTTGTTCAGGTTGTTCAGCTTAGAGAAAATGCCCATCTGCGAGAACTTCGAGATGCCGGTGATGAAGACGAACCGCAGGTGGCTATCCTCGCTCTTCAGCGGGCCGAAGAGATCCTGGAAGCGCTCGCGCACAGTCTTCTGCATCTGTGCATCGCCTAAGCAGTGAAGCATCATGTTGTCGTATTCGTCGCACAGCACCACCACTTTCTTCCCCGTCTGTCGCTCAGCGGTGTGGATAATGTTCTTCATGCGCAAGCTGTAGCTGGCATCTGTCGCTGGAATGCTGTATTGCTGCTCATAGCCGCACAAAGTGTCATTGACATACTCGTCCAGTTTTGCAATGCTCGTCAGATTGCTTGTGCTGAAGTCGAAGCGCAGCACGGGGTACTTCTCCCACTCCCAGTCGGTGTCAGCAATGAACAGACGCGGCTGTACCGTGCCATTCTTCAGCGTTATCTTCTCGAACAGCTCGCGGCGACCCTCGAAAACAGCGGCCAGCGTGCTCACCAAGAGCGATTTGCCGAAGCGCCGGGGGCGGCTCAGGAAATAAGGACAGCCCTCAGTTATCATCTTATAGACGAGCGCAGTCTTGTCGATATAGACATATCCGTCATTGCGGATTTTCTCAAAGCTCTGTATGCCTACGGGGTATTTTCTCATATCGCTATCTGTGAATCTTCAACTTGCCGTTGCAAAAATACTAAATATCAGGCAAACGGCCAAATGATTCGCTAGCTTTTTCTTTCCTTTTTTCCCTGTTCCCTTGGCAGTTTGGATAATTGTGCGTACCTTTGTGGCGGACAAACCTCATTACCCTGTCGGCTTCAGCCGCCGCCCGCTCGGATTTGCCGTTTGATTTCTGGTCGGGCGGCATATCGGCCGAGCGGATCATTTGACAGGAATTGAAATAAGCCCACGTTAGAGACATGCCCGACAGTTCCCTGAAGCGACAGCTGAAAGCCATCACCATCCCCGTGTTCATCGAGATAGCGCTGGTGATGCTGCTTGGCGCGGTAGATACCGTGATGCTGAGCCGCTACAGCGACAACAGTGTGGCGGCCGTAGGCTTGGACAATCAGCTGATGTCGCTGGTGTTCCTTGTCTATCAGTTCTTCTCGATGGGTGCAGCCATCCTCTGTGCGCAGTACATCGGGGCAGGGCTGCACAAGCGTTTGGTGCAGGTGGTGGGCATGGCACTGGTGGTGAACCTGCTATTGGGTTTGACCGTCAGCGCCCTGCTGTTCTTCTTTGCCGAAAATCTGTTGCAGCTGATGGGCCTGCGCCCTGAGCTGATGGGCGACGGTGTGGTTTATCTGCGACTGACGGGTGCGCTGTCGTTCTTCCAGGCGCTGTCGCTGACATTCTCCGCCTCGCTGCGCAGTGTCGATAAGGTGGTGTGGCCCATGGCGGTGACGGCCATCGTCAACGTGCTGAACATCCTGGGCAACTATGCTCTCATCTTCGGACACTGGGGCTGTCCGCAGCTGGGTGTCGAGGGAGCCGCCATCGCCACCGCAGCCAGCCGGGCAGTGTCCATGTTGCTGCTGGGCACCGTCCATTTCCGTGTACACATCCGCAGATTCCCGCTGCGCTATTTCCGCCCGATGCCGTGGCAGGAACTCAGAAACCTGCTGCGCATTGGCATCCCGGCCATGAGCGAGAACATCAGTTACAGTCTCTCGCAGGTCGTCATCACCTATTTCATCAATCAGATCAGCAACGAAGCGCTGGCCACACGCACCTACTGCTACAACATGATCATGTTCGTCTACCTGTTCTGTGTCAGTATCACGCAGGGCGGCGACATCCTCGTGGGGCACCTTGTGGGGCAGCGGCGTCATCAGGCGGCCTACGTCCTGGGCAACTATTTCTTCCGTTGGGCTATGATCATCACGCTCACCGGCTCCGTCCTGCTTGCCATGGCCGGCCCCAGCATCCTCAGTGCCTTTACCGACAACGAGGAGATTATCCGGATGGGCGTCTGGGTGCTCGTCGTCGACATCTTCCTCGAGATAGGGCGTACATCGAACATCTTCGCCGGCAGCACCCTGCGTGCCACGGGCGACGCCATCTACCCCTTCGCCGTCGGCGTCATCTTCCAGTGGAGCATCGCCGTAGGCCTGAGCTACGTCATCGGCATCCCTCTTGGCTACGGACTGGTGGGCATGTGGGTAGGTTTCGCCCTCGACGAGAATATCCGCGGAGTCATCCTCGTGCGTCGATGGCGCTCGGGAAAGTGGCGCAGCAAGGGTTTTGTGCGTGGCGGGGAGACGCAGTGACTACATTCTTCAGTAAACACAATAATAACAGAATCATCACATGAAAACAAAAGAGATTTACCTTGCAGGAGGCTGCTTCTGGGGAACGGAGCATTACTTCAAGCAGATAGAAGGCGTAGTGGAAACGGAAGTGGGCTTTGCCAACGGCCACACAGAGAACCCCACGTACAAGGAGGTGTACACCGACCAGACGGGCTTTGCCGAGACGGTGCTTGTGAAGTACGACCCGCAGGTGGTGAGCCTCAGCTTCCTCTTGCAGATGTTCTTCAAGGCCATCGACCCCACCAGTCTGAACAAGCAGGGGCACGACGAGGGAACGCGCTACCGCACAGGCATCTACTATACCGATGCCGACGACCTGCCAGTCATCGACAAGATCTTTGCCGAGGAACAGCAGCACTACGACCAGCCGCTGGCCGTAGAAAAGCTGCCTTTGAAGAATTTCTATACCGCCGAGGAGTATCACCAAGACTATCTCGACAAGAACCCTACGGGCTATTGTCATCTGCCTCAGGCGCTCTTCGAGTTTGCAAAGCAGGCGAGAGACAAAGCGAGGAAATGAGCGGATGAAGAAGACATGGTTCTGTCTGCTGACAATGATGGCCGTTCATACGGTCGTCGCTGCACAGACCGCAAAGGACATCGAGCGGCTGTGGCGCAACCCCACGGCCGACTACCGCATGAAGACGTGGTGGTTCTTCGGCTATGAAAAGACGGCCGACGAAGGCATCACCGCCGATGTTGAGGCGCTGCGCGATGCCGGCTTCGGCGGGGTGGTGTATTACGACCAGAACCACGCCAAGGTGCAGACGGCAGAGGACGCCTTCAGCCCTGAGTGGTGGCGGCATCTGCGATGGGCGGCCAGTGAGGCGCAGCGGGCGGGACTGAGCTTCGAGCTGAACATCTCGAATGGCTATTGCTCAGGAGGACGGTGGATTGACCCGCCCCATGCCATGCAACGCGTGGCTGCTGCCGAAATGACTGTCAGCAAGGATGAGAGCGGGCAGTGGCATACGGAGCCAGCCACAGCCGAAGGGGATGGGCAGTCGCCTCGCTTCTCACCTCCCATCATAGGAGGCTATGTCAACGACATCGCCCTCATCGCCATGCCTGACACCGACGACGGGAAGATGCGGCACATCACTGCCAGCTACCGCGCCAGGGGCAAGGGGCGCAACGGGGCCATGCAAGGGCCGATAGAGCGTATAGGGCCGGGAGAAGAGGAGCTGCCTGCACGGGAGTTCACCGGCTACGGCTTCAAGGCGTTGCCCGACATCGGCACCCTGCAGGTGAGCAACGACAGCACGGAGTGGCGCGATGTGGTGCGGCTGCAACCCATGTACAGCAGTCAGGGCGGCTATTACGTTCGCACCAATGCCTTTCCGGCCACCGAGGGCCGTTTCTGGCGCATACACTATACCGGCGAGGAGCGGCTCAAGGAGTGGCATGTGGGCAGCGAGGCCATGCTCGACCGCTGGGAGGAGCGCGCTGCCTTGCATAGCGACTTCGCTGAGGGCGACGCCACGCCATGCTATGCACACCAGGAGGTGATACATCCGCAGGAGACCGTCGTCTGCCTGTCACCCTCCGAAGACATCCTCCAGCATCCCGCTTCCATCATCCCTGAAGGCACAAAGCACGGAAAATGGCGCATCCTGCGTCTGGCCGCTGTGCTGACGGGGGCCAAGTCGAAGCACGGTCGGCCGAACCTGCTGGGCTACGAGTGCGACAAGCTGTCGGCGGAGGCGGCCAACCTGCATTGGGACAGCTATGTGCAGGTGCTGCTCGACTCGCTGCCACGCGGCTCCGTCAGCGGCATCACGATGGACTCGCACGAGGGCGGCTCACAGAACTGGACACCACTGATGCTCGATGAGTTCCGACAGCGTCAGGGCTACGACTTCAGCCCCTATCTGCCAGTGCTGGCTGGCTATGTCATAGAGTCGGCTGAGAAGACGGCCAAAGTGCTCTACGACTACCGACAGACCATCAGCTCACTCATCGAAGAGAACTATTTCGGCACCTTCCAGCGACGGGCCTCGGCACTGGGTCTCCCGTTGACGGCGCAGGCCATCGGCAACGCGCTCTGCATCACTGGCGATGCCATCAGCGCGAAACAGGCTGTGGACAAGCCGCAGGGCGAGTTCTGGACCTACCAGCAGCAGGGCGCCTACGACGTGAAGGACTGCTCGAGTGCCGCCCACCTCTATGGCAAGCCCATCGCCTCGGCCGAGGCCATGACCGACTGCGAGTACCGTCACACACCGGCCGACCTGCATCGTGTGGCCAGCATCGCCTTTGCCATGGGCGCGCAAGAGATGGTGGTGTGTGCCACGCCGCATATCCCGACGGCTGAGGTCAGCCAGCCCTACATAGCCGGCCGCGAATATGCCATCAACCGCAGCAATCCGCTCTGGCAGCAGATGAAGGCCGTATGGCTTCAGGCGGCTCGCTCGATGGTGATGCTCCGCCAGGGCAAGGCAGCACCCGACGTGCTGATATTCCTCGGCGACGACGTGCCCGTCAAAACCATCAGCAGCCGACTGCCACGGGGCATCGAGGGGCTGGACTGGGACGTGTGTACGGGCCATGCGCTGACGCATCGTCTGAAGGCAAGCGACGGGCAGCTCGTGACACCCGACGGCGTGACTTACAAGGCGCTGCTCATAGCCGACCAGGCTCACATCAATGCGGCATCGAAGGCTCAGATAGAGGCTTTCCGTCAGGCTGGCGTGCCTGTCCTCCGCAACGGTGAGAACATCGACCGCCCGCTGCAAATGCTGAGTCAGGGCGAGCGTGTAGCGCATACTCACAGAAGGGTTGGCGAGTGTGATGTTTACTATTTGGCCAACCTTGAGGACAGCATCACGACGATCAGCTTCCGCCTGCAAGACAGTCCGAAGAAAGTTGCAGTGTGGCACAACCTCTCCGGTCGCCGCACCACGCTGAAACGTCAGCTTGACGGCACTTTCAGCCTGTCGCTTCAGCCGAGTGAATCCGTGTTCTTGGTGGATGGGCAGATGCGGTAGCTGCGCAGCAGATAACAAACTCCATCCGCATCGCACAAAAAAGTCCGAAGGCTTCGGACTCTCCGTCCGGAGGCTTCGGACTCGTCGTCCGAAGGCTTCGGACTGTTTGCCCGAAGGCTTCGGACAAACATTCCGAAATGTAAAGAAAATTACAGATTCAACTTTCGCAAGTTTTGGAGTTAAAGACAATAGCTTTTCTATGGATTTCACCCATGTGAGAATCCTGCAGTTTCAAGGCATCATGGGTTTTAAAAGTTTCCTGCCGAGAAACCATCGGTTTCTCGGCAGGAAACCAAAGGTTTCTCGGCAGGAAACTTTTGCATAAAAGCCCCAG
>JAEEGG010007643.1_pt1 | contig 24828 bp, 17 predicted proteins | sample 9134161 | NCBI WGS metagenome assembly JAEEGG01 (sample SAMN16246543, study PRJNA631951) | gut metagenome | biome: gut microbiome; feature: rumen; material: CR-attached | host: Bos | place: Iran: Karaj | collected 2018-10 | reverse complement strand
TGGCTCTCTTTGCGGTCGCCCACGGCGGCATCGGCCTCCACATAGTATTCCTGCGGCAGGTCGGGCATGAGCATCGTGTCGGTGGCGATCTCAAAGTCGCTTTCGGGCAGCTGAGCGGTCTGGCGCAGTATCGCTTTGTAGGTGCGAATGCCGTTCTCTACGCGCAGGCGGCCCGATGCCAACTCCTGCTGTTTGAGTTGCACCTTGAGCCGGTCGTTGCTGGTGGTAACTCCCGCCTGTACAGCCGTTTCCACATCCTCGCTGATGCGTTGCAACTGCTGGTCGAGGGTGGACAGCATTTTCAGTTTTTCCTGCAAAGCCACGATTTGCCAGTAGTAATATTCCACCTGTTCGCACACCTCCTCTTCCGACATCTCGGCCTGTACCTTGGCGGCGTCGATGCCCAGCTGGGCCAGTTGGTTGCCGCGTATGATACGCAGTCCGGCGAAAACTGGCTGCATGGCGGTTACGCCTCCCATAGCACCGCCTTTCATCATCTGCATCGGGATGCTGGGCAGGTCGATGTACAATGAGAGAGGCGAGAAAAAGTTGGTCTGCAACCGGCCGAGGTCGAAGTCCATGTCCACCATCGGACGGGTAAGCCAGAAAGCGCCGGCAGCGGCCGACACCGACGGGAAGTACTTGGTGAACGCACCTTTCTTCACCTCGGAGGCGCTTTCCACCAGCAGTCGCTTGTTCTGCACAGTGAGGTTGCCACGCAGAGCCATCGCCTTGCAACTGTCAAGGTTATAGACCGTTTGCGCGGTTGCCGAGAGGCAGCACAGCACGATTACAAGCCCGATGAGTAAGCACTTTTTCATCGCGGCAAAGGTACTATTTTTCTTAGAAATATAGAGCGGGATTTACCGCAAATTGAAGGGAGATTCTTTCAATCAAAAAAGTGCAAGAAACGAGATTTTTCCTCTGTTGAAAAACTGTTGGTAAATTGTTGATAAAAATTATTTCCTCTCCAAATTCTTCCAGAAGCGGAGTTGCAACAGTCTGGTGGCGAAAGCGACTACGGTGGCGAACACCCCGCTGATGAGCAGTGCCACAAGGACATTACCCTGGAAATAATGGGCGAAAAGAATGGTGGATGGGATGATGATAACACTGAAAATCAACACTTTCAACCATGGTATCAGCGTGATGGGAAGTTGCAGCTGGCGGAAGGCGATAACCGTCTGTATGCCCGCCATCACCGTTTGGGTGGTGAGACTCACGATGGCGGCACCCTGCGCGTGCAGCCGCGGGATAAGGATGAAGTTGGCCGTGAGGTTGACTACAATGCCGATGACCGCCGACAAGTTCAGCAGTTTCATGCTGCCGTTGGCGGTGAGCAACGTACCAAAGATGTAGGTCATCGACACGGGGATGATGCAAGGAATGAGGAAGGTGAAAACCACCGCGCTTTCGACAATATGCTCATCATAAAGCAGTTGCAAAACTGGCACTTTGAAGCAGAGGAGGATGGTGGTGGCCGTTACGGAGAAGAAAAACAGCAGCGAGAAGGCACTGGTAAGGATGGTGTCGAGCCGCTCGCGCTCTTTCAGCATCTTCGAGAACAGCGGCAGCAGGATGACGGAGAAGAGGTAGGCAATCATCACCAAGGCATCCAGCAGCCGGAAGGCCGAGGCGTAGATGCCCGCCTCGAAGGTGGAGGTGCCGGTGGGCAACAACCGTTCAATCATCACAGAATCAATGCGATTGTAAAACGACATCAGCAGATAGAGAAGAGCAAACGGGAAGCTTTTCTTCAAAATCATCATAAAGAAAGGCCAATTCCAATGCAGACGGGTGAGACGCGACTTGGCGAGTACCACCGCCAGCGCTACCAGTGCCGCAATGACGTAAGAAGCAGTTTGCGCGTAGATGAAATGCTCTATCGTGAAGTTTTTATGTAAGATATTAGTCCATAACAAGATACTACATATTACCACCATCACCACACGGTCAAGTACCGATAGAACACTATCGGTTTTGAACATCAGCAGGGCCGACACGTTGGAGCGCAGATAGAGGATGAAAGCGTTGAGGAACTGGTTGATGGCCATCCAGAACAGCAGCTTGAAATGGAGCGTGTCGTAACCGATGATGGCGGCCACCCCGAAGGTGATCAGCATGTATAATCCGCCCAGCAACAGCTTGAGAATCAGGATGCCCGACAGGTGTTTCGACAGCAACTGACTGTGTCGCGCAATATTGCGGTTGTTGAAGTTGGTGATGCCCATGTCGAGCACCACATTGAAGAGGTAGGTAAAGTTGAAAATGGCGAAATAGAGACCGTAGCTGGCCGCGCCGACACGGTTCTGCACAGCCACATCCACTCCGAGAATCCAGAAGGGCTTGACCAGCAGATTCAGGAAAATCAGAATGGCAATATTAAATACAAAATCTCTTTTCTTCATTCTAAAAAAAAGTCTGCAAAAATACGACTTTTTTCTCGACTATCCCCTACCCCCACATACTCACATACTCACATCCTCATCCCTTCATCTTTTCATCTTTTCATCTTTTACTCTCTTCATCCTTATCATTAAAAATGTCAACGGTGATAAGCATGAAGAACGGCAGGCGGAACCTGTCGCGCAGGGCATAGTACCCTTCGGAGGTAAAGTCTTTGTGGATGCCGGTGGTGAGGTGCCGCTTGAGGGCCAATTCCCCGAAGAGGGTCTTCAAAATGTCCTTGTATTCTTCGGCGGTGTCTCCGTCGCTGATTTCGGCGGGCGAGTGCGAGCACTCATTCATCAGCTTTTTCAGCTCGGAGTCGAAGTAGTCGCCGGCGGCCTCCAGACGCTTTTGTAGCTGCCCGTCATCAAGCGGGAAGAGCTCGTGAATCTGCATCTGGAAGGTAATACCCGTCTTGTACAGCTGAGCGACTCGTCGCCGCAGGTTGGTAGCGTGGGTGATACCCTCCTCGTTGATCACGTCGCTATGGCGGTTGATATGCGCCAGCAGCTGTCCGCTCACCCCGTCGGCAAATTTGAAGTCAAACACCTGGCGCACAATCTGTTCGTCGTAATCGCGGCGGGCCTGTTGCAGCCGTTCCTTCAGCACCGACAAGGTGGGTTTCTGCCGACTGTACTGCACCACCGACGGGGACACGCACAGACTTTCGCGCCGGATGGAACTGGTGAGGACGAGTCCCTCCAGGGTGCGGCAGCGGCTCAGCGCCACATACACCTGGCCGGACGAAAACGCCCATTCGGCATCCACCACCGCCTTGTCGAAGGTAAGGCCCTGGCTCTTGTGGATGGTGATGGCCCATGCCAGCCGCAGCGGCAGCTGGGTGTAGGTGCCTAACAGTTGCTCCTCAATCTGGCCGGTGCTACGGTTGACGGTGTAACGGTTGTTCTCCCAAACCTCATGTCCCACCTCTATCGGCTCGTCATCCTCATCGCACAGCACCTTCACGTGCCGCTTGTTAATTTCGCAAATCGTGCCGATTTTCCCGTTGAAATATAGGCGTGGCTGGTGGTTGTCGTTGGCGATGAACATCACACGAGCCCCCTTTTTCAGTTCCAGAATGGGGTCGTTGGGGTAGATTTTCTCAGGGAAATCGCCTTCGATGTCGGCTTCAAAACGATAGGTTCGTCCTTTCAGCCGCTTCATCTCTTCGAGATTGATGCGGTTGGCGTTGGCATTGTGGGTGGTAAGGAAGATGTGGTCGGGATGTTCCGAGAGTTTGAAGTCGGGGATATAGCGGCTGCGCAGCAGTTCGATGCCCTCATCGGTGAGCTGGTCGTTGCGTACCTCGTTGAGCAGCCGCACGTAGTCGGCGTTGCTCTGGCGGAAAATCTTGTCGAGCTCGATGTACACGGGCGGCTGCTGTTCGATGACGCGGCTGTCGAAGAAGAAGGGCGAGCGGTAGTACTCTTTCAGCAGGTCCCACTCCTCTCTGACGGCCACGGGCGGCAGCTGGTATAGGTCGCCGATGTAGATGACCTGCACGCCGCCGAAGGGCTCGTTGGGACGGAAGCGGTAGTGGCGCAGCACCGTGTCCATGGCGTCGAGCAGGTCGGCACGCACCATGCTAATTTCGTCAACCACAAGCACTTCCAACTGCTGTAGAACTTTCCGTTTCACATTGGTCATCTTCAGTTTGCCGATGAGGTTGCGCCTTCCTGCCTCGGTGGGGACGAAGGGGGTGAACGGAAGTTGGAAGAAGGAGTGGATGGTGACGCCGCCCGCGTTGATAGCGGCCACACCGGTTGGGGCGACCACCGCCATCTGTTTCCGAGTATGGCGGCGCAGGTTTTTGAGGAAGGTGGTCTTGCCCGTCCCCGCCTTGCCGGTCAGAAACAAGGCGCGGGAGGTGTTCTCGCCAAACGCTTCTGCAATTTCATATACGGGACTGAGAGACTCCATTTCCTTAAATTTAGGACAAAATTATGATGAAAAAGGAAATAATGAGCCTCCTTCCAGCAGAAATTACTAACTGCACGGAGTTAGTTATGAATTTCTTAAAAATCAAATACTACTCTTTCACGAACTTTATCATGCTGACCTGGCTACCGAAGTCGCACCGCACAACATAAACGCCTGCTGACAAGCCAGATATGTTCACCACCTCAACTGCGCTGGCCTTTTCAATGCGCTTCACTTCCTGACCATTCAAGTTGTAGATGGAAACCTGAGCGCCATCAGCATGGCTGATGTTGAGCACATCGGAGGCGAGTGTAGGACTGACAGCAACAGCGTCATTCAATTCCACGATACCCGAACCGGTGGTGAAATAGCCGAATTCGGTCCAAGCGCCAGATACGGTCTTGTCGAATTTGGCATATCCGTATGTGTTTGGTGAGCCGGAGAACTTCAATGCGGCATAACCTGTATTGGCCGTTTGTCCTGAATAGGTGTCCAGCGTAACCAAGTTAGTTGCCCATACGGCGGAAGAGTTGCAGGTGTTCCATACGGCATTCAAAGTAGGAAATTCAGCCACTGTGTACATCTGGTCGGTATTGGGAACGGCAACTGCACCGGAGATGGGTTCCAGCTGTACCTCGCTGGGGTCATAGTTCGGAACGGAAATCTGATTGATTCCGTTTACCACCAGCACGCCATTTTGCGGAGTGATGATGACGGTTGAATAATTCTGAGCGAAAGTACCCAGAGAGAAAGCAAGGCAAAGCGCCAAAACGGATAAGAATTTCTTCATTATTCAAATATTTAATGTTATTAATCAATTATTTATAAATAATTTTCAATATGGTTACGGATTGCAAATATAGTATAATTTTCAATACCATTTTGCCTTGGTGCAAAAATAATTTCCTTCCGATTCAATTTTAGAATTGCCGCAAACTATAATTGTGCATAAACACTAATTTTATGTACCAAATTTGGAAAATGGTTGAAAAAAAAGCACATAGATTGGGAAGAAGAATCATTGTAACCTACAGAAAATCAAAAAAAAATCCCGGTTGATTAACCGGGAATCTGAGTGTCCCCTCAGGGACTCGAACCCTGGGCCCATTGATTAAGAGTCAATTGCTCTACCAGCTGAGCTAAGGAGACATTCTCTCGCTGAAAGAGGGTGCAAAATTACAACTTTTTTCCTTTCCCACAACACCCTCTCTCAAATTTTTATTTTTCGCTAAATTTTTTTTATAAAATATTGATAAACAATTTATTCTGACACCATACACTCCTTCTGCATACGCTCTATCCATGCCAAAGCCTGCTCGATGGTGGGAACATTTTGGATGACAAGTGTCAATTTTTTGTTCGTTTCCTTGATTTGTGTCTTGGGAAAATTGCGCTGCATGAACGAGAGGATATTGTCGAAAAGGGCCGACTGGTATAAGGGCGATTCGCTGTTGTCGATGAAGTGACATACCATCAGCTTTTTCTTGAGCACAATCTTCTCGAAATAGAGGTCGGCGGCAATGCGGCGCAGCGGGATGGTCTTGAGCAACTCCTGCGTGGCTTTCGGCAACGCGCCGAACATGTCCAACAACTTGCTGCGGAATTTCTCCAGCTCCTCGTCGGTGCGGATGTGGTCGAGCTCCTTGTAGAGGCTCATTCGCTCGCTCAGACTGGCGATATAATCGCTGGGAAAGAGCAGCCCGAGGTCGGTTTCGAGCATGCACTCGCGCTGCACCAAGGGTGTGTCGGCACCTTCTTCCATCGGTCCCTGCTCCTGCAGTTCGAGAATGGCCTCGTTGAGGATTTTCTGGTACGTCTCGAAGCCAATGTCGGCGATGAAGCCGCTCTGGTCGGCCCCCAGCACGTCGCCCGCACCGCGGATGTCCATGTCGCGCATGGCAATCTGGAAGCCGCTGCCAATTTCGGAGTAATCCTCGATGGCCTTCAGGCGCTTCCGTGCCTGGTCGTTGAGGGTGTCCATCGGCTTCGTGAGCATATAGCAGAACGCCTTCTTGTTGTTGCGCCCCACCCGTCCGCGCAACTGGTGCAGCACGTTGAGGGCGAAATTCTGCGCATCGTTGATAATCATGGTGTTAGCGTTGGTAATGTCGAGCCCCGACTCCACAATGGTGGTCGCCACCAGCACGTCATAACGCCCGTCGATGAAGTCCATCATCACCTGCTCCAGCTCCTTGCCCTCCATCTGACCGTGACCGATGGCCACGCGCGCGTCGGGCACGAGCCGCTTCACCAGCCCCGCCACCTCCATGATGTTCTGCACCTTGTTGTGTACCACAAACACCTGCCCGCCGCGCTGCAACTCGTAGCGGATGGCATCGCGGATGATCTCCTCGTCGAAGGTGTGCACCTCCGTCTGTATCGGGTAGCGGTTGGCCGGCGGCGTCATGATGACCGAGATGTCGCGTGCTCCCATCATCGAGAACTGCAACGTACGCGGGATCGGTGTAGCCGACATCGTGAGCGTGTCCACCGTCACCTTCAGCTCGCGCAGCTTTTCCTTGGCCGCCACCCCAAATTTCTGTTCTTCATCAATAATCAACAATCCCAAATCCTTAAAAACCACATCTTTACCCAAAATTCTATGCGTACCGATGAGGATGTCGATCTTGCCTTCTTTGAGGTCTTTGAGCGTCTCGCGGATCTGCTTCGCGCTGCGGAACCGGTTGATGTAGCCCACGCGGCAAGGCATGTGCTGCAACCGTTCCGAGAACGTAGTGAAATGCTGAAGCGCCAGCACGGTGGTGGGCACCAGCACGGCCACCTGCTTGCTGTCGCACACCGCCTTGAAGGCGGCACGGATGGCCAGCTCGGTCTTGCCGAACCCCACATCGCCGCACAGCAGACGGTCCATCGGACACTCCGACTCCATATCTTTCTTGATGTCGTGCATAGCCTTCACCTGGTCGGGAGTGTCCTCGTAGATGAAGGAGGCCTCCAGCTCGGTTTGCAGGTAGTTGTCGGCCGAGAAAGCGAATCCCTTCTGCGCCTTGCGCTGCGCATACAACTTGATGAGATCGACGGCTAACTCCTTCACACGCCGCTTGGTGCGCTCCTTCATCTTCTCCCACGTGCCCGAACCAAGCCGGTGCAGGGTGGGCGGCGTGCCGTCTTTTCCCACATATTTGGTAATCTTATGCAGCGAGTGGATGCTGATAAACAGCTGGTCGCCATCCTTATAGCGCAGCTGGATGGCCTCCTGCTCCACGCCATTCACCTCCATCTTGGCCAACCCCTCATACACACCGATACCATGGTCGATATGCACCACATAGTCGCCGGGCTGCAGGTCGTAAATCTCTTTGAGGGTGAACGCCTCACTACGTTTGTAGCGGTCGCGGATGACGAAACGGTGGTATTTCTCAAAAATCTGATGGTCGGTATAAACGCACAGCTTACCCTCCTCATCGCGGAAGCCTTCGTGCAGAATGAAGGGATAGGAGGTAAAGAGTTGATCTACGGTATATTCTGTTTTGTTTTGAAGATTGTAAGCCGCCAGCATATCGGTCATGATGTGCGCCATACGGGCCCGCTGCTGCTCGTTTTCGGTGAGAAAAACGGTGTGATAGCCGTGCTCGAGGTTGTCGATCCACTCGTTGAGCAACAGGTCGAAATTCTTGCTGAAGGCGTTCTGCGGACGGATGTTGAAGTCTATATTTTGCTCATACTCACGAAAATAGTCCGACTCAATCTCCACAAAGTCATGTTGTAGCACATGGTCGATGAACGTGTCGCCCTCGATATAGAGTTCTTCCGGCAGCACGTGGCCGATGGGCGAGTCGGTCTTCTCGAACTCTTCTACCACCTTTTTGTAGTTGCGCTGGATGGTGGACTTGATGTCGCCGCACTTTTTCACCCAGATGCGGTCTTCGGGTTGCAGGAACTCGAAGAAGCTCACGCGCTGCTCTTCCGTTTCGAGCGACGAGGCGAGCGGCATGATGTGGAGGTGTTCCATCTCGCGGATGGAAAGCTGGGTGTTGGTGTCGAACAGACGGATAGACTCTACCGTATCTCCCGAAAGTTCAATACGATAGGGGTATTCTTCAGAGTAAGAAAAGATGTCGAAGATGGCACCGCGCCAGGCGAACTGGCCGGGTTCGAACACGAAGTCTTCTTGCTGGTACTGGTATTCGTAAAGGAAGTTGATGAAGATGTCGAGGGGCAGCGTCTCGCCCTTTTTCACGGTGTAGGAGTTGTTTTTGAGGAAGCGGGTGGAGATGAGCTTTTCGGCGATGGCCTCGGGGTAGGTCACAATGATATTATGGCCTTGCTGATAGAGCAGTTTGTTGATGATTTCGGAGCGAAGCTTGATGTTGGCGTTGTCCACCTCCTCAAAATCGTACGGACGGCGGTAGGAAGCAGGAAAGTAGTGAACCTGTTTCTCTTCGAGGGGACGGCTTACATCGGCGAGCAGTTTTTCGAGGTCGTGGTAGAAGAAAGCGGAGCTTTCGCGGTCGGGCAGCACGAAGAGCTGGTTAGTAGTAAGGTTCTGTAAGAGAGGAGCTATGGACAAAGGTAGCGACGAGCCTGCAAGACCGGAAAGGTGCAGTCGTTTCCCGTGATTTTGAAAGAAATCGGTCAGCGGTTCCTGCTGCGGATTGTGCAGCAGATGGGTCATTTCGTCCTGTATCATCATCACAAAATTTGAGCCTGCAAAAATACGACAAAATGTGGTACGGTGAAGGTATGCTAACGGTCGCTACCATCACTTTCTCTCCAAATTCTTCCAAAAACGGAGCTGCAACAGTCCGGTGGCGAAAGCGACTACGGTGGCAAATACCCCGCTGATGAGCAACGCTACGAGGGTGTTACCCCGGAAATAATGGGCGAAAAGGATGGTGGATGGAATGATGACAATACTGAAAATCAGCACTTTCAACCAGGGTATCAGCGTGATAGGGAGTTTCAATTGGCGGAAGGCGATAACCGTCTGTATGCACGCCATCACCATTTGGGTGGTGAGGCTCACGATGGCGGCACCCTGCGCATGCAGCCGCGGGATGAGGATGAAGTTGGCCGTGAGGTTGACCACAATGCCGATGACCGCCGACAGGTTCAGCAGTTTCATGCTGCCGTTGGCCGTAAGCAACGTGCCAAAGATGTAGGTCATCGACACGGGGATGATGCAGGGGATAAGGAAGGTAAAAACCGCTGCGCTTTCTGCAATATGCTCATCATAAAGCAGTTGCAAAACGGGCACTTTGAAACAGAGGAGGATGGTGGTTGCCGTGACGGAGAAAAAGAACAGCAAGGAGAAGGCACTGGTGAGGATGGTGTCGAGCCGCTCACGCTCTTTCAGCATCTTCGAAAACAGCGGCAGCAGGATGACCGAGAAGAGGTAGGCAATCATCACCAAGGCATCCAGCAGCCGGAAGGCCGAGGCGTAGATACCAGCCTCGAAGGTGGAGGTGCCGGCGGGCAACAATCGCTCAATCATCACGGAATCAATGCGGTTGTAAAACGACATCAGCAGGTAGAGGAGCGCAAACGGAAAGCTTTTCTTCAAAATCATCATAAAGAAAGGCCAGTTCCAATGCAGACGGGTGAGACGCGACTTGGCGAGTACCACCGCCAGCGCCGCCAAAGCCGCAATGACGTAGGAAGCAGTTTGCGCGTAGATGAAATGCTCTATCGTGAAATTTTTATGTAAAATATTAGTCCATAATAAGATACTACATATTATCACCATCACCACACGGTCAAGTACCGATAGAACACTGTCGGTTTTGAACATCAGCAGGGCTGACACGTTGGAGCGCAGATAGAGGATGAAAGCGTTGAGGAATTGGTTGATAGCCATCCAGAACAGCAGCTTGAAATGGAGCGTGTCGTAGCCGATGATGGCGGCCACCCCGAAGGTGATCAGCATGTATAGTCCGCCCAGCAACAGTTTGAGTATCAGGATGCCCGACAGGTGTTTCGATAGCAACTGACTGTGTCGCGCGATGTTGCGGTTGTTGAAGTTGGTGATGCCCATGTCGAGCACCACATTGAAGAGGTAGGTAAAGTTGAAGATGGCGAAATAGAGACCGTAGCTGGCCGCGCCGACTCGGTTCTGCACTGCCACATCCACCCCGAGAATCCAGAACGGCTTGACCAGCAGATTCAGGAAAATCAGAATGGCAATATTAAATACAAAATCTCTTTTCTTCATTCTAAAAAAAGTCTGCAAAAATACGACTTTTTTCTCGACTATTCCCACATCCTCATCCCTTCATCCTTTCATCTCTTCATCTATTCATCCTTATCATTAAAAATGTCAACGGTGATCAGCATAAAGAACGGCAGGCGGAAACAGTCGCGCAGGGCATAGTAACCTTCGGAGGTAAAGTCTTCGTGGATGCCGGTGGTGAGGTGCCGCTTGAGGGCCAATTCTCCGAAGAGCGTCTTCAAAATGTCCTTGTATTCTTCGGCGGTGTCGCCGTCGCTGATTTCGGCGGGCGAGTGCGAGCACTCATTCATCAGTTCTTTCAGTTCGGTGTCGAAGTAGTCGCCGGCGGCCTCCAGGCGCTTTTGTAACTGCCCGTCGTTGAGAGGGAAAAGTTCGTGAATCTGCATCTGGAAGGTAATACCCGTCTTGTACAGCTGCGCGACACGTCGCCGCAGATTGGTAGCATGGGTGATACCCTCCTCGTTGATCACATCGCTATGACGGTTAATATGCGCCAGCAGTTGTCCGCTCACTCCGTCTGCAAATTTGAAGTCAAACACCTGTTTCACAATCTGTTCGTCATAGTCGCGGCGGGCCTGTTGCAGCCGTTCCTTCAACACCGACAAGGTGGGTTTCTGCCGACTGTACTGCACCACCGACGGGGACACGCACAGACTTTCGCGCCGGATGGAACTGGTGAGGACGAGTCCCTCCAAGGTGCGGCAGCGGCTCAGCGCCACATACACCTGGCCAGACGAAAACGCCCATTCGGCATCCACCACCGCCTTGTCGAAGGTAAGGCCCTGGCTCTTGTGTATGGTGATGGCCCACGCCAACCGCAACGGCAGTTGGGTGTAGGTGCCTAACAGTTGCTCCTCAATCTGGCCGGTGCTACGGTTGACGGTGTAACGGTTGTTCTCCCAGACCTCATGCCCTACCTCTATCGGCTCGTCATCCTCATCGCACAGCACCTTCACGTGCCGCTTGTTGATTTCGCAAATCGTGCCGATTTTCCCGTTGAAGTAAAGGCGTGGCTGGTGGTTGTCGTTGGCGATGAACATCACACGAGCCCCCCTTTTCAGTTCCAGAACGGGATCGTTGGGATAGATTTTCTCAGGGAAATCGCCATCGATGTCGGCTTCAAAACGGTAGGTTCGTCCTTTCAGCCGCTTCATCTCTTCGAGATTGATGCGGTTGGCGTTGGAATTGTGGGTGGTGAGGAAGATGTGGTCGGGATGTTCCGAGAGTTTGAAGTCGGGGATATAGCGGCTGCGCAGCAGTTCGATGCCCTCGTCGGTGAGCTGGTCGTTGCGCACCTCGTTGAGCAGCCGCACGTAGTCGGCGTTACTCTGACGGAAAATCTTGTCGAGTTCGATGTACACGGGCGGTTGCTGTTCGATGACGCGGCTGTCGAAGAAGAAGGGCGAGCGGTAGTACTCTTTCAGCAGGTCCCACTCCTCTCTGACGGCCACGGGCGGCAGTTGGTAGAGGTCGCCGATGTAGATGACCTGCACGCCGCCGAAAGGCTCGTTGGGACGGAAGCGGTAGTGGCGCAGCACCGTGTCCATGGCGTCGAGCAGGTCGGCGCGAACCATGCTAATTTCGTCAATCACAAGCACTTCCAACTGCTGCAGAACCTTGCGTTTCACGTTGGTCATCTTCAGTTTGCCGATGAGGTTGCGCCGTCCCACCTCGGTGGGCACGAAGGGAGTGAACGGAAGTTGGAAGAAGGAGTGTATGGTGACGCCGCCGGCGTTGATGGCGGCCACACCGGTAGGAGCGACCACCGCCATCTGTTTCTGAGTGTGATGGCGCAGGTTTTTGAGGAAGGTGGTCTTGCCCGTTCCCGCTTTGCCGGTCAGGAACACGGCGCGCGAGGTGTTCTCGCTGAAGGCTTCAGCAATTTCGTAGATGGAAGTGAGAGATTGCATACTTTATCAAATAGAGTGAAATTAATTCGACTGCAAAAGTACTCTTTTTCCAGCAAACAGCGATAGGCATTATGCTAAAAGCAAAAAAATGTGTAATTTTGCAGCGTTGTTCATCTTAACCTTTATGATTCGGAAAATATTGCTACCCATACTTTTATTGCTTTTCGCACTGTCCCAGTTGCACGCGCAGGGCAACGGTGCGCTCTTCACCGATGAAGCCACTGCCAAGGAACTCTATTTCTCGGGCAACATGCACGATGCCGCCCGCCATTTCGAAGAGTTGCTGCGCGTGGACTCGCTCCATTACGAATACAACCTCTTCGCTGGCTACGCCTACCTCAACTCGCACATTGACTATTCGAAGTCGGTACTGCACTTCCAGCGCGCCCAGCGCAACCCCAAGGCCGACCCGTACATATCTTTCTACCTTGGCAAGGCGCTGATGCTCTGCTACCGTTTCGATGAGGCCATAGAAGCCTTTGAGACTTTCGCCCGCAAAAACCTCCGTCTCGACAAAACCGACTTCCCGCCCGAACACTATATCGAGATGTGTCGCAACGCCAAACTTTTGATCGAGATGCGCGGCAATGTGACCATTGAGAACGTCGGTCCTAACATCAACAGTGAGTTCCCCGACTACAATGCCTTCATTAATGGGGATGAGAATGTGCTCTACTTCACCTCCAAGCAGACGCAGAACGGCGGCACCGTGCTCGACAACGACGGCTACAAACTGCCCGATGTCTATTTCTCGGAACGGGTGAATGGCAGCTGGACCAAGGCAAAGAAACTCTCCAACCCCGTAAACAGTGCCCTTGTAGAGGAGGTGGTCGGTCTCAGCAGCGACGGGCAACAACTGTTGCTCTATTTCAACAACGACAAGGGCTTCGACGATATTTTTATTTCGCAGAAAGATAAAAAGATGTTTGGACGGCCGGAGATGCTCAACACGGCGGTGAACAGCGAGTTTGCCGAGGAGGCCGCCGCCATCTCACCCGACGGCAACTGGCTCTTTTTCGCCTCGAACCGGCCGGGCGGCTACGGCGGCATGGACATCTACTACTCGCGCAAGTTGCCCAACGGCGACTGGAGCTCGCCCAAGAATGCAGGTCCCAATATCAACACCGAATACAACGAGAGTTATCCCTACCTTGCCCCCGACGGCACCACCTTCTTCTTCAGCTCGCAGGGGCATAACAGCATGGGCGGCTACGACCTGTTCCGCACCACCTGGCAGGCGGAAGACCGCTTCTTTGCCGTACCCGAAAACCTCGCCTTCCCCATCAACACACCAGATGATAATAAGACCATATCAGTCACAAAATCAGGAAGATATGCCTATATCGCCGACTTCCGCGCCAACAGCTCAGGCGACTACGACATCTACAAAGTCACCTTTCAGGATGTGCCCGCCCCCTACTGTGTGGTGAAGGGACAAATAGAGGGCCGTGACAGCACGGAGGTGATGACGGAACTGACACGCTATCGGGTGGAGATTCGGCAGGCCGGCGACAAGAGCCGGGTGGGTACCTATCGCCCCAACACGCACAGCGGAATCTTTACGTTCATCCTCCAGCCAGGCTTTTATCTGGTTGATTTTTACATAGATAATAAAATGATAAGCTCATCACAACTGCGGATAGAAGACCGTGAGTATGGCGATGAGATTCCTGTCATCTTTTTAAAAGAAACCCCATGAAACACACCAAACGAGTTATTTTAGTTATGTTGGTCTGCCTACTTGCGATGGGCAGTCAGGCGCAGAACTTCCGCGGCGGCCTGCGGGCAGGCTTCACCGCTACCCAGATGTCGGGCGACGACCTGTCGGGCTTCCACAAAATGGGAGCTTACGCCGGCGGCTTCGTCAACTGGCGGTTTATCCAGAACCCCCACTGGGCCATCCAGCCCGAAATCAACTTCGTAATGAAGGGCAGCAGCACCTTCCTCCGTGCCGACAAGAACGGAAACATCGGCAACAAATACGTGCTGACGCTTTACTATATAGAAGTACCAGCATTAGCCAAATACATGATTATAAATGGATTGGAGGTGGAGTTCGGACCCACTTTCGGTGTCTTGTGCGCGGCAACCGAGAAGGATGCCAACGGCAAGATGCCCGGGCGCATGCCCTTCCGCCGCTTCGAACTGTGCGGTATGGCCGGCATCTCCTACACGTTAAAAGAACATTACGGCATCAGCCTGCGCTTCGTGCAGACTGCCATCCCGGTACGAGTAAACGACGGTTATCACAGCCGGCAGTATCTCACCCGCAAGCAGTTCAGCACCGAAATCGCCTTTAGTTTGTTTTACCAGTTCTGACAGAAAGAACAGCGCATTAAAAAGCCCTTGCATTTTTCAAATGCAAGGGCTTTTTATAAAAATCTATGCTAAATCACCTTTAGCGCAGTGATTTATTTCGTCCAATGGCTGTTCACATAACTGTAGGTGACAGCACCCGTGGTCTTCTTGTAAATCACAATAGCAGCATAACAGTTGTTGGCGTTGTAACCATTCACATCGAAAGTGAAAGTGTGGGTGAATTCTGCATTGGCGGCGCCATCCGTCATCAATTGTTCGCCGTAATACACATTGCCAGAAGAGGCTTTTCTCAAAACGAAGTCATGAACCGGATCAGAGGAGGAACTTCCCTGCTGTTCATAATGCAGACCATCCTCCAACAGATAGGCCACCATATAGTAGTCGGAGATGTTGGGAATAGCCTCAAAGTTCTTAGTCTTCACATATACCGAAAGTTTTCCGTCTTTGACTTCATGACGGGCATCAATACCGATAGTACAGGGTCTGGAAACCAGTTGGGCGCAATAACTGGCCGCACTATTATCGGCATCCGTCACATCGCCAGCCGCCAAAGTCGGTGTACCACCATTCAGCGGGCGGTCTGAGGTAAACGAGTTGTAAAGAGCCTCCGGTACAGCCTGCGGGTCGGGAGAAACTTTTACTGCCATACCCACTGTGTTGCCCACATTTACGGCATTGTGCAAGGCAGCATCGCCCCACTGTCCGCAATAATAGCACCAACTACCCGTATAATCGATGCAGAATCCCCAAGATTGTTTCTGTGGATTCAAATTGTCGTAAGGACTAGTTTGGGGATCTTCTTGCGGATCCTTTTTACAAGAGGTCAACGCGATAGCAATCGCAGCCAAAATAAGAAGTGCTCTTTTCATAAAATTGTGGTTTTAAATTTATAATGATGGTTATTTTAATAAATGGTCGGTTTTATTGAAAAAAAGAAGATAATGCGGTTGACCATCCGCTGTTGTGGATAATTCTGCCTGTATTATGGTCACGAAGAAATTGGATAAAACGGCTCCGTTGAACCGTCATTTGATAGAGAGGCTTGTCAGACAAATCGGTGAAGATGACCTCCCGATGCAAAGCGGCACTTTCCATTGCGTGACGCAATGTGTTGGCGAAAAAAGTGTCGGTGCTGTCGTATTGATACAGGTATGTGGCCGTCTGTTCGGAGGTGACCAACTCAACAGCCGCTTTCCCATTATGCAGACCTGCGAACCAAAAACACTCATTATCAGCAGTGTACAATCCACATGTCATTTGGCACCCCAGTTGCTGCATCTGTTGGTAATTGCTGGCTTTCTCCCCTAATCTGGAAATGAGTTGTTCCTCCAACTCCAGATGTTTCTCTTGCCATTGCTGTATGATATGAGAACGCTGGCGACAGATTTTATCGAAAATATCCAGGGTGTTTCTCCCTAACCTGCTGATTTGAAGAGAATCTGCCGTGTCAAGGGTGAGTTGGATGCGATAACCATCCAAGACGGGATCCGCTGAAAAGCAGAACGGGAAGCGACGGGCATGACTATTTTGGGGGTAAATGGCCAGACACTGTGGGTAAAGGGCGATTTTGGCAAGTCCCTGCTGGGTAAAACTCTGCTCGGAGAAAAGGAAATCACCTTCGCCCACATACATTGCTGAAGAATCGATGAAAAGAGCCTCCTCGCACCGGCGATTATAGACCTGCCATAGTTTTTCAAAAAAACTTTCCGTCTGATGTCCCAGTCCCGACAACCCTATGGTAAAGGTTGGGGTCTCTATCATGAGTTGGTAATTGAGCAATTTGAAGTTTTGTATGACAGAAAAGTCCACACAAAACTGCTCTTGAGACGTGTGAATATCCAGTCGGTCTTGAAGGATACGACACGTGGCATCAGTGATGGCCGAACCGTTATGCCATTGGCAGGAAAAGGAGGGGTTTTCTGACATGGTTATAGTTTGGAACCGCACTCACTACAGAACTTGGTGCCGGGGGCGTTTTCATGGCCGCATTGTGGACAGTGCCCGTTGGTCCCGACCGGAGAGCCGCACTCGCTGCAGAATTTCGTATTCAATGGTAGCATCGTACCGCAGGTCGCACATTTGATCATGCCTAACGGTTGTCCGCAATTGTTGCAGAATTTCCCCTGGCCGGCTGGCTTCCCGCAGTGCGGACAGAGGGTAGTGCGCGTCTCTATCTCGCCGTTCCACACGGTGGCATGCTGCGCTTTTTCATCTATGTTGCGCCGCATAGCCTCGTTACGGGCCTTGGCCACATAACTACTTTCGCGGGGAGCGCATTCGGTGCACAACCCTTCCTCCTCATTCCAGCAGTCCTTGCAAACCCATTTATTACAAGCGGGACACTTGATGAAATGCACCTTCACTTCGTTTTGTGCTTCATCGAAAGCCTGCTCCTGTTCCTTGCGCCATTGCGGACTGCGCTCTTCCATCCGGTCGCTCAGCGTGTGTGCTCCTGATTCTAACACGTTACCGATACTACCCAACCGGCCACCAAACAAACTTCCCAAAAGTCCTGCTCCTCTCCCCAGCCCTTCTGTTCTTTTTTTACTTTTGTATGTGGTGGATTCCTTGAAGGTCGACTTGAATCCGTTGCCGCAGCAATCGCAATAAAACTCAAATTGGAATCCAGCTTCGGTGGAAAGATCGTTGTAATTTCTTGTAAAACTATGCAGCATAATGATAAAATTAAATCGGAGGCAAAGATAGTAATTTTTTGTATGATAAGCGCCTGAAAATTACATTTTTTTCATTTCAGACAGTAATGCTCATTTCTATCGCACCACAAACTTCGCCGTTTTTTGCCAATTGTCACCCTTGACTTGTACAAAATAAAGACCATTTTCCAATTCCGAGACAGAAATGGTGCCGCAGGTAGTACCTGTCATCACCGTTTGGCCCAAAGTATTATAGATGGAGAATTCTGCGGATTGCGCGGGAATATTCTCCAAGCAGATCAGGTCGGTGGCGGGGTTGGGATAGACCTGCAAGGGCTGCCAGATGGAACTTTCTTGCACTGAATTCTGCGTGGGAATGATATTCACCACGATACCTTCCAACTTGGTCATCCCATAATAAAAATCAGGATCAGGAATGCTGTACCAGCCATCTTGAGAACCACCATAACCGAAGTTCATGTGGAACTTGCCATCACTTTCCCGATAGGCATCCACTACGACGTTGTGTCCGACGGTTCCCTCCGGATTTTCAACGGCCAGATGGGCGGGATAGCCAGCCTGCAAATTGGAAATCAAAGTTTCATACATGGTTTCGCTGGTCTCCGTAAACAGCTGGCAGTCGGCAAAGCCAAACCGGCGGTAGGCTTCATACGCCTGATTCACCGCAAACGTGCCAGAGCCCTGCGAAGTATAGACCTGCCGGCAAGCCGTGCCACAGGCAAAAACCAGGGCTGCCGACAATATGTCGGGCAACTCCTCGCCACGCTGGAAGACGGCATCGATGGAATCTAACATCTCGTTCAGCAGCGGAAACGATGGGAACTGCAGCGTCTCCCAGTCCTCATCAATGATATAGCTGCGACCTGCATAACTATGCGCGTAATCATCGTTATCGTCGAAACGAGTGTTTTGTGTGGTACGCAAATAATTGATAATCTGCCCCATAGCGATAGCTGGACATCCAGCAACACTATAGGAATAGTCGTTCTGAGGGTCTCTCGGGCAGAGCTGGTTGTAGGGATAATTCTGTGTCCAATGCGAAGTGAGCAACCCCTCAGAGCGAGGCGCTGGCACGGAAGCATCTGGAAATTCTACATTTTTCAGCAGGGGACTTTGCGCCCAACTGGTTAAAGTAACGATACAAAAACAAAGGATAAATATTTTTTTCATGATCTAAAAAATTTTGATAAAACAAAAGTTCGACGAATTTGTACTATTTCTTAATGAACACGTTAAAGTCGTAAGTAATACCCATATTGATGGTGAAAGGCATATAGATGGCGTTGATGCCGGCGAAGGGTTCGCGATTCGGCCCCGAGCCCCAGAGTTGGCTGTAGCCGAGGTTGAAGGTCCATTTCAGGTGCTGGCCGCCGGCGCGGAAGAAAAACTGCGGTTCGAGCAGCGCCATCGGGGAGGTATAGCGCGTAATTCTCTCCGTCTGGCTCTCGGTGGCGGGAAGGCGGTCAACAAGGTTGGGGATGACGCAGCCGCTCTTCACACCTATACCAACATCGATATGGCCTTTGGCGATGCCCGCCCAGCCGAATTCTATCTGTGCGTACGGCATGTGGAAAAAGGCGTTGAACTGACGACCGTTATCCTCATTCTCCCACTGGTTGCCGCCCAAGCCGTAGCCGATATAGCCTTCCAAAACCGCATGGTTCCATGCCTTGAAAGCCCCCACTGCCGCTTGTCCGTATGCGCCTTTGTAGCCATTCCAGTTGACATGTCCTTGTACGGCCAGCCAGTCGGTGGCGCCGTAGGAGACCGTCGTGCCCACATACGCATCGCCAAAAGGTGCCGAAAGACCGACGCTGCCGTTCATCTGAAGTTCGCCTTTCTCATGGATGAGGGGCATCTCGGCCACCTGCGGACGGTAGGCAATGCAGGAGGTCATCAGCACGGTGAACATCAATACAACAATTATTTTAGCGAGTTTTACTATTGACATGGTGTGGTAAATTAGTGGCGCAAAAGTACAACATTTTTTATATCAATGAGTGAATAATTAATTTTTTGTATTTTTGCCATTCAGAACACGACACAATAAGATAATCAAACGGTTAAGTAAATGATGACAAAAGAAGAGAGATACCAAGCGCTTTTGCCGCAGGTAGAGGCGTTGGTGGCGGGTGAGCCCGACCTGATTGCCAAGATGGCCAACGTGGCGGCGTTGCTGCACGAGGAGTTCGGTTTCTGGTGGACGGGCTTCTACCGGGTGGTGGGTGATGAGCTGGTGCTCGGACCGTTTCAGGGACCTATAGCCTGCATTCGCATTGCATACGGACGGGGCGTGTGCGGCACCGCGTGGCAGCGTGGCGAGACCGTCATCGTGCTGAACGTGCACGAGTTTCCGGGGCATATCGCCTGCTCGTCGGCCTCCAACAGCGAGATTGTGGTACCCATAGTGAGTGGCGGCACCGTCATCGCCGTACTCGACATCGACAGCACCGGCTACGGCACCTTCGACGACACCGACCGGCAGTACCTGGAGCAGATGGTGAAAGGGATGGTGTAGACGATAGTTTATCGGCGAATCACCTTTTGGGTGGTGAGGATGTTGTTGCCCTCCACCACGCGCAGGAAGTAGACGCCGGAGGCCTTGTCGGAAAGATTGATTTCGGCAGCGGAGTTGGTAACCGTCTGTTCCATCAGCAGTTTGCCGTAGATGTCGAGCACCTGCAGGCGCACGTTGTTGAGACCATTGAGTTCACAGCGCACGATGTCGGAGGTGGGGTTGGGAGAGATGGAGAGAAGGTTGCTGTGCTCGCTGATACCGGTATTGCTGGTAGAGGTGATGGTGATGTCGTCAATGTAGATGTCGCTGGCGAAGTTGGTCATGGCATTAGGATCCATGAAGTCCGTAACGTCAATGTCACCCATGTTTTCCGCATTGAAGAGACCCATAAAGGCCACTTGGTAGGTGGGGCAAGGGGAAGGCAGTGTCACCGTTTCCTGCGTCCAGTCGGTGGTGTTGGTATATTGCTGGAGGTTGATCCACTGTGCAGAAGGCGAGGTGCGGTACATCACGTAAAGAATCTGGGGGGTCATCATGGAAGTTTGCTTACGGTAGAAGGTAAGGCTGGCCTGGTCGCCCGTGCCGCCGAGGTCCAATACCGGGGAGATGAGGTAGGCGGATTCGTTGCCCATGTTCTCCAGCTGCCCCATCATAGACATCAGCTGCATGATGATGGTAAGAGGGTCGTCGCTGCCTTGGCCGATGTTGAGGAAGTCGCCGAAGAGCGAGCTGGAGTAGTTCACACTTCTGCTACCGGCATGATGTTCGCCCACGATGCTGCTCCACACATCTGTGCCGACGTTGGCCTGGGTAGTCCAATCTTCAAGACCGTTTTCAAAACCGGTGGTGTACGGGTTGCCGTTGGTGACCACGATTTGTGCGGAAGCGGTACCGACGAGGAAGCTCATCAGAACTATTGCACAAAAAATCCGACAAATTGCATAAAACTTTTTCATAAAATAAGGGGTTTGGTTAATATTGATTTTCGGGGCAAATATACGATTTAATTTTAAATAAACAAGGGTTTTGTTGAAATGGCCCACAAAATCAGGGGCTGGGAACGGGGTGAGGTGATAGTTAATAGTTAATAATTAATAGTTAATAGTTAATAGTTAATAGTTTGATGGTTTGATGGGGGTTACTTGCCAATTTTAGTTCTGGTTGTTTTAACAATGCTTGACAGCAGCTTGACAAGTTCTGTTATGTCGGGGTGAATGGAATCAAATTCTACATCTGATATATATCCCGTATCTTTAAGAAGTTCCACCCAATACAACGTCTCGTTGGCTTCTTTTAGAGCGATGTTCATTTTGCTGAGGAAGTCAGCATTTGATTGTCCGTATACTCCTTCGGCCACCAATGCACCGATGGCGGTGCCGCTCCTGAGACACTGCTTTGACAGAACAAACTCTTTGCGATCAGTGGTCAGCAGTTTGTACAGCTTCACAATTCGTATGGCAAAAGCATACGATTTCTCTTGAATAACACTTCTTTTCATTGTTGCATATTTAACAAAGCAACAACGTCACTATTCTGATAATATTTCATATAAAGTAAAATAATTATTAATTATTAACTATTAATTATTAATTAAAGACTAATTGTGTCTTCTCACAAACCCACAAGATTATCGAGAAGCGCACAGCATACAGTCAAAAACAGGAAGGTCCCCGTGAGGGTCCCTCCCTGTTTCGCAACCAAAACATTAATTACAAACAACTTCAACTCAACAATCCTATCAAAAAAAGTGTAATCAGCAGTAGTCCTAACAACAATTTTTTCATGATAAATTTTGCTTCACTGAATAATTTGCAAAAGTAGCAAAATAATTTGAATAATTCGCAGAATTTAAAAAATTTTTTTTAGCAAAATAATATCACTGTTCTGTTGGGTATGAAAAAATAATATGTACCTTTGCCGCGCCAATTTTTTCAGTTTTGAGATGTCTGGGATGTTGGCAAAAATATCAATTATCACACCTTGACGCCTATGAAAAAACAAGTTATCTTATTGGTCATTCTTTTTATAAGTACTTGCACAGCCTTTGCGCAACAGTTTGTCATTGTAGATACTGTCTTTGCCAACAAGGATCGCTGCATACTGTTTGCCGATGGCGATTTCTGGTTCTCTCGCAACATCCACCACGACGAGGTCCCCTGCAGGAAGTGGGATGACGGGAAAACATTCCGCTATTGCACCGATATTGACACTGCAAAATTCAGATACGAGTACAACAGTTCCCAATGCACAAGATTGGTCGTCATCCGGAAAAGACGGGTCAGCTTTGTGGATTTTGTCGCACGTCCGTACTACATAGACACGTTGCGTGAAGGCAAAACTTTTGATGTTTCGCAGCAGCGCGACATCCCGGCGTTCACCTACCAGTCGGCCGATGCCCCCGAGTTGCAGTCGCTGCGGCTGAAGTACAACTTGGACTCTGTGGCCGGTACGGGAGATGAGGTGACCCGGATACTGAATGTGCTGCATTGGGTGCATCAGACAATCCGGCACAATGGTAGCGCCGGATTGCCCCCAACAGCGAGAAATGCGGAGACAATTGCCCAATTTGCCCAGAAGAGAGGGGTGAACTGCCGCGGTTTGGCGCTCTTTGCCAACGAATGCTACTTGGCGTTAGGCATCCGCTCGCGTGTGGTCACCTGCATGCCCCGGAATTACTACGACGATTGCCATGTCATCAACGAAGTCTATTCTGCGCAGTTGGGCAAATGGCTGTGGATCGACCCCACCAACGAGGCCTACGTGATGGATGATAACCAGCAGATGCTCAGCATCTTTGAGGTGCGTGAGCGGATTATCCAAGACCAGCCGATCGTACTCAATGCGGAGGCTAATTGGAACAATCAGTATCAAGTTCGCAAGGAGTATTATTTGGATGAATACATGGCCAAGAATCTCTTCTATCTCTCGTACATCCTTCACTCCTCGTATGGTGCCGACTCCCGCACATCGGGAAATACGATAGAGTTTTTGAGACTTGAACCCCTGGAAGTGGAGCAAGGAAAGGCTGTGCGGATGAACCAATTCAACAAGTTCACATTACGAGAATACTCCACCAACAATCCCCAATTGTTGCGATAGCCGATTATTTCAACATTTTTTTATATTTGTCAATAGAAAAAATATTTTTTATTATCAATTTATTTTACTCATTATGAAAAAGTTATCGTATATTTTAATGTCTATTGGCCTGGTATTTTGCGTTTCTTGCAACCAAAATGGTGACAGTTTGCAGCTGCCCGTTACAAGCTCAACAAAAATCCCGTGGCGATAAGTTCGGGAAGTTTCTCAAAATCAATGGTTTAACACGAAACAAGACAAATGAAGCAGATAATATTATTATTGGGATTGGCTATCTCTTTTCTTGTTGGAAATGCGCAGGAGGCCAATTACCAAAAGCTGTATGGCGATTATATCAAAAACGTATTGACATACGATGAATTAATTGATGGTTACGGAAGTTGGGAATACATCTATCTTGATGCGGACGACATCCCTGAATTGGTGTTGTATGGTAGCTATTTATATGAGGGTAATTGCATTTTGTCGGTGCAGAATGGCAAAGTGTTGAAACAGGATCTCGGCGATTTCGGCATTATGTATATCCCGCGTAGTGGTCTCCTTTATAATGATTATGGTGGAGGCGGTATCTATTATACAACGGTTTATCGCTTAAATCAGCAATTCAACCCGGTAGTTGAATTTTACTACACTATTGATTTTGAAATGGTGTATGATCAACTTGACGGTGATGACCCTGAGCGCGAAAGCGAATTGATTCAAAAGTACACCACCTATTATCGTGGCGATTCTGAGGATGCCCTCGAGGTCACCAGAAAGCAGGTCGAAAGCGACATATACGCGGCCTTCACTTCAAAAGGAGAATATGTTGAAATAAAATCCAATTCAGTTTCCACGGAGAGCATTGCCGCATTGTTGAGAGAATTACGGCTGTTGAAATAGAAAACTTTTAACCCAAAAAGCTAGTGTCAGGCTATTGTTGAAAAAGGAAACGGGTTTCAACCACCACCCATTCTCCGTCCTTCTTTTCCAAGGACACTTCCCCGCCTTCATAAATAAATCTAAAGTTAACAATTGCACGATTCATTTCTTTATTAAAGATAATATTGCCCGCCTCCGGGAATGTCACATATTCCCAATAGCCGCCCCAGTGCCCATAAAATATGAGTGCGGCCTTGTTGAAGAACTCTTGCCTCTTTCGGCTTTTACCTTTGGAAAAGGCGGTCTGCATAATATTGTATGTCCCCAATTCGACATAGCAATTCCCTAAAAAAGAGTTCAGCAATTCCTTGTATCCATCGGTCAGATATACCACTTTTTTCCCGTCAAAATGTACCGGCGGACGAAATGAAACGGCCGAATCCACCGTAGTCAAGGGGACACGCGTAAAGTGAGGCCAACCTATAGAATAATACGGCACAAAGTTTTTCTGCTTGTGGCGTTCAATCCACATATTCTGTAAACTGTCATCCATATAATACGTCTGCCGGATACGACTAACCACAAACGAATCAATTTCCGCCTGATCGCGAGGGATACATTCCGCTACTAGAATTCTATATAGCGAGCCCTGCACGATGAAATAGGGTTTCTCATCATACAAAGTAAAACGCAGATTCGTATCTCGATAGGTTTGCGAAGGTTTGTAAAAGGCGGCGAAAACCTTATGGGCCTCCGCCACATACGGGTTCTCTGCCTCATTTTCATTGGATTGCACTTCCTCCGACCAGTTGTCGAAAAATTCATACAGCTTCTCGGTTGAATGCAATCTGTAGGCCTTCTTCAGCAGTTTCGCCTGCTGGCTGCTTT
>JAEEGG010007639.1_pt1 | contig 24834 bp, 24 predicted proteins | sample 9134161 | NCBI WGS metagenome assembly JAEEGG01 (sample SAMN16246543, study PRJNA631951) | gut metagenome | biome: gut microbiome; feature: rumen; material: CR-attached | host: Bos | place: Iran: Karaj | collected 2018-10 | reverse complement strand
TGGTGCAAGTGGGGGGGGGAAACCGGGGCGAGTTGTCACGAGTCACAAATGCTAAGGAGTGGGCTGATCTATACGATGAGTCGGAAAGACAGGCTGTGACAGGTATTATGGTGGCTGGACTGGAAAGGCTGCCAAAGGAGCAGAGACCACGGCAAGAGCTACTGCTGCAGTGGATTGGTATAAGCGAACAGATTAGGCAGCGTAACATTTCCTTGAATAGTCGCAGTAAACAGCTACAACGAAAATTGAAAGAATTTGGCTATGAGTCATCGATACTTAAAGGCCAAGGTGTTGCTCTATACTATGATGAGCCGCTTAGAGAACTTCGACAAACTGGCGATATAGATATTTTTGTTGACTGTGGATTAAAAGGAGCAATCAGTGTAGCCCGTCAGCTGGGAGTTGAAAATCCAGAATGGGATTATAAACATTTGCACCTCGATGTGTTTGAAGATGCAGAAGTGGAAATGCACTATAGGGTGGAAGTGCTGCTGAATCTGTGGAAGAATAGAAAACTACAGAGATGGTTCAGAGAACATCCAGATGATATTTTTGGAACATTTAAAGACTCGGAAAATCCCCAAATGGTGACTCCAACGGTGGAGTTTAATGTTTTCTATATTCTTTTGCATATCTATAGGCATTTCTTGTATGAAGGTGTAGGTCTTAGGCAGATTATGGACTACTATTTCGTGCTAAAAGTATTTTCGAACACGGATGATAAGACTCTTGCTGATAGCTACGCAGTGAAAGCTGTTGAGGAGTTCGGAATGAGTAAGTTTGCGAAAGGGATTATGTGGGTGATGAACGAGTGTTTTGGAATGCCTGAGCGGTGGATGATATGGGATGTTGACGAAAAGGAGGGAAGATATATACTTGAACAAGTAATGACCGGGGGTAATTTCGGCAATTATGATGAAAGAATAAATAAGGGTAAGGGGAAAATAGGAACGGTATCTGCGGTTATAGCGCATAACGCTCATTTGATAACTCATTACCCTGCAGATACAATTTGGGCCCCAATATGGATTGTTTGGCACAAGATTTGGAAAATCTGCAATAAAGCAATATTTAAAATATGAAGATACTGATAACTGGAGTCCACGGATTTGTAGGCAGCAATTTGGTGAAAGCTCTTTCAAAAGAGCATACTATTTATGGGCTGGATATTGTTTCACCGATAAAAGAAGGTGTACGATTTACTTTTAGCTGGGAGAATCTTGACGAAAAAGACATGATTCCTGATGTGGATGTCATTATTCATCTGGCGGGTAAAGCACATGATACGAAGAACCAAAGTGCAGTGGACGTGTATTATAAGATTAATCGTGATCTTACGATAAAAGCATACGACTACTTTTTGAAATCTTCTGCAAAGAAGTTCATATTCTTTAGTTCTGTGAAGGCTGCAGCTGACAGGGTCGAAGGGGAGTTCGTGGATGAAAGTGTCGTTCCAAGTCCTAAAGGGCCTTACGGAGAGAGCAAGATTGCTGCCGAAGAGTATATAAGGTCAAAAGAGGATGAGCGTATTAAAGCTGGCAAGGAAGCATATATCCTTCGTCCATGTATGATTCATGGGCCTGGCAATAAGGGTAACTTGAATCTGCTATATGGTGTGGTGAAGAAAGGAATACCCTGGCCTTTGGGCGCATTTGAGAATAAGAGAACATTCACTTCAATAGATAATCTTTGCTATATCATTGAAGGATTGCTTTCCAAGAATGTGGTGAGTGGGATTTATAATATCAATGACGATGAAGCTGTATCGACAAATGAACTCATAGAGATAATTTGCGGTGCTATGGGCAAGAAGGCACATATATGGCGGATTCCTCGTGGATTGATGGAAGGGGTAGCTAAGATAGGAGGTGCTTTGCATCTGCCTTTGAATCCTGAGCGTTTGCAGAAATTGACGGAGAATTATGTCAGCTCGAATGCGAAGATTAAGAAAGCTTTGGGCATTGAAAAGTTGCCGGTAAGAGCTAAAGATGGTCTGAAGATGACCATTAAAAGCTTTGAAAAGTAAGATGAAATCTAATGGCGGGGTGACTGATACTGACACATTCTGTAACGAGGTTTACTGTCCGCGTACTGAGCCAAGCGGAGTTTCTTAGTGAAAAGCGAAATGCGATCGCCGTATCCTGGTACGGTCTCAATCGCCTTGTGCAGATGAGTTTTGTACATGATAGTTTCGCTGTGCAGGGGTTACTGACGGGGGTGTGAGAAGGGTCCGTCAGCTCCCTGCACATCACTAGAACAACTTAGATAAACAAAACTATGGTTGCATTAAAGACCGAACCACTTACTGATAACCTTTCGATAGGCCAACTGGCAAAATATGACTCCAAGGCCAATATGCTGGATACGTTCCGGATGATAGGAGTCGGAGTGACGAAGAGCTGGGACAAGTCGTCCCTTGCCACATGCATGGATATGGTCTTTGGACAGTCACCTAGGAAACGGGGGGACGGTTCCTGTTTCAGGGCAACTGATGGTTCACGAATTACGGTTAATGGTTCACGGTTAATGGTTCTTTCTAAGGAAAGCGACTAAGGTCGAGCGCAAGGTGAACGGTTACTTCAGATTCATGATTCACAGTGATTACCTCGAAACTTATATACACGGGGTGAAAGATGAACTGAGAGCGAAGTGAAGACAGAGTGACAGCTGCTCTGCTTCAGATTTTTAAATAGGTGGCCCCGAGATGATGGGGCACGTATTTGATGACTTTGATATAAAGCTTGAAGCTGAGGTATATGTCGCTGGTGAGGTTGCGGAGGGAGATGACAACGGACGAATTGTAAATAGGATGTGTGGGGGAAGTCCTATGAATGATGGTGATTTCGTATTTGGAGTTGGACTCAAAAGCAATAAGGAAACAAATGATTTTCTTAGATGCTTATGGGCAAGGATGGCTGCTACCTTTGGCAAGTTAGCTTGGCAGTATTCACCTCTTAGAATAGGGAACGCAATTATAGTGGGTATAGCTTGCATAGAAGATAATACTCGTCTAAACATTAATCTTACCTACAAACAAAGAGGATGTGTGGCAAGCATAGATTTCGCTCCAGAAGGTATTTTTGATTATGATACACTACATTGTCAGTTGAAAAAGTGTGTAAAAGAGGCTCTGCAACCAGAAAAATATATCAGAAAGGCATTTTGTAAAGGAAAACTTGATAAGTGCATATCATTCCAAAAGAAATCACGAAAGAATTTTAGTATTGAAGGAGATACTATTGCACTAAAGGTGCTTGGATATGATGATGAAGACTGTGCGACAATGTTCAAAGCACAACTTCTTCAGGTTTGCAACTTTCTGACTTTTGATACCTCACGGTACATTACATTATCGAATACACTTACAGGAGAGATACGACAAAACCACAATTTCATAACCAGACTGTTTGATGGTAATACAGGGGAGGTTACAGGTGAGGTGGAAAAGAACAAAATGTATCAAAACCTTGTGGTGTCAGACCAGATGGCTGACTATATTGATTCGTATTTGGACCGTCCATACGGATATGAAGAGCATTTTTCGAATTTTGATAAGAGTGTGCAACTATTTGCACAGGGGGTACGGAATGAGGAATTGGCAGGAATGGCGACAGGCCTACCAGAACCATACGCTGAACAGGCGATTGTGGCCTATATGTCAGCATTGGAGATAATAACACTTGGCGATAAAGAACCTGAGACATGTAAATGTTGTGGACAAATGCGGTATTCTATCGCACGTCGCGTTACAGATCTTGCCAATGCGGCTATAGAGGGCTGGGGCGAATTCGTAAAAGGATATTATGGAGACCGTTCGAAATATGTGCATACAGGATTGCTTCTTTCAAGTAATAGCTATATTGGCCGGTCGGTGCCACTTATGAGTAAAAGTTCGAAAACAGGAATGATAGTACAGGTGGGCAGAGTAGGGGACAGCTTGAGAGATATGGTGAAATATTGTATTGAATGGCATGAAAACATTACAAACGCTATTTGAAATTATTCGATATGATGAGATTTCTGGGCTATTTGACAGGCTGGAACAATCGTACTCTGCACTTACGGAATCTATCAATCTGGAAATACCAGAGGATGCAGGAGTAGAGGAAGTGATGACTTCTATAGAGAGGTATGCAGTGCAGTGGGATCGCATTATTGAGAGAAATCAGGCGGGAAGAAAATATATACAGCAGGCTAAAAATATTTTAATAACAATATTAGGAAGGTGGAGGCGATTTTGGGAGGAGGGATTATTATATGGTGAAGAAGTAGTAGAGCCACTACAAAGGTGGTTGGATGAACTGAACACTCCGTATAGCTTCGCCTACCTGCTATATGTTCACCAGCGGTTAATACAATTAAGGCAAATGGTAGAGCTATATCAGCGACAAGCTGATATGGCGACTATTACAAGCCGACATCTGTTTGAACAGGGATTTGCGCTATTGCATACAGATAGTAGGAAATATATGAGTATGGTGTTTAATCATTCAGACAGATATATTTATGATAATAGCGTCAGATTTATATCTTCTCTTGTCGGTTTTTATACATTGCCTGGGAAACCATTAATTGACTGGATAAAGAAATCACCAGAAGCGAGAACTGCGAGACAGTATTTGTATAAACACCTGAAGTATGCTGACTTGGCCTATAGAAATCATACAAAGAAGGGTAAGAATCTAGAAGTCCTGACACCATATACGTTGCATTTGTCAAAATATGCAGGTGGTAATATTGAGGGGCGCTTCCGTCTTAAAGGAAATATGAACGGTTTTGTTGGTTACCGAAAAGACAACACTATAGTGATAGGTCTTTCAGGTACGGAGTTTTTCAGTGGGAAAAACTGGAAGACCAATATCTGTCAGTATTGTGGGAAATTGGATCCTGTGTATTTACAAGCCGCGGGACTGGTACATTCTGTCTGGATGGGTAAAACACATAAAAAGGGGTTCAAAAAGTCGAAGGTTATAGTATGTGGACACTCACTTGGTGGCGGATTGATGCAGTTTGCACTAGGGGTGAACGGTAAAGACGATATGTTCGGCTATGGATATAATTCAGCTGGGCTGTCAATGCATAATCTGCAAGAGATACGATTTGATAAGAAGCTGAATATATATCATTTGTATCAACCGATGGATGCGGTATTTGTCTTGCCATTTACCAGCCAGTTAGGAAAGTCGGTGAAAAGTAAGAAGTTTGTGATAGGTGCTATACGGGCACATTTGATAGGGTCGTTGAGAAGGAATGCAGGGGCGTATAAAAACTGTGTGGCATTGATATAAGAAAGATACTTGTATATCTATGATTTATACTATAAAGTTTTTGCAAGCAGGGAATGGTGATTGTATCCATCTATATGGGGATGGTCATCATGTTATTGTAGATAGTGGTGAACAATGTGCCGAATTGAAGGATGCTGTTCGTGAAATCCTGGAAGCCGATGAGGCTATTGACTTGCTTGTAATAAGTCATTATGATTCAGACCATATCAAAGAAATATGCAATATTTTGCAATCTTTGACAATAAAGGAGAGGAAAAAGCTAATTAAAAAAGTATGGTTTAATGCCACGAAAGTTGGACTTCATGGAAATATGAAGGAGTGGTCGGCAACAGATGCTACTGTTTTTGGAAATTATATTCTCGAAGCAGATATACCTTGGGTATCAGAATTAAAAACGGGGATGAGAGAGTGTATAGCATCTGGACTGGAATTTGAGATAATAGACGGGGGGGAGATATATACTCAAGAAGAGACAGGCAAGCAGTTGAGCAATGTGAAAAGTGATTGGAATAAAAACTTTGCAGAATTAGAACCTTATCTAAATGATAAAGCATTAGACACTTCCAAGACTAATCGTCAATCTGCCATCATCGTAGCTCATGTCAACGGGCATGACATACTTTTACCGGGTGACGCAATTCCATCCACACTTGCAGGAGCGTTGGACCAATATCGAAAAGACGCTATTGCACACTTTGACCTTGTGAAGTTGCCCCATCACGGAAGCTATAAGAATATAACCCAAGACATTTTGAGCAAGATGGAATGCTCGGATTATATTATTACAACAGATGGAACGGAGTTTTTTCATCCTAACAAAAAAATGTTCCTAAAAGTAGCAAAATGGGGGATTAATGCCGGTGATCGACAGTTTATGTTCCACTTCAATTATTTCGATGATTTATTTCCGAAACTAGGTATAACGGATGAGGACAAACGTAATTATGGATTTGATTGCGATGGAAAAAGAGCCTTTGAGTTTTAAGTACAACACTTGTAGGGTAGATGTTCAAGTAGCAGGTATGGATGCAACAGCATCCGGATATATCTATGCGACTAGTCCAAACTATGCCTACAACTATGTATTTACGGCAAAACATACATTCCAAGAAGAGCAGGAGAAACCTGATTATAGTAATCTGAAAGACCTTGTTATTCGTTGGAAAGATGAATCAGAGCGACTCAAACCTCTAAGGATAGATGATAAGCAGTTGGATAAAGATGTCATTTTCTTCGATGATTTTGACTTCGCCATTATTAGAATCCCGAAGAGACCAATGCCATTCCTTAAGCGCATTGTTGTAAAAAACATATCTGAGGTGGCACTGGAAAGTAAACTGTCGTCAGATTCATTTATAAGCGCTCTCAGAAAAGAAAGCACACGGCTAGGATACTGCCTGAAGGATAAAGAAAAGGGCATTGTTAGACTTGACTATGTTTGGGATGTGAATAAGTATTATGGTGCATCAGGAAGTGGGATATACTGTAATGATGAACCATGTTTGGTAGGTGTTCTGGCAGGCTATCGCTTGGAAGGATTTGAGCAAAACGAAGTGCGGTTATCGGTCATAGACTGGGGTAAAGTAAATGAAGTGCTTCAATCCAAGGGATGGTCGAAACTGAACCGAGGTAATGCAGCATGTACTAGCATTACACAGGAAAGGGATGTGATTGATGCCAGAGAATTAGTCATAAATGGTGCTTCGCTCAACATGGAACGGGCACTTGCGCGATTGCAGCATGATTTGACAGATGACTGGTATTTTGATCCGCTGCATTATGTGGATTTGTGTAAAACGGCATTTGTCCTAGATTACTTCTCGACCAAAGACCAGCGGGAACATTATAAGCCAGAGCGCATGGAAGTGTTTTATCTTCCAAAGAAATCGTTTGTACTTAGAAAGGCTATGGTTGGGACTTTTGTTGATCGCCTTGTATATACGGCTGCAGTCAATCATCTAGGCGAAACCATCGATAGGCATTTGTCGAATCATGTGTTTTCTGCGCGGTATAATGCCGATTTTGGTACAAATGGGCTGATTGTGAACGGTGTGGAGCAATGGACCAAGATGAACTATCATATCTATGACTGGGTGGCAGAAACGAACGAGGGGTGTGTCGTAAGACTTGATTTGCTAAACTACTATGACACAATCAACAAAAGCAAACTTATCGGATTGCTGAATGAGATATCAACAACTGAGAATGAGAAGGCTTGTGTAAGGCTTTTGGAAACGCTGTTAGTAGGATTTGGCCGCCCCAATGAAATGCATGGCATACCACAGAATTGTGACGCATCATCGCTCCTTGCTACTTTCTATGTCAGCCATGTGGATGAATTTGTGCTGGCTAAGGCACAGCATTATTGTCGCTTTATGGACGATATGTATTTTATGGCCAAGGATAAATACGAAGCGCGTGATTTGTTGCAATCCATTGAGAAACATCTGCGTGAAATAGACCTTTCGCTAAATGCCCAAAAGGTGGATTTCTTCAATCTAGACAAGAAAGAGGAAAAGGAAAAACTGATGACACAGTTGTCACTGTATGACCACGAGAAAACTGAGATAAAGCATCTTGTGAAAAGTGACGCGAAGGCTCGCCGGATGAATGGCGTTGCTCTACTTGTCAATCAATTATATAAAGCAATAAATGGCGATGCTGAGGATAAAAATACTGAACGTGCTTTGAAGTTCTCAATCCATGCGCTAACTTCCTATAAACTGGAACTATACTCATATTGGGATGAGTTTTACAAGCAGCTGGAAGCGTTGACAGTCAGGCAGGTGGATGCACCAGACCAGACGCCTCTTATATGCCGTTTAGCTGCAAATGTGAATAAGAATAGGAATATAGAGAATATCAAATCCCAGGTTGAGGACTTAGTGACGCGGAAGAAAGGCAGTATTTATGAGTGGCAGGCCTATCACTTGTGGATGCTACTGGCCCATTTCAAATATAAAACCCCAGAATTAGTGAAATATGCGGCACAGGAAATAGAGAAAAATGATGAGACCAAGACGGTAGAAGTTGCGTCTATCTTCATTTATATGGTGACGGTTAATCCTGAATATGCCCGTATTCTTTTGCATAGACTTAGAGATGGTCAGCTTCATGGCAATCTCCAGAAACGTTGTGCCCTGATAGCTATAAGAGCACTTGACAGTCAGGTGATTGACGAAGAGGCTTTGAATCATCTGAGCCCTCCCTTACAAAAATGTCATTCTTATCTGAATAAGCAAAAGGACAAGAGCCTTGTGTTTTTCCATCACATCACTTCTAATCCTTTGGCTATGAATGAATCTGTCCTATTCCCTGAATTTTACTCTGGACTATGAATAAAGAAGTTGTTATTGTTATTATTGACAGTATCATCTATCAATTAGATGTGGTTGACGGGGCCAAGGTGGTGAAACGTAGTGTATCGACACCTGTAAGGGATACTCTATTCGTTACTTACCAAAGTGACGAATTAGTGCCCTTGCTTGAAGATAGGGTGGAAGGAGCAAATATACTTGATTTGGAGTGCTTTGATATTCAAGTACGACGTTCTATTGGCTTGGAAAAGGCCAAGAATTGGAATATGCCGGAAATGCTTCATACCTATTTGGGGGTAGAAAAACGGACATGGAATGTTGACGATTATGCGGAATTGCTACAAAAACTAAGAGATTGTTATCTGGTGATGAAGGAGAATGCCTCGTCGGAATGGAAGCGAGTAGTGGATATCGAACTGCCAGTAAACAGTATTCTCTATAACAGACAAAGTGATGGAATCTACGTGAATCACACTGAGATTAAACCACTCTGTGAAAAGTTGCATAAGGAATTGTACGAGATTAAGAATCATATTCAATTAGATTTGGGCTTTATAGGTGATGACTTAGACGTTTATCTAAAGAAGCATAATATTCCATTTAATGCACTAACACGATCTGAAAAAGAAAGGATATATGAATCATATCCAGAGCTGAATCTTTTTAGAGAATTGGAACGAGCCCGACGTAACTTTGACTGTCTGATTGTCCTTTCTGCTATTAGAAAGGATATAAATCTTTGCAAGCCGTTATTCAAAGGTTTTGGTACATCGACTGGTAGGATTATATTGCGTGCGCCTGCTTTGCAAAACCTTAACAGTAAGTATCGTTATCTGCTGAAGGACGAAAACCTGCCTGTTGACAAACGTTATGTTTATATAGACTATGGTCAATTTGAAGCAGGTGTCTTAGCAGGCTTAACGGGTAATAAGAGTTTTATAGGATTGTATGAGCAGGATAAGGTTTATGAGATGCTTGCTGGCAAGGCTAAGGTTGATCGTAAGGAGGCTAAGAAAATATTCTATTGTTTCATATATGGCGGCATTATATGGCGAGGTGCAGAAAGCTTCTTCACAACATACGGGTTGAAACAGAGCATTGACGACGTAGAAGAAAAGGCCCTTTCTGACGGTTTTATTGAGACACCCCTCGGGAACAGGAGAAAGATAACTACAGATGAGGACAAACGATTAATCCTTAATCACTATGTGCAAGGCACGTCATCGCTTATTTTCAAACAGGCACTGATAGACGTTAACAATACCTATCATCACAAAGTGAGGCTTGTGTTGCCCATGCATGATGCTGCTCTTTATATCGTAGATAAGGATGTGGAAACACAGGCACTAATCAATATCTATCGTACATCCTTTAAGAAGTGGCTGCCAAATGTAAATCCTATTGTTAAAGAAAAGGATTTCTTTGTGGATGATTAATATACAAAGTTGCTTGTGATGACACAAGGTTACTAATGCAGATATTTGCAGAAATAGAGTTTAAAAGATAATTAAAACAGAGAGAAATAAGAAATTATGATTACATATATTATTATTGCAGTGCTGCTGTTGGTAGCTGAGCTAATTTACTTCCGCATAGCGGATAAGTGCAATATCATTGATAAACCGAATGAGCGGAGCTCGCATAAGAGTATCGTTTTACGTGGTGGCGGTATTATCTTCCCAATATCAATGATTGTATGGAGCCTCACCCCCTTCCCCTCTCCAACGGGCGAGGGGAGTATAATGCTGATAGCAGAGTATTGGCCATTTATATTAGGCTTGCTGATGATAGCTGGTGTGAGTTTCATAGATGACATTCACTCGTTGCCAGACTCTCTACGCCTTGTTTTCCAGTTTGCAGCGATGTTCTTAATGTTCTATGGCTGGGGTATTTTATCAGTTGAGAGTTTAGGGTTGAGTGTTGAGAGTCAGTTGATGAGTTATGTGTTGATGGGGTTAATAGTTGTAGCTGCGCTGATTCTGTGTGTGGGTATTACCAATGTATATAACTTCATGGATGGAATCAATGGCATCAATGGTGGATATACGCTGGCGGTGCTGTTGCCATTGGCTTGGCTGAACCATCAGATGGGGTTTGTTGACCAGAGCCTAATCGTTGTTGCACTGTTAGCTGACCTTGTGTTCTGCTTCTTTAACTTCAGGCCCAAGGGAAAGGCGAAGTGCTTTGCGGGGGATGTGGGCAGCATTGCGTCTGCATTTATCGTGATATATGTGCTTGGTAGGTTGATACTGACCACGGGTGACTTTACGTATATCGTGTTCTTGGTGGTATATGGTGTGGATGCTTGTCTGACTATATGCCACAGGATAATGCTACATGAGAATCTGGGACAGGCGCACCGTAAGCATGCGTACCAGCTGATGGCGAATGAGCTGGGTATGGAGCATACGGTGGTATCGACGATATATACGGTGTTGCAGTTAGCGATTGCGGCAGGAATGATTTTGATACCGAATACGCTGGCTTGGCACTGGGGATATTTTGTCGGAGTTGCCTTGGTGCTGACGATTGCTTACATCCTCTTCATGCGCAAGTATTACCATTTGCATGAAGCCTACTTGGCTTCATTAAAGTAAGGGTCGCTGCGCGAGAAATCATAAGAAAATTGACTCAAAAATCAATCAAGAATGAGCGAATTATAGAATACATTTACATCAAAAAACACTAAATAGCCGAATATGCATATAACACAAGCATTATTAGATAGCCTGACAGAACAGGCTAAAGCTTCGCCAAGGTTACGAATGAATCTGGATTTGAGAAACGACGAGAATGATAGTTCTCAGCGGATGCTGAATGCAATAGAGCCTGGATCTGTGATACCCATCCACCGCCATCAGAAGAGTTCCGAGACGGTGGTGTGCCTGAGAGGACGTGTAGTGGAGGAGTATTATGATGAACATGAGCGTATATGTACCGAGGCCATTGAGCTGACGCCCAATGGTCAGACTGTTGCCCTAAACATTCCAGCAGGGAAATGGCACACCCTCCGCTCGTTGGAGTCGGGTAGCGTGATTCTGGAAATGAAGGATGGGGCGTATGAGCCAACTTCGGATGGGGATATACTCCGATAAAGTTTAGTGTGGATAGATTAGAGTTTAGTGTCAGTATATAAGAAGGAAGAAGTATGAAGGAAGATGTTGTAACTCGTTTGCGAGAGTTGACAGACGTCGACATCGAACGCGACTCGGCAGTAACTGAGCAAGCTCAACTGCGCTCGCTGCTTTCTCAGTTTATGGAGGATGAGGCACGGTCTGGTTCTATGGACTTCGGCTGCATCACACCCCTTTACGTATACAGGATGTGGGGAGGCGATGTGAGCTTGGAAGACATAGAGGCTGCTTTCGTTGAGTTGAAGAAACAACAAAAGTTGCTATGATTTCTGATTTGTCATCCAAACTCACGCAAGTCATAGAGCAGATTCCAAAGGATGTGCTTTATGATTTTATGTGTGAGTATGCACAGGGTCATGATGAATTGGCTATGGCCTTGGTGAACGAGTTCTGGCAGGCAGAAAAGGATGACTACCGCTCGATGGTACAGCAATGCCTGATGCATCCGTCATCAGCTGGTGTCAAGAATGGCGATGGATATGATTGGGGTGCAGTTGCTGCAGACCTCTCTCAGTTGATGGATTTGGCTGAGCAGAAGGTGAAGGAAGGTAGTCTTCTGGATGCTGCTGAGATTGCCCGATATGTGATGATACTGACTTGTGCTGAATACGAGGCAGATCATCCATACGGTGAGGTGTATAATGAGATGTGGTGGTTGCGGAGAAAACCATTGGAGGCAGTGCTAGAACGTGCGAGAGTGATGGTGACTGAGCTGCTGATTACAGGTGAAAGGCTACGGGTAGGCGCGTCAGCGGGAATTGGCATTGATGATGACTCTCAGCGTGGACTGATAAAGGAAATCGTGGCAGAGTGTAAGCCTTTCAAGAAGAGTCATATCTGCCGGATAGATGATTTCATAGAGGATGCTCAAGCAAAAGTGCTTTCACCGAAGCGATATATCGCATGGCTACAGAAGAAGGTGGACTCTATGAGAGTTTCTTTCGATAAGAAGGGGTATCTGGAGAAGATGGTTCGGTTCCTAGATAAGACAGGACAACGCCATGAGGCCATCGATATGATGGAGGCATACAAGGATACTGAGGATTTACGGACACTCTATATCGATATGCTAATAGAGTGGAAGATGTATGATGAAGCCTTAGAGTTGATGGATATAACGGACGTGGACGAGGTGTTCCTGGGTGATTATAGCGAAAAGACCTTCGAAGTGTTGGAAATGATCGGCAACAGGGAGAAGACGATAGAGGTGTGTAAATACCGGTTCCGCACTGTTGACAGGAAACAGCCTTATTATGACAAGCTTCGGGAGCTGTTGTCAAAGGAAGAATGGGATTCTTTCATTGATGATGCCATCCGTAATGCCGATGACGTGTTTCTGGCAGACTATGATGATGTGGAGGCTCAGATCTATATGGAGTGGAAGATGTATGACCACTTGGTAAAGTTCTGTCTGCGCACTTCGTATAATGCCGAGGAAAATATGGAGCGATATGCCAAATATATGTCTAAGGCCGACCAGAGACTGGTGGCACAGGACATCATTAAGCGCATGAAACGCAGGGCACCTGAATGCAAGAGGGGGGATGATTATGATCATTTCTCTGGTTGGATAAAAAGGCTTTATAACTCATCTCCAGAGTGCGAGAAGATTGCACGAGAGGTTGCGGAAGAGGTCGTGAAGGAGAATCCGAATAAGCCTTTCAAGAGGTGGCTTGAGAGTGTCGGTGTGCTATAAATGAGAAGAAGATAATGATTACACTACGATATCCATATTATATGTCCGCACTTCCACTGGCAGAAGTAATGCCAGTGCTGCTGAAAGAAGACTTGCTATGGATGGCAGGACTGTTTGGAATGACGGTGCCGAAAAGCAAGAAGAAAGAGGCCGTCGCCCAGATGGTGACTGAACATCTGCTGACACATCCGAAGGAGGTGTTGTCGCTGATACCGTCGAATGAATTGAAGATGTTGCGGGAAATGGTGAAGCTGGAGTCTGGCAGCTATCTTTCACGGAAGACGCCTTCAAAACACTTCTGGATTCAGAGTCTCGGGCTGGTGATTACGTACGAGGATAAGAAGGGGAAGCGGAGCAATATGATGATGCTCGACGAGATGAAGTCGATATATACCCCCTATCTTGATGATGCCATCAAGAATGCTGGGAAAAGAAATGATGAGGAAAAGAACGTGAAGAAAACCGTTGTGCAGAAAGATTCCGTAAAGGGAATACTTGACGGTTTGGATCATCTTCACGGAAAATATGTTCATACATGGTTCATGGAGCAATATATCAACTATGGTGATTATGAGTTCCGCAATGAGTGGCTGGTGGATGGGTACTGCGAAAGTTATAATGACTTGATGCGGACTAATGACCCGTTGCGAGTGAAGGATGCTAACAAGTACATCCAAGCCTTCATGAAGGAATGGTATCGGGATGATCCTGCACGCTATTACGAGGCATTGGAATTATTACAGGAGTGGGCTTTACACCAGTTTATGGACATGGAGGCCTCATTGAAGGGACGTATCGACAGAGACTGGTTTAATGCTGTGACTGAGGAGGAAGCCGAAGAACTCTACAACCGCATCGTGGGTTATCCGTTGGAAATCTGTAACATGATGCATGAGGATGGTCGTGAAGAGGAAGCGGTGGCCAACCTTTTCTATCTGCTGGAGATGACAGGTGACTTGTATCGGTTTAACCAGGACCTGTTTGAGAGCAAGAGCAGTAGTTTGGTTCCAAAGATGAAACTAATGAAGTGGTGGTTGACTGAACTATATCTTATCGTCAAGGGTAATCCGAAGGTGAATGATGAGATCAAGAGTGACATGGATTTCTTCCTGATGGATTTGCAGCATCGTACACAGCTATTCGACGAGGCGAGTACCAAGTGGGATGATATGTTTACGGACAATCAGCCATATGCAGAAGACGACGGCCTGTGGAAACACTATAAGGAGGATATGATGAAAAGGAAAAACGATATTGTCTTCGTCTCACGTACTTGCTGAACCATACACTGTTTGGCACAAAGCGCATCTTCCATATTAACCCAAATGGGGAGCCGGACTGTTTCTTTGCTACGCCTTTGATTATGGATGATACGAAGGTGGAACGCCTGTTTAACCTTATGGTGTGGGAAAAGAATCTGCATACAGAATGGATATCGCTGATGACGGATATCATGCTGCGGGTAGACGTGAAGGGTGCTGAGACGGATGACCGTCAGGTGTCGCATGCATTGGTACAGGCATTCCGCGACTTGCCGGAATGGCATCTGGACGGCAAGACTACGGAGGACTTGCTGAAGCCAAGACCTGATAGCTCAAGATAGTTAAAAGAAGGGTGAAGATGGCTGTAAGAAAGTTATATGTAATTGGTAATGGCTTTGACAAGCATCATGGCTTGCCTTGTGGTCATGCAGACTTCAGAGTATGGCTCCAAGGGAACAAACCAGAGGTGTGTCATAACCTGATTCGGATATACGAAGACTGTCAGCGATAAGCATATTACATAAGAATATAGGGGAAAAGTATGGACAACATTTTCAAGAACTTATTCTCACATAGACATAATCTGGTAGAGATTCAGCCAATCATAATGAGAGATGCCATTAGCCAAGAGGTAATCAACGCTATAGGGACTTGTTATGATGTACTTTGTCGGAGGTTAAAAACTGTATATAACAACAGCTATTACCCACATACTGAATACTTCCTACAGGCAGACATTGAGAGGGAACTGTGGATACACTTTGCAAACAGACGCTTGTCGGGTTTTGAAAGTGGAGGTCGGTACCATTTATTATTCGACGAATTACTTACGCTAAGGACAATGTCATGGAACCAAATTCTAGATTTGGCAGAGTATGTATGTAAATGGGTAAGTGTGAATGTTAATAATTTTCCATACTTAAAGGAATTCCTGAAAGAATTTGAGGAAAATCTTAACAACGAGTTTGACCGCTTGGATTATGGATACAGAGTGGTAAACCATTGTATAGTAGATATCACTTTGGAGGAAGAACTGGCAGCTATAAGTGATGCAATAGAGAATTCGAAAGATAATGTGAGTGAACATTTGCAGCGTGCTGTGTTGCATTATTCTGCTCGACCGAACCCTGATGTGAGAAACTCAATAAAAGAATCGATAACAGCGGTAGAGGCTATATGCAGAGAGCTGACCGGAGAAACGACGTTGGGGAAAGCACTGAAACATCTTGAGGACAACGGTGTTGTAATCCATAAGATACTGAAAGAGGGGTTCACCAAGTTCTATGTGTACTCGAATGACCCTGACAGCGGAATCAGACATGCGTTGATGGATGACGAAGGGACGTATGTGCCATCCAAAGATGAGGCTTATTATATGCTAGTGGCATGCAGTACGTTCGTGAATTATCTGAGAAGGAAGGTGGCTTCATAAAGAAAATGAAAGAGGAATTAGACCACTCCGCGCTCACCCAAACAGAGAAAGAATGTCTAAAACGCCAGTGGGAACAATGATAGATGCCACACCCCATGGTTTCAAAGACAAACAGAAGGAGGAGGGAATCTTAATTTGATGCATGTAGTAGAAAGGACAAAATCAGAAACAATAAATATGAATACAATAACATTTGATGAGTCAAAAGAACGTTTCGACGAATTCGTAAATAATTACGAGACATACAAAACTATAAATATGTCGGAGTCAGATACAAGATCAAAGCTAATTGATACTGTGTTGATTGATGTTTTAGGATGGGATGAAGCAGACATAAGAAGAGAAGGTCACGTGGACAGCGGTTATTATGACTACAAAATATCGATAGCAGGTTTTTCTCTGATTGTTGAAGCCAAGAGACAGTTTAATGACCTTATTTTGCCAAATCAAAATAAGAGGAAATGCAAGCTTAATGCAATTTATTCTTCCAATAAAGATGTAATAGATCAAATTCGCCATTATTTAGATGATTGTGGATGTGATATTGGTGTACTTACAAATGGAAAACAATATATCATAGCTAAATTTTTTAACACAAACGGTATTCCTTGGAAAGATAATAACTGTATAGTTTATAACGGAGTTGAAGACATTGTTAATAATTATGTTGAATTCTGGAATACGTTGTCTAAAGAGTCTGTTATTAGGAATTGTGGCATAAAACAGTTGTTTGATGTGGAAATGTCATTCTCAAAAACAGTACTTTCATCTATTTTGAACAAAGATAATGAAATAGTAAGGAATGACCTTTCAGCGAAACTTGCGCCATTTATAGACAAGGCATTTGGAGATATTTATAATTCCAATGAAGAGGATGATGATATCGAGTTCATAAAAGAATGTTATGTCGAAAATAAAGAGGTGATAAAAAACAAAAGAGAATTAAGAGGATTGTTCCGTGACACTCCACCCAAATTAAATGAAGTGGTAAAAGCTGTTAACTCTGATAGTATAAGCCACCAGATTACGGATGAAATTGAAAGTTATCCATCGCAATCCTCAAACTCTGCGACTCCCAAACCAATCATAATTATTGGTTCTCGAGGAGCAGGAAAGACAACTTTTTTAAACTTTTTATTCAAAAATGAAACAGATGGGAAAAATCTGCAAGACAATCCGTACTTATTTGTCAATCTAATGAAATATTACACGGGAGCGGATTGTGTTGATTTTGAGAATATCTATAAAGATCTACTAATTCAATTTAGCGATAAATACCCACAACTCAATATAAACTCTTTGGAGGTCTTAGAACGTATTTATATAAGAGAAATAAACCAAAATAAGAAGGGAGTTTGGAAATATAGTTTTGAAAACAATCTGGATGAGTATCAAAAAGAGTTGGCATCTTTCTTCAAAGAAAAAATGCGTAATAGCCAAGAACATTTCATGGCGATTAACAAGTATCTTACTAGAGAAATCCATAAAAGGATAGTGGTGATTTTTGATAATGCCGATCAATTAAGTGACAAGATTCAAGAACAAGTATATTTGAACGCATGTTCATTGAATACACAAGCAAGATTTGGTGTAGTTATTTCATTACGAGAAGGATACTATTATAATTGGAGAAATAGGCCTCCTTTTAATGCTTTTATAAGTAATGCATATCATATTGCAGCACCAGATTATGGGCAGGTGTTACAGAAAAGACTAAACTATTTAGTTAAAAATATTCAATTTAGTAAAACACATTCGTTTACAGGATCCGTTGGGGACAAGCAATATGTGCTTAATGAAGATAAAATAGAAGAATTCTTCACAGGAATAGAAGGTTCGTTGTTTGGTGAAAAGAATGCTCCCATATTAGACTTCTTAAGGCATATGAGCTTCCCAAATATCAGAGAAGGACTTAATTTGTTTAAGACATTCCTGATTTCTGGATATACTGATGTGTCTGAATATGTATTGAGAGTATTGTTCAACAAAGGAGATCGTATCATTACAATACCTATTCATGAGTTCGTAAAAACAATTGCATTGGAAAATAAGTTGTACTATAATCATAGGTCTAGTAAAATACAAAATTTGCTCTATCCATCCAGTCCAAATTCTGATTATTTCATAAAATACTATCTGCTTAAAGTACTCGATGAACAACTATCTTTTGAGGGTAATATAAATAAATTCATAGGGTATGGCGATTTGCTTAAACAGTTCCTAGATTATGGCTATAGGGAAGACGTTGTTAATAAAGAACTGGAGTCACTGTTGACGGATAATTTTATAGAAACAGATAAGGTGTTATCTGATATTAGCTGGAATTCTTTGCCCGAAGAAACATTCTCAATAACAATAACAGCAAAGGGACATTATTATATAACTGAATTGATAAACAGGTTTTATTATGTTGAGCTGATTTTGCAAGACACGCCTTTATTCGAAAAAGATGTTTATGAAAGTTTAGTTCAAAAGTTCCCTATTCCAGAAAAGAGTAATGGTAAGAAGGATATGAAGGTTAGAATAAATGTTGTCCAAACTTTTATTAATTATTTAGAGACAATAGAGAAGAAATCAAATAATGCCCTATTGCAGACTAAATATGGTAAATTGGTGGATAATATGTTAACTGGTGGTTTGGAAAGTGACCTCAATAGATTAAGTGCCATTGCAGAGAATCGGTAAGTGTTAGGACATTTACATCAGAAAAACAAGTCAAAAAACGCTACACCATTTGACGATTGGATTAAAATATGGGATGCTATTTTCAAGGCTCGTCATCTTATCCCAGAGATGGAAGACTATGGATATGATCATTTCATGGAATTTATTGAGGCAAGATGCAAACTCATTAAGGAAGCTATCAGAAAGCTGCTTTTGAGTAAGCGGATAAGCAGGAAATAGAGTGTGATGACACAGGATGAACGTTGGTTAACTAAATTTAAAGAGGTGGTTGATTTCATAGAGACCAACCATCGTAATCCATCGCGTCATCGCATTGAGGAACACGATATGCTGAACTGGCTGAAAGCCAATAGGAAGAGGATGAATGCCGGGGAACTTAGAGAGTCAAGGCTGAGTATGTTTAAGGATTTGTTGGCATTGGGGGAGCAGTATAAACATAAGAATCAATATAAATAAGAAAATATGTCAATAATAAGACGTGAGAAATCGAGGATAGGCATGTACCATGTGCTGGCGCAGGGTGCAGGCAACAATGAGTTGTTCCACGACGATGAGGATTATCAGGTGTTCGTGGAGTACCTGGCACGGCTGATGAAAGAGGCGTGGGCGGAGGATGACGAGCCGGACAGGCCGTATTTCCATACGTATGCCTACTGTCTGACACCGAAGCAGTTCAGGCTCATCGTGAAGGAGGAGAAATACCAGGTGAGCGCGATCATGCAGAGCATTTCGCAGTTGTACTCGCGGTATTACTCGGGAAAGTATAACAGCTATGGGCCGTTGTACCGCAGGCGCTACTATAGTGAACCGATCAACGATGAGGAGCGGTTGGAGGTGGTGATGCGGTATGTGCATCAGGAACCACTGAGGCTGAGACCACAGATTGCACAGAAAGATCTAAGTCACACAGATCGCACGGATCACACAGATTTATATGTCGCACAGAAAGGTGAGGAACAACGGATTTTACGGATTGAACGGAATGGTGGAATGACAGAGGAGTTGGATGAGTGGGCCTGGAGTAGCTGGCATGAATATGTGGGGCTGGAGAGTGATTTGCCCATCGTTTGCGAGAAGCCTGACGCTTGTCAGAATTTGACGGATGAGCAGTGGCGGGCGTTGCTGAGCAAACCGCTACCTGAGGGAACGAAGTGTCTGGAACCGAAGGAGTACCGTGCACCGAAACCTACAGAGACGCAGGTGCTGAGCATGGTCAGGCTGATGACTACTGCGACGACATGGGATGAGTTTAAGGCGATTCCAAAGGACGAGAAACTGAAGACCATCAAGCAGCTGCTACAGAACGGGGCTTCGATCAGGCAGATGGAAAAGCTGACGGGAATAGGACGAGGAATTATACAGAACCTGTGAATATCAAGACAACGGATTTTACGGATTAAACGGATATAGAGAGCCGGGGATGCGGATGTGCATTCTCGGCTCTCGCTGTAAGTGAACGTGTGAAACTGTCCACTATTGAGGATATCTGGCTCGTGCTTGTCGAACTCTTGAAAAGGCTTGCAAGTTGATGTATGCTTCAGTATCTGTCAATTGCAAAAAGGCTCATTGTAATCGCCTCTAATCAAGTATCTGCCCAGATTATACAGGAACTGCTCCATAGTATCGGTCAGCTCGTAAGAATAAAAAAGTTCTCCGTCATAATCCTCATAAGTCTCATAGATTTCCTCTAATAAGTCTTGAACAGACTTGCCAATGGGGATTCTGATGGCATCCTCGTCAGACTCTTCCTGACCTGTAACGACTTGCTCCGCAAGTTCGAAAGTGGTCATCTCTATGGACTCACTATACTCTACAGAGTTATCAGGTGAGTCATTCTCAACACGGTAATAGACTTCAAGAAGAAACTCTTTCGTCAAACCGCCAATAAATAAACAATCTTGTTTCATATTCATGTCTTTTAATATTTAAAATGTAGTTTCTATGATAGCCAACCTATGTGGAAAAGGAATAAGGTGATGGCCGAAAATAGGGTAGATGCCCCAGTTGTAACCCTAAAACCTTCCATATGGATGATCTTGGCATCCTTCTCACTGAGAGTCTTAGACTCGTTAACTGATGAATCCTTCTTGTTATTCCGCAGAAACGGACTTCTCTTCATGTGTCGCAAGATATTTCTCGGGATAGCTTCCATAACGTTTCCGGAATCCGTAGCGCATAGCTCCGTAATTATCTTTAGAGAGCTTATCCTTCATAGCTATAACTCCCTTTGCTGATTCTATTGTCTGCTGGATAAGCATTTGTTCCTTATTTCGCTTATCCTCCAGTAGACGTTTACCGGATAAATGACCTGGGGGAGGCGGCTCTCCAACCACCCCTTTGCTTCTGCAGTGTTCTTCCCATGTTATACCTGGCACGTCATGTGCCGCCTTAGCCTCTGCTTCCTCACGTTCGATTATTGCATATAGCTGGTTGCGTTCTTGAAGAAATTTTGTCAACGCCTCCGTGATAACAAGAAAGTAACTGTTCTCTCCGTAGAACCTACCATACTTCCCGGACTTAAAATAGCACTCAAAAAGCATGAACTCCGTAAGCTTTAGCCAAGGGAATCTTGCAGTTATGGTGTCGGCCAGTTCTACGATCTGAATGTTGTCCATCTTGTCCGAAGCGATGCTAAACACCAAGAATAAACTCTTAAGATGCTCAAATAGCCATCGCCTTGCAGATCCCTTTCCGAAAGTTCGATCCAGTCTTACAAACGAAGGAACATTGGCAGTTAGTGCCATCCTCACATCATTACCAACGATACTTACCTTGTCGAAGGAGAGTCGTTCCATAACGCCATCAAGGCTCCCATACTTCTGCAGAATCTCCGCTACAAACGTTGGCTCGTCGCTCTTGGTCAAGCTTACGAGAGAATTCTGCTGCTTTAGCTGCATCTCGCCGGATGCGGTCACCGATTGATTGTTGTGTATTAGTTCCATTTTTATAATCATTAAGTTCGAATAAACCTTTCCATGAGTTGGCGATACTCTGTTCCACAATAGCCATCGCCTTGAGAGGGTCATTGCCTGCCAATTTGACCAATTTGGTATAGCATGTCTGAAGAGAATCCTGACTCTTATACAGGAACTTGAATTGTTCCTTCCTATATCTGAGCCACCTATAAAAGGCATTTCCAAATGATGTTTCTACAAAACTGAAATCATAGTCGTTGTAGCCGGTATCAGTAAAACCGAGTGGGGGCTCCGCTGCTGACGCAGTGTCATCGCTAATTACAGCGTCGCTATCATCGCCAGAACAATCACCCCCTGTTGGGGGCTGGGGGGAGCTGGGTTGTTGCTTTCTTCCATTCTTATATTCTTTTCTTGTGGTCGTCTGCAGGTCAACCGTTGGTTCTTCGCTGGACGTTGTCTGGTTGCCGTTACATATATTTCCTTGATATTCATCGTATTTAGCGATAGTTACCACGGTGTATTGGTTCGTCGACATCGTCTGTATCTCCCCAGTTCTTTTCAATACTCTTAGGCCTCTTTTAACCATTGACTCTGTGAGTCCTGTTTCGTGGACCAGAGTATCTCTTGAGGTAACTAATTGTCCCCGCTTTATCACGATATCTCGCCATTCTGCATCAGTGTAGTTTGCGCGTAACAGCAAATACACGAAGAGGTGGGCTACGTGAGGATCACGGAACCATCGCCAATCCAAAATCTGTCTTAGTAATTTTATAAAACCTTCCATACCTTATTATATATTAAAGAAAATTATCTTGTTGTCTCTCTAGCAATCTCTTCAGGTCAAAGATTCGATATTCTATCTTGCCAGGTCGATTGCTGACTGGTATCAGCTTTTCTTAAGTAACCCAGCGGCGGACTTTACCAGTTCCGAATAGCTTGTAAGCTTTTCTCTGGCTAATGATGTCGTTCGGCTGACGAAGTGCCTCCGTCTGGAGGGCAACTATCTCCCTGGCGAGGTCCTTCACATAGACTTCATAGGGAATACACTTGTCAGCGATCTGTATAATATCCTGTATTCTTTTAAAATTTCTGTTGCAAAGTTGAGAAATAATTTTGTGGTCGCCAAATCGTACAAAAATAAAGTCTTGATTTAACAAATTCAAGACCCTCCAGCTTTCAAATGTTGCATATTGTGGCGGATTGTTGCATGTTTGGGCAAAAAAAGTGTGTGAAAAACAGCAACCAAGATCGTTAAATCCGTCCTGATTGCTGATTGCCAAACTGGAAAAAGAGAATGTGCCTATTTTTGACTCGCCCTCCTTCTGTTATATAGTGGGGGAGGTCTCTCTCTTTGCCATATACTTGTTAAGAATTAAATTTTATTTTCAAAGGATGCCATCGCGTCCACTACAGTCTCGTCAAGGAGCTTAGCATACACCTGCTCAGTAATCTTAGAGGATGAATGACCAAGAATCTTGGCCACTATTTTCAAATCCATGCCACCTTCATTGAGAAGTAATGTCGCACCGGTGTGTCTGGCCCAGTGACTGCTCACTGGCTTGTCAATGCCGGCAGATTGTGCAACCACCTTCAGGTATTCGTTATACTTCACGTTGCTGATGATTGGAAGCTTATTCCTGTACTTCGCAAGTATGTCAAGGGCAGGAGAGAGGAGGGGAATAGTGAATGTCTCTTTAGTTTTTCCGCGCTTTCCAATGTAGACTTTCATACCCTTCACTTCTTGTATCTTCTTAGGATCGAACGATGCAAGATCTACGTAAGCAAGACATGTATAGGTCTGGAAGACGAATACATCACGAACTTTCTGGAGACTTTCGGTTGCCAGATTAGCATTTCTAATCTTAGAGAATTCATCTGGCGTCAGGTACTTACCAATACCGCCGTTGGATTTCTCCTTGTTTATCTGAACCCATTTATATGGATTACGACGAAGATAGCCTTCACTGATAGCGTCCAATATGAAACTATTGAGGAACCGATGATAATTATTCCATCTGCTGTAGGGCTTCATGCCCAATGAAGCAAGATGACCTTCAAAGGCAATTATCTTCTCCTCGGTGATGTCAGACCAGTCATGAATGCCACCCCAGAGACGGAATTTCTTCATGAAGCGCTCGTAACGAGTTTTTGAATCATGGGATTTTCCGAAGCTTCTTACATCTGCTCTTTTTTCGCAGAAGTCGAGAAAGCGAATATCACCGATATGAAGTAGATTAAGTCTATCGGGGATACTATAGATGTCAATGGTACCTTCCTCCATCATTTTGAGGATAACAGTACGAACGTCCGCAACCAGCTTGTCAAGAGTCTGGTTGATCTGAGCAGCATCGAAGCGATTCACAACTCGTCCTCGATGCCAATGCTTGGGGAGAAGTCTAATGCCGGTTGACATATACTTCTGCTGCTTACGATATGAAATCCGCAGCTCTACAGCTGCCTCCTTCGTGGTCGTCGCCGAATGTCGGCGATTATAGACCAATGTAACAATAGGTGTTGTAGACATTTCATTAAAATTATAAAAACATAAAACTATGACTTAACGCCCTTGATATAGTTCTCCAGGGCTTCTCGATAGAACATCACTCGGCTTTGATTACTGTCGCCAAGTTTGATGTGTGGGAACTGATCCTTATTACGTCTCATGGTGCCTTCGCTTATGCCAAGCATTCGAGCAGCATCTTTGACAGAGATGATCTCGGATGACTGTTCTCGCTTCGCACCCAAGATTAGCATAATGCGGTCGACAACCATATTGGTTGTCCTTTCCGCAATCTTCTTAATCTGTTTATCGGATAGAAATTGTTCCATATCAATACAATTTAATTAATTATCTTGTCACAAAATTAAGTAGATAATGTGTGCCTACCAAAATTTTCATTTTCAATATCTTGATTTAACAAATTCAAGACCCTAACGGTGCAAAATGTTGCAATTTGAGGCATAATTGTGCGTCTTTTAATGAAATTTGTGTGTCAAACAGTGTTTTGAAATGACACTGAATCAAACTATGGTGGGGGGTGTGGTAGTTGGTATAATAATATAATAATGTTCGCGCGCGAAATAGTATCCAATACCATCATTTGT
>JAEEGG010007636.1_pt1 | contig 24836 bp, 18 predicted proteins | sample 9134161 | NCBI WGS metagenome assembly JAEEGG01 (sample SAMN16246543, study PRJNA631951) | gut metagenome | biome: gut microbiome; feature: rumen; material: CR-attached | host: Bos | place: Iran: Karaj | collected 2018-10 | reverse complement strand
GGTCGGTTTTGGGGATTGTTTTCTGCTCAATGAAAGCTTTATCGCAGCGCGCACAGTGTCTGCAGGCGGTATTGCCTTCCTTCTGGCAGGTGGCAGCTTCCTCGGGGTCATCCACATATTCATGGCCGAGCGCCTGCTGCACGTCGCGGTCTTCGGTGGCGCCGCAGCCCTTGCGCTGGCAGGTATAAACGGTCTTGCCCGGGGCTTCGCAGGTCGGCTTCACGGTCTCGCCCTTCTTCCAGTCATGGCCGAGCGCCGCGATCGTCTCGCAGCCTTCCAGCGTTTTTCCGCAGGTCGAGCAGACCTTGCCGGCCTTGTTGCCGGGTTCGGTGCAGGTGGCCGCAACCGCCGGAACGTCTGTGGGCGTGTGGTTCACGGTGTCATATTTATCAAGCTCCACTTTGTTGCAGCGCGCACAGGTACGCTGCCGTTCGCTCTGTTCGCCGCAGGTTGTGGCAGTCTTTGTCACAACCCATTCGCCCCAATCGTGGCCAAGGGCGGCTCTTTCCTGATAGGTGGTGTAACTGCAGCGTGAGCAGGTCTGATAGGCGTCCCAGCCGATCTCGGTGCAGGTGGCCGGCTTGGCGACGTGGTCCACGTAATCGTGACCCAGGGCGGGAATGGTCTGCTTTCCGGCCTCCCAGGCAACATAGTCGCAGCCTTCCACGGTGCATTTCCAGCCCTTGCCGTGGCCGGGCTCGGTGCAGGTGGGCGCAACCGCCGGAATGTCCGCTTCCGCGCTGAAGTTGATCGTGTGCTCGCCGTCATGCGCGGTCGACGTTGTGAACACAGCGGCGTTCGCAACGCTCAGCAGCATGAGCATCGCCAGCAACGCGGCAAGACTCTTTTTCAAAAGATGGTTCATAAACGAATCTCCTTCCTGTTTTGTCCTGTCTTTATCATAAGCGAAGAATTTGACAAAAACAATGAATGATTTTTAAATTTTCATTTCGTTTTTCTTAATCCTGCGCCTCCAGCAGGAACGAGAACTGATAGTCCGTGCCCTTGTGCATGATGTAGGGGTCGCGCAGCGTGGCGCTGCCGGGCATATCGCCGCCGACGCCGCGCTGGGTCTGGTCGATGCAGACCGTGGTCAGGTCCATGTGGCCGAAGGAGTGGATGTGCGTCGCCTTGTCCAGCGCGTCGATCGTGTAATGGAAGCAGTTGAACGCGAAGGGGGTCTCCCCTGTCGCCGTCAGGCGCAGCGTGCGGCCGTCGGCGGAGGCGATCTCCAGCCAACGCACGTCGGTGCGGTGGCCGTTTTCCTGCGGACGCATGTAGTGGTGCTCCAGCTCGCTGACCGTCATCGCGTAGCGGCCGATCCGGGCGCCGGTCTTGCGGTCGCAGTAGTTTTCCTGCGGGCCGCGGCCATACCAGCTCACGCGGTCGAACGCGCGCGGCAGCGCGAATTTGAGGCCGAAGCGCAGCATATCGCGCGTGGCGGTGCCCGCGTGGGTGATCTCGATCGCGCCGTTCGTGAAGATGCGGTAGGTCACCTTGGCGTTTTTGAGGCCGGAGACCGTGACTGCGGTTTCAATCAACGCGCCGTGGCTGAACTGGTGGATGAACGTCGCCCTGCTGCGGGCGTTGTCGGTCGCGCGCTTCCAGGCATAGTGGGGCGACGCGAACTGCAGCGGCGGGGCAAAGTTGAAGTAGTCGATGTCGTTGTCGGTCAGGGCGCGGTAATAGTTCGGCGCAAAGCCCGAAAGCAGGTATTCCGTCTCGCCCTTTTTAAGCGACGTGAGCTGGCCGTTTTCAAAGCGATAGGCAAAGCCGTCGCCGGTCACGGTGCAGTCCTTTTCGGTGCCCGTGATCACCACCTTGCCGTCGTTCTGCGGCTGCGGCAGGGGCGCCGCCGGGCGCAGCAGGAACTGGTCGAAGGTCTGCTCAAAGCCGGCTTCGCACCAGCGGGTCGCCTCCTTGCGCAAAAACGAGAACGTCAGAAGCACCTCGCCCGTTGTTTCAGGCAGGTCGGGGGCCAGCGTGAAATCACGCTGCGACAGCGGCGCCAGATCGGCATAATCGCTTTCGGGCACCCTGCCGCGCAGGATCTCGCGGCCGTTTTCCGTCACGACCCAGCAAAGGTCGAACGCCGAAAGGTCGGAGAAAAGCTGCTTGTTCTTCACGGTGAACACGCCGGCGGCCGGATCCTCGGACTCCACCTTCATTTCGGCATAGACCTTTTTCACCTCGTAATAGGACGGGTGCGGCTTGCGGTCCGCGGCCACGATGCCGTTGGCGTTGAAATAGGTGTTGGAGCCGACGATGGCGGCGTAGTTATAGGGCGGTTTGAACCAGTTTTCCTTTTCGTTGTAGTCAGAGCCGTAGAGCCATTGATCCACGCCGTCGACGTTCTTGTGGATGGCCTGATCCACGAAGTCCCAGATGAAGCCGCCCCAGAGGTTGTCGTATTTTTCAAAGGCGTCCATGTATTCCTGGAAGTTGCCCAGCGAGTTTTCCATGGCGTGGGCGTATTCGCAGAAGAGAACCGGCTTGGTGTAGTCAGACGCCTTGATCGGCTTGTTGTCGGCCGCCAGCGCGTTGGCGATATTGTCGAACCAGGTAGTCTCCAGCGGAATCCTGTTGCCGATCTTTTCCACCTGATCCTCGGTGGGATACATGCGCGAGATGACGTCGCTCTTGGTGAAGTCGAAGTCGCCCTCATAGTGGAACGGACGGGTCCGGTCAAGTGCCAGCGCCGCTTCTTTCATTTTCATGAAGTTGTCGCCGTCGCCCGCCTCGTTGCCGAGGCTCCACATAAAAATGCACGCGTGGTTGCGGTCGCGCAGAACCATGCGCTCCATGCGGTCCACCGACGGTCTGGTCCAAAGCGGGTTGCTGCCGGGCACGCCCTTGCGGCGCACGCCGTGCGATTCCAGATCGCATTCATCCATGACCCAGAAGCCGTATTCGTCGCAAAGCTCATAAAACACGGGGTCGTTCGGGTAATGGCTGCAGCGGATGGCGTTGATGTTGGCGCGCTTCATCAGATCGAAATCCTGAATATAGCGGTCATACGGCACGGTCCAGCCGAAGTCGGGGTCATAGTCGTGGCGGTTGGTGCCGCGGATCAAAAGCGGCTGTCCGTTGGCCAGAATGCGGGTGCCGTCGATCTCGACCTGGCGGAAGCCGATGCGCAGCGCCTTATAGGTCGTGACGCCCTCGCAGGTGAACGCGAACAGCAGCGTATAGAGGTTCGGCTTTTCGCTCGACCAGAGCGCGGGGGCCGTGAAGCGCTGCTTGAACACAACCTTGTTTTCGCCGCTGCGGGTCAGTAGCTCGGTGGAGCCGATCAGCACGCGGTTCCCCTGCCCGATCACGGTCGCCTTGATCGTGAACAGCTTGCCCGCGTCGGCGTAATCGTTGATGAACAGCTCGGCCACCAGGTCGGCGTCGGTGTAATCGTTCAGCAGCGTCGTCGTCACGTAGCAGTCGCGCAGGGTCTGCTTCGGTTCGCTGTAAAGATAAACCTCGCGGTAAATGCCCGACAGGAACCACATGTCCTGATCCTCCAGATAGGTGCCGTCGGTATAGCGGTAGACGATGGCGGTCAGCTGGTTCGCGCCGGGGCGCACAAACGCCGTGACGTCAAACTCGTGCGGGGTGTTGGAGCCCTGCGAATAGCCCACGCGTCTGCCGTTGAGGTACACCTCCAGACCGGCCTTCACCGCGCCGAAATGCAGAAAGATCTCGCGGCCCTGCCAGCCGTCCGGCAGCGAAAACGTCGTGCGGTGGGCGGCGACCTCCTGCTCCTCGTGGTGGATGCACGGGATCTTTTTCGGGTTGACGTCGATCGCGTTCGGGAAGGAGTTCGCGTAGTACCAGGGCTTGGTATAGTCCTTCTGGAACTGCCACACGCCGGGCACGGTGATGTCTTCCCAGCCGGCGTCGTTATAATCCTCGTTGGTCACGTCCACGGGCAGCTCGCACACGCCCTTTTGCCACAGGAACTTCCAGGTGCCGTTGAGCGAAAGCTTGAACGGCGTCGCCTCGCGGGCAACGGCCGCCTGCTCGCTTTCATAGGGCAGCAGGATCGCGTGACCGGGTTCCTTGTTTTCTCCGATGATCTTCGGATTCTCCCAGATGTATTCCATAGTTCCGTTCCTTTCCAGAAATAAGCGCCGCTCAGAAGCGCACCAGCATGGCGATCATCACGGCGAGCGCCAGCAGGAAGGTGACGCAGTACCGTTCCAGATATGCGCCGATATACAGGCAGACGAAGCCCGGCGCAAACAGAATCTTCTGCAGCGCGTTGCCTTCGCGATAGATTTTTTCTTTCATGTTCAAAGCGTCCTCGATGGACGGATAGCTGTTGACGTAGAGCGAGAACGCGAACCAGTAGGCCACGAGCTGCAGCGCCGTGACGATGGGGTTGTTCATGCGGAACACAAACACGCCGAGCACTGGGCCGAGGGCCAGCAGAAACGCCAGCACGGCGTTGAACAGCGCCGGCACGAACCCGACGGCAAACGCGCCGCCCGCCTTCGGGAAGAGCTCATGCTCGATATGGGCGCAAAGCTCGTCGCGCCGCAGCAGCCGGGTGTCCTCCATCGGAACGCCGTGCACGCGGCAGACGATCTGTTCCCACAGGCAGCGCACGAACGCGCCCGGGAACGTCAGAAAGCGAGTCAGAATATACAGCTTTGTCATCAGAATTCACCTCCGTCATCCTGCAGCAGCTCGGTGAGCGTGATCTTGCCCTTCTGATACTGCCTGATCAGCTTTGAGGGCTCCATGCCGGCCGTGGCAAAGACCTGCGCCATCTCGTCGTAGCCCTCCTGATTGCCGGAAAGCACGCTGCACAGCGCATAGAGATTGCACGAGGTCACGCTGTAGCCCGGCGTGCCGGACGAGGTGATGAAGCCCATGTAAGCCTCCATCGCCTGCATCGCCTTTTCAACGTCGCCCTTGAGCAGCCAGCCGATGGCGTAAAGCTCCTGATAGGTCGGCACGGCGCGGCCGGTGGAGGAAAGGTGCTTCTCCTCTTCCGCGGCGATTTCCAGAATCTTATCGGCGTCCGGCTCGTCCCGGAAGCGATAGACGTTCGCCATGGCCTGATAGGCCGCCGCCTCCTGCTTGTTGATGGCAAGGCAGGCGTCGGCATATTCCTTCGTCAGCGCCTCGTCGCCGACCTTGGCGGCGAGGTCCGCCATTGTGGAAAGATACATCCACGGGTGCCGGTTTTCGTCCAGCGTCTGCACCCGCTGCAGCTGTTCGAGCATCGCCTGCGGCTTCGCTTTCTGCAGATCCAGCAGCACGTAGCGGTAAAACTCCACAAATGCGGCGTTATACTTCGGCGTGCCGTCCTCGTTCTGTTCCGGCAGCAGCGCCTGCAGCTGTTCGTCGCGCTCCTTGTAATCGACGTCGGTTTCGCCGTAATACAGGATGTCCTGCATGATCTCGTTGATCGCCTTGGAGGTTTCGGACAGGACGGCATAGTCCTCGGTCATGGCAAGATACTTTTTGTTCCACGGGCGCGCCAGCGCTTTTTCGCCCAGATAGGTGGTCAGAAGCTGGTTCGCGTCGCCGAGATAGCCCATGCGCACGAACGTATCGGCCAGATGCTTCACGGCGGTGACGGAATAGGCGTCCGGAAAATCGGTCGGCCCGGCCAGCTCCGCGCCCTGCTTTTGCGACATATAGGACGCGTAAAGGGCCGCGGCGTCGCTCAGCTCGTTCGCTTCATAGTGCGTCTCCGCGTCGATCAGGCTGTTGTAATCCCCGATATAGAGCGCGCAGAAATAGAGTGAGACGCCCGCCAGCACAAAGGTCAGGATCATTGCCAGCACCGCGGGCAGACGCAGGGGCGCGGCCTTCATCACGGCGCGGCACTCCTCGCAATAGGGATAGTCCTCCCCGCGCGTCAGGTCGCGGCGCCGTTCGCCGCAGCAGACGCAGCGCTCTTCTTCCGGAATCTCCTCCGGCTCGGCCGGGTCCGGCTCAATCTCGTCGAGCTCCTGAATCAGCGGCTCGTCTCCCGCGTGGTCCAGCTCCCGCTGCAGCAGGTCGCGGATGCCCTCCAGCTCCTGCACCAGCGCGTCTTCCATGGTGCCCTCCGCGGGCGTCTGCGCCGCCGTCTGCGGGGCGGTCTCCCCTGCCGGCTCGCCTTCCGAAGCGGGCGCTTCTTCCGGCAGATCGGGCGTCGGGACCGGCGCCTCGAGCGGTTCGTTTTCAAGGTTTTTGAATTCGTCCAAGAATAATACCTCCTTGCGAATGATTCATATTATTGTATCACGGTTCGGAAAAAAAAGCAACCGACATTCCCGCTTCTCCCCGAAATATTATCAAACCTGCAATAACGGATGTTTAAAATTCCGATTTGGAAATTTAAAAGCAGAAAAGCCATGCCTTGCGACATGACTTTTCCGTTTTGGGGGGTGTGAAAGAGAAAGATAGGATCTATCGATACACGGTCTCCCGTGCAGACAGCCTGCGCTCCCCTGCCTTACGTCTTCTGCGCCTTGCGCTTGGGGATGCGGATTTCATAGACAAACCAGTCGTCGGTCTCCGACCGCTGCAGCTCGGCCTCGATGCCGGCGCTTTTCATGGTGTCGAACGCGTTGGTGATGGTGTTCTGAAAGATGCGCACGTCGCTGAACAGCCGCCGGGTCGTGCGCTGCGGCGGGCGGCGGCGGTCCAGCGTGTCCGCCACCAGCTTTTCGGTCTGCGCCACGTTCAGCTCGCGGGCGATCACCTTTTCGAGCACCGGCATCACGTCGGCCGATTCCAGCCGCAGAAGGGCCCGCGCGTGCCGCTCGGAAAGGCCGTGCTCCGCCAGCAGGATCTGTGCCTGCGCCGGCAGCGTCAAAAGCCGCAGCTTGTTGGAGATGGTGGACGGCGCCTTGCCCAGCCGCCGCGCCGCCTCCTCCTGTGACAGGCCGAAGGTGCGCATGAGCTGCTCGATGGCCAGCGCTTCTTCAAAATAGCCGAGGTTTTGCCGCTGCAAATTTTCGATTAAAGAAAATATGGCCGATTTCATCTCGTTGACGTCCACCACGATGCACGGGATCATGCCCATGCCGGCCAGCCTTGACGCGCGCAGCCGACGCTCCCCCGACACCAGCTCATAGCCCTTTTCGCATTCGCGCACGGTGATCGGCTGCAGAATGCCGTTCATGCGGATGCTGATGGCGAGGTTGACCAGCTCGCTCTGGTCAAACACGCGCCGCGGCTGGTTCGGATTGGGAAAGATCTTTTCGTTCGGAATGAGCAGCACCTGTCCGGCGCTGCGCGTGCGCTCCTGCGTCATGCAAAAACCTCCCTTTGCTGTGCCCATTGTAGCACGCAGAGAGAGGCTTGTCCATTTGTTTTGTTCGTCATTTTCGGCGACAGATCGCCGCCTTTCGTCGTTATTTGAGCGGGAATCGCGCAATTTTTGCCGAAGGCCGCGGATACAGCGCGGGTGTGGGCGACACTTTTTCAATCTCGATCACGGTACGCGCCCCCGCTTCGTAAAGCGCCACGGGGTGCACGGCCGCCGTTTTGCCGCCCAGCAGACGGACGGCTGCCTTCGCCTCCTCCAGCTCCGCGTCGGTTTTGGCGCTCTTCATGGCGAGGAACCGGCCGCCGACCTTCACGAACGGCAGGCAATACTCGGCAAGCTCGCGCAGATTGGCCACCGCGCGCGCCGCCGCAACGTCGAATTGCTCGCGGAACGCGGGCTGTCTGCCGGCGTCCTCCGCGCGCAGATGCAGCAGTTCCACGGAAAGGCCGAGCGCCCTGCTGACGTCCGCCAGCACCGTCAGCTTCTTTTTGGTGCTGTCGAGCAGTGTCACGCGCAGGTCCGGGCGGGCAATCTTCAGCGCAAGCCCCGGAAAGCCGGCGCCCGTGCCGACGTCGATCAGCGCCGCGTTCTGCGGGAGCCCGGCGACCTGCAGCAGCGAAAGGCTGTCGGCAAAGTGCTTGACCACGATCTCCTCCGGCGCGGTGATGGCCGTCAGGTTGATCTTTTCGTTCCAGGCGCACAGCAGCCGGGCATAGGCGTCGAAGCGGTCAAGCGCGGTTTCGTCCAGCGTGACGCCGAACGACGCCGCCAGCGCGGCCAGGTGGTCCCTGTTGATAAAGGTCTCTGTCATTCCGCCTGCGCCTCCCCTGCCGATTCCTGCTTTTTCGCGCGTTTTTGCGCTTCTAATTTCTTTAGATGAATAATAAGCACGGAAATGTCCGCCGGACTGACGCCGGAGATGCGGCTCGCCTGCCCCAGATTGCGCGGCTTGACACGGTTGAGCTTCTCCTGCGCCTCCATGCGCAGACCGACGATCTGCGTATAATCCTGCGTTTCGTCCAGCTGTTTGCTTTCCAATCGGCGCATTTCCTGCGCCTGCGCGAGCTGGCGTTTGATATAGCCTTCATATTTGATCGAAATTTCGACCTGCTCAAAGACCTCCGGCGGCAGCTCCGGCCGATCCGGGTCGAACGGCGCCAGCAGCTCGTAGTTCAGCTGCGGACGTTTCAGCAGCTCCGTCATCCGGCAGCCCGTTTTCATCGGGGCTGTTTCACGTGAAACAAGCAGCGCGTCCAGCGCCGCGCTCTGCGGTACGCTCACCTGCGACACGCGCGCGGTTTCCTCCGCAATCAGCCGCAGCTTTTGCTGCAGCCGGGCGTATTTCTCTTCGCCGACCAGACCGATCTCGTAGCCGAGCGGCGTCAGACGGAGATCGGCGTTGTCCTGGCGCAGCAGCAGCCGGTATTCCGACCGCGAGGTCATCATCCGGTAGGGATCGGAGCAGCCGCGGGTCACCAGATCGTCGATCAGCGTGCCGATGTAGGAGCTGGCGCGGTCCAGCACGAAGGGCGTCTTGCCCTGCAGACGGCGCGCGGCGTTGATGCCGGCAATCAGGCCCTGCGCCGCAGCCTCCTCGTAGCCGCTGGAGCCGTTGAACTGACCGGCGCCGAACAGGCCCGGGAACTGCTTGAATTCCAGCGAGGGATACAGCGCCAGCGGATCCACGCAGTCGTATTCGATCGCGTAGGCGGTGCGCATGACCTGCACGTGTTCCAGCCCGGGCACCGTGCGCAGCAGACGCAGCTGCACGTCCTCGGGCAAAGAGGAGGACATGCCCTGCAAATACATCTCTTCCGTGTGCGCGCCGCAGGGCTCGATGAAGATCTGATGGCGTTCTTTTTCGGAAAAGCGCACGATTTTGTCCTCAATGCTGGGGCAGTAGCGCGGGCCTTTGCCGTCGATTTTGCCCGAAAACAGGGGAGAGCGATGCAGATTATCGAGAATGACCTGTTTGGTTTCGGTATTGGTATAAGTGATATAGCAGGGTAGGACGTTCTGCGGCTGATAGACGCCGTCAAACGAGAAGGGGACGATCCGTTCGTCGCCGTCCTGACGCTCCAGGCGGCTGAAATCGATGCTGCGCCGGTTCACGCGCGCCGGCGTTCCGGTCTTGAACCGCCGCGTCGGCACGCCCAGACGCTTGAGCGCCTCCGCCAGCGCGGTGGCCGCAAACATCCCGTCCGGGCCGCCTTCATAGGAAACGTCGCCCACATAGATGCGGCCGCCGAGGAAGGTGCCCGTGGCAAGAATCACGCAGGCGGCGTGATAGATTGCCTCCAGCCGCGTCAGGCATTCCCAGCGGCCGTCGGGCAGGGGAGAGAGGTCGACGATCTCGGCCTGCACGATCTCGAGGTTTTCCTGCCGTTCCATCACGTGCTTCATGTATTCGCTGTAGCGGCGGCGGTCGATCTGCGCGCGCAGCGAGTGCACCGCAGGCCCTTTGCCGCGGTTGAGCATGCGGCTTTGCAGGGTGTTGGCGTCCGCCGCCTTGCCCATTTCGCCGCCGAGCGCGTCAATCTCGCGCACCAGATGGCCCTTGGACGTGCCGCCAATGGACGGGTTGCAGGGCATGTTGCCGACCCAGTCCATATTGATCGTAAACACGCCGACCTGCGCGCCGAGGCGTGCGGCCGCCAGACCGGCCTCAATTCCGGCATGGCCGGCGCCGATCACGATCACGTCATAGTCTTTTGCAAAATATCGCATACTACCCCCAAAGGACGGCCGTTGTTTCACGTGAAACAGCGGAGACCGCCCCGTTCCGTTGGATAAAAAGCAGAAAAACGACCTGCGGTTCTTTGCGGGACAAACAAACCAACAGAGCGCTATTTTTCTGTATTGGAATTATATCTCATCGATTAAGTCCGTTTTATCGTTCTTATATGTCGGCCTCGTCGCCAAGTGCCAGCGGGAGCAGGGCAGGGGGCGCCGCTACGACGTGGGTGGCGTTGTGGGCGCGGAATTCCGCCTCGCTGCCGTAGCCGAACAGGACGCCGCAGCTGTCGACCCCGGCGCCGGCCGCGCCGTCGAGATCGTAGAGCCGGTCGCCGACCATCAGCACGCGCCGCTTGTCCTTTGCGCCGAGCTTTTCCATCGTGCTTTCAATCAGGTCGGTCTTGCTCGCGTGGCGGCTGTCGTCAAAGGCGGTGCCGGTCACGGCGTCGAACAGATCCGTGATGCCGAGATGGCGCATCACGTCGTAGATCAGACTTTCCGGCTTTGAAGAGGCGATGCCGAGCTTCACGCCGCGGGCGCGCAGCGTCTGCAGCGTTTCCGTCATGCCGGGGTAGGGGACGCATTCAAACACGCCCTCCCTGCGGTACCGCGCGCGGTAGCTTTTGATGTAATCGGCCACGCGCGCCTCGGGCACGCCGTAGAACGCGGTGAAGCTGTAGTAGATCGGCGGGCCGATGAACTTGCGCAGCTCGGACAGGTCGGGCACGGGGTCGCCCTGATCCTCAAAGGCGAACTGCAGGCTTTTCAGAATGCCTTCGCCCGTGTCGACCACGGTGCCGTCAAAATCAAAAATCAGGTAGTCGTATCGTCTCATGTGCGTTCCTATCGTAAAACAGAGAGAAGGGCGAACGCCCGTCCGCCCTTTGGGTTTTTAACTGATGCGCGAAACCAGCCGGAAGGGGATCACGCGGTCGTCCGCCAGCGTGATGTTGCTGTCGCCGTAGATCGCGGTCTGGATCCGCTGCGCCGCCAGTTCAAAGTCGATGAACACCACGGACGCGGACCCGACGTAGCCGGTCTTGAACACGTCGTCGTCGGCAATGGTCGTCTGCTGAACCTCATAGTTGAGCCAGCCGTTCGTCAGACCCTGCACGCCGTAGGAGAGGATCTCCATGCGCGTCAGGTCGGTCTTGACGTATTTGAAGAGCATGTCCAGCGCGCTGTTGAGCTGCGCCACGCCGGCGCCCTTGGCGGATTCCATCAGCGCCATGATCACCTTGCGCTGGCGCCGCGTGCGGCTGACGTCGGAATCGGAATCGCTCTTGCGGATGCGCGCATAGACCAGCGCCTCCCAGCCGTCCAGCTTGACCGCCGGGCCGGCCTCGATGTTGTGCACCGTCGTGCGGTTGATATAGTCGGCCTCATACTGCTCCACCTCGATGGTCAGTCCGCCGAGGGCGTTGATGATGTCGGTGAAGGAGCTGAAGTCCACGGCCACGTAATAATCGATCTTGAGCTTGAAATCGTTCTGGATCGTTTCGATCAGCGTTTCCGGGCCGCCGAAGAAATAGGACGAGTTGATCTTGCCGTAGGTGTCTCTGCCGCGCACGTTGATATAGGTCCAGGTGTCGCGGAAGAACGACGTCATGTTGATCTTCTTTGTCTTTTTGTTCAGCGAAAGCAGAATCAGCGTATCGCTGCGGCCGCCGTTTTCCAGCGCGTCGGCGGAATCCAGGCCGATCAGCAGCACGTTGATCACGTTTTTGCTGGAATAGAGGGCGCCGCCGTTGTTGGCCCACTTGTAAAGATAATCGTTCAGCGAACCGGCGGAATTGATCGAGTTGATGATGTCGATCTGCTCGTCGTCATAGATTTCGTCGGCAAAGTATTCGGTCGGGTTCTGCTGCTTCGGATCCTCATACTGGATCTTGCTCAGCTTCGCGTTGACATAGCCGATGCCGAGCGCGAACACAACGACCAGCACCGCCAGAATGAAATAGAGATTCTTGGCTCTGCGCCGTTTGTTTGTCCAAAAGAAACGGGCGATGGGGTTGCCCTTTTTCTCGGTGTTTTCTGCGCCGTTCAAGCGGTTCCCTTCTTTCTTCGTCCTGCTTGTTAATGTTAGATTTCTTCACCTTGTTCGTCCGTGTCTTCGTCGTCGCCGTCGTCGGTTTCCTCGCGGGCGATGGGCGCGGCGGAAACCACCGCTTCGCCCGGCGTCACCTTCATCACGCGCACGCCCTTGGAGGTGCGGGAATTGGTGTTGATCTGCGCGGCGGGGATGCGGATCACGATGCCGTCGGAGGAGATCAGGATCACGTCGTCGTCTTCGCCGACCAGACACACCGAAACGACCTTGCCGTTCTTTTCGGTCTTATAGTTGGTGGAGCCCTTGCCGCCGCGGGTCTGGCAGCGGTATTCGCTCAGCTCGCTGCGGCGGCCGTTGCCGGTTTCAGAAACGGTCAGAATCCGCGCCGAGGGATCCGCGTCGGGCGCCAGGGCGCACATGCCGACCACCTCGTCGTCCTCGCTCTTGAGCTCGATGGCGCGCACGCCGCGGGCCGTTCTGCCGATCGGGCGCGCGTCGCTTTCATGGAAGCGGATGCCGAAGCCGCCGCGGGTGGCCACGTAGATGTCGTCGCCGCCGTCGGTCAGCTTGACCCACGCCAGCTCGTCGCCCTCGTCCAGATTGATCGCGATGATGCCGACCTTGCGGATGTTGCGGTATTCGTCGAGCCGCGTGCGCTTGATCACGCCCTTGCGGGTGACCATGCAAAGGTAGTATTTATCTTCGCCGAACTCCGGCACGCGGATCATGGCGCTGATCTTTTCGCCGGCTTCCAGCGGCAGCAGATTCACCACGTTCATGCCCTTGCTCTGGCGGCTGCCCTCGGGAATTTCATAGCCCTTGAGGCGGTAGGTGCGGCCGTAATTGGTGAAGAACATGATATAGTCGTGGCTCGAGCAGGAGAACATGGTCTGCACGATGTCCTCTTCGCGCCGGTTCATGCCCTTGACGCCGCGGCCGCCGCGGTGCTGCAGACTGTATTCCGACGTCGGCATGCGCTTGATATAGCCGAAGGTGGTCAGCGTATACATGCACTGCTCTTCGGGAATCAGGTCTTCCACGTCCACCTCGCCGCTGACGTTCACGATCTCGGTCAGACGGTCGTCGGCGAACTTCGCGCGCAGCGCCATGGCCTCGTCCTTGACGATTTCCAGCACGCGCGTTTCCGAAGCGAGAATGTCGTTGTATTCGGCGATCTTCGCCTGCAGGGCGGCGAGCTCCTCTTCGATCTTGATCCGCTCCAGACCGGTCAGCTGGCCCAGACGCATCTTGACGATGGCGTCCGCCTGAATCTCGTCGAAGCCGAAGTGCTCCATCAGCTGCTGCTTGCCCTCGTTCTGGTCCTTGGCCTTGCGCAGCAGGGCGATGATTTCGTCGATATAGTCGAGCGCGGTCTTGAGACCCTCCAGAATATGGGCGCGTTCCATCGCCTTGCGCAGATCAAAGCGGGTGCGGCGTTCAATGACGCGCTCCTGGAAGTGGATATACTCTTCCAGAATCTGCTTGAGCGTCAGAATGCGCGGCACGCCGTCCACCAGCGCCAGCATGATGATGCCGTAGGTGATCTGCAGCTGGGTCATGGAATACAGCGAATTGAGCACGACCTGCGGGTTGGAATCCTTTTTGAGGTCGATCACGAGGTTCATGCCCTCGCGGTTGGAATAGTCGTTGATATCGGCAATGCCGTCGATGCGCTTATCCTTGACCAGATCGGCGATGGCTTCGATCAGACGGCGTTTGTTGACCTGATAGGGGAGCTCCGACACCACGATCTGGAAGCGGCCGTTTTTGCTTTCCACGATCTCGGCGCGGGCGCGCACGGTGATCTTCGCGCGGCCGGTGCCGTAGGCGGCGCGGATGCCAGCCTTGCCCATGATGATGCCGGCGGTCGGAAAGTCGGGGCCCTTGATATACTCCATCAGCTCTTCCAGCCCGGCGTCCGGGTGGTCGATCAGATAGCACATGCCGTCGATCACTTCGCCCATATTATGCGGCGGAATGTTCGTGGCCATACCGACGGCGATGCCCGTGGAGCCGTTGACCAGAATGTTGGGGAACCGGGAGGGGAGCACCGTCGGCTCCTTCAGGCGGTCGTCGTAGTTCGGCACGAAATCGACCGTTTCCTTGTCGATATCGGTGAGCATCTCCATCGAGATCTTGCTCATGCGCGATTCGGTATAACGGTAGGCGGCCGGAGGGTCGCCGTCCACGGAGCCGAAGTTGCCGTGGCCGTCCACCAGCAGATAGCGGGTGGAGAACGGCTGGGCCAGACGCACCATTGCGTCATAGACCGAAGCGTCGCCGTGGGGATGGTAGCGGCCCAGCACGGTGCCGACCGTGTCGGCGCACTTGCGGTAGGGCTTGTCGGGATACAGGCTGTTTTCGTGCATCGTATAGAGAATGCGGCGATGCACGGGCTTAAGGCCGTCGCGCACGTCGGGCAGCGCGCGCGAGGTGATGACCGACATGGAATAGCTCAGGAACGAGGAGCGCATCTCCTTGTTGAGATCCACGTCGATGATTGTCTGGTTGTCATAGTTCAAAGTGTTGTCCATTGTAATCACCCTGCTTTACACCAAGCTTAAATATCCAGGTTCTGCACATATTTGGCGTTTTTCTCAATAAACTCGCGGCGCGGCTCCACCTTGTCGCCCATCAGGATCGAGAAGGTTTCGTCGGCCTGCACGGCGTCGTCCAGCGTCACGCGCAGCATGGTGCGGTGCGCGGGATCCATCGTGGTCTCCCAAAGCTGGATGGAGTCCATTTCACCGAGACCTTTATAGCGCTGGATCGCGGCGCCGGGCATCTCCGTCATCTTGCGGTCGCGCTCTTCATCGGAATAGCAGTAGACGTGCTTCTGCCCCTTGGAAAGGCGATAGAGCGGCGGCTGCGCGATATAGACGTAGCCGTTGTCGATCAGCGGGCGCATATAGCGGAAGAAGAACGTCAGCAGCAGCGTGCGGATGTGCTGGCCGTCGACGTCGGCATCGGCCATGATGACGATCTTGTGATAGCGCAGCTTTTCCAGGTTGAAGTCCTCGTCGATCCCGGCGCCGAGCGCGGTGACCACGGGCATCAGCTTGTCGTTGCCGATCACCTTGTCAAGCCGGCTCTTTTCCACGTTCAGCATCTTGCCCCACAGCGGCAGGATCGCCTGAATCGTGCGGTCGCGGCCTTCCTTGGCGGAGCCGCCGGCCGAGTCGCCCTCAACGATGAACAGTTCGGTTTTGGAAGGATCGCGCTCCGTGCAGTCGGCCAGCTTGCCGGGCAGGGAGTTGCTTTCCAGCGGCGATTTGCGGCGGGCGGCCTCGCGGGCCTTGCGGGCCGCTTCGCGGGCGCGGGAAGCGTCCAGTGCCTTGGAAAAGATCAGCTTCGCGATCTGCGGGTTTTCTTCAAAATAATCAGTCAGCTTGTTATAGACCGTGTTGGCGACCAGCTTGGTCATTTCGGTGTTGCCGAGCTTGCTCTTGGTCTGGCCTTCAAACTGCGCGTCGGTCAGCTTGACGCTGATCACGGCGACCAGACCCTCGCGGCAGTCTTCGCCCGAGAGCTTTTTGTCGGATTCCTTGAGAATGTTGTATTTTCTGCCGTATTCGTTGAACACCTTGGTCAGCGCGTTCTTGAATCCCGTTTCGTGGGTGCCGCCGTCCACGGTGTGCACGTTGTTGGCATAGGACAGAATGGTCTCGTTATAGCCGTCGTTATACATCAGCGCGATCTCGGCGCTCTTTTCGTCCTTGACGGTGGAAAAATGAATCGGCACGTCGTGCACCGGGGTCAGGCCGCGGCTTTCGTTGATGTATTCCACAAACGAGCCGATGCCGCCCTCATAGCAGAACACGTCTTCCACAACGTTGTCGGGGTCGCGCCTGTCGGTCAGCGTGATGGAAATGCCGGCGTTGAGAAACGCGGATTCGCGCAGATGGCGCTGCAGCGTTTCATAGTCGTAAACCGTGGTTTCCTGAAAGATTTCCGGGTCGGGCTTGAATTTGATGAACGTGCCGGTCTGGTCGGTGTCGCCGATCACCTTGAGGTCGGTTTCGATCTTGCCGCGCGCAAAGCGCTGGTGATGAATATGACCCTCCTGCGAGACCTCCACCTCGAACCATTCCGACAGCGCGTTGACCACCGAGGAGCCCACGCCGTGCAGACCGCCGGAGACCTTGTAGCCGCTGCCGCCGAACTTGCCGCCGGCGTGCAGCACCGTGAGCACCACCGTAACGGCGGGAAGCCCCTGCTGTTCGTTGATACCGACGGGAATGCCGCGGCCGTTGTCGCGCACGGTGATGACGTCGCCGGGCAGGATCTCCACCTCGATATGGGTGCAGTAGCCGGCCAGCGCCTCGTCGATCGAGTTGTCCACGATTTCATAGACCAGATGGTGCAGGCCGCGCGGTCCGGTGGAGCCGATATACATGCCGGGGCGTTTGCGCACCGCCTCCAGACCCTCCAGCACCTGGATCGCGTCGGCGTTGTATTCCTCCGTCACCTGGGTGTCCATGGTCTCGATCTGTACGAACTCGTCGGGCGTTCCTTCTTCGCGCACGATTTCAAGTTCTTCCGTTTCCTGTATGATTTCGTTGTTGTCCACGGTGAATCCTCCGTATCTGTGAAAGTTGATCTGTCTTAAAAGGATTGTTTTTTCTCTGTTCTGCCGATCAGGGTGGCTGCCGCGACCGGCGAGATATAGACGGTTTTGTCTGCGGTCAGGATGAACGACTTGGGCAGGTCATAGGAGACGTAGCGCACGCGGCCTTCTTTTTCGGCTCTGGAAAGCGTGTCGCGCGTCGTTTTGCTGACCGTGGTGTTGTCCATGTCGAAGATCCCGACGATTTCCTGCGTCGTGACGACGGTGTTCTGGCCGAGATGCAGATACATGGCTGCTCCTTCTTACAGGATCGCTCCGTTTTTCATGCGGAACGCCTGTCCGTATTTGAGGTTGCGCACGGATGCGGGATCGCAGCAGGTGATGAAGACCTGCCAGTCCCGGATGTGGTTGAGAATATAGTTCTGGCGGGAGGCGTCCAGCTCGCTCATCACGTCGTCGAGCAGCGCCACCGGCTGTTCGCCCGAAAAGCTGCGGATCACGGCCGCTTCGCCCAGCTTGAGCGCAAGCGCGGCGGACCGCTGCTGCCCCTGCGAGGCATAGCTGCGGGCCGAAAGCCCGTCGATCCGGATCAGAAGATCGTCGCGGTGGGGACCCACGGACGTGCTGCCGGTTGCCAGATCGGTTTTGCGCGCCGCGCGCAGCAGATCGCGCAGGCCGGCGCGGAGCTCTTCCTTGGTCTGCGCGCCCGTGGCGCACGCCTCCTGATAGACGAGATCCATGGTTTCCCTGCCGTTCGAAATGCCGCCGTAAATCTCCGTGGCAAACGACTGCAGACGGTTGATGTAACCGATGCGCTGGGTAATCAGCTCGGCCGCGTAAAACGCGAGCTGCTCCTCCCAGACATCCAGCGTGTCATAGAGCTCGCTGTGGTAAGCGATATCCTTCAGCAGAATATTGCGCTGCGCGAGGGCTTTGTTGTAGCCGCCGAGCGCCAGCGCGTATTTCGGCTTGAGCTGGCTGATGGCGACGTCCAGAAACCGGCGGCGCTCATAGGGGCCCTCCTTGACCAGCGAAAGATGGACGGGGGAGAAGACCACCGCAAGAAACGAACCCATCACCTTGGCGGGAGACGAGAGCTTGATGCCGTTTTTGGTAAAGCGGCGCGTTTTTTCAATGGAGAGCTGCAGATTCTGCTGCCGGCCTTCGCCGAAGTAATCCAGCGACAGCATCGCCTTCGGACTGTTGAAGCCGACGCATTCCGCGTCCTTTGCGCCGCGGAAGCTGCGGCAGCCGGTGAACAGCCAGATGCCCTCCAGCAGATTCGTTTTGCCCTGCGCGTTGTCGCCCCAGATGATGTTGACGCCCTCGCACGGCGTGACCGCCGCGGCGTCGATATTTCGGAAGGACGTCAGTTCCAGCTGCGTTATGTGCATGACACGACCTCATACTGCTGCTTCTCAAATTCGAAAAAATCGCCCGCTCTGAGCTTTTTTCCGCGCTGCAGGCAAACAATACCGTTGACCCGGACAAGGCCGTCCTGAATCACAAATTTCGCTTCTCCGCCGGTTGAAACCGCGCTGGAAAGCTTCAGGGCGGAATCCAGACGGATAAAGTCGGTTTTGATGGTCAGTTGTTTGCGCGGCTTCGGCACGACTTTGACGTGAACTTTCATGCTTCTTTCTCTTTTCGATTGTTTCTTCAGATTCTGACCGGCAGAACCAGGAACAGGAACGCTTCGCCCTCTGTGGGCAAAATCAGAATCGGCTGGTTGGCACTGTTGAATTCCATCCGGATCTCTTCCGTTTCGCAGGCCTTCAGCGCGTCCAGAATAAACTTGCTGTTGAATCCGATTTCCAGCTCGCGGCCGCTGACGTCCGCTTCCATTTTATCGGTTGCGGTACCGATCGAGGTCACCGACGAGAATTTCATGCGGTCCTGCGAGACGATGCAGCGCACGGGACTGCTGCGGTCGGTGATGATCAGCGAGGTGCGTTCCACGCATTCGATCACGCGGCGGGTCGGCGCAAGCACGGTGGTTGCGGCGGACAGGGGAATCGCAGCCTTATAATCAATGAAATTGCCCTCCAGCAGCCGGGAGATGATCCGGTATTCGCCCACTTCAAACGAGATGTGCCGCTTGCCGACGGAGATGGAATACATTTCTTCGTCGTCCTCGCTGAGCTTGACGATCTCGCCGAGCGTCTTGGCCGGCACCACAAAGCTGACCGGGTCGCCGCTGTAGTCGATCTCTTCGCGGCGGATGGCAAGGCGGGCGCCGTCCACGGCGACCAGCACGATTTTGCCCTCGGAAATTTCGAACTTGACGCCGGAATGCACCGGGTTGCGTTCGCTGGTGGAAACCGAGAAAATCGTTTTGCGGATCATGTCCTTTAACAGGCCCTGCTGGATCACGATCGGAAAACCGCCGGAGATCGTCGGCAGGTCGGGATATTCCTCGGCGCCCGTGCCGATGATGGAGTATTCCGTTTCGCCGCTCTTGATCTTGCAGATGTTGCGTTCATCGCTTTCGATCATTACGGTTTCGTCGGGCAGCATGCGCAGAATATCGCAGAAATTGCGCGCGTTCAGAATAATGCTGCCGTTTTCCTCCACCTCGGCGGCAAGATAGGTTTCCGTGCCGACCTCCAGATCGTAGCCCGTCAGGCGGACGCTGTCGCCCAGCGCGTCGATCAGAATGCCTTCGATGGCGGGAATGGTGGATTTTGCGGAAACGGTGCGCTGTACGTTCATGCACAGCTTTGCAAGTTTCGCGCTGTCGCAAACGATTTTCATAAGTTTTAGCCTCCTCGCAAGAAAAGAAAGAATAAAGAATGTATTAGTGGTAGTAGGGGATGTGCAAAGCATGGAAAACCGGCGGGAGCCGCAAAAACAGGAAAAAAGTTTTTGTTTTTCCATGATTTAATGATTGTGCAGAACCGCCCGTTTTTCACGCCCGCCGCAGGGGCAGCATGAAAAATGTGGAAAATCTGCTGTGGAAAGTGAAATAAACTGTGAAAAAATTTACTCGTTGATGTTCTTGATGATGTCGTCCACGGTCGCCTTCAGCGACATATTCGTCGTCAGCTTCTGCTGCATTTCGCGGATCGAATATATCATGGTCGAATAGTGCTTATTGGAGAATTCCGCGCCGATCGCGCTCAGCGAAAGATTGGTGACCTCGTGAATGATGTAAATTGCAACCTGTCTGGCCTGCGAAATGTTGGCCGAGCGTTTTTCCGAACGGATATCCGCGGCGCTGACGTTGAAGGTGCGCGACACCTCGTTGATGATGTTTTCCACGGTGACCGGGGTGGGCGGGTTGTCGCCCATGATGTCGGAGATTGCTTTTTTCGCAATGGCGATGTTCGGCCGCGTGCCTTCCACTTCCTGGTGGGCCTTGATCTTTTTGACCGTGCCCTCCAGCTGGCGGATGTTCTTTTTGATGTTTTCCGCAATAAAGGTGACCACTTCGTCGGAAAGGTCCACGTTGAGCTCTTCGGCTTTCTTTTTGACGATCGCCATGCGCGTTTCCAGTGTGGGCGGCTGGATATCGGCCAGAAGGCCGCCCTCAAAGCGGGTGCGCAGCCGTTCTTCCAGCGTGACCATTTCGCGCGGCGGCCGGTCGGACGAAAGCACGATCTGTTTGCCCGCGTTCTTCAGCGCCTCAAACGTGTGGAAGAATTCCTCCTGCGTGGTTTCCTTATTCGCAATGAACTGGATATCGTCGACCAGCAGCACGTCGCAGCCGCGGTATTTGTCGTGGAAGGTGCTGGTGCTGTGCTCCTTCAGGTGATGGATCAGCTCGTTTGTGAAATGCTCGCCGCTGATATACAGAATCACTTCGTGCGGGCGCTGGCGTTTGATCTCGTGCATGATGGCCGAAAGCAGGTGGGTTTTGCCGAGACCGGAATGGCCGTAGATAAACAGCGGATTATAGGCCTTGCCCGGATTGTTGGCGACGTTCAGCGCCGCGGCGTGGGCGAAGCGGTTGGACGGGCCGATGATGAAATTGTCAAACGTATAGAACGGTTCATCGTCCAGCGAAAGCTGCCGTTCCTTTTCCCGGATCAGATCTGTCTGAAAAACGGCGGTGTCGTCCGGCGAAACGTACTGGACCTTGACCGGAAAGCCGAACGCTTCGGCGCAGGCCTCTTCGATCAGCGAAGAGAACTTGTCCGCAATGATCTTACGCTTGAAATCGCTGACCGACAGCGTGATCGTGTCGGACTGAAAGCTGACGAATTCCAGCGGACTGAGCCAGACGTTATAGGCCACCTCCGTCACGCGGGCACGCAGCATTTCTTTGATCGTTTCCCAAATTTCAGAAAAAGAATCCATGATCGACCTCCTTGATTTTGAAAATGACGGTTGAAAGTGCGGGCGAAATATATTATAATATTATTACACAGGTTAGAGAAATAAAGTAATATTCAGATAGATAGCAATATAATTACATTTTATTGTAGCATAGATTTCGCCCGGCTGTCAAGCGTTTTTCCACACGGAAGGCGGAAAATGTGAAAAAAGGAAGGATTGTCATGAAAAAAAAGGAACAGGCCGCGTTTTGCGTCGCCGCGCTGAAAGAAGCCTATCCCGACGCGCTTTGTTCGCTGGATTACAGCGACCCGCTGCAGCTGCTGATTGCGACGCGGCTTTCCGCGCAGTGCACCGACGCGCGGGTCAATCTGGTGACGCCGGCGCTGTTCCGGGCCTACCCGAATCTGGACGCGTTCTGCGAAGCGAAGGTGGAGGACGTGGAAGGCTATATCCATTCCTGCGGCTTTTTCCGCGCAAAGGCAAAGGACATCGTCGGCATGGCGCGGATGATCCGCAGTGATTTCGGCGGCGTGGTGCCCGACACGGTGGAGGCGCTGACGACCCTGCCCGGCGTGGGCAGAAAAACGGCGAATCTGATCGTGGGCGACGTCTATCACAAGCCCGCGGTCGTCACCGATACGCACGTGATCCGCATCACGAATCTGCTCGGCCTGGTCGACACAAAGGACCCGAAAAAGGCGGAAACGGAGTTGCGGGCGCTGCTGGATCCGCAGGAGAGCAACGACTTTTGTCACCGCTGCGTCCTGCACGGCAGAGCGGTCTGCATCGCGCGCCGGCCGCAGTGCGCGCAGTGCTGTCTGAAGCCCGTCTGCAAAAGCGCGCAGGGCTGAAAACCGCCCCCGAAAAAAATTTAAAAAAACTATTGACAAACCGAAATCCTTATAATATAATAATCGAGCGCTGCAGCAAGCTGCAGCCGGATGTGGCGGTATAGCTCAGTTGGCTAGAGCATTCGGTTCATACCCGGAGTGTCGTAGGTTCAAATCCCACTGCCGCTACCATTTTTAAAAATCAGAGCTTCGGCTCTTCCCATATAGAAAACAAGAGCTCCGGCTCTTCACATATAACAATCAGAGCTTCGGCTCTTCACATATAAACAACAAGAGCTCCGCTTCGCGTCTCTTCACATATAGCTACGGCCCGGTGGTCAAGCGGTTAAGACACCGCCCTTTCACGGCGGTAACACGAGTTCGATTCTCGTCCGGGTCACCAAACAGCAGTTCGCCCAATCGGGCGGGCTGTTTATCTTTTATTACCAACCGAGGGGCGAAGGACCGGACGAGAATCGAAAAGGGCACGCGCGCAGCGCGAGAAACAGTCCGGTGGACTGTTTCGGTGCCCGGGTGCGTGCCGCAGGCGCGGGAGCGCCGTAGCGGGCGATTCTCGTCCGGGTCACCATAGCGTACCCTCCGCTTCACTCGAATGCGCAAATCTTGACGGTAAATTTTCCTTCATTTTGCACAGAAATTCTTTGAAAGCCGTCAGGCTTTCTGCAGAATTTCTGAAACATCTGAAGAAAAATTTCCTCGTCAATCTTCACACATCGAGTAAAGCAGAGGGTACGAAGCAGTTCGCCCAATCGGGCGGGCTGTTTATCTTTTATTAAGAATCCAGAAGACAGAAGGACGTATTTGAACCGCATGAAAAAGCTGACTGCCTACATCAAAAAAGACCCCATGCTGCCGGTCGCGCTGCTGGCGGCGGCGCTTTCCCTGCTGATTACGCCGCCGTCGAAGGCCCTGCTTTCCGCCATCGACTGGCGCACGCTCGGCACGCTGTTCATGATGCTCACCGTGCTGGAGGGGTTCAAGCAGGAAAACGTGTTCCGGCCGGTGCTGCGCCTGACGGGACGCATCGGCACCATGGCGGGGCTGTCGCTGTTTCTGGTGTTCGGCGTGTTCTTCTCGTCCATGTTCGTCACCAACGACGTTTCGCTGATCGTATTCGTGCCCATCACGATCCTGCTGTTCCGCGCGGCAAACCGGGAAGCTTATATTCTGCCCGTGATTTCAATGGAAAACATCGCCGCCGTGCGGGGCTCTCTGCTGACGCCCTTCGGCAGCCCGCAGAATCTGTTTATCTACGGCCGCTCCGGCGTGTCCGCCTGGCACTTCGTGCGCTATATGTTCCCGATCTGGATCCTTTCGGGTGCGCTGCTGGTTTGCTTCGTGCTGTTTCTGTACCGCGGCAAGCGGAACACGCCCACCGGTCTGCACCGCACGGAGATTGCGGGCGTCTGGGAGCGCAGCCGCCGCACAAAGCGGATCGTCTATCTCTGTCTGTTCGTGCTGGTGCTGGGCGTCATCGTCAGCCGCACGCGCTTCTGGTACGTTGCCGCGGCCGTGGTTGCCGCCGCCGTTTTGCTGACGGACCGGAAGCTCCTGCTCAAAACGGACTACGTGCTGCTGGTAACGTTCTTCTGCTTTTTCGTGTTCTCGTCGTCCGTTGCCGCCAACGAGACCGTTGCGGCCTTTTTGCAAAAGGCAATGGACGGCCGCGAATACGCGGGCAGCATTCTGCTCAGTCAGGTGATCTCGAACGTGCCCGCGGCAATCGTGCTCTATCCGTTCAGCAAAAACACCGGGGCGCTGCTCTACGGGCTGGACAGCGCGGGGCTGGTGTCGCTGATCGGCTCGCTGGCGTCGGTGATCAACTACCGCATCTACGTGCGCGAGTATCCCGGCGGCGGCTGGAACTTCATCAAAACGTTCACCCTTGTGAGCCTGGCGTTTTTTGCGTTCGTGGTGCTTCCCGGCTATTTCATCAGCCGCGGCGGCATGTAAAAACCGCCCTTTCCGTGTGAAAAATATTCACGCACCGGACGGCGGAATTCGCCGGGCAAAAAGCAGACCGGACAAAGAAAAACAGAGCCGTGCTTCAGACGCGTCACGGCTCTGTTTTTTTGTTTTGAAAGCTCAGCCGAGGTCCGCCTTCACGGCTTCGATCAGCGCGTCGGCAATCAGCTGGTGGCCCATGGCGGTCGGGTGCACGCCGTCGATCAGCCAGTAGGACGGCGCGGCCTTTGCGCAAAGCGCGTCGAACTTGTCCTGCAGCGGCACGAAGACGCAGCCGTATCGTTCGGCGGCCCGTCTGGCCGACTGCGCGCGCAGCCGCGTTTCGCGGTCAAAACTGGCCCAGTTGTCCTCGGTGGCGGCGGCTTTCAGCACGAAGGGCTCCAGAATGAAGATCCGGACGTCGGGGCAGGCGGTTTTGATCTCGTCGAGAATCTCGCAGTAGGTGCGGAAATACTTGTCGTTGTCCACGCCGTTCGGATTGTCGTTCAGCTCGTGCCAGACGTCGTTGATGCCGATCAGGATGCTCAGCACGTCCGGCTTCAGGTTGATGATGCCGCGTTTGATGCGCGCGTTGAGATCGACCACGCGGTCGCCGCTGACGCCGCGGTTCAAAAACCGGTATTCGCCCGGGCGGTCAAAGCCCAGCCGGGCCGCGACGAGCGTGGGATAGCCCGCGCCGCGGTTGTCGTCGTTGTGATAGTCACGGTGGGCGTCGGTGATGCTGTCGCCCTGAAAGACAAAGGTTTTCATGCGGATGCGCTCCTTTTTGCGGCTGCTGCCGTGATTCTGACAGTATCATAGCACGTTTGCGCCGGAAAGTAAATGGGCTGCGGCGCATAAAATGAAGCGAAGACGGGACGCTTCTATTGTATTCCCGAAGCAGACGCTGTATAATGGATACAATCAGAAAACCGGGAGGGTTTGCAAATGAAGGAAAAACACGGCAGACGGCGGCTGAAAAAGGCGGCGGCCGTTCTTCTGGCGATCCTGCTGCTCTATCTCTGCGCCTGCCTGTGCTGGGGGCCGCTGCGCTACCGGACGTTTTTCGGCGCCGCGGAACGGATCGGCACCTATCAAGGCTTGGCCGAAGGCTTTGTGCCGCAGGGAATGACGCAGGACGCGGAA
>JAEEGG010007630.1_pt1 | contig 24848 bp, 20 predicted proteins | sample 9134161 | NCBI WGS metagenome assembly JAEEGG01 (sample SAMN16246543, study PRJNA631951) | gut metagenome | biome: gut microbiome; feature: rumen; material: CR-attached | host: Bos | place: Iran: Karaj | collected 2018-10 | reverse complement strand
AATAAACGTGTCTTTCACGAAATTAATAACAAGTCTGCCTAAATGCTCATTTTGGTGTTTGATATTAACGCCCAAACGACCTATTTTCACAGCTGGATAATCGCTTCGATGCTTGTTGTGAGGAAATTCCTTCTTGATTCTACGCCATGTGGCATGATCACTTTCATTAATAGAAATACGATCATTAGAGACAGAAAAGTAGGCCAACAAATCGATATCATCTTCAAGCAGATAGGTTACAGCCAACAAACGCCGACCATAGTCTTTTGCGTCGTGGAATAGAAAATCGTTAAGATCTGCGTTCCCACAATCAAACGGCTTTATAATGTAACCTGGTGTAAGCCTGACGATTCGACGATTGAAGATCATAAAACTAAAACTCAAATGTCAATATGGAACGCATCTCGTCTGCGTCCTCTTTTACTCGTCTCTTTTCCTCTAAAGAGGCTTTCTCACCTTTTTCCATCTCAGCGATGAAGGCAACTGCATCCTCTCCTTCTATCATTGGTGTCGCTTCTATCGGTCTAGCCATAATGCTACTGTTTTAAAATTCGATGCAAAGATACAGTATTATATTATACAAAAACAACTTTTTGGGTGGTTTTATTTCTAATTTAGAAAGAATCCATCCAACAACCCCCGACACCCCTCCAGGGTCCGTTCTATCGTTACACGTACTGATAGATCGAGATCAGGCAGAACCCATTCTCGCACACTGGGGCACTGATCTCAAAAATGAGGTTGTCGTCGTCCACGCCCGTTAACAGAAGATAACCTTCCCCGAGTTGATTGGTTTGTTTGGCAACTGAAAACGATCTCTCTCCATTAATCACTTCCTGTTGCGACAATTTCTCAAAGAAGGCATTCGCATCTGCAGGATTGTCGAAATACAGGTTCTGATTGAAAGAAGTTGCCGTCACCAACTCATAATAATAGGCATGGTCAGAGGTCACCTTCATATCATAACCCATTTCAGTTGGTTCGCCTTTCTCGATGTCTTTCCCAAACACCGTCACATAGAAACCGGCATCACCTTCCTCGCCTTCAAGGCCCTCAAAGTCTTCCATGTCTTCTTCCAACTCACCTTCGTAAAGGAGGGTCATGCCACATTTGGCTGCAGCGGCCTCATCGTTCTGGTTGATCAAATCCACGAAGGCTTCCATGGTGAACAAACTGAAGCCTTGGTCTTGCTGAACCGTTTCACTGGTTGCAGTTTCTTCTTTTTGTTGTTTTGCCTTGTTGGGCTGATTGCAACTGACGGCAAACAGCAGGCAGATTCCGATTAAGAATAGACTTTTTTTCATTTTTTTGTTTGTTTTGAATAAATCAATACAAAAGTAATAATAAATCACCAAGCTTCCACTAATGCTTCGCCCAATTCATGGACATGTTTGCGAATTGCGTTTTCACGCTCCACAGAGGGTTTTTTGAAACCATTGATATAATTGCGCAGCAAAGTTGCATTCATGCCAATCGACCGCGCAAACTCAGCTACGTTAATCTCTTTATGGGTCAGGAAAAACCGTTGCATGGGAGTTGGTTCCGCATCATCGTAAACGAAGCTCTCAAAGCTGATATCTTCATCCAGTTCTCTCCAATGAATTCCATCATAACCGAAAGAGTATTCATTTCTTTCTTCGTCAGATGCCGTCAAAAGCTTAGGATACCACAACAGCGACTGGCGATACTCATGTCCGTTTTCATCACAGCCGTAAATGTAATCAGCGTCGAACCATATTTTCAGAATCTTCATCATAATTCACTATTTATTAAAGTATTCATTCCAACGATCCATTATTAGGTCGGCATTCTCATCAATCACAGCTTTGATTTTCCTCATATCACCAGCTTTGATACCATGTTGCTCTTTCATGACAAACTCCGCCCCATTCCAATCGAACTTTGCCGCTCCTCCATTCCCTTCAACATGAATGTGTAACGGCTCATGTTCACGGCTATAAAAGAAAAATGAAAAACCAAAAAATCTAAATACTTCGGGCATATCAAATGGATTTACTTGCAAAGATAGGAATTATTTTTAATACCTTGAAGATTTTTAAGAAAAACAATGATTTTGATCATTTAAAAAGCTACGCTCCCAGCATCTCTTTCACCAGCTGCGAGACCCTGGCGTTGTCGGCCTTGCCAGCGACTTGCTTGGTGGTCATACCCATCACCCGGCCCATGTCTTTGATGGAGGTGGCACCTGTTTGGGCGATGACGTCTTTGATGATGGCACGAAGCTCATCCTCGCTCAACGGCTGAGGCAGATAGGCTTCGATGACGGAGGCTTGGAACTTCTCCTCGTCGGCGAGTTCCTGACGGCCATTCTGCTCATAGATGGCCGCCGACTCCTTGCGCTGTTTCACCAGCTTCTGGAGCAGGCTCAGCTCGGTGGCTTCGGTGAGTTCAACATTTCCTCCTTTGGTCTTTTCCAATAGGATCTGTGCTTTGATTGCCCTGAGGGCTTCGAGTTTCTTTTGGTCGCGGGCCAGCATGGCGGCCTTGATGTCGGCCATGATCTTTGTTTCTAATGACATAGTTATTCAGTTGATCAGTTATTCAGTTGGTCAGTTGATCAGTTGCATCCCGAAGGATGCTATATTGGTAGGCAAAGATAATAATTAATTTGGATTGCTTCGGTCGTTCCTCCCTCGCAATGACGTAAAAAAACGTACCTTTGCACCATGAATCAAACGAGCATCACAAACCGTGAGATCTGGCGCATCGCCTACCCCATCATGCTGGGGAACCTGGCTCAGACCATCATCACTTTTACCGACACTGCCTTCCTCGGTCATCTCGGCACCATTGAGCTGAGTGCCTCCATGATGGCTGGATTGTTCTATTATGTGTTCACCACCTTGGCCATGGGCTTTGCCGTGGGCATCCAGATCTTCATCGCCCGACGTTTCGGCGAGGGCAACTTGAAGCAAATTGGAGTCATCTTCCAACATGGCGCTCTGTTCGTGCTGGGTCTCGGCATCCTGTTGTTCAGCATCTTGCATTTTTGCAGCGAAGGACTCATGAAGATCATCATCGAGTCGGACAACATCTATGCCTCCTCCATGGAATATCTGAAATACAGACAGTTCGGCATCATCTTTGTCGTTTTCAACTTTTTGTTCCGCTCGTTTTACGTGGGTATCAGCAACACCAAGGTCATCACCTACTCCACCATCTTGATGGCGGTGGTCAACATCTTCCTCGACTGGTGCTTGATTTTCGGACATTGTGGTTTCCCCGAGATGGGCATCGGTGGTGCTGCGCTGGCTTCGCTCATGGCTGAAGTCGCCGCCTTCTGCTTCTTTTGGATCTACACCTTCGCCACCATACCCCATGAGGAATACGGCATGTTCCGTTGGCACCCTTGGCAACCTAAGTTGATGGGTGACATCCTCAAGGTGGCCTTCCCCTGCATGATCCAAAGGCTCTTCTCTTTCGGCACTTGGTTTGCCTTCTTCATCCTCATCGAGAAGATGGGCGAGACCGCCATCGGGATCTCGTCAGTGGTCCGAAGCACCTATATGATTCTCATCATCCCGGGATTCGCTTTCGCTGCCACGGCCAACACCCTCACCAGCCGCATCATCGGCGAGGGCAAGAGCGACGAGGTGATGTCCATGCTTTGGAAGGTCGTGAAGAACGCCGTGCTGTGTTCTTTGGCACTCGTCATCGTCACCTCCATCATCCCCGAACTCATCTTGCAGATCTACACCGACGACCTCAACCTGGCTGCCGCCGCCGTCCCCTCTGTGTATGTCATCAGCGTCGCCACGGTCTTAGGCGCCATCGGCATGGTGTTTTTCGAGGCAGTCTCCGGCACAGGCAACACCTCTGCAGCCATGGCCTTGGAGTTCGGAGTTTGCATCGCCTACCTCTTTTATGCCTTTATCATGACCAAGACCTCCTCCATCGCCGGAGTTTGGACCGTCGAGTGCTTCTATAACATCACCATGGGCTTCATCGCCTTCCTTTACATTTGGAAGGCTGATTGGAGGAAGAAAGTTATCTGACATGAATGCCAGCGACGACCAACGGAAACTCGAAGAGCGTTATCAGCTGATGACGCAGGCACCGGTCAAGAGGCTGATCCTCAAGATGGCAGTGCCGACGATCATCAGCATGCTGGTGACGAGCATCTATAACATGGTCGATTCGTTTTTCGTGGGGCATCTCAGCACCGAGGCCGTGGCTGGTGTAGGTGTCGCCTTTGCCTATATGGCGTTCATCAACGCCTGCGGCTTCTTCTTCGGTCACGGATCGGGCAATTTCATCTCTCGGGCATTAGGAGCCCGCAAGTCCGACAATGCCGGAAAGATGGCTGCCACGGGATTCTTCAGTCCTTTGATCTTAGGTGCTGTGGCGGGATTACTTGCCCTCACCTTCTCCAGTTCGTTGTCGCGAGCCATGGGCGCCACAGAGCAAATCCTGCCTTCGGCCAACACCTATCTTAAGTATATCTTTCTTGCCACCCCCTTCATGATGTCGTCGCTCACCTTGAACAACCAGCTCAGGCTTCAAGGCAACGCCCGTTTCGGCATGATTGGCATCGCTTCCGGCGCCTTGCTCAACATCGCGTTGGACCCACTCTTCATCTTTGTGTTTGACATGGGTGTGAGCGGTGCCTCTTTAGCCACCGCCATCAGCCAGTGTTTCGGCTGGTGCGTGCTGCTCTGGGGCACCTCACGGGAAGGCAACGTGCATATCAAGTTTCACAACTTCACTCCCACTTGGGAGTACTACAAGCAGATCATCCAAGGCGGTCTTCCTTCATTGGCGCGACAGGCTTTGGCCGTCATTGCCACCATCTGCCTCAACCGTATGGCCGTGCATTATGCCGAGCCAGGTCAAGAAGCTTCAGTGGTGGCGGCCTTCTCCATCGTGACGCGCGTCATCATGATGAGCTACGCCTTGATCATCGGCCTGGGACAAGGCTTTCAACCGGTTTGCGGCTACAACTACGGGGCAAAGCTCTATGGCAGGGTGAAAGAGAGTTACATGTTCTGCCTCACGCTTTCCACGGCGGTATTGATTGTCTTGGGGACCGTTTTATATATCTTCGCTCCCGACGTCATCGCCCTCTTCCGCAGCGAGGATCCAGAGCTGATCCGCGTGGGAAGCCACGCCATGCGCTGGCAGTGCATCGCCTTCCCATTGATGGGTATGTGCACGGCCACCAACATGCTACTGCAAAACATCAACTATACCTGGCAGGCCACGTTCCTCTCAATGTGCCGCCAAGGCATTTGTTTCCTGCCTGCGGTATTCATCGCCCCATGGCTTTGGGGACTCACCGGCCTCGAAGCCGCCCAAGCTATCGCCGATATCATGACCTTCTTGATTTCACTACCCTTTGCCATCCACATTATCAAGGAGTTATCGATGAAATCAAGGAATTAATAAAAAATTCCATAAAAATGATGTTGATTTGAAAAATAGTTACTATCTTTGCAGCGATTAAAACAATGATTTTATGGCAAAGAAAATGAATAACAAAAAACAGAAGGTTACAAAGAAGCCTCCAACCATCAAGGAGGCAAGGCGTTATGTTGACAATGCTTACGAAGTCCTTAACGAAAAAGGACAACTGGATGAAGATGGCATAGCTTATCAAGATGAAAAATATGTACGCGCTGCTGGCAACTACCTATGGCTTGGCATCTTGATGGCATTGGATACAGTATTCCATGTTAGAGAAGACCGACGCACAAGGGTCCACATCAATGACTACTACGAAGCTATTTCAAAAAGGGATGGAAAACTCAACGATTGGGTTTATGATGCCTACGGAATCATCCATTGTTACATGAATTACGATGGAAACCCGAGCAAAAAACTATGTGACTCGGGATTCGAATACGCTAACCGAATCATCGACCGATGCGAGGCCATGGTTCCTTCACCAAAATAAAGCCTCGGCGATACCGTCGGCGAATAGCATCTGCTCATCGTTGAGATAAAGGATCTCATGGGTCTGGGAGAGCTTTCCCTGTTCGACCAAAGGTTGGGCTTGTCGCTCACAATGATCAGCGAAACGCTCTCCCATCTCACGTTTTATGTAGTTCAAGTCGATGCCCCACATCGTTCGCAGCCGAAGCATCACATACTCGTCATAGACCTGTTCTGCTGTGAGGTACTCTGCAGCAGCACCAGCGTCACCAGCATCGGCACCACAGTCGCTACCGACAGCACCGACACAGCCAGCGTCACCACCACCGCCAGTACCAGCAGCAGCTCCACAGCTACCAGCAGCAGCACCGCCACCACCGCCAGTACCAGCAGCAGCTCCACAGCTACCAGCAGCAGCACCGCCACCACCGCCAGTACCAGCAGCACCGCCACAGCTACCAGCAGCACCGCCACCACCGCCAGTACCAGCAGCAGCTCCACAGCTACCAGCAGCACCGCCACCACCGCCAGTACCAGCAGCAGCTCCACAGCTACCAGCAGCAGCACCGCCACCACCGCCAGTACCAGCAGCAGCACCGCAGCTACCAGCAGCAGCACCGCAGCTACCAGCAGCAGCACCGCCACCACCGCCAGTACCCACACACTGCCGTGTGGGGTTACGGAGAGGGCGTCTCTCCGAGACGCTTCCTTGGGGCGTTGAACTTGACTCCTGACTTCCGGCTTCTGACTCCTGACTTCCGGCTTCTGACTTCTGACTTCTGTCTTCTATCTTCTGACTTCTGTCTTCTATCTTCTGTCTTCTCTCTTCCAGATAGCCTTCTACCGAAGAAACATTCCATTGACGGGAACTACCGTTGTAGGAATGGGCTGAAGGACCAAGGCCGAGATAAGGCACCCCAAACCAATAACTGCTGTTGTGCCTCGAATGGCTTCCAGGTTTACAGAAGTTGGAAATCTCGTAGTGAAGAAAGCCGGCTTCCTTGGCAAGACGACAGAGGATCTCATAGTCGCGCAAGGCATCTTCTTCATTGATGGGCATCACCTTCCCCATCTCAATTTGCTTGGTAAGGATGCTGTTGGGTTCCAAGGTCAAAGCATAAGCGGAAAGATGCGGGACGTCCATCTCGAAGAAAAGCTCGAGGTTCCGATGCCACTGCTCGGCATCTGAGGTGGGCAGACCATAAATCAAGTCGAGGCTAATGTTCTCAAAACCAGCTTCTTTAGCCAAAGAGACACACTCCAAGGCATGACGCGAATCATGGCGGCGACTGAGATATTTCAAGTCGTTGTCAAAAAAACTCTGGATGCCGATGCTCAGACGATTGACGCCTAAAGCTCTTAATCCCTTAAGATACTCAGGTGAAAGAGTGTCGGGATTGGCCTCCAAGGTGATTTCTGCATCAGCATTGACGGTGAACACGTCCGTGATCCATTGAAGTATCGTCCCTATCTCCTCCACCGACAAAAGAGAAGGTGTGCCTCCACCGAAATAGATGGTGCCTATCGACTCACCTTGAAGATAGTCTCTCCGGGCAAGCATCTCCAGCCGTAAAGCATCCAAGAAATCCCCTTTGCGCTTCAATGAAGGGATGGAATAAAACCCACAATAGGCGCATTTTGAGTTGCAAAAAGGGATATGGATGTAGATGCCTGCCAATGGATTACTTCTCAATAAATAGTTTGATGTTCTGCTCACCATTGATGGTGCTCAGACGAACAAAATAAAGACCAGGACTCAAATTCGCAACATTGATGGTTTCAACGACCCCATCAAGTTCCAATACACGTTGGCCTGACACAGTGAAAATCTCGACCTTTTGAGTCGCAGCGCCAACAACATGGATTAAGTCTTTGGATGGATTGGGATACAATGAACAAGGATACATTGGATCATCAACAAGACCAGCACCTGGAAGCACCTGAACCTCGACTGGCTCCGTTGCAGCCTCACATCCATCATCATAAACCGCTATGACAGAATAGGTATGGAATTCTTCAAAATTCAGATCATTGTCATCATAGTAAAGGGCACTGGGCGCTAAGGTGGCTATCTCTTCATTGTCTCGAACCACCACAATCGATGAACACTCACCTGTCGATCCTTCCGCAGGCAGTTCCCAATAGATACCGATCCAAGGAGTGTCTCCTTCTGTAAGGAAATAGATGTCGCGCACTGGGTTGCAGCTGACATCGACAGCCTCTTCGCGAATCCATCCAGTGCGGTCGTTGCTGCCTTTGTAGGTACCGTAAACGAGGTTCTCGACAGGCTGGTTCAAAGCGTAAGCCGTAACATAGACCGGATCATCGGGAGAGAAGTTGTTGTCGTAAGTCAAGGTGACAATATCCATGTTTCCATCGCCATCGATGTCACCAATATTAGCTCCATTCATGAAGGATAGGCCTTGTGGACGCAAGGGGAATCCCTCGGTTACCTCAGTACCATCCATTTCCCAGGCGCGGATGTAACCAAGTCCATCTTCCATCATGTTGAAACTGGTGACGATCTCGTTTTTGCCATCGCCATCAATATCAGCCACGGAGATGAATCCCTCAATACCAGAGCTCAGATTGAGGGGAAAGCCCGAAGCAACGTTGCCATCCATATCGTATTGGAAAAACACATTGCCTTCTCCCGAGACGCCCATGAAGATGGCATATTGACCCACTTCTTTCACGACCGTCGGAGCGGAATAGGTCCAAGCGTTGACCGGTTTTGGCCAGCCCTCACGGTATTCACCTGTCTGAGCATCACGCACATAGTGGTTAGGGTTATCGCCGTGGCAGGCACCGACAAGGCTCCATTTGCCAAGGCCTTCGAAATCGACCACCAATGGCGACTGATAGGAGTACTTGTAAGCCTCCTCGCTATCGATGGTGTAGAGCGTTTCTCCCATGTGGTTGAAGCAGTGAAGCACCGTAGTGGTGGCAGCGAAAAGCTCTAGGAAACCGTCACCATCGATATCGGCCACCGTTGGAGTAATTGCAGGTGTTGAGGGCAATTCGTAGGGGAAGCCAGGAAGCTCTTCGCCTTGGAGATTTATGGCATGGATTCCTGCCGAGATGCTTGCCGAAGCTTTACCACGGCCACAGAAGATAATCTCCAATGCCCCATCATTGTTGAGGTCGGCAAGGACAGGAGCCGTGATGAGAGGGTTGTTGGCAGTGATTTCAGAATACAGCACTTCACCCGTGCAATCAAAAACGTTAATACCGCCACGCGCATTGCCATAGGCAGTAAGGACGACAATCTCAAAATCACCATCTCCGTCGATATCGCCAACGGCAGCTGGATATTGAGCCATGCCACCAACAAGGGTCTGAGTCCATAGGATCTGTCCTTGACCATCGATGACGTTGATTTGGTCGTTATGACTTAGGATGATTTCATCCGCGCCATCACCGTTGAGGTCGGCCAAAGCCACACCACGCATAGGTTTGTAGGTGGTGTTGGAAGGGAAGTTCAGGGGAAAGCCCGGCATGGGTGACAGGCCATCGCGGGCTGCAGGCGGGAGCTTAGCGTCAAGCACCGTCTCCATCTGAATGACACCGTCTTCATCGATGAAGGCTCTAGTCGCCGGACGTTGTGCCAAGGCAACCAAAGCGAAAGTCGTTAAAGCAAATAGTAAAAGTTTCTTTTTCATGGCAAAGTTTTTTAGTTGAACAAATGAGCCGTGCCCTTCACCGATATCTTCAGCGAACGACACGGCTCTTTTTTAGTTAAGAACCGAAGTTCGGATTATTTTTCCTTCTTCTCGCAACCGCCGAGGCACTTGTAAGCAAGGCCAGCGAGGCAGGCACCGACGAGCGGAGCCACGATGAAGAGCCACAGCTGAGGCATAGCCAGTGGGTTCTCAGAGAAGATAGCAACGCCGAGTGAACGGGCAGGGTTCACAGAGGTGTTGGTCAACGGGATGCTGATGAGGTGGATGAGCACCAGGGTGAGACCGATGGCGAGGCCACCGAACTTACCGTTGGCATGACGGCCGTCAGTGATGCCGAGGATCACCATCAGGAACACGAAGGTCAAGAGGCATTCCGTGAGGAAAGCACCCCACATGGAGGTCTGGAGATAACCACCAGCCACGTCAGCAGCGCTGAAGAACTCACCATAACCGTTGGCGGCAAAAGTGCCGAGAGTCATGTTAGCAGACTTGGCAATCACCATCAGCAAAGCACCAGCGATGATACCACCGATGATCTGAGCTAACCAGTAGCAAAGCATCTCTTTAAAGGTCATACGGCCGTTGACCCAAACACCAAAGCTGACAGCAGGGTTCAGGTGAGCGCCCGAGATGTGACCGATACCATAGGCCATGGCAATGACGGTAAGACCGAAAGCGATAGCCACGCCGAGGAAACCAACATGTCCGAAGATTGCGGTACCGCAACCACCGAAAACAAGAACGAAGGTGCCGAAGAGTTCGGCGAAGAATTTGTTACCAATCTTCATAGTTACTTGATTTTTAATAGTTTAAATTGATACTTAGTGATATTTTACTTTAAAAATTCAAACTCTTGTCTTCAAAAACTGAATGCAAACGTACGGATTCTTTTTTATTTTTGCAAAAAAAAACGCACAATGTTTGGAATTATTCTGTTGATCTCCCTATTGATTATCGCGATTTCCTTTGCGGCCATCGGAATCAAAATGTTTGTCAAAAAGGACGGCAAGTTCGAGCGTCGGTGTGAGAACGAAGGATCGGTGAATTGTCTTTGCGGAGGCCGTGGCGGAGAAGCTTGCCGTCATTGTCCAAACGGAGCTAAACACTGATTCAACCCCGATTTTTCCCGCTTCACACCAAAGTGGCAGTTACAAAACGTTTTTTTCCTTTTCTTTGCTTGTGTTTTTTCAAATCATGCATTCATGAAGCGCATCATTTTCACCTTAGTAACCCTGCTGATTGCTTGTTCGGCCATGGCGCAAGAGAACAGTTCCTACCTATTCAGTTTGGAGGACTGTCTCCGTTTCGCTGTCGCCAACAGTAACGAGCGTAAGTCGATGGAACTCTCCAAAGAGAGCCTCGAGGTCACCTACGAGCAGTCGAAGCAACAACGACTTCCCAGCCTGAGCGCCTCGGCGGGACAGAACATCACCAACAACGCCAACGGCTGGTCCTCTTCGGGCAACCTCAGCTTAGGCTCCTCGATAACCATCTATCAAGGAGGAAACATCAACAATACCATCGAGCAGAACCGCCTCAGCATGGAACGTAACGATGTGCAACTGGAACGCTATGACAACCAACTTGCCACCCAGATACTGCAAGGCTTTCTCTCCGTGCTTGGCAACCAAGAGCTGTTGAAATACCAGGCCGAAGTATTGAAGACAAGCGGCGAGCAGCTGAAACAAGGACAGGCACGTTATAAAGCGGGCTCCATCCTCGAAAGCGACTTACTGCTTTTGGAGGCCCAATATTACAGCGATTCCAACAACGTGGTGGATACCCGAATCAACATCGAGAACGGCCTCCTCGACCTAAAGGTGCTGCTCTCCATGAACCCCACCGATGAGTTGGGGCTCGTCACTCCCGACACCGAGAACCTGGAATTGCTGAAGGCCACGCTCCCAACAGAGGAAGAGGCCATCGCGCTGGCACTCGACTATATGCCCGACTTAAGGATTAGCGATTACGACATCCAACTTGCGGAGAAAAGCGTGAAGATGGCCAAAGGCAACTACCTCCCCTCGGTATCGGCCAACGCAAGCATAGGCACCGGCATCTTTTCGTTCGATGGGAACGGCATGAATTCCTGGATCAACAAGCCCACCGAATCAGCGGGAGTCTCCATAAGCATCCCCATCTATAGCCGCGGCGCCACCAAAGCCAACGTGAAGAAGAGCCAGATCTCCCTTGAGCAAGCTCAGCTCGACCATGACCAAACAATCCTCTCCGTCAGGCAAACCGTGGTACAGGCCTATCGCAACGTGATCTCTGCCTACAACGCCTACGAGGTGTCGAAAGTCAGGGAAAACGCCTACAGCAAAAGCTTTAATGCCTATAAAATGCAGTACCAATACGGCACCATCACCACGGTAGAGCTGCTCCAACAACAAAACAACTATCTGAACACGCTAAATTCCTATATCCAAAACAAATACAGCCTGCTGATGCAGCGTAAGATCCTTGATATCTATATGGGAAAGAAAGTAGAATTGTGAATTGAAAATTGAAAAACAATCATAACAATGAAGAAGAGAAAGAGAATAACATGGTTGGTGGTGATTGGAATCTTAGTGGTGGCGCTGATCTGCCTATGGATTGTCCGAGCCACTAAATCATCCCAGAAAGAGTATGTGATTCGCACTCATGTAGTCAGTGAATACACTGTGGAAAACACTGTCACAGCCACCGGAACCATCGAACCGGTGGAGACCGTAGAGGTCGGAACGCAGGTCTCCGGAAAGGTGGAGAAGATTTATGTCGATTTCAACGACGTAGTAAAAAAAGGCCAGTTGATGGCCGAGTTGGACAAACTGACGCTCAATCAGAGTGTGAGTCGCGCCAAGGCGAGTCTCACCTCCGCTGAGAGCCAACTCAACTATGCTAAACTAACGTATGAACGCACCAAACAACTCTACGAAGCCAACGCGGCCACTCTGGCTGCCTATCAAGAGGCGCAAAACTCTTACACCCAGGCACAGATGAGCAAAAAAAACGCCCAAGCCTCCTACGACCAGGCCTTGGTTGATCTCAGCTATGCCGAAATCTATTCGCCCATCGACGGGGTAGTGCTCGACCGTGCCGTGGAAGTTGGCCAGACCGTGGCAGCCTCCTTCAGCACCCCCACCTTGTTCACCTTGGCCAACGACTTGACCAAGATGCAGGTTGAAGCCGCCGTTGACGAGGCCGACATCGGGCAGGTCAAAGCCGGTCAACGGGTCACTTTCACCGTCGATGCCTACACCTCTGAGACCTTCAGCGGCTCGGTAAACCAGATCAGGATGCAGCCCACCACCACCAGCAACGTGGTGAAATACACCGTCATCATCAGCGCACCCAACCCCGACTTGAAGCTCTTCCCCGGCATGACCGCTAACGTGACCATCGTCACCGAGGAGCAGACCGGACTGGCCGTCCCTGCCGAAGCATTCAATTTCACCCCCGAAGAACAGAAATCCCAAGGACCGGCATCGAAAAACACCGTTTGGGTCAAAAAAGGCAACGACATGAGACCTTGTACGGTAGAGACTGGTATGACCGACGGCGCCTATCGCATCGTGGAGCAAGGACTGCACGAGGGTGACTCCGTGGTGCTTTCAGCACAGTATGTCGTCAAGACAAAACAAAAGAAGACCGGCGAGAATCCGTTCATGCCTAGCCCTCCAGGTAGGAGAAACAATAGATAAAGCACGATCGTCATGGACACCAGCACATCCATCATCAAGGTTGAAAACCTCAAACGAACCTTCATCGTGGGAAGCGAGGAGGTACATGCCCTCAAGGGCGTTTCGTTCGAAATCCGCGAAGGTGAGTTCGTGAGCATCATGGGATCGTCGGGCAGCGGCAAATCGACCTTGCTCAACATTCTCGGATGCCTTGACCAACCCACATCGGGCGAGTACTTCATCGACGGCATCTCCGTGAGACAGCGCACCAAAAACGAGCTCTCGGAGATCCGTAACCGAAAGATCGGCTTCGTGTTTCAGTCGTACAACCTGCTGCCTCGCACCTCCGCTTTGGAGAATGTGGAGCTCCCCTTGGTCTATAACCCCGACGTCTCGCATCGTGAGCGTCACGAGAAGGCTCGACATGCCCTGGAACTTGTCGGGCTCAAGGACCGCATGGACCACATGCCGAACCAACTCTCCGGTGGCCAGCAACAACGTGTAGCCATCGCCCGTGCCTTGGTCAATGACCCCGTCATCGTTCTCGCCGATGAGGCCACAGGAAACCTCGACACCCGCACCTCATACGAGATCATGAGTCTGTTCCAAAGCCTTCATGAGCAAGGCAAGACCATCGCCTTCGTCACTCACGAGTCCGACATCGCTGTGTTCACCAGCCGCACCATCTTCTTGCGCGATGGCCACATCCTCCGTGACGAGCCAGTGAGCACCAAGTCTGCCACCGAAGCCCTCGCCGCCCTCCCCATCGATAACGATTATAAATGATTCTTTCTTCTGTCTTCTTACTTCTGACTTCTTTAATAAATGGACATCCTCAACCTCATACGAATATCAGCCAAAGCCCTGTTACGCAACAAGACAAGGTCTGCCCTCTCCATGCTGGGTATCGTGATCGGTATCGCCGCCGTCATCGCGGTGGTCAACCTTGGTGAAGGGCTGAAGCAAAGCACCGCCAACCAGCTGTCGGACATGGGCACCAACCTTATCATGGTAATGCGTGCCAACCAACGCCGCGGTGGTATCAGCATGGGATCGACGAACGTGCAGTCACTTAAAGTCAGCGACTGTGACTTGATCGCCAAAGGTGCTAAAAACATCACCAAAGTCAGCCCTGTGGTCAACAGCGCTGGCCAACTTGTCAACGGTGCCAAAAACTGGTCCGGCACCGTCTATGGCGGGACACCCGAATACCTCGACATCCGCAAATACGAAATCGCCACTGGAGTCAACTTCACCGACGAGGACGTGAAGAAATACGCCAAGGTGGGATTGATTGGCCAGACCATCGTCGAAGAGTTGTTCGACGATGGAGAGGATCCCATCGGCAAGACCATACGTATCGGCAACATGCCCTTCCGCGTCATCGGCACCTTAAAAGAAAGAGGCGAGAACAGCATGGGCATGGACCAGGACGACCTCGTCATCATGCCTTATTCGACAGTGCAGAAACGCATGTTGGGCGTCAACTACATCCAACAAATCGTTTGCTCGGCAGCATCGGAAGACGTGGCTGAGGCCGCGGTGTCAGAAATTGAAGAGATCCTAAGGGTTGCCCATAAAATACAGGAAGGTGCTGCCAACGACTTCGAAGTGCGGACTCAGCAGGAGATGCTCGAGATGATGACCTCGATGACGAGCATGATCACCACCGTGCTCATCGCCATTGCTTTGATTTCTTTGTTGGTGGGCGTCATCGGCATCATGAACATCATGTATGTCACCGTTACCGAGCGCACCAAAGAGATCGGCCTCCGTATGTCCATCGGCGCCAAAAACGCCGCCATCCTGATGCAATTCCTCACCGAAAGCATCATCCTTAGCTTGATCGGCGGTGTGATCGGTCTATTGTTAGGTCTTGCGCTGTCGTATGTGGTTGCCTTGGCCATGTCGTTGCCCTTCGTTGTCAACGTCATGTGGATGATCATCTCCTTCGTCAGCTGCGCCATCCTCGGTCTCATTGCCGGCTTCTTCCCGGCTTTGAAAGCTTCTCGCACCGATCCTATCAATGCGTTGAGGTACGAGTGATTTTTTTTCATAACTTTGCCGCCGGATTCGGGTTCTTCATCGAAGATCAATAGGGAATCCTGTGTAAATCAGGAGCTATGCCCGTAGCTGTAAGTTCAGCCATGGTCCGCATCACCAAGTCACTGATATTCGTATCGGGAAGACGTTGCGGATTCGAACAAGCCAGAAGACCTGCCCGAAACCATAGTTATTAACAACTTTCGGGAACAAAAGTTTATTGATCATGAAAAAACATCTCTTTCTGATTTGGGCATTATTTATTACTGTCTTCGCCCAAGCCCAGCTCTCGGGCACCTACACCATTAACGTCGACGCTTCGCAAAACCCCGACTACCCCTCCTTCAGTGCTGCCGCTACGGCTTTGTCCGAACAAGGGATTTCCGGTCCTGTGATCTTTGAGGTCGCCCCAGGAACCTATAATGAATATGTCACCCTGCCTGAAGTCGCTGGCGCCAGCGAGACCAACCGCATCACCTTCGTGGGCGTTGGGGCCGACAACCAGCAGACCGTCCTCACGGGCAACGCGGGCTACACCAACAATGCCATGTTGACGCTCAACGGCACCGACTACGTGACCTTCGAGAACCTGACCATCACCTCCACTTCGACGGTCAACGCCGTGTTGGTGAAGTTGCTCAACGGCAATGTCGGCACCCGGTTCCAGAACCTGAAACTCATCGGCGCCGTCGCCACCGCCAGCCTCGACAACGAGAAAGACCTTGTGTATCGCACCAGTGGAAGCTGGATCGACCTCGACAATGCATTTGTGAACTGCGAGTTCATCAACGGCTACATTGGACTGTATTACCAAGGGCACAACATCTATACCCTTAACGACGGCCTCTTAGTGGAGAACTGCGTCTTCACCGATCAGGCGTTCAAGGGCATCTACGTGAGCTTCACCGACCATGCCATCCTACGAGGCAACACCGTCACCAACCACACCCACGACGTCCTCACGAACTACCACGCCATCGACCTGCTCCGCATCCGCTACTACTGCATCATCGAAAACAACGTGATCAATGTGACCCGGCATTCCAATTATGCCACGCTCTTCGAAATCCGTCCCGCCATGGGTACCGAAGAAGAGCCCGTCATCATCCGGAACAACACCATCAACCTGCACAGTTTCACAAACAGCAGCTACTGCGTTGACTTGGACGACACCAACAGCAACTATGTCTATTTCCTCAACAACACCGTCAAGTGTGACGGTCCCAATGCCTGCGGCAGCATCATTGTGGAGAAGAGCTGGCCCAACTTGTATCTTTACAACAACCTCATTGTCAATGAGACAGGTGGTTACGTGTTCCGATTCCAAACCAACACCACCGACCGCTACAGCGACTACAACCGCATCCAATACGATGGCGAGAATCTGGCCAGAATCGGCACGGAGGATTATGCCAGCTTAGCCGAGTGGAGCACCGCCGGCATGGATGTCCATTCTGCCCTTTGCACACCTCAGTTTGTGGGCGACAACGACCTGCATGTCACCGACAACACCGGCCTGATGGTGAACCATCCACTGGAAGAAGTACCTACCGACATCGACGGCGAGCCCCGCTCCTCCACCCCTTGCGCTGGTGCCGACGAGTACGTCAGTGGGACCAACTTGCCTCCAGTCGTTCAACATCCCATCGCCAACGTGGTGTTTGAAATCTATCCTGCCAGCCAAACTGTCGATTTGAGCAACACCTTCACCGATCCTGACGATCCCGATGAGGGCATCGTTATTGAACTGGTATCCAATAGCAACCCCACCCTGGTCAGTGCCGTCTTAAACAACCGCATGCTGACCCTCCAACGCCTGCAAGCCACAGGAGGCAGCAGCACGATCACCTTGCGCGCCACCAGTAATGATCAATGGGTGGAGACGTCCTTCACTGTGGAATGTGTTGCCGAAGACCTTCCTCCGGTAGTGGCCAACCCCTTGGATCCCATACACTTTACGGAGTTCCCACAATCGCTGAACTTCAACCTAACTTACACCTTCGACGATCCCGACAACAACAACAGCATGATCGAAATCAGCGTGCTGTCCTGCCCTTCTGAAGTCACTGCCCTTTACAACAGCTTTGTGCTGACTGTCATCCGCAACACCCCATCGGCCTTTGACAACAAGGTGATGGTGCTTCGCGCCACCAGCAATGGCAAAACAGTCGATATGGAGGTGCTGGTATCGGGTGACGCCGTCGTCGTCGGTCTAGGTACAGCCACCTTCGAGGATGTGACCCTCAACGCCGACGGTCTATGGCAGGCACCGAACGAAGGTGACAACACCTTCATCAGCGGTGGCTGGAGTTTCACCAACTATTACAGCGAGTATTTCTGGGGCGGCTTCACCGTCTCCAACCATACTGACCTTACCCAAAGCGGCATGGACGCCCAATACACGGCAGCAGCCGGAGAAGGCCATGACGGATCGGCCCAATATGCCACCGCCTATACCATGGGAGCCCAGACCGTGATCTCCTCTGCCGACGGTTCCATGCAGACCGTCTCAGGCTGTTATGTCACCAACAACGTATGGGCCTACCAAAACATGCTGGTGGGCGACTATTCCGCCACGCCTTTCGGAGGAACGACCGACAACGACCCCGACTGGTTCAAGCTCACCGCCATCGGCAAGAACGCCAACGGCCAGACCATGGGAACCCTCACTTTCTATCTTGCCGACTACCGCTTCGAGAATCATGAGGACGACTACGTCCTTAACACCTGGGAATGGTTTGACCTGAGCATGCTCGGCCCCGTGGCGAGCATCACTTTCAGCCTGTCGTCTTCCAAGAACAATGCCTACGGCATGATCACCCCCGCCTATTTCTGCATGGACGACTTCAACGGCATCGGACCCGAGACGCCCGACCAACCTCCTTTCATCGCCAATCCCGTGGCCGATGTGGTGTTCGACCTTTTCCCACAAATCCTCGAGGTTGATCTCAACGGCGTGGCCTCCGATCCCGACAACGACGATGAAGCCATCACCTATTCATTGATCACCAACTCCAACCCAACGGCCATATCGGCCACCCTCTCTGGAAAGACGCTGACGCTGAACCGTCTCACCAACGAAGACGACACGGCCGATTTCACGCTCCGCGCCTTCAGCAATGGCCAGTCGGTGGATTTCAACATCCATGTCGTGCTGTATCATTACGTGGGAACAGATGAGCTTAAGACCTCATTGACCGTGTTCCCCAATCCCACCCACGAGTTTCTCATGATAAAAACGCAAGGCATTGTTTCACAACAGGGAACCGTCGAATACCACATTTATAACCTCATGGGACAATTGGTGCTGACGGGAAGCATTGAAGGGGAAATCACCACCATTGATGTAGGCTCTATTCCGAATGGCACCTATTTCGTTACCATCCGACAAGCGGGAGGTACCGCTGTTGAAAAAATCGTAATTTACTAATTATCAATATATTATAAAAAATCGAAGATTTTTTCTCGAAAAAAGCATTGTTAGAATCAAAAAAGGTTGTACTTTTGCAGTCGCAAACGATGCTTCCGTAGCTCAGTTGGTAGAGCACCTGACTCTTAATCAGGGTGTCCAGGGTTCGACCCCCTGCGGGAGTACAGCCGAAAAGCCGTTGGGATTCCAACGGCTTTTTGTTTTTCCGTACAAGAATATTCAGGCCATTATTATAAGCATCCCGAAATAATACCTACTTTTGTCGCACGAAACAAAAGCGTCTGTTGCCATGTTAAACCTCTTCACCGGTTCGGGCGTGGGGCCCACCATCTTATATTTAGCTTTATCCATTTTCATCGGCCTGTTGTTGGGCAAGATCAAGATTGCCCACATCTCTTTGGGCATTACCTGGGTGCTTTTCGTAGGCATCGCCATCAGCGCTTGCGGTATCACACTCAACGCTGAGATGCTTCACGTCCTCAAAGAATTCGGGTTGATTCTTTTCGTGGTGGCTGTGGGTTTGCAGGTGGGTCCAGGGTTCTTCCGTTCCTTCAAGAAAGGCGGCCTCGCCATGAACCTGATGGCCTTGGTCAACGTGGCCTTGGGAGTACTCATCACGGTAATCATCGCCAAGGTCGCCCATCAGGACTTGGCCGACATGGCGGGAGTCTATACGGGGGCCATCACCAACACCCCGGGACTCTCGGCAGCCCAACAAGCCGTCACCGATATGGGCATTGCAGGGGGCACTGAGCGTCTGGCAGCGGGGTATGCCGTGGCCTATCCCCTGGCCGTGGTAGGCATGATCCTGACCTGCATCTTGCTGCGTCCACTTTGTCGCATCGACCTTAGCAAAGAGCCTTCCACTGAGAACGCACTTGAATCCACCAATGAAAAGCAAGCCACTCCCCTCTCACAACGTCATAAAGTGAATCTCATCCCAATCTTTGTCATCATCGCCCTTGGCATCATTGTCGGCTCGATCCCGATCCCAGTTGGGATGAAAGCCCCCATCAAATTGGGCTTGGCAGGTGGTCCTTTGGTGGTCGCCATCATTGGCGGTTGGTTGGGTGTAAAGAAAGGCTGGTTCACCACCGAGTTCACTGACAGCCATGGCATATGGATGCTCCGCGAGGTGGGCATCGCGATGTTCCTCGCCTGTGTCGGACTGGGAGCTGGAGGACAGTTTGTAGCCACTGTACAAGAACACTATATGTGGGTCGTTTATGGTATTATTATTACCATGGTGCCACCGATTATTGTTACGCTCTTCGGACGATTGGTTTTGAAGATGAACTATTACACCTTGATGGGGTTCATCGGCGGCTCCCACACCGACCCACCCACCTTGGCCTTCGCCAACACGGTGGCCCCCGAAGGATGCAAACTCCCCAACATGGGGTATGCCACCGTCTATCCGCTGACGATGTTTCTGCGCATCTTCACCGCGCAGCTGCTGGTACTGTTAGCGGTATAAGAATTGCTCTCCTATCGTTTGGTGATATAGGAAAAAACACTATCTTTGCAGCCGATTTGTGGTGTCCTCAACGGACTCAATAGGGAATCGGGTGTGAATCCCGGACAGTTCCCGCTGCTGTGTTGGTCACAACACTTGTCACAATGCCACTGTCTGACGCTCGTCGGATGGGAAGGCGGCAAGTGGAGGCCTCAGTCAGAAGACCTGCCCCAAGTCACGAAACAAGGCTTCCGGGAATTGGAGCTGGGATTCTACTGAATACAAGGTATGCCCTACCAATGGGCTTTATCTTCATTTTTAGCTATTCCAACGTATTTTCCAGAAGTTTTGAAGTAATTGATTGATTAACAAACCTTTAAAACTTTTGTGTTATGCTTTTTAAAACGTTTACACGATTCTTCCTTCTGATAGGAATGATCAGCTTACTTTCGACTCCGTTGAGAGCCGATGAGATTCAAATCGGGTCGGGTTCACAAACCGATTCAAACCTGCCAACACACTCCAACTACAACTATTCATTGACGCAACAAATCTATACTGCTGCCGAGATTGAAACAGCAGGTGGAGGCGCAGGGAGTATTAACAGCATCGCTTTTTACAATACGGGATCCGCAAAAACACGCACGGTTGACATTTACCTTGTCAACACCTCAAAAGACAAGTTTTCTGGATATTCTGACTGGATTACCGTATCGGAAAATGATAAAGTTTTCAGCGGCAGTGTCACCTTTAATGCGAACCAATGGACCACGATCCCGTTCTCTACTACCTTCAGTTATGACGGAACCAACCTGGCCGTTATCGTTGATGACAATACCAACAGCTATTCGTCTGGATTAAGTTGCCGTATTTTCACTGCTTCCGAAACACAATCCAATTATTATAGATACGACTATACCAATCCTAACCCGACCAATCCGACCATCAGTGGAACACCTACTACAAATAAAAACCAAATCATCCTGGACATTGAAATGGCATCTGTCACCTGTTCCAAACCCAAAAATTTCCAAGCTGAAAGCATCACTGCACACACAGCCACTTTGACATGGACAGCAGGGGCCGAAAGTCAAAGCAATTGGGAAGTTTATTTGACCACCACTGCCAACGATGTGCCCGATGAAAACACAACACCTACATATCAGGTCACCTCATGCAGCAAAGCTTTGAGCGACCTCACGGCACAAACCACCTACTACGCCTATGTCCGCGCTAACTGCGGTGATGGAGACAAGAGCAAATGGGCCAACAAGACCTTCAGCACCACCCGCGAAGCCTTGACCGTGGATGCCAGCCATCCCTACGAGCAAGACTTTGAATCCAGCAACGACTGGGGCTTCACCAATGGAACCCTCACCAACAACTGGTGCTGGGGCAGCGCCACCAACAACGGCGGAGCAAAAGCCATGTATGTCTCCAAAGACGGAGGAACCACTTACGAATATGCCCATGGTAATACGACAATCTATGCCTCTAAATTATTCAACTTCGCCCAAGGCACCTACACCTTTGTTTTCGATTGGCAAGCCAATGGAGAAAGCACCTGGGATTTCTTGCGTGTCGCCTTGATTCCTGGTGACATGGAGCTTGAAGCAGGTACGACGCTGCCCTCAGGAGTGACGGCCTCTGCCCTCCCCAGCAATTGGATTTCCCTTGATGGTGGGAAACTCAACCTGCAAAGCAGCTGGCAAACTAGAACCGCCGAGGCGACTGTCTCCGGCACCTATACCATGGTCTTCCTTTGGCGTAATGATGGCAGCGGAGGCAACCAGCCACCAGCGGCCATCGACAACATCGGTATCAGCCTCATGGCTTGCCCAAGACCTACTGGATTGACAGCGAGCAATATCGGAGGACGCACCGCTACGATCTCCTGGACGGAAAACGGCACTGCCACCAACTGGGTACTGCAATACGCCACCAACAACGGTTTCACTGAGAATGTAGTAGAGACCAACGTCAACGGTACAGCAACCCAAGAAATAACCGGACTCACCTCTGAAACCCAATATTTTGTCCGCGTGAAATCCATCTTGGGCAACGAAGAAAGTTCTTGGAGCGATGTCATCAACTTCACCACCACCGCCACCTGCCAAAAACCCAACTTGAGTTATGTGGCCAACTCCAACACTGCCCATACTGGAGCAGTGAGTTGGACAGGCAGTGCCGACCATTATGAACTGATTTATTCCACTGCTTATTCCTTCAACCCTGGCGATGAAGGTGTCACCCAAATCGACCTCGACAACGTCAACACCTATACCTTGCAGGATCTGACTCCTGAAACCACCTATAGAGTCAAGATAAGAGCCTACTGCGGCGAAGAAGACGGTTACAGTGCATGGAGCAACCAAGTGAGTTTCACCACCACCGCCACCTGCGTGGCACCTTCGGGCTTGTCAGCTACAGCCACAGCCACTACCATCACCCTCAACTGGACGGCAGGAGCTAATGACCAAAATGCTTGGGACATCCGCTACAAGAGCAGCTCTGACAGTGATTACACTTTGGTGCATCTCGATAACCAAACCACAACCAGCTATACCATAACCGGACTCAACCCCGTCACCACCTACAATGTGAATGTTCGCGCCTATTGCAGTGCGGAAGACCAAAGCAAGTGGGGCTATAGCACCAACCAAAACACCGACCTATCCGTCAGCACGGAATGTGCCGCACTGCCACTGCCTTATTCCTACGGATTCGAGGACAATCTGAACACGGCCTCGCCATACAGTTCCTCCTACCCCATGCCTAATTGCTGGAATGCTATAAGATATCAATATGGAAACTATCCAACCTACACTTATTACCCATACGTATGCAGCACAACCAACAACAGCAACTACGGTCCTCGCACAGGTGGGAAATTCCTTCTTTTGTACAAAACACAAAACCTCACCAACGAGATAGCTGTTTTGCCTGAAATCGACGCCAATATCAAGAATGTGCAATTAAGATTCTGGGGAAGGAACGGCAACGGCAGCAGCGCCTACCCCGAAGTGCTTGTCGGTGTCATGACCGATCCCACCATTGCCAGTACTTTTACCCAAGTAAAGAGCGTTTCCGTCAGCACGGCTGATTATCAAGAATACACGGTCGATTTCAGCAGCTACACGGGAGACGGCATCTATATCGCTTTCAAGTTGAACCCAGCCTATAGCACCTACTCCTATACCTATTTCAGCATTGACGATATCACCATCGAGGAAATTCCTTCCTGCTTGGTTCCTACAGGTTTGGAAGCAAACGTCAACGGTGCCAACGAAGCCACGCTGAGCTGGGCAGCCGGAGGTACTGAAACCGCCTGGAACGTGCAGTACAAGTCAATCTCCGACAGCGACTGGAGCGAGCCGATTGCCGTGAACGAGACCTCCTATACATTGAGTGGACTGCAACGTGCCACCACCTACGAGGCAAGAGTACAAGCCAGCTGCGACGCAGAAGACCAAAGCGAATGGAGCAATCCCATCAGCTTTGAAACCGAGTGTGGCATCTGGACCATCGACGCTGCAAACCCCATAGTGGAGGATTTCAATAACGAGACCTTCCCACCCACTTGCTGGCAGAAAGTCAACTTCGGTGAGATGGGAGTCACCAACGGCTGGCTCCGAAACACCAACAACTCCATGGACAACCAAGGTGCCGTCACCAGCGACTTCAAATATGAGACCTGGCTCTTCCTGCCTCAGATGCACCTTAACGGTGATGCCACCCTTGCGTTCGACAACTTGTTTACCTCTGGCAGTAACTATGTCCCCTGCTCCATCATGGTTTCCACCACAACCCATATCGACGTGGAAGACATCAAGACGGAAGGCTTTATCGAAGAAAACTTCACCCAGATTTGGCTAGCCGATGAAAACAACCTGCCCACCTCAAAAAGAAACGAAGTCGTCTCATTGAATGACTATGATGGAGAAGATGTCTATATTGCCTTTAGGTACGAAGGCAACAACAGCAACTCACAAATCGTTTGGTGGATTGACAATGTGGTAATTCAGGCCGAAGCGATTCATACAGAAACCAATCAAACCATCAACCTTGTTGAGGGATGGAATTGGTTCTCCTCCAGCTTGGACATCACCTTGGATGATCTTAAAGCAGCCCTTGTGGAAGCTTTGGGGAACACAAACATCACCATCACTTCAGGAAACGGACAAAGCACTATTTACAACGGCTCCAGATGGAGAGGATACCTAACCTCGTTAGATCCGACCCAGATGTACAAGATTGAGACAAGCGCCGCAGGAGAGATGACGCTGACCGGCGAGGCACTCGACCCAACCGAACATCCCATCACCATCACCCTCGGCAACAACTGGATTGCCTATCCGTTCAACGAGTCAATGACCATTACAAACGCTTTCGCGGGATTTGCCATCAATGGAGACATGATCACATCGGGCAATGGCCTATCAACTACCTATAACGGCCGATGGAGAGGATATCTCACTGACCTTGAGCCAGGACAAGGCTATATTTACAAGTCGAACGACACAGATGACAGAACTTTTGTCTTCCCGACGAGCAACAAATCTCTTGCATCCTCAAAAGCTATTTCCTCAGAGCCCGAATCCCATTGGTCCGACTTTGTCAGCAGTCAATATAAAGACCAGCTGCCAGTAGTTTCCTTCATTCAAATTGACGGCAACTTT
>JAEEGG010007629.1_pt1 | contig 24850 bp, 20 predicted proteins | sample 9134161 | NCBI WGS metagenome assembly JAEEGG01 (sample SAMN16246543, study PRJNA631951) | gut metagenome | biome: gut microbiome; feature: rumen; material: CR-attached | host: Bos | place: Iran: Karaj | collected 2018-10 | reverse complement strand
TGAAGACTGGTATATCCGTTGCACAGAAGTGTCAGAAGGCCGATCTTGTCATAAAAAATGCGAACATCTTCCATTTGACGACAGGCAAGTTCGAATTGGCGGACATAGCCGTCGTCAACGGTATGATTGCGGGGATCGGCCTTGGCTATCCCGCTGACGCAGAATATGATGCGCATGGGAGAACGGCCGTTCCAGGTTTCATTGACGCACATGCGCATATCGAGTCGTCGATGATCACGCCCCGGCAATTCGAGCAATGTGTGTTGCCGCATGGCGTGACGACTGTGGTGTGCGATCCGCATGAATTGGCGAATGTCGTCGGTGAAGCGGCCTTCGAATTTTTCTTCAAGTCCGCAGAATGCATGGACATAGACATGCAAGTGCGGTTGTCATCTTGCGTGCCCGCTACACAGTTGGAGACATCTGGCGCGGCGATTACGTCGGAGATTCTGAAGAAATGGCATGAACGTTATCCGTCCGCAGCGTTGGCTGAATTCATGAATGTGCCCGGCGTACTGTTTGAAGACAAAGAAGTCATGGCGAAGCTCAGCCTGTTCGACTATGTCGATGGCCATTGTCCATTATTATCTGGCGACGCGTTGAACGCCTATATAGGTGCGGGCATTCGCAACTGCCACGAAACAAGCACAATAGAGGAAGCGGAAGAGAAGATTACCCGCGGGATGCATGTCTTTATCCGCGAAGGAACGGCGGCGCGAAATCTGGATGACCTATTGCCGATCATTAACTTGCAAAATTCGCCGTTCCTTGCGTTTTGTACAGATGATCGTAATCCGTTGGAAATAGCGGAGAAAGGGCATCTTGATTCGATTATCGCTCGCGTTATTGCGGCCGGTGTGGAGCCATTGGTGGCGTATCGCGTCGCATCGTTGTCCGCTGCTACAGGACTGGGGTTAAACGACCGCGGTCTTATCGCCCCTGGAAAACGGGCAGACATCGTCCTGCTGGATGATTTGAATACATGCAAGGTAGCTGCCACGTTTACAAAAGGGAAGTTGTTCTCCGCAAAAGAGTTACCGATGGAGGACGTACCCGATGAATTTCTGCATACGGTCCACTGCCGCGAGGTGACTGCGGATGATTTCATCGTTCCAAAACACGGAGCGGAGACACCTGTCATCGGTGTTCGAGACGGCAGCCTCATCACGGATTTCCTGAAGATGGATCCAGACAAAGAGGCGGATGTTCTGCCGATGGCTGTATTGGAACGGCATGGAAAGAACGGCAATATCGGGCATGCGTTCGCCCATGGCTTCGGCATGACGCGTGGAGCGTTTGCGTCCAGTGTAGGCCATGATTCACACAACCTGTGCGTCGTTGGAACGAATACGACGGACATGGCCGTGGCAATAAACGCCTTGCGTCAAACGCAAGGCGGATTATGCGTGGCGATCGATGGGAAAGTAGCCGGATTGTTTCCGTTGCCGGTGGCGGGGCTGATGTCCAATTTGCCGCATGGCGTTGTCGAAAAGCAGATACACGCCGTGCTAGCAGCCGTGAAACTTACGGGAACATCATTACATGAGCCGTTTATGGCTTTGACCTTCTTGCCATTGCCGGTCATTCCGTTTTTAAAGCTAACGGATCGTGGTCTGGTCGATGTGCAGAAGTTCAAGATTATTGGATGAAGTGGTTTTGTTTTAGATCATTACAAGATCTCTGACGGCCATAGAGTCATTATGACTTTCTCTAGCTCCATGCTATGGCTTGCCTTGAATAAAACTAAATCACCACTATTCATGATTTCTTTAAGTCGTGCTGTCACGTCTTCCAGCGAATTGCATTTTTGAATATCAAGTTTTCCATTATTTTTAATGGAATCAGCTGCATTGCACATTTCTTCGCCAATGGTAATCAAATAATTAAATTTTGATTGAAGAATATATTGCATCACATTGGTATGCATTTCGGAAGCCAACGTCCCGCTTTCCTTTATATCTCCCAATACGGCGATTCGTTTACCTTCAGTATGGATCAAGTCTGCGCCGTCGATTGCTGATTTAATGCTTTTTTCAACGGCGTTATAGCAATCTGCATACACAATTATATTGTCTTTTGTATGGACAACGTTTTGTCTTATTCCTTCTGTTCTGTATTTCTCCAGTCCTTTCACAATATTTTCTGGCGATATGCCGTCACAAGCCGCAACGGCAAAGGCATACAATGCACAAATTGCATTATGCGGAGCATAAATATTTTCTAAAGTTACCTGATATACAGCGTTATTTTTCTTTACAATAATTGAAAAAGACAATCCAGTCTCCAATGTCTGTATATCCTTTACCAAAAAGTCTGCGTCTTTATTCTTTTCTGAAATTGATACGATTTTTTGTCCTTTCAGTAAATCAAAACGATTGAATTCATCTATGTTAACAACAACCGTTCCGTTCTCCGGCATGTGTTTGGCGATAGTGCATACCTCTTCAACAATTTTATCATCGTTTTCAAAATTCATGAAATGTGATTTGTCTATTGAAGTAATCACAAACATATCAGGCCGAAGCATTTCAGATAGATATTCTGTTTTGCCTGGAGTACCTTCATGAATTTCTTGAATCATTCTTTCGGTTCCATCGGGTATTGTTTGTACAGCCTGCCCGACTGACCTGCGCGTATTGGCATTGCTTTGATTATAATATGTGCTGTATGTTGTCTTGTAGATTTCACCAATCATGTTCTTTGTTGTTGTCTTGCCAATGCTTCCTGATACCGCAATAACTTTTACTTTATCATGCAAGTCGCGGTAATATCTGCATATTTTTGCAAATACTGCCAATGTGTTATCTGTTATCAGACATGGATATTCTTCAAAATTGTCTTGGGTGATAAGAAGAATAGCTCCTTTACGAACAGCATCTTCTGCATTCTGCCTTGTCTCAACAACGCAAGCATTCTGTGGTGAAATTTTAAATGACATATATATCGAATCCAGAATGCAAGCTTCCATGATGACCTTGTTACTGTTTTCTTTTCCTTTATCATTCAACTGGACATTACAACCTTGCTTTTTCAAATATTCAAGAAAAAATGCAACCGTCTTATATTTTTCGGGATGCAAGATTCGTTTTACAGAGGGTAAGGAAATTAAGTAATGATATAATTTCTTAATCATATATGAATAATGAAACTTTTTGTTATTTTTGTTTCCGTTCCCAAAATTTGAATTTTGAAGGAACAAGGCTCAACGTATATTGATAAGAATCAGGTTTGAAAATCAAGGACCACCCTAAGAATAACACGATAAATACAATCCCTTTCAATAGGCCGTCCAAATAATCATTAGTCAAATGCAACATCCGTATTGAATAATATGTTATGAGTGAAATAGTAAATACCGCTCCTAAAGTGGGAGCAAGGTCAAGCAATTGCCGTTGCCATTTATAACCGATGTATTTCGAAACTAATCCGATATTGACAAAGTAACATAAACAAATGTAAAGGAAATATCCTGCCAGTAGTCCCTTCATCCCCCATAACAATAAGCCTCCGACCACCAATGTCGAGCCTGTCGATCGTTTCAGCAATGTCCACCCAAACATCGTACGGCTTTTCCCTATGGCTGCGATGGACTGCGTATTGACAGCCTGCAGGCAGGTGACAATACCGCATATGCACAAAACCTGAAAATACGGGACACTAGGTAGCCAACGGGCGGAATACAACACTAAAAATACGGGCTTTGCTATTATTATTAATAAGGACATCAATGGAAATGTTATATAGGCAATCGTCTGAGTCAACCGCTTTATCATATTGCCAAGCAGAGTCTTGTTATCCTGAACCTCTGCATACAAAGGATATGTTATTTGTGTCAATACGGATGAAATGCTATGAGAGGCAAGACTCTCTGTCGATACAGCCTTTGTATAATATCCCAAGACGGCTGGACTATAGATCTTTCCAATCAACAACTGCGATATCTTGGCACCTATTTGATTAACCAAATGGGAGAGAAACATAAAGCTTCCAAACTTAAACAGTTCTCTGAATGAATCGATGGAAAATACCAGCAATGGAAACCATTTGTTTGTCACCCAGAAAATGACAGTCGGTATTATTGCTACCGTTAAATTCATTGAGACTAGTGCCCAGACGCCAAAGCCTTTATAGGCCATGAATATGCAGATGACAAGCGAGGTGACTGAAGTCACCAAATCTACGATTGTCAGTTTTTGGAAGCGGAAAGTCTTCTTCAATTGATTAACATGGATACTAGAAAGAGCATCTATTATCAAAATCAATCCTTGGACTCTCAGAACTGATGATAGCAATGATATCTTATAGAACCTGGCAATGGCTGGTGCGCACAAAAAAAGGATAGCGTACATAAGTGATGACATTGACAGGTTAAAGAAGAAAATGGTAGAATAATCTTCTTGCGTCGGTCTCTTTTTCTGTATCAGAGCGGAAGCAAAACCACAGTCAACAAAAGAACGTGCAACCACCATGAAAATGGACAACATGCCAATGCAGCCATAATCTTCGGGCTTTAATAATCGAGCAAGGACTATGCCTGAAATAAAACGGATTCCTATGGCTGAAAACTTCGAGATAGATGTCCACAACACTCCCGAGACAGCTTTTTTCTTAAGATTAGACTTTTCAGACATGATCTTCTACCAATTCATGAAACTTCCGTCTTACGCCGACTTGGGTGGCCGTCTGCTGCCCAAGCAACTGTCCCCAGTTGCCTTCCACAAGTGCCCAACCATTGTCTGTCAGTGCGAAATCCCATGCGATATACACATGCTTACCAAAGGCAGTTCGATGAAGTTCCTCGACTGTTTGAAGCAATTCAGCCCATCTTGGAACCTGCCAGCCTTTGAACTTCAGTTTTGAATCAGGATGTTCTTCAAAGTGGTTGTTCGAATCATCGCAACCATCGGATGTGATGACTCCAGTTTGCGGATCTACACTCACTACGATTCCACCTGAGCCCAAATTATCAACAATGGCACCTCTCTTGCCCATTCTCATTCTTGTCCAAATCACTGTGAATTTGCCATTATTCAAGAATGTGGGGATGCGTACCGTATTGACTGAACTCTCATTCCATTGCGCCATTTCCGACGACTGGTGAATACATTCTTCGACTATCCATTCAGGACATGTTTCCAGCAGATGAAGGAAATACTCTTTTGCATGAGAAGCATCATGATATGTAAATTTTTGTGCCCCTTTGCCTTTAGATGCCTCAAGAGGCTTGATGAAAACGCTCCCATATTTACAGGCAAAATTGGCAAAAACATCCATGGACGATTGATTGTCTATTTTAATCGCCATTCTTCTAAAATATGGTTGCGCAAGAAGATAAAAATTGTATTTATTTTGAAGCTCTTTTCTGAAGACGTCCTTGGGAGTTTTTTTTAGAAGCGTTGTAATTCTGTCTACATCCGTTTCGAATTCCCAACGTTCCTCGTCGGTACGATTTCTGAAATTGAAGAGGAAATACTCGTATGGCAAAGCCTTGTATTCAAGCCAGCATTTGACAATGTCTTTTGTCAGTTGTTTTATCAACACTTGATCTTGCCGTTCTTTTTCTGACAAATATGTATCAAATGTTTTGTCCAGCACGACACGAAACGGTTCACCATTGCCATAGCCACATGGCAAATGCATTTTTCTCTTTATAAAAACCATTGTTTTTAAGAACAATGGCAAATGGTTGTATATGATTTTATTCAATCCCATGATTATTTCCCCTGTATGTTAGTTTGGGGAAGCGAGATTTTCTTCGTTTCGTTACAGAAAAGGCCATGGCCCAATTGATTGTGATTTATTTCTCTTGATTTAGTCAATGATAACTGATGCGATTCGCGGCTCAAAACAGCAGCATGGCCTGAGGCAGACGATTCGTACACCGCTCGCTCGTTGTGGGCCGACCTTCAGGAAAGTCGCCAGAACGGAATGGCTTCCATGCAGGCCAAGGGGGCCGATGTTCGCTTCGTTCACTTTCATGGTAATCTGCGATTCCATTTCACTCTGTTTTTCATAGCTTCCATCAACCAGCGCCTCCAGCATGAGGGTAGCCGCTTCATAATGTGAACGTCCGATGCCGATGCCAAGCGTGCAGGGTGAGCAACCAAGTTGCGAGACGCCTTCCTTTGCCCAATTGATAATCTCAGCCATAACCACTTGTGCATCATGCTTGTGGAAAACGCGGAGTGTCTTCGCGCGGATGGCGGGGCCGCCGCCGAACATCAGAATATGGAGCATTAGGCCGTTGCCAGCCATTCTGCGGATATGAAAGGGCGCAGGCAGGACGCCGGCGGGATCTTCATCAAGGCCGCCGGACTGGTCGATCCGCCGCACGTCGTCGCCCATGATCCCCATGGGGCGGCCCGGCAGACGACGAAGCCCTTCCGTGACGCCTTCGCGGATCGCGTCCAGCAACTCGCCTGTCACGACCGCACCGTCGCCGACATCCAAAACGAGATGCGGGATGCCCGTGTCATCGCACAACGGACTTTTCATCCGCTCCGCCGCCTCCGCGTTTTCCAGAACAGTTTCCAGAACCCATCTGGCCTGAGGATTTAACTCATCGGCGATCGCCTTGCGGTATGCCGCCTTCTTTTCCTCGCGGAAGACGGAACCGGCCTCCACTAGTGTGCAGGCCACTTTTTCGATTATTTGTTCAAACGATTTATCCATCAGTAGATGCTCCTCCCATGGGCGGCGGCGATGATTGCGGGATAGCGGTCAACCTTCAGGCAGTAGAGTGCTTCCATACCGAGTTCGGGGAAGGCCACTAACCGCTGTTCAAGAGTCTTGGCCCCGAGCAGTGCGGTCACAGGCGGAATCACGGCGTACACGGCGTTGAGTTTTCCCAATGCCTCTACCGTCTCCGCGTGCAGCGCACCCTTTCCGAGATGCAACTTCACGCCGGCTTCTGAAAGCGGCGCGATGCTCGATTCGATCTCCAGCTTGTTGCTGGACGTCGGTCCCACGCCCGCTGGGCTGACCGCCGTGTGGAAGACCACCGCGCCACGCATATCTGCATCCAGTTCGCCAAGCGTGCCTTCCCTGAGCATTTTGACGATTTTGGGGAGGACGGCATCACGGCCGCAGTAGATGTTTCCCGAAATATATACCATGTCACCGACCTGCAGGGCGGTGGCTACATCTTCCGTTATAGGAGTTGAAATTTCCATTGCTGACCTTTTATTTCACTCCGAAGAGCTCAAAGTAGCTGGCTTCGTTCTCAATGACGCCGTAAGCCCGTGCGCGCATTTCAATTTTCTCCGCCCAGCAGCGGTGTGGCCCGATTTCGTTCATCCCCTTGGAGCCTTTCACGACACCGCCGGACGTGTGGAGAATCTGTTCGGCGTCCATGTATTCCTCTTTCGTCACGGCCAGCATGCCGTTGATGAAATTCAGATGCGTGGGATGAATGCATGTCTTTCCCATGAAGCCGTTTGCTTGGTCCAATACGAGTTCGCGCATAAGGCCGTCCACAGCGTCGTTGACGATGACAGGCCGCTTCAGCAGGGTGCCTTGCATGCTCATGCCCGCTCCTGGCGTTTCATCGGAGAATTTCATGCTCTTGTTGGCTCGGAAATACTCCCAGACGGGACCGGACACCGTGTAGTCGTTGTCGCGAGAAAAGACGTTCAGAATGTCCATGAGGCAATCGCGGACTGTTATAATGTCGTAGATGGAGTAGTCGATGCCGCGCCGCACGCCGAAACAGGAGGAGAAGTCCGTGCCGCCGACGCGGATGTTCAATATCAAATCTCTATATTCATCCACGATCTTGCGGATGCCGAGAAGCTCGTGCATCCTGCTTTCCTTGAAGGCGACACGTCGGTCTTCTATAATGGGCATGCCGTACAGGATTTCATGGAACTGTACATTCATGTCCTTTAGATGTGAAAGGTAGGCTCCGGCGTTAGACATGTTGAATTTCGGGAAGTTGAAACCTGTTATGAGCTTCAGGTGCTCTGGTTTCAGCATGGCCCCGAAATGTTTGAATTGCTCGATATTACGTACGCGGAAGAAAATCAGCGGCAAGTCATCGTAGGAAAAGTTCCCATTGTTGATTGCTTCGCAGATGATGTCCAGAAGATGCAGTGAATTGTGTTCCGCAGACGGTACGTCCTCTTCTTTGCAGGCGTCTTCGAAACAGAGGACCATGGACGTTAAGCCTTTATATTTCTTCGTCAGGATCGCTTGCGCAAAGTCCTTCGTGCCGGGCATGTACATGGTCGCGCCAAGGCAATACTGGAGAAGGGAGCGGTCGGTATGCTTGTCGAAGTGCTCCGGTTCCTTAACAAAACAGTATGTTGGATTGTAAAGATGGTGTCTCATAGATTATTGTATGGAAAATGAACTGGATTTTACAAAGATCCTTTGGGCGACTGAACAGCCTCTGGATAATACGCGTCGATGACACGTTTTACCAGCGAGACCTGCTTGGCGCGCTTTTTCGCGTCGTCGATGGTGCTCTCCCAACTGTGCGTCTGGGCGACGGAGCCACCAGTCTTCAGGTAGATAGGAGCCGCGATGCGGATCATCTCGGGGACTTCATAATGACGGATGAAGCCGCCTGTCGATTGGGGGTTCTCCGTGTGAATGTCAATTGGAATATCGATGGCCTGCCGCATGGCGGCGAGCATCTGCAGTTGGATGTCCCGCACAGGATTGATGGAGTTCGCGCCGATGCTTTCCAACAGCTTTGCGGAGCAGGGGTTGCCATGGCCAGCGTGGGCGGAGACTTTGAATTTGCAGTCCGCCGGAATCTCGCCCGCCTTGCGCATTTCGTTGAGCAACCACAGGCAGCCTTCATCATAGACAAGAAAACCGCGGCATCCTAGTGAGGCCGCGCGTTTCACATCTTCTACGGCGCGGACGATCTGTTCCTGCCCGCGGAGGCGGTAGCCCATCCGGACGCCCTCAGGCGTGTTCACAGAGGCGCTCGTATCCGTCGTGGCGCGTGGCCCGATGGCGAGGATCAGATCCGTCTTCGCGTCCTTCGCCATGTTCACCATTTTGGTTATGTCTGAATCGGCCAGCAGCATGATGCCTTTCGTCTGCGTCACGCGATGCAGATAGAGGCCGTATTTGTCAATGGCCTCCAGAAGCGCCTCCATGACGGCGGGACCTTGTATTCCAGGGACTTCAAAACGATATTGACCGCCGTCGCCGAAGCGTTTTTCTGAAGTCGGCAGATCGTAGGCGTCGCCGCCTGGAAGACCGATGGATTTCAAAAACGCACGTGTCTTCTCCATGCTGTTCATTTGCATATCTCCTTTTATGATATTTGATTACAATAATGACAATGAAATGCCTGCATCGGCTCTTCCGTCAAGCAGCGTACAACATTGCCTGACGAGATTGTCATCGCATTCCGCATAGGCCAGAAGCGATTTGATTTTCTGCAGCATTTCGTCATGCGTCATGGGATTTTCAGGATCGCCTTTGGCGTAGTCCACGGAATATGACGCCTCATTGCCGTCTTTTCCTTTCAGTATGACGGTTGCGTAGCGGGCGTTCGAGGGAAGGTTAACGGGACATGGAGCTTCCTCAACGGAGATCTTCGATGCAAGCGAAAGGAAGTCTTCGCGACATACAGTCGCTTCTTCGAACGCCTCCATGCCTGCCTGTCCAAGCAGGAGGGCCGCCGCGACGCTGTACGGAATGCTGAGCTTCGCGGAGGCGGGGCCTGTAATCACCGTATGGTCATGGCCTTTTATGGCCAGCTTGTAGGTTTTCACAATAATCTGTGAGATGTCTCTCGGGGCGATTTTGTCTCGCAATGCAAGTGCCGCCTCGATGGCCGAATGGCAGTGGCGGCAGGCCGCGTAGGGCTTCACGTAGATGCGTTCGATTTCGAAATAGTCTGCCGGAGCGACCAGCTTCTCGATGTCGTGTTCATCCGTGAAGAGTTTGAAAAAGCCGCGTTCGCCGCCGATCATGTCGTCCGGACCGCGCATGGAGGTGAACCCCATGGTCGCGGCGGAGAGGCCGTCCATGGCGGCGCGGCCGAGATTGTACGGCTTTAGCTGCGAGCCTTGTTCCTGTATTTCAAGCATGCCCGCCGCGCTTGCGACGGCTGCCGAAAGGACGGTCTTCAACTGCGGCGCATTCATTTTCAGGGCGAAAGCCACGGCGACGGCCGCGCCGACCGTCCCGCATGTGCCCGCCGTATGGAAGCCTTTTTTCTTGTGGCCGGGCTGGATGGCGATGGCGAGGCGGCAGGCCGCCTCGTAGCCCATGACGATGCCGGAAAGAAAATCCTCTGACTGGATGTCGTTTTCGGAGGTAGCTGAAATCAAGGCGGTTATGATGGAGGCCCCCAGATGGATCATGGCGAAGCGCTGCCCGTCGTCAAGCTCAAGGCCGTGCGCATTGTAACCGTTGACGAGGCATGCCGTACGTGCGTCCGTTTTTAAACCATATCCAATCAAAGGCGTCTTGCCGGACAGCGTATGGTGGAGAAAATCACCCCACAAGGCTTTCGCCGCTTTCGAGCCGGCCTCCGTGACGGCGACATAGTCCGCCAGGCAGGCCCGTGCCTTCTGCAGGATGCATGGCGTGACGGCCTCATGCTTTTTGAAAAGACAGTCGATGAAACAATCCGTGATGTTCTTCATACAAGACTCAATGGAAACGGTATTTGCAGTGTTCGATTTCGGCGAGCTGGCCTTTGTCGAAGAGCTCGATGTTCCGCATGGCCTCCGTCATCATGGCGCGGAAGGAGTCCGCCGTGACGCCCGCGACATGCGGCGTGAGGATGACGTTCGGCAATGACTTCAGCGGATAGTCCGCCGGAATCGGTTCGGTCTCATGAACATCCAGAGCCGCAAACGACAACCGTCCATCCTGTAGCGCCGCATGGAGGGCGGCGGAATCGACCAGCCCGCCGCGGGCCGTGTTGACGAGAACTGCGCCGCGTTTCATACGGCGGAGCGTGGCGTCGTTGATCATTTTGTTATTTTCAGCCGTTAGCGGACAGTGCAGGGAGACGACATCCGATTCGGCGAGAAGCGTGTTCAAATCCCTGTATTCGACGCCCAGTTCGCATTCCGTTGTTTCGTCGGGACGGAACGGATCGAAGTAGAGGGCGCGCACGCCGAACGGTTTCAGCAGCCGCGCAACTTTTTGCGCAATACTGCCCATGCCAATGAGACCGACCGTCTTCCCATGCAGTTCGAATGTCCGGACACCTTGCTCTTGTTTCTTCCATATCCCTGCGACCGTGTTGCCATGGATTTCCGTCAGGCGGCGAAGGCACGCCAGCATCAGGAGGAGGGCGTGCTCCGCGACGCTCTGTGAGTTGACGCCGCGATTGACGTACAACGGGATGCCGTGTCGTTTCAGCGCCTCCAGGTCGATGGAGTCCAGCCCCACTCCTGAACGCTGGACCATCTTCAATTTTTCCGCATGGCGTAGTGCGTTTTCATCGATACGGACGCGCCCCCCCGCGAGAAGATAGTCCGCGTCGGTTACCGATTGCAAAAGGCATTCGGCCGTCGGCTCTTCCAGCATGGCGAAGCAGAAGTTTTCAGGCAATGCGCTTTTAACGATATCCAGCGGAGTGCCTGAGTATCGGTTTGTGAGCAGTATTTTTTTCAATTCGACATATCCTTTTTCAGTGGACATTCCCACCAGTTTTTCACTGTTTGTGGATCAATCCTGTCGTAAATCATGTCATGCCCCTGTGCGTCTTCGACTTGAAGATGCTTGTTTGCAAAATCCGCCAGTTTGGACAAGGTGTCAGGCGACTCGCTGCAGAAGGAGAAACGGCAGATTTTTGACAGGATGGCCGTGTCGTCCTTGCATACGTCACCGATTTTTACAAAGGATTTCGCGAGCACGCATTCAGGCAACGCCTGGATTTCATCAAAGCCTTTGAAGGAGGAGATGACGCCTGCTTTTGCGAAATAGTTCAAAGTCAAGCATTTGAGATTAGGCTCAGGATGCGGGTTTTCTACTATGCCCGCCGTTGAGCCTGTCAAGGCATGAAGGATGTATATGTCAAGATAGTTGACGTTTCCGAGCCTGTACAGGTAGGCGTGCTTGTTGGAGCCACTCAGCCTGTAGCCGCATTCGAAGAAAAGCGAATTGGCGTCGTCATCGACGAAGCTGGAGAAGAAGATCGTCCCGTATTTTATACCGATTCCTTCGATCATGGAACGCAGGTTGGCATCCACTTTCTTCAACGCCTCCGCCTGCTGACGTTGCGGATAGAGCCATGCGTTCTGGATAACCGTCAAGTCGCCGTTGAGTCTAGACGTCAGCGTGTCGCATGTAGAAGTCAGCTTGATACTTCCGTCCTGTATCGCATAGGTGTAGTTTACCTTGTTTCCATTCTCGATGTATTTTTCGATGATGACTTTTTTGCAAAGCGACGTTTCCATCGCATAGTCATAGGCTTTCAGGAGTTCTTCCTTGTTGTTGGCGACACTGATGCCGATGGAGCCGCCACGGTCAACTGGCTTGACGATCACGGGAAAATCATCCACCAAGTCAGGCGAGGCGTATTCCTTGATGACTGGCACGCCGTATTTTAAACATGTTCTTTTGAAAATGTCCTTGTTTCGTGTCACGTCAAGTTGGTTTTCGTTGATATAGCATGGCAACCCAAGCCGCCCGCACAGTTTGATGAGATTCTCCACGCGTACTTCGCTGTAGCCTGCGGTAATGCCGTCGATTTTCTCTTCCTTGCACTTTTGCTCAAGCGTATCCAAGTCCGACCAGCTGATATTCCATGCCGCGTCGGCAACTTTTTTAGCTGGTGATTTGGTCCAGTCCGTGTTATAATCAGTGGCAATCACATGGACTCCGAATGACTGTGCACGTTGTATCAAATCGATTTCACTTCCTGTGGCCCCCATCACCAGAAGTTTTTTACCTTTTAGAAAATTATACATATTCAATCATCCTGTTTATGGTAGAACATTCATTAATATACTGCATAAATATTGCATGTCATCCAACTTGTATCTCTGGTCACAAGGCAATGGGAGGATGTTCTCCGTGTAGTCTTTTTCAAGATGACTGTTGCATTGCAGGACATTAGGCCAAAGCGTCGGGATGAATATCTTTTTTTTCGCTAGTATTTTTTTTATCTCCATGCCATTCCGGCAGTATATGGGATACATGTATGGGCCGACGGGCCGCATGTCAGGCAGGACATTCACCCCTTGCAGCATTTTGGCGAGGCATGCATAGTTTTCCTCGCGTCTAGTTCTGACGTTTTCATAATCCACGGCCCGGAGCAGATTGTGGGTGAGCCGAGACATCAAACGGAGCTCCAATGTCCTGAAGCTGTGATCATTAGCTTTGAAATCGGTATAGAAATCACTTGCGGAAACGCCTTCGTACCGTCCCAGCAAGTGGCGCATCCTGTCCATGGATTCGTCCATGGGAATCGTTTCCGATAACCTGGCGTCGGTCGCGACATATCCGCCGTCAGGAACGCCGAAGAATTTCCGGCAGGAGTAAATCGTGTCAACGCCTTGGACCGGCTTTTGGAAGAAGGCCTGGACATTGTCCAGAATGATATTCTTGTATGTTGATTTCAATTCATTTATCTTCGCTTCATCAAGCCGTCCGAAATAATTCACAACATACAAATATTCGCCGTTTTTCAAGCCGCGGTCAAAGCATGGAGTGAAATCTTCACAGATTGGATAGAATTCATAAGCATATCCCTCGCGTTCGCATAAAGACGAGACAGAATCACAAAGATAATACGGGATAAATAACTTTTGGATTTTTCGCGCCTTTAACAAATAAAGTAAGCCATTTCGGGCATTGTTCACAGGAATTGCGTCTGGATAATATTCCTTGCCAGAGAATTCCTCTAATTCAAGATAACCGCCTATTTCTTTCATTGCCAGTAATTTATGCGAGCTCAATTTGAATCCATTCTTCTGAATGATCCATCATGTGTAGCATCTGATCTAAACTGTCGAATGACATCACGAAACACCCAAGCGCGGTATTCGCACCAGTAAAAGCTTTCACATTGTCACCAGGCTTGATAATGATATGATCTTCTAAAATGTGCTTTTTGCCTTCTTCGGTAATTTTTATTTCCTTAAGTATACCGTCTCTCATGCTATGGACTGCATAATACGAGAAGTATCCAGTTGGACTATGACCAAGAGACTGAATATCAATGTCTTCTCCCAGGGCTGCCTTCACAGAGAGTTCCACTAGGTTGACTCCTGTGGCATGTTGAATCACCTGTGGAATGTAGTTCCCGCCATCCCGCGGGGCAATTTCCATCAAATATACATTGTAATCATGGTCAATGCGGATATCAAAGTTATATGTGCATGTTTTCATGCCCAATAGAGATATAAGTCTTTGGATTTCTGCATGGACCTTATCGTGCACATGTTCAGGCATGTTATAGGGGAAACTAGCTGCCATTGGGACAAATGGATTTACGCAATTTGCATTAAAATGGTCATTGGCAAAATATCGGAACACCAGTTTCCCTTCAATTGAAAGGCCGTCACCAGCAATTTGATATCCATATTTTTCGACAAATTCTTCAATAATGATTTGTTTTTTCCTTGAAAAGGACATGGCATTTTCAAGCTTTTCAATCAAATGACGATCATTGGGCTCTATTTGGCTAATACCTTTGCTTCCAGAGGAATCTACCGGTTTAACAATGACTGGAAATTTGAATATGCCTTCATTCAAATCTTTTACAGCCTTGTCCATACCTGTGTAACTTAATGCTTTGGGAGTACAGAATCCATGCGTTGAGAGAAACTTTCTGAACTTGTCCTTGTTGCAGAGAATATCAACGGAAGCATAGGGATTCGTAGGGAGTCCGAGCTTTTCGGCAACATAAGCAGCTGTTGGAGCTGCTGGATCAGAGGCATATGCAAGCACGCCGTCAACAGCTTCCTTACGCGCCACATCCAGCACTGCTTCCATGTCAGTTGTGCTCTTTAGATAAAAACGATCTGCATGGAATTGGCCAGGGTTGTCTGGTAAATAATCACATAGAATTGTGCGCAAGCCCATTCGATGTGCTGTTTCGATGGCTACGATCTGCTGTGCCGAGCCGCCGAGAAGAAGAAGTGTCTTCATGATGTTATATTGTCAATGATTCTTGAGGTCTTTGTGAACTTTATCGCATTTGAAGCGAAAAGGTATGGTGGACAAGAAAGGATAATATATCCTAGAGGTAGCTTTTTGTTATCTATTGGGGACTAATTTTTCATAGATGTCCATCAATTTCTTATAAACGGATTCCGCGGAAAAACGTGCGGTAGCGGATTCATAGCCTTTGAGAGCTAGCCGCTTACAGATAGATTCGTCATTGTATAGATATGCAATGGAAGAAGTCAAGGCGTCTAGCTTGTTGAAGGGGAAGAGCCGTCCGTCAACATCATGGGTGATAATGGATGAGGCGGCTCCAAGATCAGTTGCGATAACGGGGCGTTCAAGCATCATAGCTGTGACGATAACATTCGGAAAACCTTCGTAACAACGTGATGGAACAACGACCATTCGAGCATTCAAAAAAGCTTGACGGAGTGCTTCTCCTCGCAAAAAACCAAGCCATTGGATATTGTTAGGAGCCTTTTGCGGAAGATCCGGATACTCATCATATGAGCCCACGACGGTAAACGGAATATTTGGAAGGCTTTCCGCGGCTTTGATAAAATCAAAGATGCCTTTTTCGGCGGAAATACGTCCAATGTATGTCACAGCGTTGCCGCTTTGCCATTGTTCCGGCGGCGGTTCCATTTTTGGGGCGATGCCCGGAAGGATGGCGAGCTTGCTTTCTGGCATGCCCTGCTGGATGAATTTTTGCCGCTGGAATTCTGTCTGGACGATGAACGTGTCGACATGGTTGAGAATCCGACCTGTCATGCGCGCCGCGATGTTGCGGATCGTGTAACCGAGGCTCTTCACACGGGATTCAAGGCAGTTCTTCTGGAAGCAGTTCCATTCATGTCCGCCAAGACATTGTTCGCAGATTTCACCGTTGGTGTCGTAACATAAACCGTTGGGGCAGAAGAGGCGGTAGTTCGGGCAGCGCATGACGACGGGGACGCCCATCTTCTTGATGGCTGGGATTATGGAAGGGGAGAAGAGGGGATACAGATTTTGGATCTGCACAATGTCCGGCTTGAATTCGGCGATTTTCTGTCGGACGGCGTGGACGGCACAAGGGTTGTGGATGCCTGTGAAAAAGCTTTTGATTTTTCCTGAAAGCGAGTCTGAAATCTCTGCTGAAGAACGCTTAAGCAACTCAACCGTGTGGGCATGGTCGGCCAGCAGACGTGTCAGGTTGATGACGGATTGCTCTTCGCCGCTCATCTTGGCGTATTCGTTATGGATGAACAGGATTTTCATGCAGATTATTATTTAAAAGCAAAATAATTTGAAACTCAAGCTATGACAAGTATAATTTGACAAGATAACAAAGAATTATACGAGATATGGGGTTAGTTGTTTTCGAATTTTTTGCCGCTTATACCGCAAATCCCATGAAATAATCCTAAATACATGCAATATATTTTTCTTAAATTACCCTCGAAAAGAAAAACAAAAGCATATTTGGGGGAATTTATAAATAGTAATTGGAAAAACAGAGCCCACTTGGACTTTTTTGAGCAGTACTTATTACATATCAATAATTTATTTCGATATATATAATAAAGAGCTAAACCAGAATCTTGTTGTTTCCCTTTTTCTACCGGAATATGACAATGTGCTGCAATGGCTTTCTTGATTGCAACAAGTTTATATCCAGCATTTGTTGTACGGTGAAAGAAATCATTTTCATCACTGTACATAAATAATGATTCATCTTGTAGTCCAATTTCCCGATATACTTCTTGCTTTACGATACACATGCCTCCCGGAAGGCACATGGAATCGACTTCATCTGGTAATTGGTCATTTATTTTTTGCCCTCCATACATTCCCTGAAGGCAAAGAGTAGGGGTTAATTGTTCTCCATACGTGGCTATTGTCATCCCATCTTTTTGTAGTAAAATTGGTGATACAGCACCTAAAGATGGTTCAGAATTTAGTTTGTCATACAATAATATTATATCACTAGCCGTTATATGTATGTCATTTGCTATTAACATAATGCTGTCATATTTATTTGTTTCCAGAATATATTTTATTCCAGCATTATAAGCGGCTGTTGTTCCTCCGTTTGTAGATCGTTCTATTAATATACTATTGGGAAAATAACTACGTAATTTTTCTTTATATTCAACAGATGATGCATTATCAACAATGATATGACAGTCAATCGCAGAACTATAAAGTTGATAAAATGATCGCCATTGTTCTAGCGAGTGCCAATCATTGCGTGTTATTGTTACTGATGCAAGCATATTATATTCTGTCAAGGAACGGAATTGGAAGTTGCTCGTAAAAGTCTTTTTCTGCTTTATCCAACGGTAAGCACATTTGAAGTTCGAATCGCCGAGTTTCAATGTTTGTAAAAGCAGATGTTACAATTTTTTCCAAATCTGAATCCATTTCACAATTCAACCATATTTCTTCTAGATTTTCATGAAGAAAAAAGTATTTTAATAATCCTTCAATTTCATGGGCTTCCTTCGAAATCAATTCAAAGACATAACCAGTTTTATTTTTTGTCCCTCCACAAAGATATGATTGATTGGGAGTAATGTATGTAATTGATTGGTCGGAAGGTGGTAATGTTGTAAAATAGCTGCTTCCATCTAAAGAACGAATAATATACCCATGAGATTGTTTTGCTAATTGAATAGCATCGTCCTGACTCATTATATGAATATTAGGAATTCTTGTTTCAATTTCTTGTGTGTGTTTGAGATTTTCGTTTATAGCCTTAATGTTTCGTATAATGATCACTTCATATTTGTCGTTTCTCTGCCATCCGAATTGCTCATAATATCCGCGAAGGGAAGTCCATAAATAACCAGCTTTGAATTGTTGCATGCTATAGTGTTTGCATACAAAATCCAAGAGTTGATTAGAATATCCATGATGTCGGAATGAAGGGGGAGTAAATACCGAACCAATTTCAAAACCCTTAACAATTTTGTTTCCTTTTCTAATATATAAAGGTTTGGTAGCGGCAAAACTAAGGCATTGACCAGAATCAAATAAGCCAAACAAAGCATCCATATTGGAAGGCGAATAGAGTCCAGGAAAGCGTTTTTCCATAGGCATTGCTCTTCCTCTAGAAAAAATGAACTCATTATTCAATTGAACAAGGATATCTTTGAGTTCTTGTTCATTTGGATTGCGAATATCCATATTTTCCTGAATGCAATGAGAAACAATATAGAAATATTATGACAAACACATCGTACAAGGACAAGGCAGTGCTATAAAATGGTCATAAAACTCTTGAACACCAGGCAAAATAGGTTCTTTCCCGAAGATAGAGTAAAAGTTATTAGGCACATGAACACCGGAGGCCCAATAACCGAGTTGTCTAAATTGATCAATCGCCTCTATTTTATTCTTAACTAATAAACCGAATACCCAATAATTAGGTATCGTGCCATTGATTATCTTTAATGGAGTTCCTTTTTGGGTTTCAGAAAGATAATTTAGCCAAAAATCAGCATTTGTTTTGCGTGTGTTTAGGAGTTGATTCAAGAGTGGTATTTGTTTTTGACCAATTAGAGAATTAATTTCATTTAGTTTACAAGCAAAACCAGTGACTGATATATCACACTCTTTTCGTGCTTCTTTGCGTTCGTCACGATAAAGGGATCTATCTATACCCAAATCTCGTTTTAGTTTTGCCAGTTCCACTAATCGATTATCAGAAAGCCAGATTGCTCCTCCTTCAATTGTATTGGGAAGACGGACAGCATCAAAGGAAAATACGGCCGCATCACAAGTCGTACCGGCCTTTTTCCCTTGATCTATTCCACCAATTCCATCAAGACAGTCTTCAAGAACAGGAATCCCATAATGTCTGCCAATGGAATATATATCACTCGAATAGCCAACATAACCAAGATGATGATAATTAATTATCAACTTGGTTCTTGAGGTGATTTTTTTGCTTAGGCTTTCTGGTGACATTGTACCTGTCATTGGATCAATATCAACCCAGACAACTTTTACGCCCAAACGTGCAAGTGGCTGAGAAGAACGCAGGCAACAAAGAGGAGAGAGTGCCACTTCATCATTAGCCTTCAATCCAAAAATATTTAAAATGAGACTCAATGCGGAATCGTAAGAACTTACTACTAAAGCATTTTGAGTTTCCAACCACTGGTTAAGCTGTTGTTCAAAGGCATTGCCTTCTTTGCCAAACGCCAATTGACCAGAGTACAAGGTTGTACTTATTTCATTCTGAATATTTTCTGGAACGAATGGTTGAAAAAGTGGTATCATTATATTACCATCCTTTCTTTATTGCATCAACAATTTTTTCTCGTTCTTCATCACCGACCCACCATCCGCATGGAAGGTGAACAAATCTAGAATAGAAATAATCGAGATTTGCCAATTCCCTTTTGGCATTAGCGAAAATCTCATGGCGATCATTTCTTAAATGCAATGGTGAAGCTACTACCCCTCTATCAGCCAACGCGGCAATGAAATTATCCCGTTGTTCCACAAGACAGGTATATAACCAGTAAGATGGCTCGGTCTTAGGATAATATGGAACTGTAGTTACTCCTGGAACATTGCATAATTGTTTGTCAAAGAATTTTCCATTTTGCTTATGAATGGAAATTATATCATTCAAATGATTCATCTGCACTATGCCAATGGTAGCATTGACATTATTCATGGCATATTTGAAACCTACTTCTTTGATATTGTTATTCAATCGACTACTTTTTTTATCCAAACCAAACCATCTAAGACGTCTTGCACGTTCAAAATCTGCTTCATTTTTGACTGCTAAAATTCCACCATCTACAGTTGTCATATGTTTGATGGCTTGAAGAGAAAATGCGGTATATGGGGAATTATTCCCGATATATTTCCCATCGAATTTGCTTCCCAGTGCATGTGCCGCATCTTCAATTATAGGAATACCTGTTTCTGCAGATAATTTATTGAAGGCTTCCATATCACAAACCATTCCAGCATAATGCACAAGCATAATGGCTTTTGTTTTCTCCGTTATCTGTTTCCTAACATCTTCTGGTGAAAGAAGGCCTGTTCTGGAATCGACATCTCCCCAAATGACTTTAGCTCCAGTCATGGCAATGGCGGTATTGGTCGGTTCTGCAGTCATTGCTGTACTAATAACTTCATCCCCAGGTTTTACCCCTGCCAAGAGCAAAGCAATATGAAGCCCATCCGTTCCGGAGTGCAAGGCTAACATATATGGATTTTCAAAATAATCTCGAATTTTATTCTCAAAAGAATATACAGCTTCCCCTTCAGCGATATAACCACTATAGAGAATTTGTTGCAGAGCTGGCATGAGCTCTTCGGGAGGAGCCATGAAAGGTTTTACAAGTGGTATCATCAGTTAATCTCCTGAAGTGCAGTTTTAATGTAGTCCAATTTGAGGAGCAAATCTTTCATTTCGTTAACATCAAGTCTCTTGGTGTTATTTGATGTGTATGCTTCCATTTGAAAACTATATCCAAAATTAGAAACATATTTGGTATAATTCAAATCACGGAAATCAGCCGGAATTCGATAAAAATCATTAAGATCTTCAGCCTTGGACATTTCTTCACTACTGCATAATGATTCATGCATTTTTTCTCCATGACGAGCGCCTATAATGTTGATTGGATTGTCTGCATGGAACAATTCCTTTATAGCCTGAGCCAAAGTCATTATAGTTGCTGCGGGTGCTTTTTGCACGAACAAGTCTCCAGGCTGGGCATTTTCAAACGCGAATAAGACAAGTTTAACAGCTTCATCAAGAGACATCATGAAGCGAGTCATATCTGGGTTGGTAATTGTTAATGGCAGGCCATTTTTTATCTGTTCAATGAATAATGGTATAATCGAGCCTCTTGAGCACATGACATTACCATAACGAGTTGCACATATTGTGCATCCATTTTGCTTGACACGAAAATCGCGTGATTTGGCAATGGCAAGCTTTTCCATCAATGCTTTTGTCATTCCCATGACATTGATCGGATATACGGCTTTATCCGTACTTAGAACAACAACTTTTTTAACATTATTAACGACAGCGGCTTCTAAGACATTCTCCGACCCTAGAATATTCGTCTGAATTGCCTGCATGGGATAAAATTCACATGAAGGCACTTGCTTTAAAGCGGCTGCTTGAAAAACATAATCTACGCCTTGCATGGCATTGTTAATGCTCTTAAAATCTCTTGTGTCACCAATAATAAAATTGAGTTTGTCATTCTTATATTGGATACGCATGTCTTCTTGCTTTTTTTCATCTCTGGAAAAAATGCGTATTTCTTTAAAATTTGTTTTTAGGAGGTGCTTTAAAACAGTTCCACCAAAGGAACCTGTGCCCCCAGTGATTAACAAGGTTTTATTTGTGAAGTCTAGCATAATAATGCCGTTTAGTTAATTATGGGTTACAAACTTAAAATGAACTTAACGCTCGACGTGATACAGCGACAAAATATATTCACCAATAAAGGTATTAGCAAGTTTATGTGTCCAAATAAGGCTTGATGGAGCGTGATGGCTCTCGACTAGGCAAGCTAATGAACATGTTTTTAAGTTTTTTACAGAAGAGCAAGAATATCGTTATAAGAGCGAACAACGATAAATGAAGTACGTTTACGGTATTTGAACATTTATGGAACTATGTTTCGGAGATGATAGAACAATAGTTGCTTTAGGCTTTGTAATCTGATGTAACGAATTTCATCTTGCCTTTTTGGAGGGGGATTTCCGTGACGCGTTCCAACGTGACGGCGACTTCCCCGTGGACGGCTTCTTCTAAGGCGGAACGGACATGTTCAAGTGTCTCGTGCAGATTGGGATAAGCGTCATTTGGAATGACCCGAATGACGATGGAAGCATCCGCAAACTGATGGACTTGGAACTGCTTGACTGCTTCCGGTGTGCTATCGAATAATGTCGTGAGGAATTCGCCGTTGAGACGTGTCTTCGACGGGAGCGTGAACGTTTCGGAAACGCGGCCTTTCACTTTGTCCATCAGGGGGAGGTTGCAGCCGCATGTGCAGCGTTTGTCCAGCCGCCGGCCGCGGTCGCCGTTCAAGTAGCGGATGAGCGGGAAGGCGAAATTCTGCAGATCGGTAATCGCGATGTTGCCGTATTCGCCGTTAGGGACGGGGCGGTTGTCATCGTCCAGAAATTCGAAACGCCTTGTATCATAGAACATGTGCAGTCCGTTTCTGGCGGGGCATTCCGCGGCGAGCCAGTAGATTTCGCAGCAGCCGTATTGGTCATAAACCGGTGCATGGAAGGCCGTTTCGATTTTCTTCTGCTGGACGGGCGTGATGGGGGCGGAGGTCACCCAGATGACTTTTGGCGGCGGCAGCTGAATGCCGTGCTGAAGGACGTATTCCGCAAGATTGTCCATGGCGCCGACATAGCCGTGGAGGACTTCCGGACGGACGCGGATGAATTCGTCCAGAAAAACGCGCATGTCCTTCTCCGTGAAGCTCGTGGCGTCGAGGAGGATCTGCTTGGTGGGGAACCATTGGAGGAAATGCATGATGCGTGCTTTCATGGACGTTCGGACGTCCCGATAGACGTCCGCGCAGTCGGCGGCCGGAGAGATGTTCCACCAGCCGAGCATCCGCCAGCCGTTCGCCGCGCGGATTTCCTTCTTGGGATGATAGACTTTGGCCGGAGTTCCGGAGGAACCGCCTGTCGTGGAAAGTCTTACGTCCTTTAACGACACATTGTCCGCAAGAAGATCGTCAAAGTTTTCCATGAGATTCTGGCGCGTCAGGACGGGAAACTTGATGAAATCATCCGGAGTCCGGATGTCCTGCGGCGTACAGCCGATCTCGGCGAAACGGCGGCGGTAGTAGGGGACGTGCTCAAAGGCATGCTTGAGGATGGCTTGAGTCCGCTTCCAGTTGAGCGCCTCGATTTCGTCTGGCGACAGGAACTGGTCTTTCTTCAGTTGATCGAAATAGCGCCGCGAACCGGGCTTGACCAGCTCGTATTTGAAGAAGAAAAGTTTTTCCTTGAAATTGGAAATGAATGACATACGGGATATCAACGTTTTGATGCCATATTGGAGATGGCTTGCTGGCAGGCGTTGTAGATGGCGTTCGCGGCCTGTCGGGGCGTGTGGGAGGCGACGATGGCGCGGGAGGCGGCGCCCATGGCGGGCAGTTCCGCCTTTCGGGCGACGATGCTTTTCAGGACATCCGCCGTGCCTTGTGTGTCGTAAGGATCGAAGGTCCAGCCATTTTCGGGATGGACGAGTTCCGGATGGCAGCCGTTGTAGATGGAGGAGGCGACGGGCAGGCCGCAGGCCATGGCCTCCGGAACGACGAGGCTCCAGTTGTCCTGCAACGTCGGAATGACGAAGCAATCCGCCGCCCGGTAGAACATCGGGATGTTGGAGTAGTCGACATTTCCCGCGAAGACGGCATGGATGCCATGCTGCTTACAGAAATCTTCAAGATATGCGCGCTCCGGGCCGTCGCCCGCCAGGAGAAGAGCCGCTTCCGGTTTCGCAAGATTCCATGCTTCAAGAAGTTGCCGCAATCCCTTCAGTTCGACGAGACGTCCGACAAAAAGAAACACGAGTTTGCCTTCGAGGCCGTGTTCCTTGCGGAATGAGCGGGCGGCGTCATCGCCGATGGCGACGCAGGCCTTGGCGAGCTGTTCGGAATCCGCGGCCATCTGGCCAGTGGAAATCTTCGATTCCGGATATCCAAGAGCCATTGTATATTCTTTGCAAAGACTTCCGTTGCAACAGATATGGTCTATCCAACGGGAGGCGAACTTGCGATACCATGTGCGGAAGAACTGCGCATGCTTCTCCGTGTGTTTGGTTGGTTCGTAGCACATGACATGGGGGATGTGATTCCGGAAGCGGAGAAGCAGGGGGGCGTATGTCCATTGGAAGAAGCCGTCGGAGACAGTGACATCCGGCCTTGTCTCGCGGACTGTTTTCAAGAGATTGGGCTGGAATGGGATGCGGATGCCTTTCCGGCTGACGCTGGAGATCGGGGCGCTTTTCTTGCCGGAAAGGCGGATTTCGCCGGAAAGGCCGATGGCGCGGTCTCCAAGTATCTCGTGAATCCTGTTTTGGCAGCGTTCGGGAACGACTTCCGCGTTGTAGACCAGACTGAAATGGTGGCCGCACAAGTTGTCCAGCTCCGCATAGACGGGAATGCGGTAGTCCAGAAACGAGCGGGTAGTCCAAGTGATGTTCATATAATGCAAAAATTATGGTTGCTGCGGCAAGATGATTTTGCCGCCCAGATATTTAGTGACTTCCAGCTGGCCTTTGGGATTGAGATGGAGCGGATCGATGAACAATTCGTATCGTGATTCAAAGGCGGAATTGGCGTCGATGAATGTGACGTTTGGATGGCGTGAAATTGCATCCTTTATATAATTCAGGGCGGCGGCGGATTTTTCCGGTTCCGCGTTGTTCAGCAGATCGACGTTCGGGAGATGCACAAGGAAGAGGCGGATGTCCTCTTTTTCCAGAAACTCTAGTGTCTCTTCAAAAACGGCTTGGGTGCCTGGATTGAGTTGCACTTTCCAAAAACTTCCTTTGGCGAGCTGCCGTTTGAAGAGTTCTATGTTCAACTGCTTGACGGAGCGGTTCTTCCAGTCATGGCGGTAGCCGCGGATGACGGCACCGATCCGTGAATCGTCGTAGCGGGAGAGCGGGACGAGATTTTTCAACCAATACTCTTTGAAGGAGGCACTGTCGCGGACATATTTGGCGACTGTTGGCGATTCATTGATGAAT
>JAEEGG010007626.1_pt1 | contig 24858 bp, 12 predicted proteins | sample 9134161 | NCBI WGS metagenome assembly JAEEGG01 (sample SAMN16246543, study PRJNA631951) | gut metagenome | biome: gut microbiome; feature: rumen; material: CR-attached | host: Bos | place: Iran: Karaj | collected 2018-10 | reverse complement strand
TCTTCAGATTGATGATATAGCTGCGATGGATGCGCATAAAGAAATTGGGCAAGCGCTCTTCCATCTTCTTCATCGAAAGCAACACGATGAGCGGCTTGGGCTGTCCCTCCACGTGAATCTTCAGATACTCGCTCATGCCCTCCACATAGCGGATGTCGCTGATTGACAGGCGCACCACCTTGTATTCGGTTTTCAGGAAGATGGCATTGTCTTCATCTACCGTAGAGACCACAGCCGTGTTCATCAGGTCGTAGCGTGCCTTCACCTTGTTGGCAGCACGCTGGAAATCGGCAAGGCCGAACGGCTTAAGCAGATAGTCCACGGCATCCACCTTGAAGCCCTCGACGGCATATTCTGAATAGGCCGTGGTGAAGACCACCATGGGGGGAACGGCCAGCGACTTCACGAAGTCCATGCCGTTTAAGTCGGGCATATTGATGTCGCAGAAGATGGCGTCGATGACTTCACACTCCATGATTTCCCGGGCATCGAGCGCGCTCTGGCAGCGTGCAACGAGTTCCAGGAACGGAATTTTCTTAATATAGTTGGCGAGCTGTTCCAATGCCAATGGCTCGTCGTCGATGGCTAAACATTTTATCATACGTCTCTATTTATCGGTAAAAGCAACAACACTTCGTAGGTGTCGGCATTATCTTGGATGTCTAAAGTATAATCGTTGTCGTAGATGATGTCCAGCCGCTGTTTCACATTGGCCAGCCCCACTCCGCCGTTTTTCTTTTCTCTTTCCTCTTTCCTCTCTCCACTCTCCTCTTTCCTCTTTCCTCTCTCCTCTAAAACCACCGGCTTACTGTTACGGCAGCTGAACCTTAGCCTTCCGTCGCTGAACTGCAGATGGATGTCAACAAACGACTGCTGCTTGTAGCTGACGCCGTGCTTGAAGGCGTTTTCCACGAAGGTTATAAACACCAGCGGGGGGATTTCGGCATCGGGCATCTCGGCGGGTATATCCGTGGTGATGCTCACCTTGTCGGTATAGCGCAGCTTCATCAGATGGATATAGTTCATCAGGAATTCCACTTCGCGCCCCACGGGCACCAGATGCTTGTCGGCCTCGTAGAGCACATAGCGCATGATTCTGGAGAGGATGAGGACGGTTTCCTTGGCCCGCTCGGGATCGATGTCTACCAGCGCATGGATGTTGTTGAGCGTGTTCATGTAGAAATGCGGATTAATCTGATACTTCAGATAAGCCAGCTGCTGACTGAGCGAACGGCTTTCCAGCTCGCGCATCTCCTTCTGGTCCTCCAGGTTCTTGAAGTAGAGCTTCACGCCAAGGTTCATGCCGAGCATGAGTATCATCACCACCAGTTGGAACAGATGCGACAATCCGATGCCTATCGGCGGCCGGTGGTCGTGATGTCTGTCCATCATCCGCCCTTCTCCGTGACGTTCCATCTCCCCGCGATGTTCTGGATTGAATTCGTGCGGATGGCGGATGCTGTCGCCATGCATCCGTGGCGGACGGTGCCCCATGCGTCCCGGATCGCCGCCCATCATTTCCATTCCCGGACGAGGTCCGCCGCCTGCAGGTCTGCTCTGACACTGATAGCATACGAAAACGGCAAGCAGACAGGCCACCCCGACAAAATAGGACAGTTTCCGGTGCTTGTTGACGAGCATCGGAGCGAGCGCGAAATTGTGGATGAGGAAAACAACGAAATAGACCAGATAGATGTGCCACACCATGAAAACGTCGTCCCACTGGAACACATATTTAGCATCGTGGGTGGAACGCACGTAGATGCTCACCAGGGGCGCTATGAACAAGATTGCCCATAGCGCTATATATATTAAATGTTCGTGAACGAGACGTCTTTTGACAGCTATCATATCTGATAAGAGATTCTATTTCTTTAAAAAATGAAGTATTACGTTATTTGCTGCAAAGATAGTCAAAATGCGAATAACGAACAAATACTATCAACTAACGCCCCGCTTTTTTCAGCTAATTTGGGATAACTTCAGAAAGCCTCCCTGTATTTGCTCTCCTCTTTGTCTTCCAGCATGGAGAGATAGCTCTGGTAGCGGCTCTGGGCTATGTAGTGTTCCTCGACGGCCTTCAGCACGGCACAGCCCGGTTCGTGGGTGTGCGTGCAATTAGAGAAACGGCAATCTTTCGAGAAGTGAAATATCTCGCGGAAATATCCGCTCAGCTCTTCGGGCTCCATGTCGAAAGTGCCGAATCCCTTGATGCCCGGCGTGTCGATGGCCCATCCGCCAAACGGCAGACGAAGCATCTCGCTGAAGGTGGTGGTGTGCATGCCTGTGTTGTGGGCATCGCTGATTTCGGCCGTGCGCAGTTCCACCCCGGGAATCAGTTTATTTAATAAGGTGGACTTCCCCACTCCGCTATTACCCGAAAAGAGCGTAATCTTATCCTTCAACAATTCCTCCAGTTTACCTCTTTCCTCTTTCCTCTCTCCTCTTTCCTCTCTCCCCTCTCCTCTTTCCTCTTCCAACTCCTTTGCCGAAATAGCCACGCACTGATAACCTATATTATCATAGAGCGTCATCATCATTTCCTGATAATGCAGCTCCTCGGGAGAGAGCAAGTCGGTCTTGTTGAAAATCAGCACCACGGGGATACGATAGGCCTCGGCCGAGGCCAGGAAACGGTCGATGAAGGTGGTGGAAGTCTCCGGATAATTGACGGTGACGATTAGAAACACCTGGTCTACATTGGCTGCCAGGATATGGCTCTGCTTCGAAAGATTCGACGATTTGCGGATGACATAGTTGCGGCGGTCTTCAATCTCGGTGATAAAGACTCCACCCGCAGTGCGTTGGTCGGTAGTCGCAGAAACGCCCCCATCAGACGATGGCGGAAGAGACAGACTGACGCGGTCACCCACAGCCACCGGATTGGTGCTGCGGATGCCCTTCAGCCGGAATTTCCCTTTGATCTTGCAGTCGATGGTATCGCCGTCGTCGGTAAGGACGGTATACCACGACCCTGTGTTTTTTATGACAAGACCTTTCACTATACGGTCATGATCTCTTTGTTCTTGGCTGCCAGCAGGTCGTCAATCTTCTTGATGAACTTGTCGTGAATCTTCTGCAGCTCCAGCTCAGCGTCTTTCTCGTTGTCTTCCGAAAGACCGTCCTTGATGGCCTTCTTCAGTTTGTCCTTGATTTCGCTGCGCACATTGCGCACTTCCACCTTTGCCTTTTCAGCAATCTTGGCGCACTGCTTGGCCAAATCGCGACGGCGCTCCTCGGTGGGCTGCGGAATTCCCAGGCGGATCACCTCGCCATTGTTCTCAGGCGTGATGCCCACGTCGCTGTCCATAATAGCTTTCTCGATATCGCGGATGGCCTTGCGGTCCCACGGCTTGATGGCAATGGTGCGCGCATCGGGGCAAGTAACATTTGCCACCTGGTTCAGCGGCACTTTCTGGCCATACGAATTCACACGAACACCGTCCAGAATGGCCACGTTGGCACGTCCTGCACGGATGCGGTTCAGACTTTCTTCCAAGAACAGGGCGGCCATTTCCATGCGCTCCGTGCTCTCATTTAATGTAGCTTTTACGTCAATCATTTTTGCGGATTTAGGATTTTATTCAGCAAAGATAAAGATTAAATCTGACATCTGCAACAAAACAAAGAAAAATTATTAACTTTGCAGAAAAATTTGAAAACACATGGAATCTGAAGGCATTCTCAGCACAATCAGCGAGGCCGACCGCGACTTGCTGACAACCATCAACTTCGACGGTCCCACGGGCTACGATTTCTTCTGGGCTATGTACACCGACAAATGGACGTGGATTCCCTTCGTCCTGGTCATCGTCTATTGCATGTTGCGCCCCGGGAACTGGAAGCATCGGCTGCTGATTATCGGGTGTACGGCCCTGCTGTTCCTGCTCAGCGACTTTGTGGTGTCGTCGTTCATCAAGAACATCATCTGTCGCCCGCGACCCTCGCACGACCCGGCGGTGATGAACCTGCTGAGCTACGTGAACGACTATCGGGGCGGTGCCTACGGATTCCCAAGCAACCATGCCAGCAACGGATTCGCCGCCGCCACCTTCCTGGCCTTGCTCATGCGCAACCGATGGGTGACGCTTTCGGCATTCCTCTGGGCCATCGGCTCATGCTACAGCCGGATGTACATGGGCGTGCACTACCCCACCGACATCCTTTGCGGAGCCATGCTCGGCATCGTGTTTGCCATCATCATCTTTTTCCTATACAAAAAAGCAGCAAAGCGTTTAGCCTTGCCGCCGCATAGGGATATCTACGTTTCCAAAAAGCTGCTCGCCATCCCCGTCATTTATCTGTTGACGGTGGTTGTGATGCTACTACTAAGTTTGTGAAAATCAGAGGTTTTTGATTCCTTTCTCATTTGTCCAGTTTATAAATGAGCGAGTATGGAAGCCTCGTAATCAAGGTCAACAAGGTTCAATTTCACAAAAATATGTCATAGTCCAAATTCCCTCCGGATGAGCCGTGTAGCCACCATGAATTTTCTTAATGCGGATAGAGATCTTATCACCGATCTTGATGTTCTTTCGATTTATATTGCTTAAATCAAACGTAATTTCGTCGTTTACTTTTGGACTTTCCTTACCAACAGGAATACTGGTGACTACACCAGTAGCACCGCCGTCTGATATCGATACGACAGAAATCTCGTAGCAGTGATCCAATACATCACTATCACTGGAGCATCCCCCAAAAATCAAGGCAATCAAAATCACAATTGTGCCTAAACCTGTTTTCCTTTTAACCATGTCCTTTTATGCTTTATTCAATTTACAAATATACACATTAATAATAGATTCATCTTATAAACCAGCAAAGGACGAAAATACTGTATGCAACACAAGATATTTAACAAACTTTTACCAACAAATAAAAACTTCACTGTGTGGTGTAACTTGTGTGATAGCAGATGGTTGCGGTGAAGGGTTAGAACCCACCCCCGGTCCCTCCCTATATGGAGGGGAGTAGATAGTAACAGCGGGGTTTTTGAGGCTAACGAACTCCCCGCCCCTCAAGGGGAGGGGTTAGGGGTGGGGTCTGTAATCTCAACACATCTGCCTAATACATTAGCCGCTATTTCTGAATACTGACCCCACCCCTACCCCTCCCCTACAGGGGCAGGGAGTTTGGGCCACCCCCAGCCCTCCAGCCCACCCGAAGGGAAAGGAAGCCCACCCCGTCCCTCCCGGAGGGAGGGAGACTTGCGAACGAAACCGTTCCATTTGACAATCATTCTATTTTACGATTTTACTTCTTTACCTTTTTACTGCTTAATTCATAATTCTTAATCGCGAAGCGATAAATCTAAATTCTAAACTCTTAACTCTAAACTTCCGTTCAGCCTGAACGGATTACAAAGTAAATTAGTTTGTACTTCAATTAAAGTCTAATTGACCTCAAATTAATACTTATTTTAGGTACAAAGTAAATTAGTTTGTAGGAGACCCACCCCAAAGACCCACACCAACACTCCTTGAAAGAAAAGACCCACACCAACCCTCCCTGTTTAGGGAGGGAGTTATTACTATCGCAAATAGATAACAATCATGTTTCAGAAATATTAGCTCCCTCCCTAAACAGGGAGGGTTGGGGTGGGTCTCCAGTTTGGGTCTCTTGTTGGGGTCGTCTTTGACCCTTCACCGCAAAAGATTGGAAGACAAACGATTGCGCGGTTCGGTGAAGTTTTTTCAACGAATAAAAGCATTCTAAAAAAAACAGTAAGCAGGCGGGTGCTGGCGGAGAGATTATTTATCTGCTGACGGGGGTAATGCTGCTGCTACTAAGTTTGTGAGTTCCACAAACTGCGGGATGGAAAGCTGTTCCGGACGCTTTGTCAAGAGTGAAGAGTGAAGAGTGAAAAGTGAAGAATCTGCAGGTAGCATCTGCTTCAGCGAGACGCGCAGCATCTTGCGCCGCTGGTTGAAGACGGTCTTCACCAATCGCTTGAACAGTCGTTCGTCGCAGCCAAGGTCGGTCACCTCGTTACGAGTCATTCGGATAACGGCACTCTTCACTTTGGGCGGCGGATTGAACACATGCTCATCCACCGTGAAGAGATATTCCACATTGTACCACGCCTGAATCAGCACCGACAGAATTCCGTATGCCTTCGTGCCCGGTTCAGACGCCATCCTCAGGGCCACCTCTCGCTGAATCATTCCCGTACAGCAGGGAATCAGTTCTTTGTTGTCGAGCATCTTGAAAAAAATCTGCGACGAGATGTCGTAGGGATAGTTGCCCGTCAGCACAAAAGGCTGCCCGTCGAAGACGGTGTTCAGGTCCATGCGAAGGAAATCCTCACCAAGAATATTCTCTCTTAATTTGGGGAAATGCTCGTTCAGATAGGCTACGCTTTCGCGGTCTATCTCCACCACTTTCAGCGGACGGGGTTTCTCAACGAGATACTGCGTCATGACGCCCATGCCCGGCCCTACTTCCAACACAGGCAGCCCGGGACAGGCATCCACCGTATCGGCAATGGCTTTCGCAATGGAGAGATCGGTCAGGAAATGCTGACCCAGGTTCTTCTTCGGTCTTACTTGTTTCATCGACTTCTGTATGATAAATGGAACACAAAGACACGAAGGCACAAAGTTTTTCTTTGCGCAGCCCTTTGTATCTTCGTGTCTTTGTGTTCAGTAATTAACATGTGTACTTTCTTTTCGAAAAGTTTGCTGCAAAGATACAAAATTTTTGATTTAGCGTAAATATTTATTTGGGATAATCCTAAAAAAGGGGGATTTTTTGTTTTGATATTCCGCTCATTTATACTATCTTTGCAAACAGAACTTACAAATCAAAAACAATACACTACAATGAAGGATTTTAATTTCTACGCACCTACTCAGGTGGTATTCGGCAAAGAATCGGAAGAGAAAGTGGGAGCTCTTGTGAAGAAATACGGCGGCACAAAAGTGCTTGTCCACTATGGAGGCGGCTCAGCCAAGCGTTCCGGACTGCTCGACAAATTGTTCGGGCTACTCTCAGAAGCAGGCATCCCCTACGTTGAATTAGGCGGAGTGGTACCCAATCCGTTGCTTTCAAAAGTAAAAGAAGGCATCGAACTCTGCCGCAAGGAAGGTGTTGATTTCATCCTGGCCGTCGGCGGCGGCAGCGTTATCGACTCCTCGAAAGCCATCGGCTACGGTGTCTGCTACGATGGCGACCCCTGGGATTTCTGGGGGAAAGGCGTTGCGCCGAAAGCCTGCCTGCCCATTGGTGCCGTGCTCACCATTCCTGCAGCCGGTTCAGAGATGAGCAACTCGTGCGTCATCACACGCGATGAGGACAAGAACAAGCGCGGCTTCAACAGCGACCTATGCCGTTGCAAGTTCGCTATTCTGAACCCCGAGCGCACGTTCACACTACCTCCTTATCAGACGGCTGCCGGTGCCACCGACATCATGATGCACACCATGGAGCGTTATTTCACACCCGAACAGGACATGACGCTGACCGATGCCATTGCCGAGGCATTGCTCAAGACCGTGAAGGACTGCGCCCTGGAAATGATGAACAATCCTGAAGACTACCGCAACCGCGCCCAGATAATGTGGGCCGGCTCGCTGGCTCATAACGACCTGACCGAATGCGGCACCACCAAAGACTTTGCCACCCACCGTCTGGAGCATGAGCTGAGTGCACTCTTCGGTGTTACCCACGGAGCAGGTCTGGCAGCCATCTGGCCTTCATGGGCACGCTACTGCATCCAGAAAGGCCATGCCCGCCGCTTTGCCCAGTTTGCCGTCAACGTGATGGGAGTCACCAACGACTTCACCGACGTGGAGCGCACAGCCCTGAAAGGCGTGGAAGCCATCGAGCAGTTCTACCGTCAGATAGGCATGCCCACCTGCATCAGTGAGCTGCTTGGCAAGACGGCCACCGAGGAAGAGATTGAACACATGGCCAAGATGTGCAGCCGCGGCTATACCATTACGGTAGGTTCGCTGGAGGTACTCGGTGTGGAAGAAATGAAGACCATTTATCGGATGGCAAACAAATAGAAGACCCCTCCCCGAGAGAAGACTAGAAAGCCTCCCCTCGGGGAGGTTTTGAGGGGGTTAAAAATAAAAAGGCGAGTTCCTCATAGGAGTCTCGCCTTTTTTCTTATTTATAAAAACTCAAAATCAAAACTTGTGCTTAGAGCTTTGTGCCTACATAAGCACCAAATGAAACTGTGACTGCGCAAATCAGCGTGGCAACTGCCAATGTCATAAATAATCCCATAATACTTTTACCTTTAAATTTGTTATCCTAAACTTTATGGCCCTTGGCCATCTTTTTCTCTCTTTATAATCCTATTGAAAGGAACCGTAGTTTTTATTTTGAAGTAAAGCCCATGTGGCTTGCAACAATCAGAACTACAACTGAACTAGTAATCATCATCTGTAACATAATCTTTTTACCTTTTTAATTCATCGCCCGATTGCGGGCGTCAGTCGTTTATATTGTTACCCTTTTGTTATTTGACGATGCAAAGGTACGGGCTTTTTGGAAACCGGCAAACATTTTCAGCACGAACAATTGTAAAACCGACAATTATTTGACGTACATCAAAGCAATTGACTTTGGTCAAAAACCGCGCTCCGATTCCTGCAAATGCCCATCAGAAACAATGTTTCTGCTAAACGGAAGCAGCGTTCCCGCCGGGCGGGAACGCTGCTTCTAATGGGTGGATATTTTTCTCCAGTCAAACTTAAAAGTCTTAGTGGAAGTATCCTCTTCCTCATCTTTCCATATATCGAATTCAATCTTCTTGGAGAGATAGCCTCCTCCAACCACCTCGGGATCAACGGGAACAACGGGAGGATCAGGAACAGGCGATGCACTCTGTAGCACGACAACCGAAGAAAACACTTCTGTGATGAGCGGACGTACATAAGTACGGCGTGAGTCGGTATTCATATAGGGTAGTATCTTTTCTTATTTAGCAATATATTTACGTCCATTCCTGATAACCATTCCGCGGTAGCCACTGCCTACACGCTGACCGCTGAGATTGTAAACAGGTGCTGATGCCTTATCCGCTTGGCCGGCAACATCGGTAACGCCAGTGGGATTTGCAAACTCATAGTCGCCGTCGAAGACCATGGCAAGGTGGGCATTTGCCGGCAGTTCAGACATAGGTATCCATGCCACATAGGAAGGAAGAATATCACCATCAAATCTATAGAAGCCCACCTTGTCCCACGACGTGGGGTAGGACGGGTGTAACTGGAGCGTCAGGAAATTGGACTGCATCTCGGAGGGGGCTTCCTTTTGTCCGGCAGGATCGAGACTGCCCCTGAAGAGAAGGTTTTCGGTATCATACTGTGTGGAAGCCGGAACATCGGTACCCTCATAGGGTGCAAGGTGCATAATGCCTTCCTTCTTTTCATAACTGAGCAATACTGGAAGATTTGCGGGAACTATGCGGCCAACCCGTTTAAGCGTCAATTGATTATCTGTAATGCCAGTAGCCACCCATGCCCAGCAATCAGCGGGCAATTTGACAGCAAAACCCAGCACCAGAGTGGAGAGACCTGCAGGATTACGGGTCACTGGGAAATACTGAATCAGGCGATTATTATCGTCATCCCATTCGTTATAGAACTTTCCCCATCCGTCGTAAACGGCTTTGTAGCCCTCAGTGACGTCGCTGCCGATGATGGCCTGGGTTTGGGAACCGTCCTTGACATAGACCGTCAGGTCGGAAGGGCAGTCGGAAAACACGTAGGACCCTTCGAGTGCCAGCGGAGAGAAGGTGGTGGTGCCTGTGGGGAACCATGTGTTGACATAGAGGTTCTTCAGATGAGACTGTCCCCTAAACGCCTCATCGGCCACGGTGTTGCAATAGCGGCAATCGATAGTGAGTTCTTCGTTGTCGCCCACACAGGTCATCAGGCGTCCGCCGTCGCCATTGTCCAGGTAGAGAAGATTGCCTTCAAACCTCCAGTTTCCATTCGAGACAAAGCCATCGGCGACATGGTGGCGGAAAGCGTTACCTTCAATAGTCGTGACACCTGCGGGTAATTTTAACGTTGATATTAAATAATCTTCAAAGACATCTTCCGCTATAGTCGTAATGCGATTTCTGACGATGGGCTTGTCTGCACCGACAGGAAGCGGAATGTCATCATTGATAATATAAGGAACAGGAGTGCCAAACGCGTCCTTTATCAGACTTGCAAGTTTCAACGAAGTGGCATCTATAAAACGTCCATAGTCAAGAGGGACTACAGTTCCTTTCTGGTTATGATCAAACGAAGACTTCCAAATGCCGACGTCGAGGGTATAGCTTCTATTAGGATTCCAATAATAGAGGCCTTCCGGTACTGGCATAGCATCTTTAGTGTATTTCCAACCGTCGCCCATCACGTTGTTACCGCTCTTAAGATCAGTGGTATCGACTACAGAGAGTTGCTTGAAGTCTTTTTCACTTAGATAGGTACCGTTCACCTGGTAGCGATTGCTGCGGTAACACCCGCTGTTTCTTGTGGCTTTGGGGTTACTGAATACCGCCCTGGGATCAGGGCTAAAGGACATAAAGCAATGGGTAATGGAACAGCCAGTGCCCGTGGCTCCGTCAATAAATCCGTGGTTGATTACCCCAGAAGATTCGTCTATGAATGGGTTGCCGTATATTCTTGTGTCTACGAACGAGCAATAGCTGATGGAGGTTCCGTCGTTTACAGAATGTACGATTCCGCCTGTCGTGCCTACGTCCGAGCTCACCGTTCCACCCTCGACGTGGATATTGTTGATGGAAGCGTTCTCGCCCGTCACCTTATACACGACGAGTGCTGCATTACTGAAATGGCTTGTGACGTAAGGGTTTTTGAACAAAAGATTGCGCACCACGCTTCCTGTGCCTTTAAGTTCATGTATGAAAGCAGGTTCATCAGTATATAAAGTAGGTTTTGACTTAATATATAAATTACTGATGGTGCACCCCATGCCGTCGAACACGCCTTTGAAATACCTGATATAATAGTGAGCATCCGCGTAATAAGAGTCGACTTTGGGATATTCGATGTCGCAGGCCAGACGGATGTGTTTCTCCTCGACATCTTCCGACTCACACTGCTTGACAAGCAGCATGAACTCGGCGGCATTGGTGATATAGGTCCAGCCGTCGACTACCGTGGAGTAGCTGGTGGCCACATTCTTGTCGGAGAGCGTTTCAGCGCTGGCCGGCAAAACGGCAACGAGGATTGCGGCTAAAGTGAGTATTCTTTTCATCTTAGTAATTGAATTTTATGGTTTCCTGATCGTTTGACACGAGATAGAGCCCACGCTGGGCAGAAGGCATGTCGAAGATGGCAACACCCTGGGACGATGCTTTCTGGCGCGCCAAGATCATGCCGTTGGCGAGATAGAGCCGCACGTCCTCGCCAGGCTTGGCTCCGCTGACCTTCACCTGGCTTCCGCTGCTGATGATGCGGAGCGAGGCCTGGCTGTCGCCCTCGTCGTAGACTTTCTCCACTGCTGTGGTTTTATCCGAGGGGTAAACGGTGACGACGTCATATTCTTGGTTTTTATTTCCACTGACAAGAGCCGTTCCAATATTCTTCAACCGTCTCACCACGGCACTGATGTAGCGTGTCCCGGTCTCTTTCACGGGATAGGAAGAGACGATGAGGTCGGTCGACTCGTAGTTGGAGCGCTGTCTGAAGAAGCCGACACCTTTTTCTCTAAATGCTTCGGCAAGCACTTTCCATTCAGGAACTTCCTGTTCTGCCTTTGAGTATAAACTTTGCGGAAGAACGAATCCAACGATTTGGGATTCATGTCTCTCTTTATCTACAAGATAGAGAACGATGAGATAGGGTTGCGGCATCGGACGTGAGAACTTGTTTTTCACGTGGACAACGAACTTGTTGCGGCCTTGCTCGTCGACCATCTGCGACTTCACATAGCACTCCAATTGCGGAACGTCGGCATAGAGGCTGGCAGTCTGCTGCTCGAAAATGGCATCCTCGGCGGAATGCTCATCGGTGTACTTCATACCCCTGCGGCGGGCGAAGGCCCGCTTCTGCCGTCGTGCCAGGAAGCGGGGCAGCTGCTTCTTCTGCAAGTCGAGCACGTCGTCGTAGCTGACGGTGAGTTTCGTGTTGATGGCCATTCCGCTCTTGAAGGGTATGGTGACGCGCTCCTGTGCCGTCATTCCCGGCGGCACCACGACATGCAGCGGAATAGAGTCGTTCACATTCTCTACGCTGAGCACGCAGCGGTTGATGGTGGATGTGCCCAGATTGCTGACCTTCACCAAGAAGGTGGTTTGGATATTGTCGCTGACCGATGAGGTGAGCGCATTGTTCTCCTTCTGGTCGAACACGATGGTATAGCTGAAGGCATTGCTGAAATAGGCCGTGGCGCGCTGGATGACGGTGCCGCTGTCGTCGTTCACCAGATAGCAGCCGTTGATCTTCTCGTCGGTCATATACCCGTCGAAGTCGTAGATTTGCTTGTCTTCGGGAACGACGGCCATGACTAGCGGCGTGCCCACAAACATGTCCTGCCCAGTGGGAACAAGGCGGGCAGCCTTGATGATGTTGCAGATGGTGTCGGTGGCGGCACTCACGCCCTGCTCCACCCACATCAGTCCGATGTTGCGCAGCGACTGCGCGCCCTGGTCGGCCACGAGACGGAAGTTGGTGACCTCGGTGCTGCCGGTCGTCACCGAGGTGCTGAGTGCGCCGTCGGCTTTTCCGCTCATGTCGTAGCTGTTCAGGGCGATGCGTATCTGGCTGTCGCTGCCTGTGCCCACTTCGGAGAGCTGTGCCAGCACGTTGTGGCTGCCCACGCGGCGCAGTTCGAATTTGTTGTTCTTCTCCATGGGTGCTTCGCTGACGGTCACTTTATTGTCGGCTGCGACGTGGATGAACACGGGCCTCACCTCGTTGTCGCTATTTTTCTGTGTTGCGGCGATGAACACCTCGCCATCCTTCATGGTGAGCTGGTATTCAGAGAGCTGGCTGTTGCGCGCCATTGAAATCAGCTCAATGGGTTCCGACCAGTCGGTTCCGTCGAAGCGCGAGAGCATCAGCGAGCCGTAGAAGAGCAGGTTGGTGATGTCTTCCCGCTCCTCATTATTCAAGAGGAAGTTGCGTGACAGCCTTCCCTTCATCCAGATGGCTGCGGCGTGTCCGTTGTCGTCGAGTGCCACGCGGGGCCTCATGTTCGTTTCGTCGTTGGTGGTGATGGGTCTCGGGCGATACCATTTGCCGCCAGCTTTCTTCATCGTGAAGTAGATGTCGGAGATGCTGCCATTCTGGATGACGCAGTCCACGAGTTCATCGTCGCTGGGTGCCACCTCGGTGTCGGTGAGTTTCCGGGTGGCCTGTTCAAACACAGCGATGTCCATGGTGGGCGTTGAAGCCGAGCTGTAGTCGCCCGTTCCGCCAGTAAGATAGTCGGAGACGATGGCCGGGTTGCCAGTGGAGACAACGCGCAGGAAGCGGCTGTTGGGCGTGGTGGCATCCGACTTGTAGATGATGCTGTCGCCGCCGGAGAGGAAACGGACGGGGAAGTTGAGGTCGGCCTTGTCGGCCACGTAGCCTTCGGGAAGTCGCCGTGGAATCTTCACTGAATTCTTTGTCTCTTCGCCCGTTCTCATGTATTCCTGATATTTCTTGTGGAAGGGGTTGCTGTTCGACTTGTTGCTCAGCAGATAGGGTTCCTTATAGTTGATTCCGCCCCACATCTTCTCGCCTTTCTTGTCCCAGAACAGGGCATGCACCTTGTAGTAGAAACCGAATCCGGCGCGATACGACCAGGCCGTCCCGTTGAAAGGACGGTCGAACGTCATCCGGTCGCCAGCAGCTCCGGTAATGTAGGCTCCTGCCACACCTGTCACGCCGGCCTCAAGGCTGGCCGCAATAATGTCGAACTTGAATCCCAGACGTGCAGCGGCATCCACCCTTCCTAAGAAACTGGTGCCCAGCAAGTGGGTCTTCAGCGGATTCGTCTCTGCGCTGCCGTCGTCGTAGTAATATAGTCCGGCCTTGGCGGTGAGCAGGGTGTTGAACTTGAAGTCGATGCCCGCATCCACAGCCTTGATCACTTTCGAGGCATACTTGTTGTTACGCATCCAGTTGACAGCACCCGAACCGCCCACCTTGCTGGTGATGGTTTCGGCAAGGTCGAGCAGAGAAAGTTTCACGCTGAAGTCGAGTGAAGCCCTGGCGTTGATGTTGATTTCGTCGAGAAACCTCAGGCCGCTCATATCGGCCACTTTTGGTTTCGCCGCGAACCAGTCCAGCGGGATACTGTATTGCATGAAAGCCTCGATATGGGCAGCGGCGTTGAACTTGAACGGTCCGTCGTCATCGTCGTCGGAAAACTTCTTGACTATGTCTTCCCATTTTGCGGTATTTGTCAGCCCGTCCTCGTTGGTGGAGCGTATATTGATCTTGTCCTTGTTGAATTTCCCGAGCTGGCCTTTGGAAAGGCCCTGATAGCCTTCTTTCCATTTACTGGTGGCCCCGTCCTTATCGAGGAAGTCGAAGTCGATGCCTAAGCCGATGGCTCCGTAGGCGCTTACTTTCTTCTTCTTGGCAAAGTCTAAGTTCACGCCGAAACGGGTGTATAGTGGCGGCGGGGCCATGGGGAACTTGAAGGAAATGTCGAGGTCGCCGTAGCCATTGAAGAAGCCCTTTCCTTTTTCCTCACCTTCCTCGTCGGGTTCCAGTTTTTTCTTCATTTCCTCTTCTACGCTCTTCTTCGTCTCTTCAATGTCGATATAGAAGTTGCAGAGGATGGGCAGTTCCATGACAGGGGTATCGTCGACAGCCAGGTAGGGTCGTCCACTCTCGTTGATGTCGAGATAGTCGAGCAGCGAGAAGTCGGCATCCCAGTAGGCATAGTCGAATGCGGGGAAGTGGAGCTTACGCCCCTCTCCCTCGAGTTTGTCCACCTTGATTTTGTTTTCCTCTGGGCCTTCGCTCTTACGCAGGTAGAGCCGGTCGCCCGGCATCTGGTTGTTCTTGGCAGTGAACACGGCGGTGAGCTTGGCCATCCGGTCGTAGAGTGTCCCATTGACATATTTCTGCTCATCCTTCCGCGAGCCGTATTCGTCGTAGTTGACCACGGCTGTCAGCGGCTGATTGGCCAGGTCTATATGCGCGATGTTGGCCAAGTAGAAATCGCCGCGCTTCCCGTCTACAGCTTCAAGAGCAGTGATCTCCATCTTCGAGACGAGCACGCCCGACTCGGGCATAGGGGTCGTGCTGAGGTAGATGTTCACATCCTCGTTCTGTTCGTAGAGCCATCCCGTGTTGGGGTCGAAGGCGCCGCGATAGTAGGCAATGGTCGGTGCATAGCCCTTGGTATAGGCCTCTATGGCGCAGGGTTCGCCGTTGGTCACCACGAAGAAGTGGCCATCTTTCTGTCCCCAGGGCATCGACACGTTGTCCTTGGCCGTGCCGTCGTAGTTGGTCAGCGAGGTGTTGATCACCAGATTGGTCGCATCGGTGACTACTTTATCGCCTCGGAACACGTTGATCCAAAGCGTGTCGTGAGGGGCAAACATGCGGGTGTCTAAATAGGAGGGGTTGGGGGCTTCCAGCCATTTGTGCTTCAGATAGGGCATCTGGCGGCCAGTCATCACACCGATGCCACCGTCGTCGAAGTGCGTTACCAAGTCCTCGGCCCATCGGTCCACGTCGATTCTCATGCGCTTGAAACCGTCGAAGCGCAGCCAGGCTTCCTCGATGGGCGTCAGCAGATAGTCGTAGAACGTGTAGAGTTTGCCGGGCTGCAGGTCGCTGATGGTCACGGTGTCGGTCTTGGCCGTCTCGTCGTTTACCTTCACGTATTGCAGGTCGTACTTGCCGGGCACCAGTCGGCTGCGGTCGAGCATCACCGAGCGCGCACCGCGCGAGCCGTAGCTGTGGCCGTGGAACGTGATGGTCTTGGCCAGTTCCTCGCCCAACCCGTAGGGCCACACCTTGATTTCCAGCTGCTGCTCGCCGCGAAGGGGCGAGATATAGACGTAGTCGCGGGTGGAATACGTCTTCGAGGTGTTATGCTTGGGGTCGGTAGTGCTGGCAATATTCGACACACGCACATGGAAGAGCCGCTCTCCCCGGGCCTGATCCATGCGCAGCACGATGTACTGGTTGTCGCGAGCATCAAAGAACTGCTTGTAGAAACCCACCGTGTCCTTCGGTGCGGCATTCTTCACCACCTCGACGAGCCGTTCCATCTCATCGCCGTTGTCCATCACGCCGTGGTCGATCGTTTTCCACTGGAACTTACTGATGTCGCTCCATGAGTCTAATGCCGACAGATTGCTGGCATACTCCACCGTGAAGTCAGCATTCTGCTGTGCTGCCACCATCAGGAAAGCGAAACACGATATTATAAGTAGAGACAGTCTCCTCATAACGATTGCTTTTTGATTAAAATAATTACAATATCGCTGCAAAAATACAAAAAAAAGTGTAAAAACAATTATAAAATGGAGAAAAAAGTGATAATAAAAAAATAACTTGGTACAGTTTATGAATAGTACACAGAGACGCATGCGTCTCTGTGTACTTAAAATCATACCAACTTATTTTTAAAGCTACTTAATCAAACGTAAAAGGCCTTGCGGGCGCCTCATCCTCTTCTTCCTGCCAAAGGTCGAAATCGGTTTCCTTGGAGAGGGTTCCTCCTCCACCCACTCCAGGGTCAACGGGAACACGATAACCTTGGTGTAGCTCTCGGCCACTTCGCTCGTCAGCACTTCGGCTGAGGCGGGGACTATCGAAAAGAGGAATGCTGCTGTAGCAGAAAAAACTTTTTCATCTTAGAAATTGAATTTTACGGTTTCGTTATCATTTGACAATAGATAGATGCCTTGCTTCACACGGCTCATGCTGAAAGTAGCCTTGCCGTCGGCCGAGGCCCTCTGACGGCCCAGAATCATGCCGTTGGAGAAATACAGGCGCACATCCTCGCCGGGCTGTGCACCGTCTACCTCCACCTGACTGCCAATGACCCTGATGCGGAGCGAGGCTCGGCTGTCGCCCTCCTCGTAGACATTCTTCACCGAGGTGGTCTCGTTGGAGGGATAGACCGTGATGGTGGCAAATTCCTGCCCCTTGTCGCCACCCGTGATGGGAATGAAATTCCAGTCATCGTCGTAGGTCCTGACCACGGCTCTCATATAGAGCGACTTCGTCTCGGTCACGTTGGGAATCGTGATGACCACGTCTTCCGACTCGTAATTGTTGCGCGGCTGGAAAAGGCCTACATTTCCGTAGCCAAAATTATAGCCTTTGAGCGCTTCTCTTGTAATATACTTGCTTTGGCCGAAGACGAATCCCTTGGCCGTGTCCAGGGTATAACGCGTAGACTCCTGTTCGTCGCCCACCTGCAGAACCACGAGATAGCTGGGAGACATCTGGCGCTTATGCTTGTTTGTCACGCGCACCACAAAGCGATTGTTGCCTTCCTCGTCGACGGTCTGCGACAGCGCATAGCACTCCAGTTCGGGAATGTCGGCATAGAGGCTGGCGGTCTTCTGCTCGAAGATGGCATCCTCGTGGGAATACTCATCGGCATATTTCCTTCCGTTGCGTCGGGCGAAGGCTCGCTTTTCGCGGCGGGCCAGGAATCGCGGCAGCTGCTTCTTCTGCAGTCCGAGCACATCGTCGTAGGTGACGGTGAGCGTGGTGTTGATGGTCTTACCACTGCGATAGGGTATCGACACCCGTTCCTGCTGCGAAGCTCCGGCGGGAACCACCAGATGGAGCGGAATGGGCTGCGGCGCGCCGTCCACCATCAGTTCGCAGTGGTTGATGGTAGAGGTGCCCAGATTGTTCACCTGTACGATGAAGTTGGTGCGGGCAGCGTTCTCGGACGTAGAACTGATGGCCTGGTTTTCGTCGTCGTCGAACATGATGGAGTAGCTGAAGGCATTGCTGAAATATCCGGTCACGCGGTTGATCTGGGTTCCGCCATTGGCATCGCCCACCAGATAGCAGCCGGTGATTTTCTCGTCGGTCATATAGCCGTCGAAGTCGTACACCGGGCTCTCGTCGCTGATTTCGGCCAGTATGAGCGGTGTGCCCATGTGCATGTTCTTTCCGTCGGGCACCAGGCGGGCAGCCTTCAGCGTGTTGTTAACCGTCTCAGAGTCGGCGCTGGGCAGCGACTGCATCCACATCAGTCCCAGGTTGCTCAGCGACTTGGCGTTCTGGTCGGCCACGAGATGGAAGTTGGTAATCATGTTCTCGCCAGCATTCACCGAGCTGCACAGCTGGCCGTCGGGCTGTCCCTTCATGTCGTAGCTGTTCAGGGCTATGCGCAACTGGCTTTCCGCCTCACCCATATCGACGAGCTGTGCCAAGACGTTGTGGTTGCCAACACGGCGCAGTTCGAACCTGCTGTTTTCGGCCATCGGTGCATCGCTGACGGTCACCTGGTTGCCGGCCGTGACATTAATGAATACGGGCTTCACTACATTGTCGGGCAGCAGTTCTACGGCAGCCACGAAGACCTCGCCGTTCTTCACGGTGAGCTGGTATTCCGACAGTTTTCTTCTTCGGTTGAGCGCAAGCAGACTGACCGGTTCCGTCCAATTCTTTCCGTCGAAGCGCGAGAGCATCAGGTCGCCGGTGAGCACCAGGTTGGCGGCGTCTTGCTGCTCTTCGTATGAGAGCGTGGCATCGCGATTGAGGTTTCCCTCCTGCCAGATGGCCACCGCACAGCCGTTGTCGTCTAATGCCACGCGGGGCTTCATGCTGGTTCGGTAGGAGTTCACATAGATGGGCTTCGGGCTGTACCACTTGCCTCCGGCTTTCTTCATGGAGAAATAAATCTTCGAAATGTCGCTGGCCCGGATGATGCAGTCCACCAGATTGTTTTGGCTGGGTGCCACTTCGGTGTCGGTGAGCTTACGGGTGGCCTGTTCGAACACCACGATGTCGAAATTGTTCGACGAAGCGGAATGGTAGCTGGCGGCTCCTCCTGTGAAATAATCAGAGATGATGGCGGGGCTGCCGGTGGAGACTACTCTCAGGTATCGGCTGTTGGGGGTATTGGCTGCCGACTTATAGACGATGCTGTCGCCGCCGGAGAGGAAACGTATGGGATAGGTCTGGTCCACGTTGTTGGCCACATAGTTTCCGGGCAGCTGGCGGCGCAGGCGGGCCGGAGCCTTTTTCTCCACGCCGTCTGCCATATAGTCCTTATAATTCTTGTGGAAGGGGTTGCTGCTTGTCTCGTTTCCGAGGAGCATGGCCGGCTTATAGTCTATTCCGCCGAACATCAGCTCGTCGCGCAGAGACCAGAACAGGGCGTGCACTCTGTAGTATAGACCGAAGCCTGCACGATAGGACCAGGCTGCTCCTGAGAATGGCCGGTCGAACGTCAGGCGGTTTCCCATAGAGCCTTTTATGTAGGCACCGGCAGCACCTATCACGCCAGCTTCCACACCAGCGGCTATGACGTCGAATTTCAGTCCTAATCGCAGATAGGCATCCACCTTGGCCTGGAAACTCATGCCCAGCAGGTGCGACTTCAGCGGATTATAATACTCAGTTCCGTCGTCGAAGTAGTAGATGCCGGCCTTTGCCGAGATGAGAAGGTCGAAATTCAATTCAAGTCCTGAATCAAGTGCCTTGAAGATGCGCTTAGCGTACTTGTTGGTCTGAAGCGTATTTATGGCACCCTCGCCGTAGCCTATCTTTCCGGCTGCCCATCCGGCAAAGTCGAGCAGCGAGAAGCGTGCGCCCAGACTCACGTTGAACTTTCCGTTGATGTTGATTTCGTCGATGAAGCGCAGGGCAGCCCAGTCGGCCCATCTCATGTCGAGCGGGATGGCGTTCTGCATGAAGAATTCGAGCGACGCTCCAGCCTTAGCCACGAACATGTCGGGGTCGTCGCTGTCTTCTTTGAACTTGCCGCAGATGTCTTTCCATTTAGATTCCTGTACGACCTGGTTCTCGTCGGTAGAACGGATATTGATTTTGTTCTTGTCGAAATTGGCCAGACGGTTGCCGGGGCCTAAGCCTTTGTAGCCGTCCTTCCACTTGTTCGTGGCACCATCGGCATCGAGGAAGTCGAAGTCGATGCCAATGCCGATGGCTCCGAAGATGCCGATTTTCTTCTTCTTCACTATATCCATATCCACGCCGAAACGGAGATACACCGGGGGTGGCGCCATGGGGAACTTGAAGGATATGTTGAGCGACTGCGGTCCCTTGGTGATCAGATCCATAAATGAGCTACTCTTTTCCTCGGCTTCCTTGTCGGGCTCCAGTTTCTTCTTGGCTTCTTCCTCCGCCTTCTTCTTCATGTCCTCGATGTCGAGATAGAGATTGTGGAGAATGGGAAGTTTCTGAACCTCTGTGTCGTCGATGGCCAGATAGGGTCGCCCGGAAGCTTCGGTGTCGAGATAGCCGAGCAGCGAGAACTTCACATTCCAGTAGGCATAGTCGAACGACGGATAGTGGAGCTTTTGGGCTTCGCCCTCCAGGTTGTCTATCTTGATCTGGTTCTTTTCGGCGCTGTTGTCCTTCTTCAGATAGACACGGTCGCCGGGCATCTTGTTCTGCCTGGCTGTGAAGGTGACGTCGAGCTCGGCCAAGCTTTCGAGTATCTGCCCGTCCACATACTTTTTCTTGTCTTTCTGCGAGCCGAACTCATCGTAGTCCACCATGCTGGTGATGGGTTTGTTCTGCAGGTCTGTGCGTGCAATGTTGGCCAGATAGTAGTCGTCGCGCTTGCCCTCTACATACTCCAGCGACGTGAGTTCCATGCGCGAGACCAGTGCGCCCGATTCGGGCATGCGGGTGGATTCGAGGAAGATGTTCGTGTCGCCGTCGTTGGGATAGAGCCATCCCGTGGCGGGGTCGAAGGCACCGCGGAAATAGGCCACCTTCGGCGCATAGCCCTTGACGTAGGCCTCGATGACGCAGGGGTCGCCGTTGTTCACCACATAGAACTGCCCGTTTTTCTGTCCCCACGGAATCGACACGTTGTTCTTGGCCGTGCCGTCTTCGTTGAGAAGGTTGATATTCATCACCAGGTCCTTGCCGTCTTCGAGCTGACTGCCGTCTTTATAGACGTTCACCCAGAGCGTGTCGTGAGGGGCAAACATACGGGTGTCTAAGTAGGAAGGGTTGGGGGCTTCCAGCCATTTATGTTTCAGGAAAGGCATCTGGCGGCCGGTCATCACGCTGATGCCGCCGTCGTCGAAGTGTGTCACCAGGTCCTCGGCCCATCGGCTGACGTCGATTTTCATGCGTTTGTAGCCGTCTGCTCTCAGCCAGGCCTCCACGATGGGCGTCAGCAGATAGTCGTAGAACGTGTAGAGCTTGCCGGGCTGCAGGTCGCTGATGGTGACGGTGTCGGTCTTGGCCGTCTCGTCGTCTATCTTCACGTATTGCAAATCGTATTTGCCAGGCACCATACGGCTGCGGTCGAGCATCACCGAGCGCGCACCGCGCGAGCCGTAGCTGTGGCCGTAGTAAGTGATGGTCTTGGCCCTCTCCTCTCCCATTCCGAAGGGCCACACCTTGATTTCTATCTGCTGTTCGCCGCGAAGTGGCGAGATGTAGATATAGTCGCGGGTGGAATACGTCTTCGAGGTGTTCAGCTTGGGGTCGGTGGTGCTGGCGATACTCGACACACGCACGTGGAAGAGACGCTCTCCCCGGGCCTGGTCCATGCGCAGCACGATGTAGCGGTTGTCGCGGGCATCGAAAAACTGCTTATAGAAGCCCACCGTGTCTTTCGGCGCTGCATCTTTCACCACTTCAACGAGACGCTTCATCTCATCGCCATTGTCAATCACGCCGTGGTCGATTGCTTTCCATTGGAACTTACTAATGTCGCTCCACGAGTCTAACGACGACAGATTGCTGGCATACTCTACGGTGAAGTCAGCATTTTGCTGGGCCGACGCCATCATAAGCATGAAACAGGATAATAGAAATAGGGCCAGTCTTCTCATATCAGTTTTTTTAGTCTATCATTTATCGTTGCAAATTTACATATTAATTTTTTGAATTATTTCATTTTGAATTGTTTTTTTACTTCTTGCCATTAAAAACGTACTTGAAGACATCTTAGTTTCTCAATAGTTTTCACTTATTTCACCCGATAAGGGCTTTTCCGCGCCTATTGGTATTCGTATCAATTGGCATTAAAGGAATACCGAATCAGTTCCGATAGGAGAAACTACGAGTTCCAATAGGAGAAACTGTCAGTTCCGATGGGAGAAACTGCCAGTTTCCAACTTTGAAACTAACGGGAGCTGACGCTTTTTAGTTCTTCCCTTGACTTTTCGTACCATTGTATAAGGTACTAACGCTCGACAAAGTAAATTAAAACAAGTTTTATTTGGATTTGTCCTCACTTATTCGTACCTTTGCCATGAAAGATGGCGAACTTACTCTGTCTCGGCATAAAAAAGATTAAAATCTTTTGTTCTGCTCTCGACTTTTCGTAACTTTGCAATGGTGAAAAAAACGCTTAACTACACGGTGAAGATTATTCTGCCCTTGTTTCTGGGCGGAGCGATTCTCTATTGGATGTATCGGGAGTTCGATTTCAAGAGCATTCGCCACGTGCTGCTCCATGAAATGAACTGGACGTGGATGCTGCTTTCGTTCCCTTTCGGCATCCTGGCACAGACGTTCCGCGCTTGGCGCTGGAAGCAGACGCTGGAGCCGCTGGGCGAACATCCGCGTACGAGCACCTGCATCCATAGCATTTTCATCTCATACGCCTCTTCGCTGGTGGTGCCCCGCATCGGCGAGTTTGCCCGCTGCGGTGTGCTGAAACGCTACGACGGTGTTTCCTTCCCTAAGGCTTTAGGCACAGTGGTCACCGAACGGGCCATCGACTCGCTGCTGGTGATGATTATCACCGGACTCACCATCCTGTTGGAGATGTCCACCTTCGGCACTTTCTTCGAAAAGACGGGCACCTCGCTCGACACCATATTCAAGCAATTCTCGCCTGCTGGCTATTTCGTAACGGCCGTCTGTGGCGTGGCCGTTTTGCTGCTCGTCCACTTGCTGCTGAAACGGCTCTCTATATATAATAAGGTGAAGACTACGCTCACAGGTATCTGGCAGGGAGTGCTCTCGATGAAGAACGTGAAGAACGTGCCGCTATTCATTTTCTACACCCTAGCCATCTGGGGCAGCTATTTCCTGCACTACTACCTGACGTTCTTCTGTTTCGACTTCACCGAGAATCTCGGACTCGGTTGTGCCCTGGTGACTTTCATCGTGGGCACGATAGCCGTGATTGTACCGACGCCCAACGGTGCCGGTCCGTGGCATTTCGCCGTAAAGACCATGCTTATTCTCTATGGCGTTGCCGATGTAAAAGCCCTCTATTTCGTGCTCATTGTCCACACGGTCCAGACCATGCTGGTCATCGCCCTAGGCATCTATTCCGCCATCGCGTTGAGTTTTAAAGAGAGGAGAGGAGTGGCCTTACGGCCAGAAATCTAACAAATATTAAAATAAATTTAACCTCTACCCTATTACATGAACCTGATTGAAGAACATAACAAACGATGGAATTTCTTCCGCGACATAACGGGAGAGGCAATGCGCGTCCATCGGAAATATCACTTCGGTCTTTTAGAATCTGCATACGAGGCTGCCTTAAAATATCTACTCGAATTTAAAGGCTACACTGTTGAAAGACAGGTCTATTTGCCCATCTTCTGGGACGAGGTAAAACTGGATCAAACCTATCGAATAGACCTTATGGTCAACGGCAACATCATTATTGAGTTAAAAGCCATCAACCATATAGATTCTGAACATCGGCGCCAATTATGGAACTATATGAACCTCACCCGACAGCCCTATGGAATGCTTATCAATTTCAGCCCTAATGGTCTATATTCCGAATGGTATTATAGAAATCCAGAAACAAATGTCATCGATAAAATAAAACTCATGTAGATTTGATTATATTTGTTTGATTTCTCGCTCGAAGAGCGACTCCAAGGAATTATTTTTTCAATATAAAACAAAACAACTATGAACGAAATCTTAAATCTGAAGCCGGAATGTATCTGGCGCAACTTCTACAGTTTGACACAGGTGCCACGACCAAGCGGACACCTCGAGAAAATACAGCAGTTCCTCATCGACTGGGGAACAAAGGCTGGCGTTGAAGTATTCAAAGACCCCGCTGACAATATCGTCATGCGCAAACCTGCCACTCCCGGCATGGAGAACCGCAAGGGCGTCATCCTGCAGGCACACATGGACATGGTGCCGCAGAAGACTCCCGAATCTACCCACAACTTCGAGACCGATCCCATTGAACCCTGGATTGACGGCGAATGGGTGAAGGCTAAGGGAACAACCCTCGGTGCCGACGACGGCCTGGGCGTGGCTGCCATTATGGCCGTGATGGAGTCGAAAGACATGAAGCACGGGCCGGTGGAGGCACTCATCACCGCCGACGAGGAGACAGGTATGTTCGGTGCCAACGCACTTCCCGGCGGAGAGTTGCAGGGCGACATTCTCTTCAACCTCGACTCCGAGACATGGGGCAAGTTCGTGATTGGCTCGGCCGGTGGTATCGACATCACAGCCACGTTGGATTATCAGGAAGTGGAAACCGATCCTGAGGATGCTGCCGTGAAGATCACGCTCAAGGGACTCCGTGGCGGTCACTCCGGTCTGGAAATTCACGAGGGACGCGCCAATGCCAACAAGCAGCTGGTACGCGTGGTGCGTGAAGCCATCGAGGAATGCGAGGCTCGTCTGGCCTGCTGGCAGGGCGGCAACATGCGTAATGCCATCCCCTTCAAGGCCGAAGCCGTGCTCACACTCCCTAAGGAAAATGTCGAGGCACTGAAGGAACTCGGGGCCGACTGGAAGGAAGACCGCACCCACC
>JAEEGG010007621.1_pt1 | contig 24880 bp, 25 predicted proteins | sample 9134161 | NCBI WGS metagenome assembly JAEEGG01 (sample SAMN16246543, study PRJNA631951) | gut metagenome | biome: gut microbiome; feature: rumen; material: CR-attached | host: Bos | place: Iran: Karaj | collected 2018-10 | reverse complement strand
GGATGTGCGCACAGCAGATTGACCCGGCCCTCACGGCTGCCGTCGTCGCTCAGACCGCGATTCTGAACGACGTCTATAATACGAGGGACAACACTCAGAAGAAGATCATTGCTGCCGAGGCCGCCGTTACGGTGGCCATGGAGCGTATGCATCAGGTGGAGAACCAGATTCTGGACTATCTCTCCAACGCTCAGGGTGCCATGCAGAACATCTATCAGATTAAGAGGGCTGCAGAACTGGTGACGGTGGAGATTCCACAGAACATGACGCTATTGAAGAACTCGCTGCCAGGCCACCTGAAGGGTACGGCCATCGCCCTCATCGTATCGGACGAGGTGACGGATGCCGCTACGCAGATGGCGAGCCTCTATCCGTTCATGCAGCAGCTGGTGACCAGCGGCTCGTACAACGTAACTGGCTCCGACGGCAAGACGGAGAAGCACAAGGTGAACTTGCTGAACTCCGCAGAACGTTACTATGTGGCCAACGAGGTCGTGACAAAGCTGGAGAACATCAATACCGACCTGTGGCTGCTGGCATGGCAGATCCGCACGATGTCTTGGCATGACCTGTGGTTCGGCCTTGACCCGGAGGGATGGGCTACCGTGATGTCCGGCAAGGCCGTTGCCGAAACGCTGATCTATCAGTGGGAGAATCTATAGTATAAACCAAAAAAATATATGGAACCAACAGAATCTAAGGTTTTGGGCAGATGCCCGGTATGTGGGGAGGGAAATATCATCAGGACTGAACACGGCTACTGCTGTGATGCCAGAAAACAGGCTGGCAGTAAGAAGTGCGGGTTCATCATTCATAATAAGCATCATGGCATTGAATTCGATGACAGTCTGGTCAGGAAGCTGATAACGGACGGCTCTACGGAGGAGATGACCATGTGGAACGTGAACGGGCAGCCTTTTCAGGCCCGTTTCATCATCGTGAACGGAAAGGTGGACGTGGAGATCAAGTCGCACTATCTTCAGGGCAGGTGTCCCGTATGCGGCGGTCGCGTCCTGAAAACGGGAAAGGGATATGCCTGTGAGAACAGCATCCCGCAGGATCCTCTGTGTAAGTTCCATGTGCCAGGCATACTTGGAAACCGTAAGATTACGGACTCGGAGATGGAGGACTTCCTCTCTGGCAATGCGCAGGTACTTGACGGTTTCTCTAATGGTGACGGGAAGGTTTTCTCGTCTGTGCTGACGCTTGCGGATGACGGGAGGGTGGTGCTGGACTCGAAGATTGCCGTATGTCCCGTCTGCGGGGGTGATATCCGTGTCAGTCCGACGGCCTTCAACTGCTCCAACTACAGCAATCCTGACATAAACTGCAAGTTCATGTCATGGCGTAATATCGCCGGGCACATGATTACCCGACAGGAGATGGTGGAGATATGTGAGGAGGGCCAGACCCGTGAGCCTCTGGTGATGTATAAGAACAACGGGGCTGTCTTCTACAAACGGCTGGCCCTGAGTGAGGATAAGAAGAAAATCGTTAAAGTATAATGTTATGAACAAGACAGAATTGATACAACAGGCGGCAGTGAAGTTGGGACTCCCGCTGCAGGAGGTAAGATACAGCCTCGATGCGTTCCTTGGCGTGATAGGTGCAGAGCTGAAGAAGGGTGGTGAGGTAAACATCACCGACTTCGGCAGGTTCTACACCAGAAAGATGCCACAACGAACCGTCAAGCTTCCCGACGGGAGGTCTTCGGTCGTGCTGGAGCGTGAGACGGTGAAGTTCAAGGCATTCCAGAATATCAGATTGTATAATGTCAAATACTAGTGTTATGAGATATGTGTGTATGGCAGTGCTGGCTGTCCTGCTGATGGCCTCCTGTGACAGGAAAGGCAGGATCGTCAGCCTTGCGGAGTCGGACGTGATGGAACATACCCAGTGCCAGGGGAAGCCCGAGATCCTGGGTATATCGGAGCCGGACTCAGCTTTTGGAACAGGTTATCTTTCCCAGAAAGAGAAGGAGAGCATGATGGCCGTCATGCAGAAGGTGACTCAAACCATCATGAAGCGGACGAATAACATGACGGAGTTCAATCCTGATGACAAGTATGTGATTGACCTGGCAGAGCGGCAGATGAAAGCGATGTCGGATATTCGCTCAATCATATACGAGTCAGACAAGAAAGAGGAATGGTCTGGCTGGAAAGTCCGTGTGGATTATCAGGCCGTCAGCCACAGTGGTATGGACTACAAGGCAGAGCGTTGGCTCTTCATAGACAAAGACGGCAAGGAAGTTGTGAAATCATTTGAAATACCGTTACCCTAGGATATGACCGATTACAGAAAGATACAGTTGGCTTTGCAGATGTTCGAGCGTTTATGCGATAATGCTAAATCTGACCATTATTGGTGGCTCATGAAAAAAGCCAGTCTTATAAGATTCCATTATTGGCTGGAAGAAAATGAGGAAAAGTATGGTGGACCGGAATATGATCCTCAGAACTCATTGAAAATGGAGAAAATGACGCCCCAACAGTCTTTTTACCATATTTTAAAAGGGCTGAAACCAGATGAACGTGCCCTTTTTGTCAAGGCTGTCAACAGGATTAGGGAACGTGGAACTTTCCGTTCCGGCAACGAGGCTGTCAAAGTCATGTACGAGGAAACGGAATCATTCCTAAAGGAGAACCCGGAAAGCATCCTTATCTTCCGTGGGACGCTGCAGAACTATATGGTTGTGGGAAGATGTGCTGACATGCTGTTCGAGAAACTGGGCTGGCAGACGGCTACAGTTGTTTATGAGGATGTTGCATATAGCTGTATGATGCTCAGTGAATGCAGCCTGCCCGTCATTTGGGAACACTTTGGGCATGAGACAAGCCATTCCCAGCTTGACTTTGACTATATGGCTTTCGAGGATGAGGACTGTGTGACCTTAGCCCTCCAGCAGATGATGATTGACTATGCCAGACTGCGACTCGGTAACAGGACTATTCATCACCCGACTTTGGAACTCATCGGTTCTTATGTCACAGTAGTAGAACAGGGCATCAAAAAACGGGTACGTTTTCCGTTCTTTGAACTGGCCGAAGACAGGTTCTGCCTCTTTAGCTCCAAAGGTATGCCGCACTTTGTCGTTTCCGATCACAAATGGTTTGTCGGAATGACAGAGGTAAGTTTTGTGGGTTGTTTGGCCGATATGCTGAGTTTTATGTTGGATTGGTATGAAGGAAAGGGTCTTCAGATTGGACAGGAACTGGAATTATTCGGTGCTATGTGTTTCAATGACTTCTGTGAGAAGAAGGGAAAGTACCCTGATGATATATTGATCATGGACTTTAATGGTACCTTCGTGTCCTATGGCTACGACGCAGAATGGCTGGCTGGGAAATTCCGCATTCCCTTGTGGGACAGATACCTTGGTGATGATGAATCAAGGCGTATGGTGATGATGTCGGAAAAGGATGTAAACCGTATCATGCGGAGATGTCCCAAGGTGATGCTTGACAGTTCCAAGATGCGAGATTCCGAAGACAGGATGGCTCTCAGACCAAATGTCATGAATGGAGGCCTGCTCGATGAGACGAAATATAAGAAGGCATCCGTAACCAAGAGAAAGGATGGGAAGTATGTCATCAAGGCTACACTGAATGGTAAGGAACTGCCGCCGACAGTCCTGAAGAAGAATCTTGCTGACTTATATGTTTCCTATGAGAAAGACGGACTGAAGGATCTTGTCATGAAACAGCTTCTCTTGTATGTCTATACGTGGAGGAAGAAGCGTAAAAAGAAGAAATGAACTGGTATTTGATGTTTAAATAAGGTTATCCGATGTCTCTCTTTAACACAACTCGTTTGTTCCAGCAACACGGGATAACTGACTGCGGCCCCTGTTGCCTGTGTTCACTCGCCGGCCATTACGGCAAGCGGGTGGGCATAGGCTATGCCCGCAGGATATCCGCTACGGGACGTGAGGGGACGACTGTCCTGGGGATGTCGGAAGGTGCCAAGAGACTTGGCATCAGACTGGATGCTGTCAGAACTGACCTGTCGGAATGGGACAGCAGACAATGGCAGGAACTTCCTGTTCCCGCTATCGTCCATCTCTCAAAGAACAACGGGCTACAGCACTTTGTCGTTGCTTATGGGACATCAGCAGACGGCATCAGCTACATGGATCCTGCTGACGGCCTGATGCATGAGTGCAGCTTCGAGTCCTTTGCAGGTGAATGCAGCGGTGTGTTCCTGCTGGCAAGCAAGGCTTCTGATTTCTCTACTGTCCCTGCAGGGACTGGAAATACCCGTTTCCTCCTGTCTCTGATAGTTGACTATAAGAGATATATCCTTGTCAGTTTTGTCTGCTCCTTACTGATAATGGCTATGTCTTTCGCCCAGGCTCTTCTGTCCGGATGGGTGACAGACCGTTTGGCTGGTCAGGGAAACATGGAAATCAAGTTCATTTCCCTTGTGTTCCTTGGCATCATCACTGTCCTCTTTGGTTTCAATGCCTTTTCCATCGGCTATCATGCCATGGTCAGCAAACAGATAGACAACTCTCTCGTGGGAAGGCTGTGCGTCCATCTCTTCAGGCTGCCAGCCTCCTTTTTCGACTCTATCAGTGTAGGAGAGGTCGTTTCAAGGTTTCTGGATGTGTCGCGTATCAAAGGCTATGTGACGGAAGGACTGTCAGGCCTGGCTCTCGGTGCCTTTACCGTCATTGGTACGGTCATAGTCCTTTTCTCCATGTCCTTGCCGTTGGGTTTTTGCGCCATCGGCCTGATACCTGCCTATACGCTGGTATGCTGGCACGTCAACCATTACCTGAAACGGAACCGCACTCAGATGATGGAGGCTCAGGCCCTGATGACCTCTGGCATTACGGAGCATGTCACCATGGCGATGAAGACCAGACAGCTATGCTGGCAGGATGGGGTTTCAGAGAAGTTACAGAAGGCTTATGAACGCTTCACCTCCGTCAGCTATGGCGGTATGGTGAGGATGCGGTATGCCAGGCTTCTCATCCAGACCGTATGCAGTATCGCTACGATCTTTATCATTGTGGTCAGCTCCTTCTATATCAGTATAGGTGTCATGTCCCTTGGTAAGATGGTCGTGGCCATGACCGTTTTCACGCTATATGTCAGCAGTGTCGTTAGCGTAATCGGTTTTGTCATATCATGGCCGGAAATCAGGAGTGCGGCAGACAGGCTATCCGATATCATGTTTGTTGAGCAGGAACGGCAGGATGGAATAGAACTTGTGTCAGGGAAGTCCTTTCCTGTTGAGTTCCGTGATGTATGCTTCGCCTATGGCTATGGCATGAAGGTGCTCGATGGGTTCAGCTTCAAGGCTTTTCCTGGCAAGATAACCTTGATCAAGGGACGAAACGGCATCGGCAAGAGCACGACGGCCAGACTGATCCTGAACATGTATGAAGCTGACTCGGGGGAAATCCTCTTAGGTGGAATTCCTGTCGGAGAAATCAGTACCACATCCCTCAGAAAAACCGTCGGCTACTGTGAACAGCCCGCAGCCTTGTACAATGCTTCCATCCGCGAGAATATCCTCTGCGGACAACAGTGGACGGACGAGGAGGTTGAGAGGGTTCTCAGGAGAACGGGTTTTGACCTGTCCCGCTACAGTCTTGACATGATGGTGGGTGAGGGTGGCAAGAGTCTGAGCGGTGGCGAGAGCCAGCGTATCAGCATCGCCCGTATGCTCATACGCAAGCCGCAGATTCTGGTGCTTGACGAGCCGACGGCCTTTGCAGATGCGGATGGTACGGCATGCATCATGGACATTCTCAGGGAGGAAAGGGACTCGGGGCGTACTGTCATTGTCATATCGCATGATGACCGCCTCGATACTTTAGCAGACCATATCTTTAATCTCAAATAATCAACGTAATGCTTTAAACAAACAATTAAGATGATGAACAATGTGTTTATTGCTCTTGGCCAGAATGAGCAGCGCCAGATAACTGGCGGAAGCTGGCTCCCTCGTTTCATAAAGGATCTGATTAAGAAACTGTTCGGTCCGACTGACGGCCCGAACCCTGATCCCTTTGAGGGATTCTGAACGTACAGGACTCGTGTCCTGGTTCTCTTGGCTCCGTCTTCATGGACGGAGAGACTATGTTATTTATTTAATTTCAGTTATTCTAAAAGTTTTCAATCATGAACAAGAAATTCATTGCTCTTTCAAAGAGCGAACAGCGTCAGATCGTAGGTGGTAGTTGGCTTTCCAGAGCCATTGCATGGTGTAAGACACACATCTTCGGATGGAGTGACACCATCAAAACGCTTCCTGGTGAGCCTTCTTGCGGTGGCGTTGGCGTAGCCATTCCTATCTAAACAGTAGGAGCAAAAATGATAGGAGGTCTTGTCACAAGTGGCAGGACCTCCTAAATTTTTGTTTGTCAGTTCGAGACTAATAAATCAGGATTCTGTTTTTCCTGTAGTCAAGGACATAGGTGTGGCCGTGGAAAAGGATGTTGCCGACGCAGTTGTAGTTAAGCATCGGGACATACTTCACGGTTTCCGTGATCTCCCATTTGGTATAGGGAACTTTAACCTTGGCATTAGGCAGCCTGTACTGGTGGCGGGCGTTATAGTGGAAATAGCCTCCGTCGCTCCCCTCGAACACTTCGGCAATCCACGGCTGTCCGGCTATCTTCTTGGTGATGGCGATGCCGTTGGCTCCCGTATGGAACAGACAGTCGAACGACTTGCCCTGTACCTTCAGTGGGATATACATGAGATAGGACTGTCCGGCCTTCTTGTTGCCGCGCAGACAGTCAATGGTGGCAATCTGACCCTTGGCGGGCTGCTCTATTCGCGTCATGAGCGAGTCTTTCATGTCGATGAGCCAGGTCTGGCCGTCAAGGATGGATGCGCCGATGGCCACGTCATACGGCTTCTTGTCGATGAGTGGCGCGATAATGGCCGTCACTCCACGGTATTCCCTGCCGTCGAAGCTCAGGCTGTCGAGCGTGGTCTTGGTGACATCGATGACTTTTCCGAATTCGCCGCCGACATAGTCTTTCTTGCCCTTATCCTTGCCTTTGAGCGTGGAATGGTAGAATGCAGAGTCGATGACGCAGCTTTCGACTGCCGTGCTGATCATGGCCCTGGCCGGATGGGCTTTGCCGTCAGCACCGTACAGCATGATATCGGTGAACATCCGTCCGTCATAGGTGATGCTCAGTTTCTGCTGTGCCTTTACTGCCAGTGTGGTAAGGCAGAGCACGATGGATATGATTGCTTTTCTTTTGTTCATAATCATTTGTTTATTAGTGGCCGTTCAGCATGCGTCCTAGCTCTAGGAATCCCTGTCTGACTAATGGCCCGATGGGGATGCGAAGCTTGGTGCCGTCGTTGAAACGGTAGTATGGTGTGACAATTGGATCAAAGTGCCTCTGGTTGAGAAATGCGTTATACTCATAGTAAGAACCCAGCTCTGCCCCCCAGTGTTCGCTGAAACGGATATCGGCATAGCCGCCGATGGTATATCCGCCAGCCATGCCAGGATAATAGTTGCCGAAGGTATGGAGAGAGACGTTGTCGCTGAGCCGCCATGAGGCAAGGCCTCCTACGCCGTACATGGTATGGACACCTCCCATGGAAGGAGTCCACTGCTTGTAGGCCAGTGCCGATGCCGTCAAACGTACTTTCCCGATATCCTGAGTCAGCGACAATGCGCCCATAGACGCAGACATCAGACTTGGTATGGCAGCGTTACTCCCGCTGACGTTCAGGCTGCCTCCTTCCCAAAGTTTGAAACTGGGCATTTCAAGTTTGGGATGGTCTGCCTTGAAATCAATCTTCTTTTGTTGCAAGGCAGGCTGTAGGCTGTTGGTATTGTCGATGTGCCTGAAATCGCTTGTGGTGGTATGAGACAGAAATGGTGTTTCCGTGATTCTGATTACAGGAGGAATAACCGTATCGCGTTCCAATGCGATGCGATCTTTCTCTTCTGTCTGTGCCATGCCTGTCATGGTACATGCACACATGGCCAGCATCATTCCGATTCTTATCGTTCTGTTTATCATCATCACTTTTATGAAGCAAAGTTAATCATTTTATATCTAATACTGTTCCCCGTGAGTTTTTTAACTCTGGAATTAACTATTTCTTTCTGTTTTTAACCTCCAGACACCCCTGAAAGCCGTATTCCCGTTATGCCGTCCTTCTTCGAAGCATGGGATAAGGTAATACCGCTTTCACCTTCTGTCGGGGACTCCTGAAGGGAGGGAGAGCGGTTGTGACATTGCCGACGGGCTTCGTACTTGTCGCCATGCTGCCATTTCGCTCAGACGGCATCATACCACATGCCGCCACTGCTTCATTTGCAGGATGGCCTGACATGCCCGAGGCCTGTCTGCAGAGTCACCGTTTCTTTCTGTATCTCCCTTTCCCTGATGTCCTGGTGCTTCGCCTGACATTCGGCGTGGAATAGTTGCCGGTGGCTGTGATGGTGACGGAGGGTATGAAGTTGTCTCTGACATTATCTGTAATTTCTCTGAGCTGATGCTTCAATTCCTCCATGAACAGGGCGGGATTGTAGTGACCATCCTCTATCTCACGGAGCTTCTTTTCCCAGATGCCTGTCAGCTCTGGACTCTTCAGCAGGTCTGTCTTGATGATGTCAATCAAGGACATCCCCATGTCCGTTGGTAGCAGCTGCTTCTGCTGCCGACGGACATAACCGCGCTTGATGATGGTCTCTATAATCCCAGCCCTTGACGAGGGCCTGCCGATGCCGTTCTGCTTCAGGGCTGCCCGCAGCTCTTCATCCTCCACGAACTTTCCTGCCGTTTCCATGGCTCTGAGAAGCGTGGCTTCCGTATAGGGTACGGGTGGCTTTGTCCATTTCTCCTGTAGAGAGGGATGATGTTCTCCTCGCTCTCCACGGGTGAAATGGGGGAGGACGTTGTCCTTTTCATCCTTTTCCTCTTCATCGGCTGCCATTCCACGATAGACTACGCGCCATCCTGCATCTGTTATTTCCTTACCCGTCACCTTGAACTTGATGCTGCCACTATGTGCGGAAATGACGGTTGACAGGAAGGTGCAGTCCTCGCAGAAGGCGCTGATGAAGCGCTTGGCGATGAGGTCGAAGACACGGCCTTCCTTCTCAGTCAGGCCGTGAGGCTCCTTGCCTGTGGGTATGATAGCATGGTGGTCGGTGACCTTCGTGCTGTCGAAGATCTTCTTGCTCTTTCTGAGTGGACGGCTTATCATGCTGGTAAGCTCGCCGTATGTCCCGGATATACCTTTGAGGATGTCTGGACATTTGGGATAGATATCGTCACTAAGGTATCTGGTGTCTACTCGCGGATAGGTGGTGACCTTCTTCTCATAGAGACTCTGTACAGTGTCGAGCGTCGTTTCCGCTGAATAGCCGAAGCGACGGTTGCACTCGACCTGTAGAGAGGTGAGGTCATACTGCTGGGGAATGGATTCCTTACCGGCTTTCGTTTCCGTGCTGTCGATAAAGAATTCCTTTCCCAAGATGTCCTGCAGAGCCTGCTCTGCCTTGGCTTTGTCGGTGTAGTTACCCTCCTCTGAGGAGAATGTCACACCTTTGTAGTCGGTCGTCAGTTGCCAGTAGGGTTCTGGCTTGAAGGTGTCGATCTTCTTTTTCCTGTTGACGAGCATTGCCAGTGTCGGGGTCTGGACACGTCCGATGGAAAGGACCTTGTCATGGCCATAAAGCAGGGAGTATAGACGTGTGAGGTTCAGGCCAAGGAGCCAGTCGCCAGTTGCCCTGGCCAGCCCTGCATAGTAGAGGTTGTCGTACTGTCGCTGGTCTTTCAGATGCCTGAATCCTTCTCGGATGGACTCTTCCGTGAGGGAGGAGATCCACAGTCGCTTGACGGGACAACGGACTTCGGCCAACTGCATGACCCAGCGCTGGATGAGTTCTCCTTCCTGTCCGGCATCGCCGCAGTTGACGATGGCGTCAGCCTTGGATAAGAGCTTTTTGATGACTCCGAACTGTTTCTTGATGCCTGATTCCGAGATGAGATTAATCCCGAAACGGTCTGGAATCATCGGAAGGGATGTCAGTGACCACTTTTTCCAGTCACCGTTGTATTCCTCAGGGCTCTTCAGGCAGCACAGGTGCCCGAACGTCCATGTCACCTGATAGCCGTTACCCTCATAATAGCCGTCTTTGCGGTTGTTGGCTCCCAGAACTTTGGCGATGTCACCCGCCACACTGGGCTTCTCTGCTATACATACTGTCATACTGCCTTGGTTTTTACTTTCCTGTTCTTACCTTGTGTCTGGGCTATTTCGGTGGCCTTTACCTTGTCTATGATAACCCTTTTGCCGAACTTGATGATGGCGGAGTCATAATCGCCCGTACTTCTGTAGTTATAGGCTGTCTTGACACTGCAATGCAGCACATCTGCGAGTCCGACCATCCCGAAGGTGTACCTCTCCGGATTATTGAGGATGTTCTCTGTGATCTCGTTCTTCATACCAGAAATCTTCATTGGAAGGGGATTGGCCATTATCCTGACTTCCTCGGAAATGATTTGCCTGAAGAAGGGGAGAACATCCTTCAAAGTGAGTTCCTGCAGTGGACGGCTTTCAATGTCTATTACCTGATGATTCATATGACTTTCTTTGCTGAACCTGATAGGTGGTTCATGTTTAACATCAATTCTCAGACATCTTGTTTTAGAAGTCTGGTGCATAACGAACTCAAAGTAAAGGACAAATTAAAGGCTTTCGCTATAGCCGTGCAAAGGTAAGGCTTTATCAGTGTTGTTACATACTAAATTGGAAAAAACATGTAATATCGAGTAAAATCAGCGGTTTTGACTTGCTGCTGTCCTATTTTGACTGTTACTTGTCCGTATGGTGAAATCAGTCATCTGATATGTTTTCTTGTCTTGTTGTTGGTGCTTTTAGGCCCAATAATCTCAGAGGGCAGCTTTCATATAGGCTTCCTGCCGACAGGGTACTGGCCAACATTTTACGTCGCGAAGTTAAGGCGAACGGTCAATGCGACAAGTACCGCTTCGACTATTTCGGGATATTAAACTGGCAGCCTTCCACAGTTTTCATTTGAAAACGGGGTATTCCAGATGAATATGCCGAAATTCCTTGTCTTCATTCCCCTGAAGGTTCGCCTTTTTGTTGCGATGTAAAAGTTTATACCCTACGGCATACAGCCAATAAAAAAAACTGCCCATGAGGGTTCAAAAACGTAAAAGTTTACCCCTTGGCTCCAGTCAATAAAAACTTCAAAACATCGACAATATGCTGAAATACGCTCTATATAGTTACCTTCCGCAGCGATACTTAAAGCGGGCAAGCTTCGAGCAGATAGACCTCGACAGACGTATTCTTGACTTCAAGAGCGGCAGAGGTTATGCTATCCGTTGGGCTGCAAGGGAAATGGCAAGGTCACTCTCTCTGATGGACTTGTCAGATACCATTATCGTATGCATACCGGCAAGCTGCAAGCGGACGAACGACATTCGTTTCAAAAGCTTTTCCGAGGAACTTTCGGAGCGTCTTGGTGCAGTGAACGGATTCGACCATATCATCGTCAGTGGCCATCGTCAGAAAGCTCATATCAGCCACGTGCACGAACTCGCAGACGGAGCAAACGAATGCTACCACATCGACGAGGATTTCTTCCGTGGAAAGAACGTTTTGGTAGTCGATGACATCACCACAACAGGAAAGACCGCCAATGCTTTTATAGAGCGCATGGAGTCCATTGGTGCCCATGTTCGCATGGCCATGTTCCTCGCTAAAACACGATATTTCAAACATAAAAAATAGTCAATTATGAACGCAACAACAGTTAAACTTAGTGTTAGACAGTGGGCATCGGAAGACCGCCCAAGTAACAAACTTCAGAACCTCGGAACCGCTGCTTTGTCGGATTCTGAACTGCTGGCCATCCTCGTGGGAAGCGGCACTCCGCAGCACAACGCAGTGGAGATTGGGCAGCAGATTATGAGCCGTTTTGATCATAGTCTGAGCAAACTGGCCAAGGCCGATTTCCGTGACATCAAGGACATCGAGGGCGTGGGGACTTATACCGCTTGCAAGATTCTTGCAGCCATCGAACTGGGTAAGCGCAGGCAGTTGGCTTTGGCTTCTATGGCTCCAGACCTCAGCACCGCAACGGCCATCTATAACTACATGAATCCTAAGATGCAGGACTTGCAGGTAGAGGAAGGCCATGTGATTCTTCTCAATCAGAACTATAAGCTGATAAAGTCTGTACGCATCAGCCAGGGTGGTATTACTGAAACTTCTGTTGACATCCGTATCATTATGAAAGAGGCCGTTTTGAACAATGCTACCATCATCGTTTTCTGCCATAATCATCCAAGTGGGAACATTTGCCCGAGTAGGGTAGATGATGAGCTCACAAGATCGATCAAGCGCGCTTGCGACCTGATGAGAATACATTTTGCCGACCATGTTGTGATAGGGGATTGTTCATATTATTCCTATAGGGAGCAGGGGAAATTGTGAGGCCTGAATGCTTCACTGTTTTGCGCTCTTGCGGAGGGTAACAATCCTCCGCAAGAGTTTTTCGCTTGTATCATCAGCCTAATTCCATCCTAATACGTCCTAACTTCATCCTAATTCGTGATTCCACCACCAGCGCACCACAGCACCACCACAATTTCACCATCAGCACCACCCGTTTTTCGGGCTTCAGCGTTTTCAGTTTACCACAAATGCACCACATCAGCACCACACTTATTGAAAGTTTTTGTAAGTTTTTGAAACTTTTTGCACCATTTTGGACCTTTTTGTACCATGTAACATGAGGATAACTTCATCCTAACACCTCATAATACGGAATCATACCAATTCGTACCAATTCGTACCTCGATTCATACCCCGAATCATAACAAATCATAACTTCAGATTTTGTCGGATTCCATTACCTCCATTCCGTACTCATGCCACCATCGGGCTGAGTCGCTCAGGGCGTAAACGATACACTTGATGTTGTCGGGATAGCGGAAAGGCAGCTCATCCCTGTTGACTCCCGCAAAGGCACTGATGAAAGTCAGGTCGCCACGGACGAACTCGTGCAGTTCCTGCTGGCCGATGAACCAGCTGAGGATGCTGTCGAAATGGGCTTCGTCCCTGGCCTGCTGGATGTGTACCGTCACGTGGGGCTTGGCCTGCTGATGGAGGAGCCAATAGTCACCATGTCCCTCGACATGACACAGCTCGGCACGGAAGGCCTCGCGTTCCACATGTTGAAATTCAACACCTTGCTCCTGCAGACGCGGGAACATCACATAGTCACAGTTCTCAATCTTCTTGATTTCCATAATCGTTAATCTTTAGTGAATTAAACTTTCTCACTCGCATCGTTTTACCACCGCTGCCAACGATTCTGCTTAGGCCGGTTGGTGGGCTAAATCGCCACTCTTGATGCAATTCTGGTGCAAAGATAATAATATATTTGGAATTTCAGGCCTTAATAGCGGATTATTTGCTCTACATTATTAATTATTGTTGGAAAAATGGAGTTTTGAAGTGAATATTGGAGAAAAATGTGTATATTTGTACACGGAATTCAGAATAGTCAGTTTATTTTTAAAGCAGATATGGATTTACTTTCCGCCGTTGTTATTCTTTTGATTGTGTCAGCAGTGACTGGGACAAGAAAATGGGTTCTTCGCATGTGGCATCGCAAGAAGTTTTGCGAGTCCAATCGCGCATTATGCAGGGCACTTGTAACCGCAGGTTTCCCTGATTTTAAAAAATACTTGTATTTTAAGGAAGATGCTTCATCCTATGATGAACACAGGTTCGAAGACGGTTACATAAATTTTTATAAAAGCGAAATGTCTAAGCAGGATATAGAAAAAATCTTGAACGTTGTAGAGGAATATTATTTCTGTTCTACCGATGAAAATATAAAAACAGGCATAACACGCATATTTTTGAGAGGTAAAAAATGGAGGCCATGAAGAAAATATTGTTACTCGAATTCGATGGGGTGATGACATCCGACAGATACCTGGCATGACCAACGATTACGACGATATTATCAATCTGCCACATTACGAGCCAAAGCATCATCCGAGGATGTCGATGTGGAACCGTGCAGCTCAGTTTGCGCCTTTTGCCGCATTGACAGGCTATGATGCTGCCATTCAGGAATCAAACCGTGTGACGGATGACTGGATAGACTTGGGAGAATCTGGTAATGACGAGTTGAATCGTAAGATGGAACTGATATTATCCAAGCTCTCTGAACAGCCACATGTAACAATAGAGTATTTTGTGCCTGACGAACATAAGGAAGGTGGCTCGTATCAGTCTTACACAGGTAACATCAAACGAATCGATGAGTATGAGCAGACAATGATGATGACTGACGGGAAAAAGATCATTCTCAGGATGATTACAAATATAACAATTATAGAAAATGAATCAAACAAATAACATAGCAGCATCTGAAAGGCTGGAGCATGCCATCATGTATCTTGTTGACCTTCTGAGGGCTTATGGCAAAAGGGCTATAATCGTCAACATCAACCAGCAAGGCGAGGAGGTTAATATCGTGGCCAAGGATTTTGTGAAAAGGCAATTGGCAACAGCTGGCATCAAGTTCCCATACAGAGAGGCCAATAAGCCAAACGTCCGTATAATTAACAAACATGTTGATGCAGACATGCTTAGCGTTATCTTCCATGAGGCACTTTTTGAATTGGAAGATGCTTATGTGAAGGTCTATTGTGAAGGGAATCCCAAGGCCGAGAAATATATTGATTCTATTTATTCCTGGATTGAACGGAAAGAGGTTTGGATAAAATGCACCTTCCCGCCATATACTGATGCACAGTTGGCTCCATTTCTTGACACCAGACCTGTTGAAAAGGACATTGACCCGGAATCTGTCAAAGATGCGAAGGAGAAACTGGCAGAACTGGGCTTTGATAAGATAAGTATTTATGAGGATGTTCACAGGTTGTTGTGGGAACTGGCCATGCGCAGGGAACCGGTCACCAAGTCGCTGAAGGAAGCGGTGGAAACACTTATTACTGATGAAAGAGTATTGGCATGGTTCCAAGAGACAGCCCACTCATACAACTGCTATGTTCACGTCCGTCACACTGATGAAATTTTTAGGAAGGAGGAGAGTGTCATCAAGAAACTGAAGGGTGAACTGACTACTGCTCAGACTAATTTCAAGGTTCTGCAGGGTAATTCCAAACAGGAAAAGCTTCAGGCTGAGAGCATGAGCAGGAAACTGGCCAAGAAGCTGATGAACCAGTTGAAGACTCATAACACAAGATTCCAGAACTCTTATGACTTCACGCGAGAGGAGGACATCACAGAGTTCCTTTCATGGTACAAAATCGTCAAACGCCCAGTCAATAAGAAAACAATCAAGGACATCTGTAAACGACGCTGTCCAGATCCAGAGTCTCAGGAAGTGTTCATAAGAATGGTTGAGGAACATAATGCTCAGTTCGTTTCAAACGCTTCTGATGATGAAGATGATGAATAAAAATACTGCCAATCACTACATAAACAAATGATTAAGGATTACAAGATAGTTACGCTCTGCGGAAGCACCCGCTTCAAAGAGCAGTTTTTAGAAACCCAGAAACGGCTGACGCTTGAAGGCTGCATAGTAATAAGCGTAGGGTTGTTCGGTCATTCAGGTGATGATGAGGTTTGGAAGCCTGGCACGAAAGAGATGCTTGATGATATGCATCTTCGCAAGATTGATCTGGCTGATGAGATTTTCGTTATCAATGTAGATGGTTATATTGGTGAAAGTACCAGACGTGAGATTACCTATGCTGAGAAAATAGGAAAGAAAGTAAATTATCTGGAGCCATGACTTTACGTGAACTCATTCTATCTGTAGATTCTGAGCAATACAGCGATTCTTTGCTATTTCAGAAGCTCCGTGAGACGAAACCTGAATATGGTTCAAACAGATATATTCAGATTAAGTTGATTGATGGGAATATTGCCGTAACTAATGCCCATCTCGGTTCGTTGGGAGATATTCTATCTTATTCTATCGATGTTGAACCCGGTTTAAACATATCGAAAGTACAACTATTAGATGCTATCCTTCATGAACTATCCACCAATGGGGTCAGTGAATCAGAAGAATCTGATTTCTGGAGTGACTTTGATAATCTGCATAAAGCAAAGATTATAAGATAGTCGTTAGTTGCTTTTATCCTCTAAAATTCAATCTCGAATTACTATAGAGCAAAAAAATGGGTCGCCGCTGCGACCCTATTAACCTTAAATCTAATACTATGAAAAACACGTTGCAAATATACAACTATTTCGTGAAGAAACAAGGATTTTAACATAAATTACAATGATTTTCAACAAGAAATAGTATTTCTCTAACAAATATTGCGTAATTTTGCAGCAGAATTAATACGAGGGGATGCTTCATTTCGTAAGAATGAGGGTGTAATTGGCGCCAGAAATGGTCTACTAAAATTGGGACATCCCCTTACATCATAAGGCTTGAATATGCAAGGCATATTTGAGCCTTGTTTTAACTATAGTCCGATTTATCTAACCCAAGATCGTTTCATAATAATAACAAAATCATCAACTACTTCAATTTTGTTTTTATATTCGTGTAAAACAGTCATTAATGGTTGTTCATATTCCTTGTTGATTATTATTCTCAACTCAGTAGGACAACCTTCAAAAACATTTCTTCCAATATATTCTAGTCCATCTGGCATAACAATAGTATGAAGGGAACTACAATATGCAAATGCAAGAGATTCAATTTCTTTAACCGTGTTGGGTATTATGACCGTTTGAAGTGAAGAACAGCCAGCAAAACATCGCCATCCAATATCAATAAGACCATCTGGAAGGTTTATTTCTATTAAGTCTGTACATCTGGCAAATGAACCGCAACCGATATGTTTTACTGATCGTGGAAGATAAAAATGTTGGATTTTGTTGAAATCACTTAATGCTCCGTCTGCTATTATTTCATAATTATAGTCAAAAGCGTATTCTGTTTCATAATTATTTCTTCTGTTGTGGTAGCATAGTTTTCGAGGTGAATGAATCTTCCAAAAACCACGCTTGTTTATCTCAGTGGCACGGATTATTGCTTCGTCTTCTTGTTTGGTTAGGCGAGTATATTCCATAGCTTTGCTCCGATAATTCCCTATTCCATATTTACTTCCGACATTAGCTTCTACATAATTTAATACCTTATTCAGCATATCATTGATCTTTTCTTCGCTATCATCTAATTCCAAGGAACTAATATAAATCCAATCAAAATCGGCTCGGTGTTTTGGACTATAAATAGTTCTAGAGTATGGAATCCAAGATGATCCATGATCTTTTGCCACAACCTGTAATGAAGAAAAAATGTCTCTTGCATATCTTGAAAAGATAATAGTTGTATCATATAATAATTCTTTATTATCTTCTGCTATTTCTTCGCCTATATGCTCTGAAAGATCATGGAATGTTGAGATAATGCTATGATACCTTGATAAAGATATATAATCTTCATCTTCGATGTTTAGCATCGCATGGTCATTGGAAAAACCATAGCCTTCCATGGAGGCTTTTACAACTATCCTGATCTTGCTATTATCCAACACATCAATGTTTTGTATAATACCTTCTTTTTCTAAATATCCAAGACCTCTGGGCGACATACGCTAAATTCTATTAAATCAATTTGCAAATATAATCAAAATAGCGAAATTATTACTAAATTTGTACCGAGAATTATAAAAGTTTATAGATTATGGCGACGAATTGTGAAAAATGTAAGTTAAGGGTGCACTATGACTAGAAGCCCATTTCTTTTAAGTATATTATGACGCTGGCTTATTAATTTACGCCCAAGCTAGAAAGGTTATTTCGATAATTTGAAAGAAGAAAAAGCCGAATTAAGAGAAAGGTATAGTTATACCAAGTATTAAGATGTGGCTCAACAAATAATTAACAAAATAGAATAATATATGCCTTCATTTCTTCCATCGGGTTCTTTTAAAATTGTTACTAGCTTTGTTCTAAAGAATTTAGGTAGAATAAAAAGGAAACCTGTATATTGGTTTCTATCATTAGCTGGGTCTATATTCTGTACAATATGTTTGATAAATTGGACAACCGTTCCCACATATACACATGTGTTTGCTGTTGAACATCCTTTTTCAACTGATACAACAAACATGCATTTTGTAAAAACAGACATTAGATTACTGATTAATGATGCCTTAACACTTCAAAAAAGAAATGGAAATCCTTATCAATATAAAGATAGGTTTGCAGTGATTTATGATAATAAAACCAAAAATGAAAAAACATCTATCCCTGCTTATCCGACTATTGATAAAGTAAATGCATATACGAACTGGAATCTTTTCGGAAAAGATCAAGATACAATTAGTAGTAAAATGAATGTCGCCTCCTATGTTCATATGTTTTGCAGTGATGTAGATGATATACTAAAATATAAACTCTACAACGAAAAGACGAAAACTATACATAGGGACAAATGGGGTAATATTCATCCATATTATTCTTGGCAACTCTTCAATGAAGCGTCAATAATGGATTTGCCATTTTTTTTAAACTTGAAAGACCATATTAAATATTGTCCTTTTTTTAGGAGTATTCAAACTTTGGCAATTGTCAAATTGAATGATGTCGATGACGAACCAATTGATGAAAGGTATATCTTAGATCAGACAAGAGAGCTGTCAAATTGGGAAAAACTAAAGGCTCTGTTAACTCGTAATCACGATATTTCCAAAGCAAGATATTTAGTTTATTATCGAACGGTAGGAATTGACTCTACAGAGATAAAAATCATTTTTAGCGAGAATGTAGAGTTTTCATCATTTAGTGGTGGTGGTAATCCTTCAGTAGAACGCGATCGGGTGATTATGAAATTTGCAGGAGATCAAAAAACGGAAACCATATTTACAAATCAATTTCATGTTCGTTTTTTAGAATCACAGAATGCACAAGATTTGAGGGTGTTGTTTCTCTCTACATTGTTGGCGTTTCTCCTTGCTTGCTGGTTAAAACTATCAGTTGATTATCTTTTAACGTGGTATTCGAAAGCTCTCAAATTAATAAGAAACAGATCCCATGAATAAGAAAGTATATCATAGTATCAAATATGTTGCTATAATTTCTTTTATTGTTTATGCAATTCTGAAATGTTGCAACGTTTTATATAGATGGAATAGTGTCCCTTTATATAGACATCTGATTTATTTGTATCATCCAATGTCAAAGGATAATTCTTCCTCACATTTTACTGTTGCCAATGTCCAACTATTAGCAGATAATCTTCCATGTGTCAATCAGCTTGATTCTATTATTGTTCCCATCAAAGGAGATAAATATGAATTTGAAATATATAATAGGAACAAAGCGAAGAATATAGTGTTACCTTTTTATGACACTTGTTCGGATTCTTTTTTTGATTATTTTGATTATCGAACAAATTTATCTCTAAAAAATAAAGTCTTAAAGAACGACTATATCAGTGAAGTTAATAATGTATTTGTAATATTACATTATTTGTCAGATACAACAGGCATAAAGATCAAACCTGATGCTATTAAATTAAACCAAAAAGAGGGCCATTCTGTGTTGGTTAGGAAAAAGGATTATGTTAACAATTCCACTTGGCAATTGGAAACTGCGATTCAGACGTTACATCAATCTTGTTCAAAAATGGAGAAAAATGAACGAATTGATGAGAAATTATTCGACTATAAAATAGATAGTATGTTATTAGACTCCTATTATTTGTTCACAGACAAATCCTTAAATACAGTTAATATATATATCCCTGATAAATCAGTTTCAAAAATTCAAAATTTATGGAATCTTTTAACATCTCAATTCGATATAACAAAAGCGCAATATAACTATATCATTCTATCTGAGGCAATAGATTCAGTTAATGTCAATCTTTATTTTAATGATATCGTGAAATTTTATCCGCTCTCTTTATCAGAAGAATCTGGAATTAAATACGAAAAAGGAAGTAATTATATAAAACTACATGATATCAAAAGTACACATAGTAATAATCATGGAACATATCGACTATTTAGAATGTCAAAAGATGATAATAAAGCTTATAGCGCAGAAGGTATATATAACAATGCACGATATAATAAATTCTCCTTTTTCGCTCAAAGAGTAGGAACGGAGAAATTGCAATGGATAAGAATATTTTTTGCTTCTACTGTATTAGCATATCTAGTTTCGATTCTATTTATGTATATGAATAAATTCCTACGTGTATTTAAAAAAAATAAAACGAGATGAAAGGTAGATATTTTCAAATACGAAATGTAAGAATTGCCAGAATAGTTTCGATTTTGGCACTTTTATTTGTTTTTGTTATCATCCTTCAGAAACAAAGTTCTATACCCATAGTAGATCAGACAATTGACTATAAAACAGATACAGTGATAAACATTGATATCTATGATCCATATGGAAAAGACATATATCTCAAAATGTATGATATTACTAAAACAAAATATCAATACCATATAAAAGACATACATAAATTTGGCCCCATAGTCGTTTTTAATCACACTCTAGAAAATATTGATTTCTCTCCTGTATCAAACGTTGAATTTGCTGATGCGGGGACTCATGACATATCTGTATTACCCAAAGAGAAAGACATTAGCTTTTATACAAGACAAATATTGGCAGAAAATATCCAAACTACAAGATTGTTTTTCCTAACAGAATTAATCATCTTCTTTCTAACGTTGTTAGGAAATCAAATAATAAAAGTCGTATTATTGATAAGTAGAAAAGAAACAGACAAAAGACTTTTAAGTAACAATCCTACTTGGATGAAAAGATGCTCGATCTTATATTTGGTTGGAATTTTCTTATTTACGTTTATTTTGTACAAGATTAATACGATGCCAATAATCAATATTGAAGAAAAAACCTCAATACAAGATTCTGGTACAATTTTAGATCTACACGATATTTCAAATACTTGTTATAGAATAAAAAGATCAAATAAAGAACCCCAGGATAGTGAATATACAATTAATTATTCCCAAATTGTAGCTTTCACTTTTTTATCCGGTGAACCCTCTTCTGTTGGGCCAACTCAAATAACATACAAAAGAGATCGATTAACTAATGAGGATTTTATTTTCTATACAGAAAACTTGGAATCTCAGAATATTCAAGAAGTAAGGATTTTCTTTATAACGACTCTCCTTTTAGGCTTTATTGGAAGATTGTTGTTTTATTTAAGGAAACTAATCAAATATAAATGGAAAAACATATGACGTTATTGCTGTTTTCTCCTTAAAAATGTTTGTTTTTTGCTGACTTTTTTGTAATTTTGCACCCGATTACAACATTTATATTCTGGGGGTGACTGGATTTGACGGCAAGTCGAGATGGTACGTAAGCATGCGGAGTGAAGACTGTGTTCTCCATAATCAAGTCGGTCGAAAAATTAATTGGCAACAATGAGTATGCTCTCGCTGCCTAATCGAAGTACAGTAGATTGAGGCTCAATTCCGTCACAAGGTGACAGAACGAGACGTCGCTCCGAGGATGTAGTTCCGAATCCAAAGGTTAAGCGGCGCAGGTTAAATCGGGAATAGTCTTATCAGGCCTCGATGATGGGATGAAGTTTTAGAGGATAAGGGTGCGATTGGTGGTCTGGGTCTTGTTGCATCACGAAAATGAAGTCCAGAATAAGCATGTAGAAAGCGTATGGTTTCCTTGTGCGGACGAGAGTTCGATTCTCTCCACTTCCACAGAAAACAAAATAGAAGGCTCATTGGCCTTCTATTTTGATTTTACAGGAAACCATTGAATTTCTTCATCTGTTCTGCTTTCATTTCATCTGCTACATCAATATAGGGACTCATTGCCTTATATCCACTGTGGCCAGTCCATTTCATCACTACTTGTGGTGGGATACCCATTCCCAATGCATTACAGATAAACGTTCTTCTGCCAGTATGGGTGCCGACAAGCTTGTGTTTTGGAAGCACGATATCGATACGCTCATTTCCCTTATAGTAGGTCTGTCTGACAGGTTCATCGATCTTCGCTTCTTCGCATAACTCATGAACATATTCGTTCATCCTCTGATTACTTATGACGGGAAGCGCTTTCCCTTTGGGGAAATCGAACATCTTGTATTTGTCAAGAATCGCTTTGGTGTGCTTGTTTAACTCGATTCTCAAACTATCACATGTCTTGACAGTTGTGATTTCGAAGAAGTCATCGTGTACATCACAACGCTTAAGATTGGCAACATCCGAATAGCGCAGACCAGAATAGCATTGGAACAGGAAGACATCACGGACACGATAGAGATACAACTTAGTTTCAGGTAAGTCAGCATTCTCAATCTTATCCAGTTCTGCCTTTGTGAGAAAAATGACCTTCTTTTGGGTTGTCTTCATCTTGGGCTTGAATGTCTCAAACTTGTTGTTGTTATGGAATCCTCTCCTGTATGCCCATCTGATGACAACCTTAATCAGCGAGAGGTTCTTGGTTACACTTGAATTCATGTAGTTCTTGTTGTTCCTCAGGAAATCGATGAAATCCTGCAGGCCATATTCATCGAAGTACTCAAATGTGAAATCAAAGAACTTCAGTCCAGCCTTTCTTTTGTAGTCCCGCATCTCAGTCAGGTTGTTCCGTAGTGTGTGATATTTCTTGAAGGTTGACTCCGTCCAGTCATGCAAGCGACTGTTGCATCTTTCGAATTCATGGAACACTTCAAAGAACCCCAAAGATTTGTTAATTTCGTCCTTTGGCTTGGTGTCATAATTATTGTTAAATTTTAGTTTTGAATTGATGTTGTCCTGTTTTGACTTCTTCTTGTCCGGATTCTCAAAAGACGTTTTTACGGCATCTTTATCCTGCTTACTTATGGATATGTGCTGCTGTTCTTCACCTCTGATCTTCTCAAAAGTCTCCCTGAATTCTTCCTGGCTTGGAACTTTTTCCATCTCCTCAAACATCTTAGCTGCGTCCCTTACATTCCTAGCTAGTCTCATAATGCCGCCGTTAATCTCGTCGGCAGACTGACCGTTACGATTAGGACCAATAGCTCGCTCGGATTGCTGATCCCAGCGAAGGGCATCAATATGATACCCCGTTGAAAACTCAAGGCGCATAGAGAGATATGTTACTCTCATGGTTATGAGTACATTCTCTGTAGTCAGGTTCCCGGATTGTAAACCTTTTGCCTTCCTTTGCTTCAATCTGAATTTTACATCTACTTGATTACTCATCTTTGCTTGAATTTTAAATTGTTATTATTATAATAATGTATATTATGCGTCCCCGTCCCCAGGTAGCGTCCCCGTCCCCAGATTTGCGTCCCCAGTAGATTTCGACTGCTCATCTATTCTTTTATAATAGTTTGTGGGGACTCTTGTTTTACACAAACTCCAGTCAACCCTCTTGCAATCCACATTCTTGACAATTTTGGCGTTTTGAACGGTTTATGACCGCATTTTCACTGAAAATAGGTTAAGATGGCAGGGTTCAGAAATATCCATCGTAGTTTAAGGATGTTAATCTGCATTTTGCGTCCCCAATAATCTTTCCATAGAATTTGCGTCCCCGTCCCCAAACAGCTTTATTGCGTCCCCAAACAGCGTCCCCAAGGGGCTCATGCTATTTAGAACGATTGCATTTGTTGTTCCAAAATGTCCCGTAGATCGCATTCCTGAGAAACTGCTATTTAGACACTATACGAGATTATCAGATGTCAATGAGTGGGAATAGAACCATACGGCTTTTTCATCTCAAAATGACAAGCGTCCCCAAGAACATCTGCAAAGTTAAAGGGTTCATTTTTGTTATGCAAATGCTAACAAAACTTAAATAATAAACGGATTTGACAAAAGTCTGCCAAATTTGAAGTAAATTTGCCAAAAAGAAGGAGCTGTGGTTTTGACTTTACACGGAATTACACGAAATTACCGAATATAGTTAGGCTGCCTCCAGCTCCACAATCTACTGATTTAGGCATTCCGAAGCGGGATGCCTTTTACTTTCGAGGATGATAAGAATTGATATAAATATGAGAATACTGAGAACTATATCCATCGCACTTGTTGTGCTGGGCATGTTGGCCGCGTGCCAGACGAATGGCATAGAACCGGTTCCTGAACCCCCCGACTATCAGGACCCGACACAATGGTATATCACAGACCGTCAGGCCGCTGCCGATGTATTCTATATCATATCGACAGAGACGGGCGACTATGTGCTGGCTGACGGTGCGACATGCCACTATGCCGACACCTACAACGACAGCCTTCGCGCCCCGCTTTACAGTGAGATGCTTGGCGTGGATACACTGGTGAGTGGGCAGCTGAACTACTATTCACCCTATTACAGGCAATGCTCATTGCAGAGCTTCGAGAACGACAGCCTGACGTCAGTGCGCATGCCCTTGGCACTGGGTGATGTCCGTCGCGCTTTCCAATACTATCTGGAGCATCAGAACAATGGCCGGCCTTTCATCCTGGCAGGCTTCAGTCAGGGCGCGCACATCATGCTGGAACTGCTGAAGGAGATGGACGACGATACGTTCAAGAGGATGATTGCCGCATATGCCATCGGTATCACGATTCCCGAGCCCGCCCGACATGTCGTTGCTGCCAAGGGAAAAGACGATACGGGTGTCACGATTTGCTATAACTCTGTGCGCGACACCACTTGCACCATGCGGGGGTGGGAGCGGAGCTGTATGGCCATCAATCCCGTGAACTGGCGGACGGATAGCATATCGGCAAGCCTTGTGACCGAACCCTCGCCGCTGCTGCCTGTTGCGGAGCAGAAGAAGGACACGATGACTGTGCATCTCGACGTGGCCACGGGTCTGCTGATTGTGGAGGGCTTCACGG
>JAEEGG010007619.1_pt1 | contig 24883 bp, 14 predicted proteins | sample 9134161 | NCBI WGS metagenome assembly JAEEGG01 (sample SAMN16246543, study PRJNA631951) | gut metagenome | biome: gut microbiome; feature: rumen; material: CR-attached | host: Bos | place: Iran: Karaj | collected 2018-10 | reverse complement strand
AGCCATAGTGATGCCATACTCTTGCCATACTGATGCCATAGTGTAGCCATACTTTAAAGTATGGCTACACTATGGCTACACTATGGCTACAGTATGGGTAGAGTATGGGTAGGGTATGCCTACCCCTTGCCATGCCCTTGCCAAGCCCATGGTAAGCAAACGTCTCGCCCACCAAAACAAAAAGGAGCGAACATGATGAAAGTTCGCTCCTTATGCGTTCAGAGAGTCAATAACGTACCGTCCTCTTACTTCTTCACAAGTTTGAGGTAAGTCACCTGTTGCTGTGGCACCTCGGAGGTGTCACTGTTCGTGACGGAGGAGGTTCTGACGCGGACGATGTAGATGCCCGAAGGTAGTGCAGCGACATTGAAGTGGTCGGTCTTGTCGAAAGTGGCCATCTTGCGACCGTTCATGTCCATGACCAGCACCTCCTCGACCTCATCGCTGGTGCCGACGATGCTGACATCGCCAGTGGTGGGGTTGGGCATGAGCTTCGGCTCGGAGACATCTTCCGTTATTTCTTTTCCCCGTCCGGATTTCTCGTTCCCCGCTGAGCGGTCTCCAATGTAGGGTATGACTCTACGTGGAATGTTATTCACGTAGATGCAGTATGTCCAAAGACAGAGTTGCCCATTATAGCATAGAAGTGCGTGGATGCAGATGAGGTCTTGCTGGTCAGGGTCGCCATAGTATACACCGATGCCTTCCAGATTTGTGCCGTTGAGGGTGTAGTCGATGATGGCGGAGGGCTCGCTCCACACAGCCACTACACTCGGTGATGTGACACCGCTCAAATCCAGCCGGAAGTCGTAATAGAATGCCGAGATATCCGACAAGTCGCCGTTTTGATTCGTGTAGGCACTATACACTCTATGTGTACAACCAACGTTGAGATTTGTCAGGGGTTCCATTAGGTCAATACCAAATATCAGTTCACAGTCGGTACAATTCCGGTCTCGCAATCGGAACGTCGCCATGGCGGTGTCAAGGTCACTGACGACCAATTGCATATGGAATACACCACAATTGTACGAACCAATACTCAGTGTGCTGAAGTCTGTACTTGACATATAGATGCCGTTTCCGCTCAGATTGTCAAACAGCGGGGTGAGCGAGGTGAAACATACGCTTTCAGATGTATTGTTACAGACAGTCACCTCTATGTTGTATATTAGCGTGCATCCGTTCGGAATACACTTGCTTTCGTAGGATACTGTGATACCATCACATGTGCATACCGAATCCTCTCTCAGTACAAGTTGCTTGGAGTCGGCATAACAGTCATTGTAATAGTATACATTCATATTATATTTGCCGAATCCGGGAAGTGGCAGGAAAACGGGGGTACTTGAGGGATTACAGGATGCGTAGATATTCCCATAGTAGAACCAGGTCCATCCAAATGGCTGATTTACTGGAAGCAATCCATATACAGGCAACGTACCGGGGAGTTGCTCGGAGCAGAACTCGTAGCATCCTGTAAGCAGGGCGTCGAAATCCGGTGCGGCAGGGATGCGTATCTCCGCCAATTCGGAACGGCACCCCGAAATTGGATCATAGTAGTGGGCCGTAGCATAGCCGGGATAATAGTATTCCGCCATATCACCGAAATCGCCGTTACTCCAATGTATATCCATACCAGGATTGACACTTTCCAACGTCACTGGCGGGTTGCCGATGCAGTAGTTGGTGTTGCTGATGGCAATGGCAGGGGCTTGCGGTGGTTCGTGGACACTGATGGTAGTAGTGGCTAAATTTGACACACAGTTTGTTGTCCTGTCTTTCACTGTCAATTCTACCGTGAGGTCGCATGTACTGGGCGGAGTCGGGAACGTCAGCACGGACGAAGTTGTCGGGGGAGTGAATGAGGTGCCCATATTGGGCTCGGTGATGGTCCAGTGGTAATCATAATTGTCCGACTCGCTGGGCTCTCCATATATCACTATCTCCTCGCCTACGCAATAGTGATACTTCTTGGGGATAATCAGTGCTTTGGGCTTGTTCTTGAATCCCACATTCACGCTCGCACGGGCTTCGCAGTAGTTTTCGTTTTTCACAACCACACTGTAGTCGCCAGTGTAGTATACATGATGTACGCCCTGGTAGTCTGGCGATGGCGACGTGCTCCAATAAAATGTGTCGGACAATGATGATAGGGGTTGTTGATTGGCATGGTATTCTATATCAATGCTGCTTCCAGGACATATTGTAGTGGGTGTTGATATTATCTGCAGTGATTCCTTTTTCAAATCATTGGCATTGGAATTTATCAAAAATGACCCTGAACTGGAGCATCCGTTTTCATCAAGTATACTGACAAAAATATTATATGGACTATATCTTGGGTCACACCAAAATGTATGCAACACATTGTTCCCTATAGTGTCAATGCAGCTTCCATGGTCAGAAAAATCCCAATGCGATGTCATTATGCTATGGGGAGATGGAACAGTTGCCGTCAGTACAATTGCTGTATTGTCGCACGTTTGGTCAGGATTGCTCGTATTGGCTGATGTTATGGAGACCGTCTGTCCGGCACTGTTGGCAATGGTCACCGAGCCGAGGGGGCAGATCAAGGTGTGTCCGTCATAGTCCGTGAGAGTGAAGGTTAAGGTAAATGGTCCTCCCGGTCCCGTGTGAACCACGACGGTGTCCTTGTTGACAGGAAATGTCAACAGGCCGTAGTTGGCTATCGACAGCGTCACTGTCTTGGTGCCGTCAAGATACATGGAGTTATTATGGACAACGATGGAGTCGCATCGCTTCTCAAAGGTGAAGTTCGGTATGAAATCCACCGTGAAAGCAGCACTTCCCGTTTTACAAGGGCTGTCCAATGTGGTGTTTGCGGTGATAGTATGGTTCCCTACAGAATATACAGGCACAGTGATTTCCTCGTTGTAGGTTCCGCTGTAACTGGGAGTGCCATGGGAGAATCCTTCTATAGTCCACAATATCGGTCCGATAGGATTGGGGACTCTGAATGTAACCTCCATTGTACAGTAGTTTATTGTCCCGACCTGCACCACGTCCATGTGACCGCAGGGGACTACTTCGTTATCCACCGTTATTTGGCATCGGGGGGAATTGATACCCTTGACTGTGCAGGAATAGTTGCTGGTGTTGGGTGCCGCTGACACTTTCCAGTCGTTGACGTTGGTGTGGCTCCACTGGAAGGTGTAGTCTGTGGTGCTCAGTTGCGGGACGGTAAACACATTTGTACCGTCATAGCCGATAGAGACGACTGGGGGGACTGGATAAACCATCGTGGTGATGCTAACCTGAGGAATATAGTTGCTGTTCGTACAGAAGTCATAGAGGTTGCAGCTCAATGTGACGGTGGTGGGGCCGGCCTCGGCAAAAGCATAATCCACGGAAGAACCATGCAAGGGACCTGATGCCCCGGGGAAATACCAGTCGAGAGTGTTGTTTCCCGACCCACTGAATGTAACCAAATGGTTCTGGCAGATTGAGTCGGGTGGGGTTATCTGAAGTGTGGCGGCACCGCTCAGGTCGCTGATGGTAATCGGTATCTTTGTGGTGTCTGTCGTTCCGGAGCAATAGGTGCGGACCAGATGCACCGTGAAGGTGATGGGATTGGTCAGGGAGGAGAAATCATTCACCTTCACAGTGGCCTTGTTATTGTACCTGTCGCCCTCTATTGAAGCACAGAATTGTGTGTCTTGGCCAAACTGCCATTCGTATATCACCCCGTCTTGGGGAGGCACATCGGCGTCGGTCCATTTGATTCTGGTACCCGGACAGACGGTAATGGGGGAGGCGATGGTGACGGGCTCGAGCACGAATTGTTTGACTATATGTGTGTAGCCACCTTGCGACAGGCACCGCAACTTCCTGTCGTAGGTATAGACGTCCACATTGCATACCGTGGAGCCGTAACTGATAGTCACATCGTCGCCCGACACGGTGTCTGGCGATAATACAGGACACGTGGGTATCCAGACGGTGCTGAGGTAAGGATTGCTGATTCTGGATTTCAGCAATATGGAGGAGGTTGGACAGGCAATGGTGGGGTTGTCGGGGTCCATGTCGCTCAAGGTCGGCGCCGGAGGCGCGTCCTTCACCGTCAGGAAAAACTCGGCTTCGTTGCAGTAGTTGCTGCTTTGGGCGGTAATCTTGTATCTGCCCGCTTGGCTGAAGGTGGGGTTCGGCGAGGGTTCTGGACTGGAGGATGTATATATCGGCTGGGAGTTGCCTGCCTCATACACATTCCAGGTGACGTTGTCGGGCGGTTCCGTTTTCAAGACTCCTGTATTGGTGATGCACATCTCGTCGTCACCGATGATGGACAGGCGGGGCTTCACTTCGATGGTCAGTGGGACGGAATAGAAGGGACCACACTCAAGGAAGTCGCACCGGTATTCGACTTTCAACTGGTATGTCCCTGGTGTCGTGAAGATGTACTCTATCTGATTGGCGCCGTTAATCACGGCGGGGGCAAGGGGGGGCGTTATTGTCCAGGTGTACGACGTGGAGCCAAAGTGGGGCACACTGAAGATGGCTCCCTCTCCCTGGCACACTGCTGTCGGTCCGCTGATGGACAGCCCGTTCTGGATAATGGGTATTTTGACGCTCGTTTTGTTCGGGCATGCATTACCGCCGCATGCGGTGCCGTCAATGCTGACCACTCCGTATCCGTTTTGAGGGTTGTCCCACAGCACCGTGATGTCTGAGGTGTGCTGCCCGCCAAGTAATGTACCGCCCTCAATGACCCACCGGTAGTCGGTGCAGGATGGGGAAATGGCATGATAGGTTACCTTGCTGCCCTCGCAGGCCGTGCCGTAGCAATCGATGCGCAGCGGATCGCCATCCTGTACCTCGATATGGAACTCCTCTTCGTCGTAGCAGCCGCAGTTGTTGTAGACACGGTGTGTCACCGTGCAGTCGCTGAAGATATTGTCTATCGTATATGACTGTGTAGTGGCCTCACCGCAGGAACCGCCCCAGTAATACCCTGCGATATCGCTGCTGTCAGCACTGGAGTTGTCGGTAAACTCGACACTGCCGCCACTGCAGACATATATCGTATGACTATTGTACGTGCCAGCGGGTACGGTGATGGCCGAGACATTTGGGGGCGCTATCAATTGCACCACCTGGTGGTGCGTCAGGACTCGACCCGAATCCGTGGTGACGGTGACAACCAACTCGCCGGATTCCACATTGCCCCAAGTGACATGGACGGGATTGCCAGTGCTATTACTTAGGGTCCCCCCCTCTATTTCCCAGTTCCACCCGACAGGAAAGTCATTGCTTTCGATGGTAAAATAGGCGGTGTAGTCCACCTCGCTCCCCTGACATGCCACCATAACTTTGGGAAACTCGTCAAGGCAGTAAGGCCCCTCGTTGGGAAGGATGCATTTTGTCTCGGGAGTGCCCGTGACGTAGATGTTGTAACGTTGGGCTCCGGCATGCAACGCCAGAAGCGACAGCAGGAAGAACACTGCCCAATGGCGTGTCCTTTGAAATGATAATGGCTTCATGGTTTTATAACTTTTAAATTATATATATTATTTTCGGTAACAAAACGGAAGTAATAAACTCCGGAGGGCAGCGCAGAGATGTCCACCTGATTGTCGGTGAGGGATGCTTCCATCGTTCTCCCTTGTGAGGAGATGACCTTGATGGATTTAACCAACTCGTCGGTGGAATAATAGACGGTATTGTGGGCAGGGTTGGGGTATACGAGAAATCTCTGTGAGCTGCCGATTCTTATCCCTGCCTGTTCCACATGCAGGGGCTTGGTCACGGGGACAGCAGGATGATATTGGCTGTTGCCTCTTTGCGATGCTGTGACCATAGCATCGCCCTCCGCAAGCAGGCGCAGCGTCGCCCCTTCGATGCGGGCAATGCTGGTGTCGCTGCAGGTGTAGGTGACAGGAAGGCCGCTGGTGCTGGTAGCCGTCAGCTGCACAGGACTGTCCGGCAGCAAAAAGGAAAGGTCCTGCCGCCACAATATCGACTGTTCTTCCCGAGTGTCAGCACTGTCATAGGGGGTCATAAACGCAGGGTCGACATATTTGGCAATGTATGCATAGCTGGCACCTACGGAATTGGTGGTTATCGTTCCCCAACGTGCGGTGCTATTCAATGTTCCCGACAAATACACAATACTATCCACAGCAAGAGGAGCATTGGCAGTGAACTGCGACTCAGAACATCCGCGACTGTTTATTGACAGTTCACGACCGTCATTGCTCCACACCATAAAGGTGTGATCCATAGTGCCTGTGGCATGCACTATTGTGTCAGCAAAATCCACACCGCCGTCTAAACCGGTTTCGGCAAACACCCTGTTTTTGTACGTTGACAATACCGGGTTACCTGTAAGGTTCCAGTCGGTACCACTGGCTTGTGCGGTCCATGAAGAAATCAAATTGAAATTGTCTTTGGCTGCACGAATCCAGAATCCTGACTGGTTATTTATGGGTATGGTGTCATGCTGAAATATCATACCCGCCGTGGGCGCATCAGTGCTTGCCCATTTGGTATTCCCCGATATGTACAAAGAGTTTGTTGTCTCATCCACATAGGAATACAGAATCTTATGGCATGGAGGGAAGTTTTCTGCCGATGTCAGTTGTATCACCCATGTGGGCCGCAAGTTGGAGTTGTATCTTATCAACCATGTGGGATATAAGTCCGTCTGGTTGTCAATAATGAGAGAGTCGTTATTGGCAACTCTCGCTATCCATGGGCGATTACTATTGCTGCGTTGACCGTACATTGTAATATACGTGTTTCCTCGTGAATCGGTTTCCATGGTAAACAGATTCAGAGTTACGCTTGCATAATTATAGGATGAATCAAACATATATGCAGATGCGAGAATGCTGTCGAAATGGGGCGAGAATTTAAGTATTTGATAGTTCCACATCGAAGAGTGTTGTGTAGGGCAGTAGAGAGGATGCACGCCGTCCACCAGTATCTTCAGGGCGCTGATGGTGCCGTCTGTTATGCTCCACTCCTGAACGCCAGGGTTGTATACCCTGTCAATTGTCCTTCGGAGCACATAAATATTCCCTGTACTGTCAATGTCGAATGCTAAATCATTCATGTGGTCGTTATACATCCCGTCTATCCGCACAAAATCATTCATGCCCATATATCGAGGAGTCAGTGTATGACCTGTGGAGTCCACTCCCCCGACGCATATAAAATGCTGTTCGATGACACTTCCGTCATTTCTAAAAGTAATATAAGCGGAGGTTCTCTGGCGGGCAACGCTGTCCAGCGGCATCGGATAATGGTTGTTACCGGGCAACAGGGTGTCAAGGTAGTATAGATCTCTGTAGTAGCGTTGGTTGTGGGCGAAAACTTCATAGGGTAGATCAAAATATGCCTGCACCATAAAGGCGGTGTCGCCTAACTGCCTGAGGGCACAGGGATAAGCACCAGCTGTATTGGGGCCATAGATGGCTTTGTGCCACAGCAAAGTACCTTGGGGGGAAATCTTGGCAATCACCACCGCAGGATAGAGAGGTGTGGTGATAATGCTGTCGGGTAGGATCCGAACACCACATAACTGGGTGCGAGGCGAGCACTCTCCAATGAAATAGTAGTTGCCTTCCGAGTCCACGCACGAGCCGACAATCCTATTGGTAGCCCCTGAACCCGTAAAGGTGTTCACCCAGTCGAACCGCTGCCCTTGCGCGGCGAGGGTGAATGCGACACATAGTGTCAGTAATAGAATAATTCGTTTTCGGTTCATAATAATAATGTTTTAATGTATTTGATTTGATTAATGTTGATATTTTTCTGCCCTCAAAACCTTTTTGTCGACCTCCTCAGTACTCCGACAATTCCACCAAAAACCGCTCGGCTGCCACAAAAAACACGTTGAATAGTGTCGTTTATATGCCCAATAATTCTCATCAATAAATCTTAAAACCTCTTATAATATTAGTTGCAAAAATAGCAAAAAAGTAACACCAAAAACCAAAGATTTAACAAAATAATTTGTAATCAACTAATACACAATAAAGTGATTTTGCACTTTTAACAATGCCACCGATGCCCCAACACACCCCCCACCAGGCACCTGCTCGCCCCCACCCGTCACCCTCACATGCCCCCCGAAGAGATGGAAACACGAATGGCTGTGGATTATCCATCAATTGCAGGCAAAAAAAATTTGTTGTGGCATACTATGGGCAAAAATACGCCGTTGACACAGTATGTTTTGGATGTTCTTTCTTAATGCCGTGAACGGGCGCGTGGTGCGCACGCTTTCTTCGAAAATTTTTCGTCTCTAATTCTAGAGTAATTCTAGCCAAACTCTAGGGGTACTAGCAGGTACATAGTATGTTGCCAGTATCTTGCCAGTAGGTAACTGGTAGGTGACAATTGGGTGGCTATTAGGTGACGCGGAGCCGGCTGGAATCTAATAAAACTGCCCTGTGGCGGCGTCTTTGGCGGCCACAGGGCAGGGGGATTGCGGCAAGGGCTGTGGTGAGCCCTTGGAAGGATTAGTTCAATCCGAGTTTCTTCTTGACGAGGGGCATCAGGTCGTCGCTGTCGGGTTGGTAGAGCAGGGCTCCTGTGCCGGAATCGAAGACGTAGGAGTAGCCGTTCTCCTTGGCCACGTCGTTGATGGCTTGCTTGGCACGGTCGACGATGGGCTTAAGAAGTTCGGTCTGACGTTCTTGCAGCTTCTTTTGGGCTGTCTGCTGGAACTCCTCGATGCGGGCGCTCAAATCCTGGATCTGCTTCTGTTGCGACTCCTTGATGAGGTCGGACCAGCCGGCTTGCTTCTCCTGATATTCGTTGTATTTCTTCTCCAGTTCCCCTTGCATGGCTTTCAGCTGGTCTTCCAGCTCGGTCATCTCTTTCTGCAACACGGCTTGGGCGGAGTCCTTGCCGGGCATTATCTGCATGAGGTCGTTGGAGTTGATGTGTCCCAGTTTGAGGGTCTTCTGTGCGAAAGCGTTGCCGCCCAAGGCAATCAGGGCGGTCATCAATACGATTAAATGCTTTTTCATGTTGAAGGTTTGCTTATTTGTTTGTTTTGTTAATTTACGTTGTGGGCTCTCCCTGCGGCGTGGTTAGAAGGCCTTGTTCAGTTCGGGGTTGGCCGGTTTCTTCTTGCCGGAGGGGTCGGTGGTGGTGTCGTTGCTGTTGGCTTTGTAGCCCATGAGTTCCAGCACTTGGTCGCTGATGTCGTATTTGGCGCTGGCGAAGAGCACGGTGGCGGAGGCGGATTTGTCGAACACAAAGGCATAGCCCTTCTCGTTGGCTACGCGCTCGATGGTGCTGTAGACGCGCTCCTGCAGCGGTTTGAGCATCTCTTCGCGTTTCTTGTCGAGGTCGCCGCCGTTGCCGAAGCGTTTGCGCTGCAGCTCTTTGGCGTCTTTCTCTTTGTTGACTATCTCGTCTTCGCGCTTGCGTTTCAGGTTGTCGGGCAGCAGGTAGGCCTCCTGCTGGTAGGTCTTGTACATCTTGTCGATTTCGACGAATTTGGCTTCCAGCTCTTTCTGCCATTCTGTGGCCTGTTTGTCGAGCTGGCTCTGCATCTGCGTGTATTCGGGGATGTTGTTGAAGATGTATTCTGTGTTGACGCAGGCATATTTCTGTGCGTGCGCTCCCAGCGTCAGGGCGGAGAGGAGGATGGATAATGCGATGATTTTTTTCATATTGAGGATGTGTTATCTGTTTTTTTCTAATCGATGGATTGTCCGATGCTGAAGTGGAACTGGCTGCCGCCGTTGTTGCCGTCGAAGCCGTAGCCCCAGTCGATGCCGATGAGTCCGAACATGGGCATGAAGAGGCGCACGCCGAGGCCGGCGGAGTTGTACATGCGGAACGGCTGGAACTCTTTGATGCTGCTCCACGAGTTGCCGCCTTCCATGAATCCGAGCACCCAGATGGTGGCCGAGGCGCTCTCGATGATGGGTTGGTGCAGCTCCATGGTGAAGCGGTCGAACACTGCGGCGCCGCCGTCGGGGTTGAGCGAGTTGTTCTGGTAGCCGCGCAGCGGTATCACTTCGCGGCCGTCGAGCACCCACGTGGAGAGGCCGTCGCCGCCCAGGTAGTAGCGTCCGAAGGGGGCGAGTCCTATGTCGTCGTTGAAGTAGCCCATGTAGCCGAAGCGGAAGCGGGCGTTGAGCACCACATCGCCCACCAGGTTGAGCATCCATGAGCCGCGCAGGTTGATTTTATAGTACTCCAGCCATTTGTATTTCTCTTCGTTGGTGGCGCTGCTGTAGTCCTTGCCGTTGAGCAGCGAGTAGGGCGGGGTGACGTAGCCGGAGATGGAGAATTCCGAGCCGCTGCGGGTGTAGATGGGCGAGTCGTAGGAGTTGCGCCCTATGGTCAGCCCGTAGGAGATGTCGTTGGAGGTGCCGTTGGTGAACAGGTTGTTGAGCAGCGAGTAGTTGTTGAGTATGTAGTGTTTGTAGGTGATGCCGTGGGAGAGGGTGAAGTAGTCGTCGGGCCATTTGAGGCGTTTGCCCAGCGACACGCCGGCGCCGAGTATCATCATGCTGTAGTATTTGGCGTCGTCTTTGTCGTAGAGGTAGCCGTTGCTGTAGAAGTTGTCGTAGAGCGACACGCTGAGCGACTGCGGGCGTCGTCCGCCGAGCCAGGGTTCGGTGAAGGAGATGTTGCCGGCGTAGTAGTAGGTGCCGTTGGTGGTGAAGTTGAGGCCGAGTTTCTGTCCGTCGCCGGCGGGCAGCGGGTTCCAGGCCTTTTTGTTGAAGATGTTGCGCGCCGAGAAGTTGTTGAGTTGGATGCCCACCTGCCCGATAATCATGCCGCTGCCGTAGCCGCCCTGCAGCTGCAGTTGGCTGGTGGAGTTCTCTTCCACTTTGTAGAGTATGTCGACGGTGCCGTCTTCGGGGTTGGGTTTCGGCTCGGGGATGAGGGTCTCTTCTTTGAAGTAGTTGAGCGTGACCAGTTCGCGGCGGCTGCGTATCACGGCGTCGCGGCTGAAGAGGTCGCCGGGGCGGGTGTGCAGTTCGCGCATGATGATTCTGTCGTTGGTCACGGTGTTGCCTTCCACCATGACGTTACGTATGCGGGCTTGCTTGCCCTCGACGATGCGTATCTCGATGTCGATGGAGTCGTTCTCCACGGCTGTCTCCACGGGTGTGGCGCGGAAGAAGAGGTAGCCGTTGTCCATATAGAGCGACGTGATGTCGGTGCCGCTGGGGTTGTAGGTGAGGTTGGTTTCGAGGGTGGTCTTGTTGTAGGGGTCGCCTTTGTTGATGCGCAGGTGGCGTGCGAGGAGTTCGGAGGGGTAGACGGTGTTGCCTGCGAAGGCGATGTCGCGGAAGTAGAATTTCTCGCCTTCATGGACTTTTATCTTCACCTTCATGCGGTCTTGCTTGGTCTTCTTGCCGAGTTGTTCGGGTGCGACCATGTAGTTGGTGTCGCTGATGATGCGTGCGTCGCGGTAGCCGAGTTCGTTGTAGAGGGTGATGATGTTGTCGAGGTCTTCCTGGAAGTCGGCGTCGCGGTATTTGGAGCGTTTCCAGAATCCGCTTGTCCAGAAGAAGAGTTTCTTGGCGTAGTGCACGTCGTGGGTCTTCTTCATCTTGCGCAGTATCTTGTTGGTTGGCACCTGTGTGTTGCCTTCCAGGATGAGGGAGTCTATCTTCACGCGTTTGCCTCGGTGCACGTTGTAGGTGACCACCACTTGGTTGTCCTTGCCGTCTGTGGTGTCGGGGGTTGTGGTGGTGTTGACTTCCACGTTGGAGAATCCTTTTTCGAGGTAGTAACTGCGGATGATGTTGGTGGTGGTCTGCAGCATGTTCTCGGTCACTACGTCACCGGTGGCGATGTTCATGTCGTCGCGCAGTTTCTTGGCGTCGTCGCCTTTCACGCCTTTGATGGCAAACTTGAGCAGTTTGGGTCGTTCGCGCAGCACTATCTTGAGAAACACCTTGTCGCCCTGGATGCGTGTGACCACTATCTTCACGTCTTCGAACAGCCCTTGTTTCCACAGGTTGTCGATGGCGGTCGAGATTTTGTCGCCGGGTATGGCTACTTTGTCGCCCACCTGCAGTCCTGCCACCATGAGCACCATGCGGTGGTCGAGGCGGTCGGCGTTCTCGATGGTGATGCCGCCTATCTCGTATTGCTTGGGGGTGAGGTAGTCTATATCGTATTGCTGCTCGCCGCCGATGACCACCTGGCCTTGTGCGCCGACTGTGGCACAGACCATTGCGATGGCCGACAGGAGCAGTAGTATGCGTTTTTGGTGTTTCATTATCGCGATTCGATTAGTCAGATAACTCGTTTTCTTGAAAAATATTGCTTTTGTCCGTTGGCGGAATCAAATCAGTTCGTGTTTCGGGTGGGTTGCTTTACGGGTTGTTCGGGTCTTTTGTCGCTTTTCTTTGGGTTTTCTTTCGTTCTGCCTTGGGTTTTCTTTGGCTTCTCCTTGTGTCTTCCTTGTATCTTCCTTGTATCTTCCTTGTGTCTTCTTTGGGTCTTCTCTTGGGTTACATTGGGGTTTCTCTTGGGGTTCTCTTGGGTTTGTTTGGGTTTGGGTGGTCCATGGGTTCGCCTATGGGTTGCCGAGGGTTCGCCTCTGAGCTGCCTATGATTTCGCCTCTGGGTTGCCTCTGAGTTGCCTCTGAGTTGCCTCTGGGTTTCTATGGGTTTTCTCTGAGTTTTTCATTTGGGTTGTTCCACTTGTTCGCCTGTTTTGCCGAAGCGCCGTTGGCGGCTCTGGTATTCGACGAGGGCTTCGTAGAAGTGTTCCTTGCGAAAGTCGGGCCACAGCAACGTTGTGAAATAGAACTCGGTATAGGCCATCTGCCATTGGAGGAAGTTGCTGGTGCGCTGTTCGCCGCCGGTGCGTATCAGCAGGTCGGGGTCGGGGAAGTCGCGGGTGGCGAGGTATTGGCGCAGGGTTTCCTCGGTGATGTCTTGGGGGCCGAGCCGTCCCGCCTGGCTGTCGGCCACGATGGCGCGCAGGGCCTCTTTGATTTCCCAGCGCGAGCTGTAGCTGAGGGCCAGTATCAGGGTGAGGCCTGTGTTGGCGGCGGTGTCGTCGATGCAGAGGTGCAGTTTCTCGCGCGAGCGTTGGGGCAGCCGCTCCATGTCGCCGATGGTCAGCAGGCGTATGTTGTTTTTCATCAGCGTGGGGGTCTCCTCGCGGATGGCTTTGACAAGGAGTTCCATCAGCCCGTCGACCTCCTCCTTGGGGCGGTTCCAGTTCTCGGTCGAGAAGGTGTACAGCGTCAGGTAGCGCACGCCCGTCTCGGCGGCGGCTTCCACGGCGTCGCGCACGGCCTGGATGGCGTGCTGGTGGCCGTATAGGCGGCGTTGCGCCTGGGCCTGTGCCCAGCGGCCGTTGCCGTCCATGATGATGGCCACGTGCTGCGGCACACGGCTTCTGTCTATGTCTGATAGCGTTGCCATATCGTTGTGTTTTTGTTGCACGTCAATGTTTCATGTCGCACCGTTTCTTGCCCACGAACCAGAACACCTTGTCGAGCCGGAAACTGACATAGGCGTTGAGGTAGGCGTACCAGTCGTCGAGTGAGTCGTCGCCGCGTTCAATGCCCACGGCGTTCACGTAGCCCTCCACCACCTCGCCGCTGCGGTCGGCCAGCAGGGCGGCCTCGCCGTCGCTGTGGTAGCGGTTCAGCAGTTCGCTGCCCACGTAGGTGGTGCTCACGTCGTCAAGGTAGTCGGTCCACGTCTTGCGAAAGCCGTATTCCACGCCGAAAGTGAGCATGTCGTTGGGTTTGACGCGGAAGCCCACCCCGAAAGGCATCATGGGTGCCGTCAGCGCATAGGGCTGTCGGTCGGGGTACTCGTTGGAGCCCTGCCCCTCGGTGCGCAAGGGTTGCAGGGCCACTTCCACCACCTCGCCCGAGCCGTTGGTGTATTGTGCGGTCGGGTTGAAATGGAACATTCCCACGCCGCCGAAGATGTAGGGCGTCCAGCGATACTGCCGCTCGGCCGTGCTGAAAGGCAGGAAGTTGAACTCCACCCGCAGCGACGCCTCGTAGATGTGGCTGCGGAAACTCAGGTTGCGGCGGGCTATATAGTCGGGGTTGCCGCCCTCCACCGTGCCGTAGGCGCCGTCCACGCGCAAACTCCATCGGTTGTCGATGAGGTAGCGCACCGTGGCGCCGTAGCCCATGTTGAGTTTGCCCAGCATGCTCTGGTGGTTCAGGTCGCCCAGATAGTTCATCCCTCCTGCGTTGAGGCCGATGCTGATTTGGCGCAGCGTCAGCTGTCCACGGCTTGCAAACGAGGTCAGGCAGACGAACAGCAGAAAAGGCAGAAGGCGTTTCATGGGGAGTGGTAAATGTGTTTTTGGGTGTTTAGAATGCTATCGACCAGCAGATTCCGTCGGCCTGCATCAGGTAGTCGCGTTTGGAGTAGGGGGTCGACTTGGTGGTGCGCGTAGCATACACATAGCCCGTCAGCATCACCACCGTCTTTTGGTCGGGGGTCAGCAGCGTGTAGTTCACATAGGGGCCTCCCATGAAGTCGCCGAACGTGCGCCACATGCCGCGGGTCTCTATGCAGTACTGCCCGGCCATCGTCACCTGCTGCCGTGCCGCGTCAACACGGCGCTCGGTGCCCATGTAGCTGTTCTCTGCCGGGGCGGGCACATGCTGTTTCATCATCGTGTCGAGGTTGCGCAGGATCTCCTTCTCCTCGAATACCGCCTTGTCCTTGTAGGGCATCGTCTTCACCAGTACTCCCACGCCGAAGTCCTTGGTTTCCTTGCGAATCCATGCAAAGTCGTCGGTCATCTTGGCTATCTCGAACTCGTCCGACACGGTGAGCGTGAATCCGAAGTTCTCCTTGATGCGGTTCATCACATCGGGCGCCCTCATGCTGTTGAAGGCCTTGATGACGCGCCGACGGTCGGCCATGCGCATATCGTTGATTATCATTGGGGCGCACTTGGTCAGGAACGAGTCGAGCGCGTGGCGGTCCTTCATCGCGAAATCGTAGACCACCTGCGGGGCTGCCCACTTGTCGTTGCTTTTGTAGACCTTGTTGGGGTTCTCGGGGTTGATGTCGCAGATGATGATGTTGCGATGCGCTTGGAACATCTCGGCGTTGTTGAACGACGACGGGGGGATGTTGACTACGTCAAAGATGGGTTCCGGCATGAGAAAACCCTCCTGCGGGCATCGGAACAGCGAGTCGATGAGCAGTTTGGTGGAGCCGCTGTAGACCGTCTTGTCGGCTACGAGCAACATCTCGAGCGTTTTGCCCGAGGATCCCTTTTTCCCTTGCGCTGGTCTTTCTTTACTGCCGCACGACACCATCATCGACGCGGCTGTCAGCGCCACAAACAATAACATCGTTGTCTTTTTCATAGTCCTTATTTATAAATAATAAAATAATAATCAGTTGTTTCGGTGCGAGCCCACTTCACCAATTACCCTACAAAGATACAAAATCTTCTTATCTTTGCAGAGTTTTTTTTCGATTTTGTCTTTTTCGAGTGATCTTGCGCTACCCTTGTTCCCTGTCGCCACATTCAAGTCCTATCGGGCTCTTTGGCCGAAAAATGCCTTGATGGCTTCGCCAACGGGCGTCTGCGGCATCCGTAGGTCGCTGCAAGCATGATGGTTATCGTAGTATTCCCGCACCAGTAGCTGGCGTACGTTACGGGTGGAGAGTTGTGTGCGCCACCCGCAGAGGCGCAGCAGGTCGCCGATGCGTCCCGCCAGACGTACCAGCCCATTGGGTAGGGTGACGATGCGCTGCCGGTAGCCACATACCATACTTTCAAGTTGATAGAACTCCTTTAAACTCATATTCTGTCCCGTCAGCAGGTAGCGCTCCCCGTGCCGTCCCAGGGTAAGGGCGTTGACAATGGCCGCCGCTGCGTCGCCTACATGGATAAAACTCTTACCTCCTTGCGGCACAGCCATTAACGGCTTTCTGTAGCCCGCCAGCAGTAGTTGTCCGCTGCTGGGTTTGAAGTCGTACGGTCCCAACATAAACCCGGGGTTGACGACGACGACGTGCCAGTCGGGATGCCGCCGTGCTGCCGACAGAACAATCTCTTCGCCAGCCAGTTTACTCTGCGCGTAGAACGATTCCTTGAAGGGGCTCTCCATGGCGTCTGTCTCCGTGGCTGCCTTTTCCGGCGTGCCGTAGCCGATGGTATTGGCTGTGCTGACATGCACCAACGTTCTGATTCCATGATATTCCATCGTCTCCACCACCCTTTGGCAGCCGTCGCGGTTCACGGGGAGGTAATCCTCCAGGCGCAGCAGCCCCATATCGGTTGTGCCGGTGCAGTTGACCACGGCGTCGCTGCCTTGTGCCGCCTGCGATAGGGTAGCGGCATCCAGAAAGGTTCCTTGTATCACCGATAGTTTGTTTGTCCCTGTGGTATCTGCAAGTTCTTTGAAATCATGTACGTTGTGTCGCACAATAAGTACTACCGAATGCCCCTCGTCAAGTAGCCGCCGCAGCACATTCTGCCCCAGGAAGCCGTTCCCACCAAGCAATAACACTTTCATGACCTATAAAACGCAGATGTGCAGCTATTATTATATCGTGATGTTTCCCTGCCGTCAATACCTTGTCCGTGCGGCATTTCCTCCACGACGCAATAATCTGCAGGAGTTAACGTTTTTTATTTTGTATTGAATAAAAAGTAGTATCTTTGCATTGTACTTTGTGCTTGTTATGTTCTGCAAGAAAATGCATAACTGTTTGAGAAGAGCGGCTTTGCTGCTGTGGATGGCAGTGTGCCTTGCCCCTTTGGCAGCATGGGCTGACCGCGATACCACAGCGACCGTCGCATCGGATTGTGGCAGGTACTACTGGGGCGTAGCCGACGACACGCTGCACTCCTCGGGAGTCTACTGGGACACCGTTGTTTCGGGTACGGATACCCATTATTATCAGTTGACGCTCACCATATATCCCACCAAAGACACCACCCTCGTGCGCAACGTCTGCGACAGTATGCCGTGGATTTCAGGTACCTACACTGTCTCGGGCACTTACGTCGATTCGCTCAAAACGACCAATAACTGCGACAGCATTGTCCGGCTGATACTTACCATTTCCCGTACCAAAAAGACTATTGTGACGGACACGGTATGCCGGGGAAGTGTGTATGGCAGATTTGGTTTTTACGTCAATACCGCTTCTTTACCAGGAAACTACACCCAAACGAACTATCTGCGTTGTGCACAGCCACCAAGGTGCGACAGCATATCCACGTTACGGCTCTTCATCAGGGAGCATTCTACGGACACTGTCAGTATAAGTAGTTGCACCCCATATACGTGGCATCTCGTCGGACTCGACAGCTCTGTGGTCACACGAGGGCCTATAGCTGTCGATAGCAGCATCTCGGCGGTGATTCGCAATGTGGTGCAGTGCGACAGTACGGTAGTGTTGAATTTCACACGGTTATATCCCACCGGCTCTTATTGGACGGACACCGCCTGCGACGCATACCTTTGGCATGGGGACTCTTATCTCGTCGACAGCACGTTGCGCGACACGTTGACCAACGTGGTGGGTTGTGACAGTGTGGTGCATCTGAACATCCATATCAAACGCAGTACTGAGGGCGACACCAGTGCAACTGCCTGCGACTCCTATAGTTGGCATGGTGTCGACTATACGGCATCGGCAACCATAGACACCTTCCACTATATCAATGCTGTGGGGTGTGACAGTGCTGTACTGTTTTATCTTACAGTGCATTACAGCACATGTAGTACCAAGACTATCGACGCCTGCGAGAGATATACATGGCGCAACGTCATATACACCACTTCGGGTACCTATTCTTATGATACACTGAATGCTGACGGGTGCAGGCATACCAATATTCTGCAATTGCGAATCCATCACAACGACACCGCCGATGTGCACGACACCGTGATGGGCTGTTATGTATGGGATAACGGCGACATTACCTACTCGGATACGATATATCTGTATGAAGACGTGGACGTTCACGGCTGCGATAGCATGAGTTGGATTCATGTGCATATCGTCTACCCAGACAATTTCTATCCGCCTGAGATAGTGCTCTATGGCCATGTGCTGATGGTGAACCACAATCCGCGTTATGCAAATGCTGGACGAGTAGATTATTGGGGCTATCGCTGGTACCGTGATGGACAGGAAATCATCGGTGCCATTGAGGATTACCTGCCCTTGTCGCGAACCACCAGCCGTTACTATGTGATGGTTCCCACCTCACCTATGCTCAATATCTGGATTCCGTCGAACACTATCAATATGGCGGGCATCGCCACACCGCAGGATGATGCCATGCTGCAATTGTCGCCGAATCCTGTGACCTGCGGCGGGACGGTTACTCTTTCCTGGGCTGACGATGATATGGCAATATCGCCCGTCTACATAGATGTTTATGACCTGCAGGGCAAGAAGACGAATTGCTACCGTGCGGATACTTCTTCGTTGACGATTAGTGCTCCCGAGGTGCCAGGCGTTTACCTTTTGCGCGTGTTTACTATGGATGGGAAAAGTGCTGTCCGCAAACTTGTTGTCAAATAATATGCTCCGTCATTCTTCCACTACCACAAACATCCACATCGCCAAAACCGTATTGTTGGCGTTGATATCAGTATGTTTGGCGTGGCCAGCTGCGGCGCAGCGGAAAACCCACAAAGAGGAGTTGCTGCTTCGTGACGGACATCATATCAGCATCGGTAGTCGTCTCGGCATAGCTGGCTTGTTGATTGACAGCCGTTTCAAAGGCAATACCATGACGGGCTATGGTGCAGCGGCCGACCTTGCCTACTCCTACTTTATCACTACCCAGATAGGCATCCGTACAGGTATCAATATCTGTGCATTTGGTAGTTCCTATCGTGGCAGCGACCTCGTCACCGAGTCGAGTTTCCTGGACGGCTACCGCGACAGCAAAGTTATCTATGATGCCAATTTTCGGGCTTCTACCCCACGAGCCAACGAGGAGTTTGCTTGTAGCTACTACGAGATTCCTCTCCAGTTGGCATGGCGTGGCGACCATTGGTATCTTAACAGCGGCGTTAAATTCGCCATCCCTCTCAAAATCACCTCTACATATTCCTATGCCGCTTCGAAAATCAACTATATAGGCAGCCATGAGTTGCTCAACTACGAAACCCTTGACATCGAATGGGGCAACTATCCAGCCCAAAGCGGCAGCACGGAGATATACAGCAGTCACGCCGCTGACAACGTGCTGAATCCAGAATTTCTGACGTTGTCGTTTGAAGGGGGCTTCCGCGCAGGATGCACCTGCGGACACTCATGGGTGTTGGGTGTCTATTTCGATTACTCCATCAATCGTGTGGATATTTCAACCAACGATCCTTTGGTACGTGTGTCCCAAGGCCCCCGATACAGCCATGCGGTGAGTGTTCTCAACTCGAGTGTCGTCGACCATCTGCGTTTGGGTGACTATGGGGTGAAGCTTCAATATGAATTTAGCGTCAAACAGCGCTCTAACAAGCATGGCGGCCACGCTCCCAGTGCCGTCAAGTTCGGTGGCGGCTCTCGATTGGGTGGATTTTAGCCATGAAGCATCTGTTGTCGAAAAGCCGCTACATTAGGGGACTGCAATGTACAAGGGCATTATACTTGGATACTTTCTGCCCTGAATTGGCTCGAGTGAGTTATGAGACACGACAGAAATTCGCCGTAGGGCGTTCGTTCGAGCGCATGTTCAAAGACACTTTTCCCGATGGTATTGACATCAGCCAGCAACTGAAAGGCCGTATCGACCGTTATGCCGACCTCACCACCGAATTGTTGAAACAGGAGGGGGCTGTATCAATCTTTGAGGCGGGATTCTGCTATGACGGTGTGCTTGTTTTGGCCGATGTTCTACATAAGTCGGCTGACGGCACCATCGATGTCTATGAGGTCAAAAACACGAGCCACGTCACCTCTGTCATCCGAAACGATGTCTACGTCCAATATTATGTAATCAGTCATTGCATAGATAATCTGCATGGATTCAGTGTTGTGTATCGTGGCGAACATAGCGGGACGGAGTCGGTTCCTGATTTTTGCTATGAGGATCTCACAGAAGAAGCAGTGTTGCAGCAGGAGATTGTATGCAAGAATGTTGCCGCATTCAAGGAGGTGCTGTGCGGCATGGAGCCATCCATGGAAATGGGCGCTCAGTGCGACACCCCGTACGAATGTCCGTACAAGCAATACTGTCGTGGTGAAATGGCTGTGCAGACAAATTTACAAATATAATCCTTCAACAATTATCAACTATATGATTCCACGTATATTACTTCCTGGCCGTACTTCAGCTCTCAGTTCGCTGAACCGTCTCTTGAAGAACAGTAGATACCAAGGTGCAAAATACTTCATTCTGTTGGATGAAAATACATACAATCAGTGTCTACCGCTACTGATATCACATGTATCGGCACTGGAGGAGGCCGAATTGCTGGAGGTGCCTGTTGGGGAGGAGGCCAAAACCATTGAGACGGCTACCCAATTGTGGGGCGCGTTGTTGGATAGTCATGCCGACCGTAATGCCGTCATCCTCAATCTGGGAGGTGGGTGCGTCAGTGATTTGGGTGGCTTTGTGGCTGCTGGCTATAAGCGTGGCGTCCGCTTCGTTAATGTCCCTACCACATTGGTGGCTATGGTTGATGCCGCCATTGGAGGCAAGACGGCTGTCAATCTTGAAGGGGTGAAAAATCAAGTGGGGTTTTTCTATCAACCAGATGCAATATGCATAGAACCAGCATTTCTTGATACTTTGCCGTCTGCTGAACTGTCTTTGGGGTTGTGGGAGATGCTTAAGACATTTGCCCTCGCCAACCCATTGCAGTACCACACCCTCTGTCGGCAGATGGTTGCGGGAAATGTTGCGCTGACGGACGAGATGATTAAAGAATGCGTCAATATCAAAAGCAACATCGTTCGACAAGACCCCACTGAGCATGGTATCAGGAAGATGCTGAATTTTGGCCACACTTTCGGGCATGCCATCGAGGCCTATAGCCATCTTCCGCACGGTACGGCCGTAGGGTTGGGGATGTGGTGTTCATTCTATCTGTCTTACAGAAAGATGGGTTTGGATAAAGAAATCCTTGACGCCTATACGGAGACGTTGAAGTCGTCCGTCAGTGTGCCCCGTTATTCTTTAAAGGACACAGAACCGATTCTTCAGTACATGCGGAAGGATAAGAAGAATTTTGATGAGTTGATTCTATGTGTGTTTCTGCAGCAGATAGGTGTGCCTGTGATTGATGTGCCTGTGGATGAAAACGAAATTCGCGATACCTTGTTATCGCTTGGAAAATTGTAGTGATGAAGCAATTAGAGTTACTGTCTCCCGCCAAAAATGCTGAGCAAGGCATTGCTGCCGTCAACCATGGTGCTGATGCAGTCTATATCGGTGCGCCTCTTTTTGGTGCACGTTCGGCGGCAGGCAACAGCATAGAGGATATCGGCCGTCTCGTGAGTCATGCCCACTTGTATGGTGCCAAAGTGTACGCTACGGTCAATACGCTGCTGTTTGATAACGAGATAGATGATGCGCATGATTTGATATGGCAGCTATATGATATCGGCACCGACGCGCTGATTGTCCAGGATATGGGGCTCCTTGAGATTGACTTGCCTCCCATCGCACTTCATGCCAGTACGCAGACGCACAATATCGCCCCTGAGCGTATCAAGTTCCTTGAGAATGTGGGTTTTCAGCGGGTAATCCTGGCGCGCGAGACCTCGTTGGAACAGATGCGAGCCCTCCGTCAGCTCACTTCCGTGGAGTTGGAGTCCTTCGTGCAAGGAGCCCTCTGTGTGTGTTATAGCGGCCAGTGCTATATGAGCCAGTATCTTAGCGGACGTAGTGGCAATCGCGGTTGTTGTGCGCAGCCCTGCCGCTCCTCCTACGACCTCTACGGCCAAACATCGACAGGCAAAGAGTTGCGCTTGTTGCGACGCGGCGAGCACCTGTTGTCGCTCAAAGATTTCAACGCGAGCCAACATATTGCATCCATGATAGATGCGGGTATTACCTCATTCAAGATTGAGGGGCGCTTAAAGGATCTCTCGTATGTGAAGAATGTCACGGCGTATTACAGGCAACTGTTGGATCGGCTGCTGGAAGGGCGTCCCGACTGTCGGGCTGCTTCGGACGGGGTGACTCGATTTTTCTTTACTCCCGACTTGGAACGCACGTTCAACCGCGGATTTACAGATTATTGCCTCAACATGACGGCGAGTCGCGACGGCGGCACTCAGAGCGGACGTCAGAAGATGGCTTCGCGAGCCACGCAGAAATCTCTCGGCAAGAAGATAGCCACTGTTGTCCGTACAGACCGCACCACCGTCACCGTGCGCACGACGGAAGCACTTTCAGCGGGCGACGGGCTCTGTTTCTTCAATACGAATGGTGTTTTGGAAGGGTTTGGTGTCAACCGTCAGGAACGTGTCGCCACCAACGTGGTGCGCATACAGCCGCACCGGATGCCCCCCGACATTGCCGTCGGAGCTACCCTTTGGCGCAACAACGACTTCGCCTTTGAGAAACTGTTGCAGGGCTCCACCTCGGAGCGCAAGATACCCCTCGCTTTGTCGCTTTCGGAGTCGGTCGACGGCTTTGTTCTCGAGGCGCGCGACGTCAATGGGACGACTGCCTCCGTTGCCATCACTCAGGAGAAAACACCTGCCCGCGACGGACAGAGGGCGACCGAGCAAATGGAGCGGCAACTCTCGAAGTTGGGCGATACACCGTTTGCACTGCAGACCATTGAGATACATCTTTCCACGGCCTATTTTCTGCCTGCCTCTGTCCTTAACGACCTCCGCCGCCAGGTCATCGCCAAACTGACAGAGAAGCGCATCGCGGAACGCCGTCCACGGGATGTCCACTTTGCGGCTAATGCTGTTCCCTACGTGACGGCTTCGGTGGACTATCGCGCCAATATCGTCAACGACAAAGCGGCGCAGTTCTACCAACGCCACGGTGTCGCCCAATGGGAGTATGGGCTGGATCGCACCCACGATTACGCGGGTAAAGCGCTGATGACCACCAAGTACTGCCTGCGCTACGAGTTGGGGATGTGTCTGCGGGACCCTGCCAACAAGGAACGCGGACCACTCTATCTGCGCAACAATAAGAACTTGTTTCTGTTGAACTTCGACTGCACCCGTTGCGAGATGCAGATTCTCCCTGCCGAGCCGGCAGAATAAACGCTTTTTCCAATAAAATACAGACAGTCACCACAGAGCGCGCCGCATGGGGGCGATATAGACGTGCCGTCGGGGCAGGTTGCCGCCCGGTAGCCGTCGGGTTGCTCCCAGGTAGCGCGTAGGTTGCTTCCAGGTAGGGTGTGGATTGCTTTCCGTTCGTGTGTGATTCGTATTCTCCCCGTATCCTCCTCTTGTCTTCCTCTTATCTAATTCTTATCTAATTCTTATCTAATACTTATCTAATACTTATCTTCCTCTTATCTGGCTCATGGTATGTGGATGATGTGCTTGCGATGGAACTATGTGGAAATGTGAATGTTGTTGTAAAAGTAAAGAGGGAAGGCCCGTCGGGCCTTCCCTCTTTGGTGTTGCATATGGAGCGACGGCTTATTTGCCGAGACGTTCCAGCTGTACGGTGAAGTGGCGCATCAGCTTGGCTTCCCAGGTAATCTTCACGCCGCGGGTGATTTTGGCACGGCGGTCGTAGAGGTTCTTGCAGGCAGCGGCGATAACGTCCATGTGGTTGTCTGTATAGACGCGGCGCGGGATGCAGAGGCGCACGAAGTCGAGGCCCCCGAAGCGGTTCTCGTGGGTCACGGGGTCGCGGTCGGCCAGCAGGTAGCCAATCTCGCAGGCGCGGATGCCGGCCTCCAGATAGAGTTCGCAGGTCAGCGTCTGCGCCGGGAACTCCTCTTTCGGGATCTGGCTAAGCACCTTGTCGGCATCGACGAAGATAGCATGACCACCGGCGGGACGTTGGTACGGAATTCCGTACTCATCGAGTTTGGATGCGAGGTACTGCACCTGACGGATACGGGTGTCGAGCATGTCGAACTCGGTATTCTCCATCAGTCCGACCGCTAACGCACTCATATCACGGCCGTTCATACCGCCGTAGGTGACATATCCCTCGAAAGGAATACAGAAGAGTTTTGCTCCTTCATACCACTCCTCACGGCGGGTAGCGATGAATCCACCCATGTTCACCACGCCGTCTTTCTTGGCCGACATCGTGGCGGCATCAGCATCGGCATACATCTCCAAGGCGATCTCCTTGATGGTCTTGTCGGCATATCCTTCCTCACGGGTCTTGATGAAATAGGCATTCTCAGCAAAACGGGCACTGTCCATCACCACGGGCACGCCATAACGATGACAGAGGGCGCAGGTCTCCTTGATATTCTTCATGCTGACGGGCTGTCCGCCAACGGTATTGTTCGTAACGGTGAGTACCATGAAAGGCACCTTGCCGGGATTCTCCTTGATGATCTTCTCGAGTTTCTCGATGTTCACATTACCCTTGAAAGGCACTTCCAACTGGGTATCTTTGGCCTCGTCGCAGGTCACGTCGATAGCCTTTGCCTTACGACTCTCGATATGTCCCTTGGTAGTGTCGAAATGAGCATTGCCGGGGATGATGTCACCCTCTTTGACGAGGTAGGAGAAGAGCACGTTCTCAGCGGCACGTCCCTGATGGGTAGGGATGATGTACGGCATGCCGAAGATGCGCTGGATGGTGGACTGGAGCTTATAGAAAGAGGTGGCTCCTGCATAACTCTCGTCGCCGAGCATCATAGCAGCCCACTGTTCCTGACTCATAGCGCCTGTTCCACTGTCGGTCAGCAGGTCGATATACACTTGTTCTGCCTTCAACTGGAACACATTGTAATGTGCTTCCTTCAACCATTGTTCACGTTCTTCACGGGTAGATTTACGAATGGGTTCG
>JAEEGG010007618.1_pt1 | contig 24884 bp, 11 predicted proteins | sample 9134161 | NCBI WGS metagenome assembly JAEEGG01 (sample SAMN16246543, study PRJNA631951) | gut metagenome | biome: gut microbiome; feature: rumen; material: CR-attached | host: Bos | place: Iran: Karaj | collected 2018-10 | reverse complement strand
CCGGTCCCCTTCACCTTCGTGGTATCGTAGAAGTAGATTTGTGCCACGTCGTCGTTGAACACATAGCCGTCCTTGCTCTTGAAGTAGCCTTCGCCAGTGAAGCTGTGGCCGTCCAAGAGTGCCTGAATCACGCGGTTGCCGTCGAGCACGCGGAAGGAGAAGCTGCCGTCGAAGCCGGTTTCCACATAATCGCCGGTGGCGTTGTGCACATCGTTGCCGTCAACGCGGAAACGCACACCTTTCACAGGAATGCTCGTGCCTTCGTACATCACGTAGCCGGAGAACCGGTGGCTGTTGGTGATGGTGAAGTCAGGAACGGTCTCATCGTTGGAGTTGCTGTCGAATTTCACGCCGTAGCTCTCCACTTCCAGCTTGATGGCGTTGCTGCTCACTGGAGCCACGGTGTAGGTGATGCTCTCCATGCCTTTGTAAGGCAGGCCCTCAGCCACGAAGTATCCGCTCTCATCGGTAAAGACGCTGGTTTCCTTCTGGTTGTTGTAAGAAATCTCCACTTCTATGCCGCCTACGCCGGTGCCGTCTTTCAGACGCACATAGCCGCTCAAACGGCCAGAGTCCTTGCAGAATCCTTCTTTCACCACGGTCTCGGAGGTGTGAAGCCCCTCGCAGTCGCTGATGGCCATCACCTTATATTCATATTTTTCAAGTGGCGACACGCTCTTGTCCTCATAGCCCAAATGGTCGATGTGGTCGGCTATGATTTCCCATTTGTCATCGCCGGAGCCGAGAGGACGGCGCAACACCTGATAGTAGTCCACAATGCCTTCCACTGTCCAGGTCAGCACCACGCTGCTCTGACGTGACTGAACTATGAGCTCCGGACTGATCTTGCCGGTTCCGATGTGGTAGAAGTCAGGAAGTGTTGGTTTTGTGGTTTCGCGTGGGATGTAGTTAATCGATATGGTTACGGGCACGATTGCGTTGCCTTCTTCCTTCCAGCTATTCCCCAGGGCAGTCAGTATGTCGGAAGCTGATCCGCTATCTGTTTCAGCCACGGTGCAGCTCTTGGATGGTACGGCAAGCCCTTGATTCAAAATCCATGAACCTGGCTGACTGGCATTCATCCGCGTTATCACATAGTTCTGATCGCTGGTGTTTTTGCTTTCGGCTGTAAGCTCGCCCCAGTCATGGGCTGACAGACAGATTTCATAACCCGACCATGCGCTACCGTTTTTGTAGTTCATTCCAAAATGTTGGATGTTGTTGGCGGTGCTGTTCTCATAGAGGTTCTTTTGACTCCATTTGCCGCCTCCCCAGCCCACGAAAGCGCCGCCGTAATGGTCGCCTGTTTGCTGAAGGGATTGGAGATTGCCGTCGAACCGGCAGTTCGTCATCACCAGATTTGAACCCGCATCGCTGGTATGGCCTAAGAAACCAGCCAGATGGGAGGAGGTGCTGACCACTGAGACGGATACCCACACATTGTCAAAGGTGATGGTAGGAGAGTTTACGACTCCACCCACAAGGCCGGAGGAGTGGATGCCGCCTTTCACGCTGCCAGTCACATGCAGGTTTTTGATGGTGGTTGTGCCAGTCACATACCTGAATGGCGCCGCAAAACTTTCTGTTGAATTAATCGTCACGTTCAACGTGTGGCCGTTGCCGTCGAACGTACCACGGTAAGAAGCGGCTCCGGTCGTGCCGACAATCTCATTGGTGTTGATGTCGGCATACAGGATGGCGTTCACATCCTTAGTGCCGCCTGCTGATTCCACAATCTGCCTGAATGTTTTCCAGTCGGTTTCATTGCGGATAATAAAAGGGATATTATCATCGTCACTCAAGATGGAATAAGCGGTTTTGGAATGAGTGTTCTTCAGCGTCAGGGTCGCTGTGGCATCTATCCGCGCCCAGGTCTCACAACCATCGAACTTTGTGCTGAGATGGTCGGGCGAGAACAGGCTGTTCTCTATCGTTATATTACTGTTTTTGAGGGCTTTGCCCACAAATCCGCCGTTGTGGCTGCAGTTCTCTCCTTCAAAACTGCCGTCGAACAGGCAGTTGAACATAGTGAGCTGGCTGCCTTCACCCAATGAGCCGACGAAGCCGCCGTTGTTCGCTTCGCCATAGATACCACTTCTGATTGTGACTGATGAGCGGCAGTTCTCAATGAGTACTTTCGAGTTTGCGGCGATTATGCCGATGAAACCGGCGGTGTAGGAGCCGCCGGCATTATTGATTCTGCCTGCGATGTGCAGGTTGCTGAAGGTGGCGTTGCCCACTTTGGGGAATGGAGCGGTATAGACAGCATTCTCCGTGGTGTTTATGGTCAGCGTATGTCCGTTGCCGTCGAAATGGCCGGTGTAGTTTATCGGCTTTTGAGTGATTGTCAAATCGGTATAAAGACGGGCATTCACTTCCGTTTGCCCATTGGCGTCCGACACTTTCTGGAGGAAGAGGTTCCAATCTGCGGTTGAGCGGATAGGGAAGTAGTAGTCATTGATCTCCTCAATGAGGTGGAGAGGCGAGGTGCCACGTTCCACATACATTTCTATGTCATATTTCACGCAGGAGCGCGACAAATCGAGAATCTTGTATTTCTGCTCAATTTCCTGAGCGGTCAGTTCATACTCATTGGTATCCACCAACTCTCCGGCAGCGTTCCTCATCGTCACGCGCATCATCATTTTGGCGCGCGAGTCCCACACGGCGTTGGCTTCAGTTCCATATTCCCATGCCACCCTCACGGTGTAGGCACGCTCGTCCTCCAACTGGGCTGTGTAGTTCGATATGTTGAGCAAGTGGATGTTGTCCACCACGCAATGCGCGGAGGTGGCGCAGTTGTTGCCCTCCCATCCCCAGTTCTGGGTCATCATGCGGCGCACGCGGTAGGTCAGGTTGTCAAGCGTTCCGTTTCCTTTGAGCAGGCTGTCGGCGACGGCATCCACCAGTGTGCTGTCTTCATAGCTGAAATTAAGGTCATCGGGGTCGAGCACGAACGGAATGGAACCGATGGTCACAAAATCGCTTTCCTCGCCTGTCAGCGAACGCTGAATTTCGAAGAAGTCGGTAGGTGTAATGTCTTTAGCTTCAGGATACCGAATGGTCCAGTTGAGCTTGACAGAGGCGTTGTGGTCGCCCGTCGGACGGGCGGTTAAGCCTATCGGCGCATGAATCATCATCAAGTCCTGAACTTCCGACGATACGTTCTCTATTGGGTAGTCATTACCATCTAAATAGCTCACAACCACACGGAAATGGTTGTGGGGCTCGGTGGCATCCAGATAGATGGTGCTGTTGTTTTCTTTGACTGGCAGCTCATGCCGGATGGTCTTGCCTTTGCTGTTGACATACTCATAGCACACAGCCGTCAGCTTGTTGTTGGCGATGAACCAAGGTATCTCCAACTTGCCGCTCTCGCTGTACGACATCGTGGCCATCGTCACCTGGGGAGCCACCGTGCTCTCTGCCACAGGAACAGAGATGGTGGAGTTGCTCAGGCCGGTTACGGAATACGAAGTGTCCCAAACCAGACCGTTCGTGTAGTCGCACTTCACTTCCCACGAGAATTTCAGCGTCTTGCCTAATAAGTCGTATGGCAAACGCCAAACCACAACTATGTCGTATGTTCGGCCGTCTGAGTTTTCATAAACTTCTCGGCGTTGTTCGCCGTCGGCCTTAGTCAGGGTGAAATGGTCGCTGGAGTTGCCCTGAGTCACGTCCAAACTGCCACCTGCCAAGGTCTTGAACTTACACCACAGGTCGCTCTCGTCGTTGTCGTGGCCTTTCTCATCACTTTTCCAGCAGAACAGCGTCTGTTCGCCGACGAAGTTGCCTTTTTCATCGGTCACGGTCACTTTCAGGTTGCCGTCGCACACCCAGTGGTCGTCCGATTTCTCATTATACACAGGCACTTTGATGCGGATGGTGTTGGCGCCATTCAGCATCACTTGGTAGTTGTGGGCTTCGTCCACATAGCTAGCAGCAGATGCTTGTTCTGGCGTCAGCCAACTGCACAGCATGAGCAAAAGCATAAGCCATGATTGCCTTAGCCTAAGTTGGTTAGGGTTTGTTTTCATATACATTTTTTGTGGTTTTATGCAAAGTTAAGTTTAGCTGATAGAGATATTTGCAATGATTGAGCGAAATGCAAAGGGTTTGCATGTTTCCCAATCTGTTTCTTCCCTTTTATTCAGATGGCTATATTAGTGGACAAAGATACGAATAATTAAGTGAAACACAAGAATTATTCAAAAAAATCTTTTTTTATAATGTAAATGGAGGAGATTTGTGCTGAAAAGAATCCGAAAACGTCATAATCCTGTTGTTTTTCCGCGTAACTTTGCCGCCGAAAAACAAGACGTTTTACCATGAAAAACACAGAAGGCCCTTTTGAGGCTGATGAAATCACTGCCATCCTGGAGCAAGACCGCCTTCGCCTCAAGCATTTCACCGATGTGCCCGACCAAGTCACCGGTGAGGGAGTGGGGGAGGATCGACGGCTTGTGAAAATTCCCGACCACGATATCCCCCGACAGTGGGTGCCGGAGGAGGTGCTATCCGAGCCTGCCTACAAGGTGGTGATGGAGGCTGGCTCGGTGGCGGAACTCCTTCGGCAAAACGGAATGCAGCCCCAAAGCTCCGATCATCACCGCTTCTGCCGGCTGCTGAGGGTGGTGCGTATGCGCCACGACCCCGCTTTCGCCTTCGCCACCGTCTTCCATATCAAGGACAAGACCACCGGCGCGCTCAAGCCTTTCATTCTCAACTATGCGCAGCGGGTGCTGCTCGAAGAGTTTGAGCAGATGCGGAGGGCAGGAGAGCCCATACGCCTCGTCCTGCTCAAGGCGAGGCAGTGGGGAGGCAGCACCCTCACCCAGCTTTATATGGCTTGGATCCAGCTCTTTGTGAAGGAGGGATGGAACTCGCTCATCGTGGCGCAGACCAAGGACACGGCGCGCCGCATCAAGGCCATGTACTCCAAGGTGCTCATGCATTTTCCCAACGAGGTGTTCAGGGTGGGTCAGCTTCGTTTCTCCCCTGTGGAGCGGTCGGCGGCCGACTCCTGCATCACCGACCCTCGTGGCCGTCCCCTGCGCTCCAACGTCATCACTGTCAGCTCTTTCGAAAACTACGAGAGCACGCGTGGAAGCGACATCGCCATGGCGCACTTCTCTGAAGTGGCATATTGGCGCACCACGCCGCAGAAAAGCGCGGGTGGGCTTATCCGTGCTGTCTCCAGCGGAATTGCAGAAGGGGTGGCGTGCACCATGGAGGTCATGGAATCCACTGCCAACGGAAAGAGTGGCTATTTCTACGATGAATATCAAGAGGCGAAACTCGGGCATTCGGCACGTAAGGCACTGTTCATCCCCTTCTTCTTCATCGAGCACGACCGTCTCCCTTTCGCATCTGAGCAGGAGAGAGAGGAATTTGCCCGGTATCTGCTTGAACACCGAAACGACACTGTGGCGGGAGAGAAAACTGCGGAGCCGGGAGCCTACCTCTGGCAACTATGGGAGAAAGGGGCCACACTCAGTCATATCCGCTGGTATGTCTCCCGCCGTCGCTCGTTCCATTCACATGCGCAAATGGCCAGTGAGGCGCCGTCCGACGATGTGGAGTGCTTCACCTTCAGCGGACACCTCATGATCTCACCGGAGACGGTGATGAAGGTGGAGCGGCAGGAGAGGCGCATGCCGCTCTTTACTGGACATCTCCAAGGTTCAGGCGATGAGCGGCGGCTGCGGAAGGAGGAAAACGGACCGCTCCGCATCTGGGTATATCCCGACGAACACCTTCGCACGCAGAACCGCTATATGGTGGTGGTCGATGTGGGGGGGCGCAGTGAAAGTTCCGACTTCTCCGTCATCACTGTCATCGACCGCCTCTATGCCGATGTGGAAGGTCTGCCTCTCTTCAACTGCCTCCCTGCCGACGGGCGCATGGCGCCGGGACTTCATGTGGTGGCTCGCTGGCGCGGACATCTGCGCTACGACCTCATGGCCGACATGGCTGTGGAGCTGGCGGGGTGGTACGACCAGGCGCTGCTGGTGTTTGAGAGCAATACCTTCGACAAGAAGCGGGCGGAGGCATCGGAATTCGTTGATGAGGGTGACCACATCCTCGGTATTCTCGATGGCGTGCGCAATCGCTACCGCAACGTCTATATGCGCAGTTCGAGTATGTCGGAAGACCTCAAGGAACGTAAGGTCAGCAAAGTGGGCTTCCAAACCAACCGCCGTACCAAGCAGCAGATGGTGGACTGCTTCACCGTCATGTTTGAGGACGGACTTTTCCACGACCCCGACGAGCGCTTCTATAAGGAACTCTCCATCTATGAGCAACGCCCCGACGGCAGTTATGGAAACATCGAGGGAGCGGGAAACCACGACGACATCGTCATGACCGACATGATTGCCGCCCTCGTCCATCAACAGCAGCCACGTGCCACTCTCGACTCCCCTCCCCGCCATCCACGCACCTCCCGTCCCGCCACCATCAACGAAAGTTGGTTCTGACAAAAACAAAAAACCGTCCGGATGGCAAAAAGCAAAGCCCAAACCGTCCGGATGGCAAAAAAGCAAAGTCCAAACCGTCCGGATGGCAAAAAAGCCAAGCCCAAACCGTCCGGATGGCAAAAAAGCCAAGTCCAAACCGTCCGGATGGCAAAAAGCCAGGCCCAAACCGTCCGGATGGCAAAAAAGCTAAGCCCAAACCGTCCGGATGTCAAAAAATCAGTCATCCATGCAGCAACAGGGTTGCTGCCTAATTCCTAATTGTACCATGAAAGGCATCCATCGCACACCGTCGCTCCCTGCCGACGGACAACTCGACTACCTCGTCAACCTCATCCCCCACGACGGAGAACTCCGCCCAATCCCAACCACGGAGCCTCTCGCCGACACCCTCCAAGAGGGTGACGTCCTGCTCTGCGTGCATCACACCAACGCCGATGTCCCCGGCCATCGCCGCCATCTCATTGTCAAAACCACCGACGGTTCGTCCCACGTCCTTGCCTGCTACGATGCCGACGGCCACCGTTCCGTCATCGCCATCCTCTCCACCACCATCAACGCCGTGCAGCCCGCAGGCAACGTCCTCGTCATTTCCTGTGGCGACGAGGCGTCTCGACAGACCATGTATGCCGTTTTCTCTCCCCGCCACGACACCGCCGCCACGGAGAGCGGATATGCTTTCGTTGGCGCTGCCTTCCCCTCTCTCGACCTTCAGTTCCAGTTGCGCAACACCTTCGTCCAGACCTTCGCGAAAGGGGAGGACACCGGCATCGTGCTCGAGGAGAACTCCGCTGCCAAGACCGTGGACTTCACCCAGACCGTGCCCCTCTCTCCCCAGCAGGTGGAGCTGTTTAGGGGTGAGTACACCGAAATCCTCACCCTCCAGCAGCCGCTCCAGCCGCTCACCAGCTATAAGCTCGTGTGCCGCCGCACCACGGGTAAGGCCAAGCTGGCGGTCACTGTCTGGCTCCGCCAAGAAGATGGAACGGAGCAATATGCCGCCATGGGATTCGGACGCTCACCTGAGGTGGTCTTCGCAGCCCCTGCTGATGGGCAGTTCTCGTCCATGCGCGTCATCTTCCACGGTGAGGACTACAACTACGCCTTCCAGCTCGTGCTTCTCAGCGGAACAAGTGCAGAGACGGGACTCCTGCTGGCCGACACACCAGAGAACTTCACGGCGGTGACGGCGATGGCGAACCGCTTCATCGACCGCTACGGAAAAAAAGAGAACCGCTTCGTCTATCCTTTCCTCGTGCGCTATGCCCTCCGTCTCTACGACGGCTCTTACGTCTGCCCCTCCGCACCCTGCCTCATGATGCCCAACGTGGGACTCACACCCCTCATCTGGACCTACGGCGGACGGCCGGGTGGCACGTGGGACACCTTCACCGCATCGGTGGTGGCGCAGCTCCGCTTCCGAATCCTCCATTCCGAAGGGCTCGAACGGTGGCGAGGACTGGTCGATGGCGTGGCCATCGCCGTCTCGTCGCCCCTCTATTCCTACAATCAGGGGGCGGAATGGTCGAAAGGAAAATACCTGGTGGGCGTGGAGCGGATGAGGCTCGACGAGACAGACCGGGAGGACGACACCTGGAGCTACGGCGTGTTCGACGACGGCGACGGCACCTGCTCCGCCACCTACCTCTTCAACAAAGCCAACACCATCGGCGGCACTGATAAGGTCTATCAGCTCCGTCTTCCTGCTTTCGACAACGCACAGCTGATGGAGCGGATGAAAGAGCGGGGACTGTTCTACATTGTGAAGGAACTGGATTTGATGGAACTCCCTGAAGTCGGAGCTTGGACGGACGTGACGATGGCGGAGGGAACGCTCGACGTGCTGGAGACCCTCCGAACCCTGCCCGACGACACGCTCAGCCTCCAGCAGAGGGGTGCCGGGGTGGTGGGGCTGTTCAACGGCAGGCTCATGCTTGCCGACACCAGTGACCAGCTCTTCCATGGCTACCGGCCGGCGCTGATGAACGGGAAGGCGGGCAACAGCACCAACGGGCAGACGGAACGCGACGACATCCGCTGCATGAAGGCGGTGCTCAGGACCGTGGAGCAGGGGAGCGAGCTTACCGCCTGCGCCGTCGATCTCGACGGGTGGTCCAACGACGCTCCGTTTGCCTGGTTCTTCTATCCAGGGCTGGCGGCCAAGTCGGTGGCGCTCTGGAGGATGACGGCGTTCGGACGGTGCCAGCGGGCTGTCTGTCAGCTCCGCCGTCATCCGCTCCTCGATGGTGCTTATTGGTTCGATGCTTTCCGTGAGCCTGAGTGGAGCGAGTGGATGGCGGTGGACAGCCTCTCGGGCGAATTGCTCAAGGAATATCAACTGGCGGAGGGAGCGCCTCGGCTGCGCCATTCCAACCGTCTCATGCAGAGTGAGGTGTCCAACCCCTTCGTCTTCGCCAAGACAGGGGTCGTCAGTGTGGGACACACCACCATCACCGGCATGGCGGCTGCCACCCATGCGCTGAGCGAGGGCCAGTTCGGCGAATATCCGCTCTATGTATTCTGTCACGACGGCATCTGGGCCATGAGCACCGGAACCGACGGACTGTTCAACGCACGCCAGCCGGTCTCGCGCGACAAATGCATGAGCCCCCAAGCCATCATCCCAACCGACCGGGCTGTGGTGTTCGCCACCAGTCAGGGACTCAAAATCCTCAGGGGGGCGGAGGTGAGAACCCTCTCCGCACCCCTCGACGGACCAGCAGCCGACATCTCCTTCCTCCAGGGAATCGACACCGACTTCGACTCACTCGTGGTCCTCACACCGACGGACTTCTGCAGCCTCTTGGAAAACTGCCGACTGGCCTACGACTATCCTGCAAACCTCCTACATATCTACATTCAAAATGAGGGCGTTTCTGATGAGGCAACTGGGATATCCTCCAATGACCACCATTATGTGCTCAACCTTTCGAACGGGGAGTTTGCCATCTCCTGTGTTGTCAACTCCCCAGATGCCATCGTCAACGACTATCCCGACACCATCCTCCAGCAAGGTACCTCCCTCCGCCGATTCTCCCGCCTTCCATCCTCAGCTGTCCGCTCGGCTGTTTTCCTCACACGTCCGCTCAGCCTCTCCCGCACCCAGCAGCGTAAGTGTCTCGCCAGCCTCCACGTTCTCTGGCAGCGCCGCTCCGCCCACTCTTCCGTTCGGGTCGCACTCTTCGCATCCAACGACCGCCATTCCTGGTGGCGCCTCTCCTCACGCAACTCTCATTCCTACCGCTGGTTCCGCATCGCCGTCTTCGCCCGCATCAATGACCATGAGCGCATCTCCAACATCCTCATCAGCAGTCGTCCATAATTTCCATGTCCTTTTTCATGTCCTCTCATCTGAATAGCAAGTCTAAGGTCTAACTTCTAAAGTCTAAAATTAAAGATAGGAGCGCATTTTTTTTGTGGTATGCCAAATTATTCCTAAATTTGCCGTGAATATCCATTGGGATACCCTTTTTCAATGATCAAATCATTACATATTGAAAACTACGCACTGATCAGCCGGTTGGACATCAACCTTCATGAGGGCTTTTCGGTCATCACCGGCGAAACGGGAGCCGGCAAATCGATTATTCTCGGTGCCATCGGATTGCTCAAAGGACAGAGAGCCGACATGCGCAGCATCAAGACGGGTGAGAAACGATGTGTGGTGGAGGCGGTTTTCAATATCTCCAATCATGAATTCCAACAATTTTTCGACGATAACGACCTCGACTACGACCCACAGGAGTGCGTGATCAGGCGTGAGTTGACCGCAGCGGGCAAAAGCCGGGCATTCATCAACGACACACCGGTCACCGCAGCCCTCCTCAAGGAACTGGGCGACAAGCTGCTCGACGTGCATTCACAGCATCAGAACCTGCTGCTCAACAACGAAGGATTCCAGATTGAAGTGCTCGACATCATGGCGGCAGACACACCGCTCCTGGCCGACTACAGGCTGGCTTACCGCCAATGGCGGAATCTTGTGGCTGAGCTGCAGGAGGCTGAGGAGGCGGCGAAAAGGAGCCACGAGGACGAGGACTATTGGCGTTTCCAGTATCAGCAGCTGGCAGAAGCGGCGCTCAACGATGAGCAGGAGCAGGAAACCCTGGAGCAGGAGGCGGAAATACTCGAACATGCTGAGGATATCCGCGAGCATCTCTATGCGGCGCAGAGCTTGATCGACGGCAATGCCTCCGACGAAGGAATATCCACCCTCTCCATGCTGAAGCAGGCCATTGCCTCACTCAACCATATCTCAGACCGCTATCAGCAGGCGGAGAGCCTGGCGGAGCGGATAGATTCCTGCTACATCGAGCTCAAGGACGTGGCAGACGAGCTGGAGGCGGCATCGTCGGGCGTGGAGGACAACCCAGAACGTCTTATGCAGGTGCAGGAACGCCTCAATCTCATCTACACCCTCCAGCGCAAGCATCATGTCGATACGTTGGCGGAGTTGATGGCCATCCGCGACGACTTTGGCCGCAAGCTCGATGCAGCCGATAACAGCGAAGAACGGATTGCAGAACTGAAGAAGAAGGCGGACGAGGCATTCACCAAAGCCGCCGGCCTGGCTGACCAACTTACAAAAGTGCGTACGCAGGCAGCACGAAAGATAGAGACGCTCATGGTGGAGCATCTTCAGGAATTGGGAATGCCGAACGTGAGGTTCTCCATACAAATCGGCTCCGACCAAGAACGCCTCATGCCGTCGGGAGCCGACAAGGTCACCTTCCTCTTCTCAGCCAATAAGAATGGCGAGTTGCAGAACGTGTCGAAAGTGGCGTCGGGGGGTGAGATCGCACGTGTGATGCTCTCGCTCAAGGCGTTGATCGCCAGTGCGGTGCAACTGCCCACCATCATCTTCGACGAAATCGACACGGGTGTGTCGGGAAAGATTGCGGAGAAGATGGCGCACATCATGAACCAAATGGGAAGCAACGGAAGGCAGGTCATCAGCATCACCCACCTGCCGCAGATTGCATCGCTCGGAAGCCACCACTACAAGGTGTTCAAGGAAGATGACGATGATGCCACCCACACCCATATTGTGGAGCTGGATCCTCAGCAGCGGGTGGAGGAAATCGCGCACATGCTCAGTGGATCAGAACTCACCGAAGCGGCTCTCCAAAACGCGCGTGCGCTCCTCGGATGCTGAATCTGCTGACTGCAAGAAGACTGCGAATCCTCAAAAAGAACATCGACCACAACCGACCGTTGCAAAAGACCTCAAGAAAAGAATTATCCATTATCACAATAATGAAAAAACTGTTTTTAACCCTTTTCCTTTCAGCCGTCACGGCTTTGGCCACGGCTCAAGAGGCACCGGCACCGAAATGGCTGTCGAAAGTGCAGAAATCCATCGTATCGGTCATCGCATACGACAAGGATAAGAAAATGATACACGAAGGGGTGGGCTACGTCATCTCTGCCGACGGAGTGGCGGTGGCTGACTACTCCCTCTTCCGCGATGCTTACAGCGCAGTGGCGGTCGATGCTTCGGGCAACCAGTCCGAAGTGGAGCGGATCCTTGGAGCCGACGACCTCTACAATATCATCCGATTCCGCATCGCGTCGAATAAAACCACACCGCTCACCCTCGCTTCGTCCACTTCCACCAACCGGGGCGCCGACGTGTTTGCCATCGGCTATTATGGCAAGAGCAAAGTGAATGTGGTGCCGAAAGCCACGGTGGAGAAGAAGGAGCTCATCGACTCAAAGTATGCCTACTATTCACTCGACTCGGAGTTCGACGGAAAGCAGGTGGGTAAGGGAGTGTTCAGCACCCAGGGTGAGTTTCTCGGAATCGTACAGTCGCCGGTGGGTGGCAAATGCGGAGTGGTTGATGGGGCGATGGCGCGCGACCTCAATGTGTCGGCCATCATGACTAAGAGCAAGTCGCTGGCATACAGCAATATCTATATCAAGAAAGGACTGCCCGACAACTTGGAGGAGTCGAAGGTCTATCTCTATTTCAAGTCGCGCACTGCGGGCAACGAGGAATACATGGACCTGCTCAACCTCTTTATAGCCACCTATCCAGACAATGCCTGGGGATATCTGAGCCGTGCCACACCTTATATCGACCTCCATCAGTTCGACGATGCCGACAACGACCTCCAGACCTACATGAAGCTCGTGGAGGACAAGAATCAGGGACATGCCGATGTGGCGAAGACCATCTACAGCAAGCTGGTCTATATGCCGGAGCCGAAATACGACAAGTGGACCTACGAACTGGCTATCGACCATGTGGACCAGGCCATCAACGGCGTGAAGGCACAGCTGCCCGCCATCACCGACTCCACCAAGAAGGAGCTTGCCAAGTCGTCTGAACTGGAATATACGTTGCTCAAAGCACAGATTCTCAGTGCGAAGAAAGACGACCGCGGTGCCATCGCCATCTACGATGAGATCAATGCCGGACCTTACAAGAGCCCAGGCACATTCTATGCAAGCAGCCTCGCTCATGAGGCGGCGGGCGACAGCACCGACATCCAGATTGCCATGATGGACTCTGCCATCGCGCAGTTCCCCGACCCGAAACCACAGGAGGCGGCTTCCTACTACCTGCGACGGGCGAAAATCTACGAGAAGGAAGGTAAATACCGACAGGCAGTGGCAGACTACAACCAGTTCTGCTATCTCAACAACAATAAGGTGAGCGACACATTCTATTACGACCGAAGCCAGCTGGAGGTCAAGGCGCGGATGTATCAGCAGGCCATCGACGACATCGACCAGGCCGTGCAGCTCGCACCACAGAACCCGCTCTACCTCGTGGAGAAGAGTGCCATCCACCTCCGCGTCAACCAAATCGACCAATGCATAGAGGCGGCACAGAAATGCATAGAACTCTCCACGGATTATCCGGATGCCTACCGAATCCTTGGCTATGCCCAAATCCAGAAGGGCGACAAGGTCTCCGCCAAAAAGAACCTTGAGCGGGCCAAGGAACTCGGCGACGAGACTGCACAGGAAATCATGGACACCTACCTCAAGTAGCAGCGGATAACAACTGTCTTGACCTATGAGATTTGCTAACGCCAATTATGCCCCACAAACAGATAATCTTGCACTCACGTTAAGTGGGGACGACGCATCTTGCGTCGTGGCTACGAGACCTGCACCTTTATCCTAATTCCTAATTTTTATAATAAATGCAACATCAAATATTGACCAACGCCGTTGACCGTCTTTCCGACATCAACACCCTTTCGCGGCTCTTCGATAAGGACACACGCGTGTTCCGAATGCCGTCGGAGAAGGTGCTGGGCGAGATTGTCGATATCGCACGCGACATCATCTTCCCTTATCACTACGGAGAGACACCGGTCTATAGCGACACATTGAAATATTATATTGGAGTGAGGGTGGACAAGCTCTCAAGGCTCATCCGTGAGCAAATCGCCATCAGTCTGGAATACGACGAGGAGAAATGCTGCGACGCCAAGGAGAGGGCGGATAAAATCACCGATCAGTTCATCGACAGCCTCCCGCAGCTTCGTGCCATTCTCACCACCGACGTCGTGGCGGCTTACAATGGCGACCCGGCTGCCAAGAACAACGGAGAGATTATCGCTTGCTATCCCGTGATCAAGGCGCTCACCAACTACCGCATCGCCCATCAGCTCTTAACCCTCGGCGTTCCGCTCATTCCGAGAATGCTCACGGAGATGGCGCACTCGGAGACGGGAATTGACATCCATCCGGGAGCGCAGATCGGTGAGTCCTTCACCATCGACCACGGAACGGGTGTGGTCATCGGAGAGACTTGTGTCATCGGACGCAACGTGAAGCTCTATCAGGGTGTCACCCTCGGAGCTAAGAGCTTCCCACTCGACGAGAACGGCAACCCAATCAAGGGCATTCCGCGCCACCCGATTCTCGAGGACGATGTGGTGGTTTATTCCAACGCCACCATCCTCGGACGAATCACCCTCGGACGGGGAGCTGTCATCGGCGGAAACATCTGGGTCACCGAGGATGTGCCGCCAGGCGGACATGTGGTGCAGGGACGGAGCACCCGAAACTGATGAGTTGAAAATACAAAAACAAACCCATAATAATTTTTTATGTCTGACTTTAAAATCATAGCCAAGACATTCCAGGGGCTGGAAGAAGTGCTGGCGAAGGAAGTGACCGAACTGGGGGCCGACAACATTGAAATCGGCAACCGAATGGTGTCGTTCACAGGAGATCAAGAAATGCTTTACAGGGCGAATTTCTGCCTTCGTACGGCCGTGAAAGTGCTCAAACCCATCAAGGAGTTCAAAGCCACCGATGCCGATGAGGTGTATGAGGTGGTGAGGCAGATGGACTGGGAAGAATATATGGACGTGAAGCAGACGTTTCTCGTCGATGCCGTCGTCTTCTCCGACAACTTCCGCCACTCCAAGTTCGTGGCTTACCGCGTGAAGGACGCCATTGCCGACTGGTTCCGCGAGAAACGGGACGAGCGGCCGAATGTCAGCATCAGCAACCCCGACATCAGGGTCAATGTCCATATCAGCAACGACCTCGTCACCATCTCGCTCGACAGCTCGGGAGAGAGTCTCCACAAGCGCGGCTACCGCACTGGCACCGTGCCGGCACCAATCAACGAGGTGCTCGCAGCCGGCATCATCATGATGACGGGGTGGGACGGACAGTGCGACCTCATCGACCCGTTCTGCGGCTCAGGAACCATTCTCGTGGAGGCGGCGCTCATCGCCCTCAACATCTATCCTGGTGTGTTCAGGGAGGAGTTTGGGTTCGAACGCTGGAAAGACTTTGATGAAGACCTCTTGGAGCGGATCTACAACGACGACAGCCAGGAGCGGGAGTTCGACCACAAAATCTATGGATACGACATCAACCGCAACGCCGTGGCAACGGCAATCGACAATGCTCGCTCGGCTGGAGTGAACAAGGTGGTGGACATCATGCAGCAGGACTTCTATGAGTTTGAGCAACCGCAGCAGCCGGCCATGATGATCACCAACCCGCCGTATGGCGAGCGCATCACCACCGACGACATCCTCGACCTCTACAAGACCATCGGTTCCCGACTCAAACAGAATTTTGTGGGAAACGACGCGTGGATTATAAGTGCCCATGAGGAGTGTTTCGCTGCCATCGGATTCCGCCCTTCCACCAAAATCGCACTCTACAACGGCTCCATCCCTTGTGAGTTGCGCAAATATCAGGTGTTCGACGGAAGGCTCAGCGACCGCCGTGAGGAAGGACTCGACATCAAGTCGGAGGAGGAACGCAAGCGGAATGCCAAGTTCAAACCGCTGAAAATGAAAGGCGACGGAAGCGACTTCGACGGCAAGAGCTGGCGTCAGGAGGGCTCACGCGACGACGAGCATTATTTCAAGTCGAGACCCGACAAGAAATTCGGCGATAAGAAGTTCGGCGACAAGCGCGAGTGCCGTGGACAGAAGGAAGAGTTCAAGCCGCTCTTCGAAGGTGATTTCGACCATCATGTCAACCGTCATAGCTTCAAGTGGGGCGACCGAAAGGCCGACTACCAGAGCGACGACCGCAATATCTACGACCGCGAGGATTATGCCGCATCTTTGAAGGAGCGTACGGGTGGCGACCGTTCGGAGCGCAGGGAGCGGACTGACCGCAAGCCTTTCGACCGTAAGGGATCTGACCGCAAGCCGTTTGGAAAAGGTCCGGGACGTGATGGTGGACGCGGAGGAAAAGGCGGACGCTCAGGACGTGACGACCGAGGCGGCAAGTTCCGCAAGTGACTTACGGATGTGGCGGAGCGCCACCGGTTTGCGCATCGCCTCTTTTTCTGATATACCCGGCGGGTTGACACATCTCACGGCGCTGAAGCCGCTGGAGAGGAGTGTCGGCCCGTCGTTCGTTTTTCCGGCGATGAGCACCGTGGGCTTGCCTTGGCTTTTGCAACGCTCCAAAATCCGCTGGGGAAGTTTGCCCAGCAGCGTCTGCCGGTCGGCACTCCCTTCGCCAGTCACGATGAGGTCGGCATCGGCAATCTGACGGTCGAATCCCAGCAAGTCGAGCAGCAGCTCTGCGCCTGACCGCACCTCAGCTCCGAAATGCTGCATGAAGGCATAACCCAGTCCGCCGGCGGCTCCGGCGCCAGGCTTGCCTGAACAGTCATAGCCCATCTGTGCTTTGTTGTGCATGGCGGTTTCTTGGCTTATCGTTTCCAAAAGCTCCACTTGTTCGGCTGTGGCGCCTTTCTGAGGGGCAAACAGCCGGGCGGCTCCGTTGGGACCGCACAGCGGGCTGGTCACGTCGGTGGCCACCACATACCGCACCTCATCTCTGAAGGGATGGATGGTCTCGGCATAATCCACATCCATCTGGTCTTCTATCCCTTTGAGCATACCGCGGCCCACATCGCTGGTGCCACTGCCGCCCAGACCAACCACAATCTCCCGGCACCCGCCTTCCACTGCCTTGAAAATCAGCTCGCCCAGCCCGTAGCTGGTGGCTCGGAGCGGGTTCCGTTCGCGCGGCTTCAGCAGGGGCAGGCCAATCACCTTGGCACTCTCGATGTAGGCGGTCTCTCCTTTGCGCAGGTAGCAACTCTGGATGGGACGCATCAGTGGGTCGTGCACCTCGCAGCTCACGTATTCGCCACCCACAGCCTGCTCCAGGGCGGAGAGCCATCCTTCGCCCCCGTCGCTCATCTCAAGGCATACCACCTCTGCGTCCGGACACACATCCAGCACGCCCTGTCTCGCAGCCTCATTGGCCTCTGCCGAACTCAGGCAACCCTTAAACGAATCTATGGCTATAACTACTTTCATCTCTTCATCATTACTAAAAGTCAAAGATAATAAAAATCATTGATACTTGATGAAATAAGTGCTGTTTTTATCATTACTTAAAACAGAAAAAGCGTTGAAGGAAGGACATCATCCTCTCACACCAAATATGCCCCACAACCTAAAATGTGGTAGTACGTTAAGTGGGGAATAGATATACCTAAAGTCTAACCCCCATAACCACTGTTTTCTTCCAATCTGTGCTACGACTAAAAAACTTGCTTGACCGTCAACATCCTCTCACACCAAATATGCCCCACAACCTAAAATGTGGTAGTACGTTAAGTGGGGACGAACTCCACTCGCAGAAGATATTTTGATATCTTCGGTGAGGGGAGGTGGTGCAGAACTCGGCAGGTGCTAGGCTAGGATACGACGCCGACGCAACTGGCGCTAAGTTCAAAGGGGTCTGCATCTTGCGTCGTTTCTGCGGGACTTGCCACCAGCAAATGAAAATCTGCCCCCAACCAATCTTCCCTATCCTTCTGCCACGACGCATCTTGCGTCGTTTCTGCGGGACTTTCCATCCATACGGATGGCACAATCCTTTTAATCTTTTCAATCCAGCGCGTAGCGCGATGTTCTTTAAATCTTTGTCTGCAAGTCTCCCTGTCTTAATTCGTTTAAATTCGCTTTAATTCGTCGTTGAATTAAAAACTGTCTGAATAGCAAGTCTAACGTCTTGATTCGCTTTAATTCGTCGTTGAATTAAACCCCATCCGCATAGCCCCCTAAAGTCTAACGTCTAAAGTCTAACGTCTAATAATGGTTTGTATAGAGTTCCAGGGAGAATTTGCAACCGATGTTGTTGTATTTTCCGTTGATGGATGAGATATAGGCGGCAAAAGAGAATGCTTTCGTGGCGAACCCGTATCCCAGCTCCACGTAAGGATGGAATTTCTCAACGAACAGCGTGTTCACATACACCCGCTCCATCCTCACGTGTTTTCCCACAATCGGCAGCCACGACAGCGCCAGCAACGGCGACTCATACGTCGCGTTCGTGCGGATGTAGTAGTCGCTCGCGTTGTACCACCGCCGGTCAATCAGCTGGAAATCCCCTGTCCAGTTGTCGTTCCATTTCTCAGGCAGGTTGTTGTCGCGGAACTTGTTGAAATCCAGAAACTGGTTGTGCTCATTGAAGAAATAGTTGCCGCCACCCAGTCGCAACGACACCGTGCGCAGCTGGCTGCATGGAATCTTCCACGACAGGTCGTATTCCAACTTTCCGTAAGAGTTGTTGCCCTTCATCACGTCCATGATGCCCTGCTCGTAGTTTGCCGTCGCCACAGGGCCGCCCCGCCACAGGTTCTGCGACCACTCCACGTAAGGGGCGAAGGTGGCATACACACGGCGACCCGAATAGTTGGTGCGGTCCAGGGCAGAACGCCTGAAGTAGTTGATACCCACGTTCATCACATTCCATTTGCGGAACGAATACTGGAAGTCAAGCGTCAGGTGCGTGTTCTTGTAGTATTCCAGGCTGAGGGTATCGAAGTCCACGTCCGTGTTCTTGTTGATGTGCTTGATCTGGTATTTGATGCCTGTGTTGCTGATAGGGTCCGTGTTCATCATCCGCAGCTGAAGCCGTCCGTTGTGCTTCGTGCTGAACTCCCACGACAGCGGCATGTCGTAGTAATAGCGTTTGCGGCGGAAATTATAGGCACCCGTAGGCTCGAAGGTCAGTGCGGAGTGCTGACCCAGATTTATCACCGCGCGTGTGCGGATGCGGTAGATGAATCCCTTCGTGGAGCTGTGGAACAGGAACATGGGGTCAATCAGCGGCATCAGGCGGAAGTTCGCATTGCCGATGTCCGTAGATTGCGTCTTGAACAGATATTGCACGTATTCTTTCCATATCCGCTTCATGCTCAGCCCCGTGTGCTCGCTCTTGTAGATGGAGTCCTGAGCCTCGGGGGTGTGCAGGCTGTCGTAGCGGGCATAGAGCTCAGCCTCTCTCTCCGTCAGCGGGTAGGGACGCAGCTTGTCCATCAGCTCGCGGTTCTGATAGGAGTTGAGGGTGTCGGGAATCTCGATGTCGGGCGAATAGGTGATGTCGTAGCGTGTGTCGATCTTGCTCCAAAGAAGCCGCATTCTCGAGTCGATATGTGCTTTTTTCGGCAGGAGCATTTCCACGTTGATCGGGCTGGAGTCGGACAGGTGGGTGTGTCCGTCGTCCATCTGGATGTCGAACCGCAGCTTGTACATACGGAAATTGCAGTTGAACGTGGTGGCGAGTATCTGGCCGCTCTCTGGGTTCACCAGCGCCTTGCCTTTGATGAGCTGGGGATTCAGCACCTTCGGGATGAACGTCAGCTCAGCCCAGCTGCCCACGGGCTTCAGCTTGTAGCGGTAGAGCCGTCTGTTGCTCTTGTGGAAGGGGGAGAAGATGAACGACTGCAAGATCGTGGGGTTGTAGATGTAGGGCGCCATGTTCTGCGTCATCGACGTGATGTTGCGTGCGCCGCTTGCCGAGAGGGTGTGGCTGTTCACGATCACCTCGCTCTTGCTCTCGTCTCCTTCGTAGAACGTCACACGGTCGATCGACTCGCCCACCTGATGGCGCTTGCCAGAGATGAATACATCCATCTTCGGAACGAAGAACATCGATGGGCTCCGCTTCCGCACATCCACGTAGTAGCGCATGTAGGAGGTGGAGACGATGGAGTCGGGAAGCGTGCCGATGCGGTCGCGGAAACTGAAAATCTTACCGATAACCTCTTTTTTCAAGGAATCGACATTGATGTCGGGACGTGTCTCGGGAATTTCGTCCTCTCCGTAGTTTTCATCGTTCTCATACCTCACCATCCGGGTCTTCAGGAAGGTCTCCACGTCAATGCTGTCCGTGTTCACGCCTGGGATGCCGGTGCTGTCGGGCCGCAGGCTGTCGCAAGCCTCTCCTGCCGTGCTGTCGGGCGGCATCGTTTCCATCGCATAATCCCCGCTCATGCACAGGCTGTCGGTCTGCGCAGACAGCCTGGCAGACAAACAGAAAAGAAGCAAGAGGAGGATATGTGCTTTCATTGTAATGCCCTTATGGATTTCTTTGCAAAATTACAAATTTTTATGATTTTTAATCATTTAATCCATAAGAAATGTGTTTTATTTAATTATATAGAAATTCGTGGACAATTACATGATAATTATATGTTTTAATTTAACACGAATTGCCATGAATTCCCCACGAATTATCATGAATTTTATTTACTATCCAGATGGAGGACACAGAACAAGAATAATTATATGGAAATTCGTGGACAATTACATGATAATTATATGTTTTAATTTTAACACGAATTGCCATGAATTCCCCACGAATTATCATGAATTTTATTTACTATCCAGATGGATTGAATTAGATAAGAATAATTATATGGTAAATTCGTGGACAATTACATGGCAATTATATGTTTATATTTGAACACGAATTGTGTTATTTTGGCCATTCGGATGGGAAGGACACGAATAGGGAAAGGGTGTGCGTTCACAGTCACAGACGCACACCTTTTCTGATTTATTGCTTGAATAAGAATCTTTAGGTGTTTGCAAAAGTAGGATAAAAGGATGAAAGCGGCAAGCGAAAGTTCATCCACGTTCATTCACTTTGAGTTGAGACATACTATTTTACCTGTTGGAATTTTGAAGAGTTGCGGAATTGTTGTAACTTTGGAAAAGAAAGAAAAAACAGACATGAATAAAGCACTATGTGATGCCATTGAGCGCGTGGCGGGCAGGAAGATGCTCTGTTCCCAGGACTTTGAATGGCTGGCGAAAGAAATTGAAGAACGCACACATGAGGTTGTCGGCGTCAACACACTGAAACGTATGTGGGGTTATTATGGCGGCATGCCGGTGAGCACCCGCCATGGCACCCTCAACGTGCTGGCGAGGTATGTGGGCTATGCCGACTACGACAAGTTCAAGGTTTCGGAAGAGGCTGAGAACAAAGGCAACTCAAGCAGTTTCGTGATGTCGCGTCAGCTGAACACCCGCAAGTTGGAGGCTGGCCTCTATGTGAACGTGCGATGGCTGCCCGACCGCCATTTGCGTCTGCTCCACACGGGCGGCGGACATTTCCGCGTGGTGGAGTCGGAACACTCGAAGCTGGGTGTGGGCGACACATTCGAATGTGCGCTGATGATGGAGGGCGAACCGCTGTACGTGGACAACCTGACCCACCTGCTGGCCGACGGAAGCACGATGGGGCCCGTCAGCTATCTGGCAGGCAAACAGGGAGGCGTGACATTTGAAGTGGAAGAAGATTTAGACGTTAGACTTTAGACCTTAGACGTTAGGGGACCATGCGGACGGGGGTTTAGACGTTAGACTTTATTCTTGACATCAAAAATTATGATGGACAACATCGAAAGCTCAGATTTCATATCAGACGGATTTGAAGGTATCGGCACGCGTTTCAGCAACATCAGTGTGGTTCGTGAGACAGTCCACAATGTGTTGGCGCGTGCCCAGCGTTATGGTCAGTGGTGGCTGCTGAAGGGATTGAAGGCAGACGAAGCCGGTGAGCCTGTGTTTCAGGAGATGCTGCGGAAAGAGTTCGAGATGATGATTCAGTTTCAGCATCCTCATGTGGTGAGAGCGTTCAGCATAGAGCCGGTGGAGGGTCTGGGTATGTGCATCGTGATGGAATGGATAGAGGGCGACACGCTGCTGCATTTACTCCAGAAAGACCTGAGCCGGGAGACGAAGGAAAAGCTGGTGGACGAGTTGCTCGACGCCCTACTCTACCTTCAAGAGAAAGGGGTGGCACACCGCGACCTGAAACCAGAGAACGTGATGGTGACCCACAACGGCAACACCGTGAAGCTGATTGACTTCGGTCTTGCCGACAGCGACCAATACGCCGTGCTGAAACAGGCTGGCGGCACGGAGGGCTACATGTCGCCAGAACAGGGAATCGGCAACCGTGCCGACACCCGCAACGACATCTACAGCTTCGGTGTGATACTGAAAGAGATGGAGATGGGCAAAGGCTACGAGAAGGTGGCTGCCCGCTGCATGGCTCCGATTGACGAGCGTCCGCAACGCATCGAGGAGGTGAGCGCGATGATGAAGAAAGCCAGAGGCAGGCGTCATGGCCTTTGGTCTTCCCGCTGGATTCTGATTCTTTCGTTTATCGCAGTTGCGATGGCGGTGGTGGCAGGTGTGAGCCTTTACCAATGGGACAAGCTCGCCCACCCCGGTCCGCAGGACTACGAGGATTATATCCCCTCCAACCTCCAAACGGACGAGGAGCCTACGCTGAAAATCGTGAATCCCGATTTCCATGGTGGGAAAGGTTACGGATGGACTACGGCGGACAACCACCATGGGGGGTTCGTGACCATCGGCGACATCAGCTGTGGTTCATTCTATATCCAGACGTTCAACATGTGGCAGGTGGTTCACGATTTGGAGCCCGGTGAATATGAGCTGAGCGTCCATGCCTTCCACCGTCCCGACAGCGGCGACTGGTCGAAGTGGCATTATGAGCATGCCGACGACAAGGAGGACGGATGCGTGTACAGCACGGCTGAGCTTTATGCCGACACGGTGAGTGTGAGGCTGCTGAACTGGGCTGCTGAGTGCAACAGCGAGCCGCTTCCCGACGACCCGATGTTCGCCGAGGAGTTGGTGGTGGACGAGATTCCAAACGGGCTCACAGCCGCGGGCTATTACTTCAACCACGGACATTATCTGAACAAGCTGCGGTTCACGCTCGAGGGCAAGGACTCTGTGAAGATCGGCCTTCGTCAGCTGACCACACGCAAGAACTCACTGTCGTGGGTGGCGTTCGACACGTTCAGGCTGAGAAAGATAGATAAAGATTCGGAGGAAAAGGAGCCGGAGAACGTGAAGTTCAGGAGAAAACACAAAACCACAAGGTGATTAGATGATAGACTTTAGACGTTAGACTTTAGGGAGCCATCCGGATGTTGTCAAATAAAAGATAAAATAATGAGAATACTAAAACGGGATGAATCCATGGGCAGAGCCCTTTGAAAGGAATTTTATCTGAACATTCTGAGCAAGCTCTGATGTTCATCAAAAATTCTTTCCAAACAACTGCGTTGAAATGGATTCTATCCCTTGGGAAAAAGCTCAGCTTGCAGCTGAGGAAAAACCGCACTGCGTGCTTAATAAAAAGCCATCCTGACGGAGATTTAAAGAACGTCGCACTGCGTGCTGGATTTAAAGGATGAAAAGGATTAGACTTTAGATCTTAGACTTTAGGCATTAGGTGACATGCGGACGTGGGGCAGGTCCCGCAGTAACGACGCAAGATGCAGTTGGCTTAAAAAATAGTCTATATAAATTCAACGTCTGTGGTCAAGATTCGAGTTCCCCCTTGCCGCAGTTCGGGAGTGTTAATCCGAATGTCACAATCTACCACACAAAGGGCGCCTGAAAAGGAACGTATGACATTCTCGTCATGCATGTCACTCAAATACGTCTCAGGTGTGGCATAGGTCCAATTTCTTGGATTTTTCAATTGAAATCCCATTTTCCGCATATAGTCGCAGATTTCTTCATCTGACACATGAGTGCCAACAACAAATGGTTGTTCGCATATTATTTTAAATTCGCCTTTATCATCTCTTCCAAATCCCAAAACTTTAAGCAAGGTTTCGGGAAAAAAAGAATTATGCAAAGAAATCCTGTCTAAAGCAAGAATGGGCAAAATAAAATAATCCAACCCTATGCTTTTTATGATAGTTGCACCATGGTCGTACACCACAGCTTCTCCCCCCTCCGCTATCTGGTTGCCCAAAGAATCAGACAGCAAGTTGTTGACATTGTCAATCCAGCAGCCAGCCTCCCTAGCCCACTGCTCTATTGTTTTTTCCTGCTTCTTTCCTCGTTGGACTTCTCTTTGGAAGTCTTTGAAATCCTGTGAAGCATTTGAATCTGCTCGATCTTCTGCTCCCGCGAGTAAGGACGCAATGACATTTGCTTCACCGCCCGTAGAGCAGCCATACTGTTCTCTCGGTGAAAATCGTTGGTATATAAGTTTTCCGCTGATAAATTGTTCCGCATAGCTGTCGAGTTTCCGCAGACCCTCGGTTGTAAAACCTTCATCGATGATTATCCTCACCGAATTCCAAAAATCTGCACTGTTCATTTCACTTCTTTATATTGTTAACTGCAAAGATAGTGAATTTTTCAAATAAAAGAAATAGAAAACGATAATAATTACTTGTTATTAATCCATATATATCCATCAGGGTACTTACTATTGTCATTGTGAAAGAAAATAATTGAATCTTAAATCGGGGTAATTGTCAAACGACGAATTATCGCTAATTTGAATACGAATTGATTAACTTCTCAAATGAGGAGAGCTTGCTCACATTTTGCCATGACAGAGAGAATTCACGGAACGTAAAACGCACTTCGTGCTCAATAAAAAGCCATGCGGATGAGGGGCAAGTCCCGCAGTAACGACGCAAGATGCGTCGTCCCCACTTAACCACCGTTGTATGCCTTGATGTTATACGGCTTAGCTTCTTTGAACTTGGGGCAGGTCCCGCAGTAACGACGCAAGATGCGTCGTCCCCACTTAACCACCGTTGTATGCCTTGATGTTATATGGCTTAGCTTCTTTGAACTTAGGGCA